>Ga0187892_10002725_pt1 | contig 34285 bp, 30 predicted proteins | sample MA1701073metaG_FD_139345 | JGI IMG/M metagenome (GOLD analysis project Ga0187892, IMG submission 139345) | Bio-ooze microbial communities from a basaltic lava cave in the Kipuka Kanohina Cave System on the Island of Hawaii, USA - MA170107-3 metaG ... | reverse complement strand
TGGCCCTGCGCGCCCGGCTTGGGCGCGGTCTACCACGGGGCCGGCGCCCGCCCGGGGCAGTCCTTTGCGGCCTTCGGGTGGGGCGGGGGGGGGAGCTGCGCCGTGGCGGCGGCAGCGCTCCTGGGCTGCGACCCGCTGGTCGCCGTGGACGTCGACCCGGGGAAGCTCGCCCGGGCCGCGCTCCTGGGCGCCACGCACCGCCTGCCCTGGGGCGAGGGCGCGGCCTGCGACGCGCTGCGCGCCCTCTGCCCCGCGGGCCTCGACCTCGCCATCGAGGCGAGCGGCGCCCCGGAGGCGATGCGCGCGGCGCTCGCCTGCGTGCGCCCGCGCGGAGGCACCGCCGTGGTGGTGGGCAACGCGCGGGCCGGGGAGCACCTCGAGCTCGACCCCCGCGAGCTCAACCAGGGCAAGCGGCTCGTCGGGACCTGGGGCGGGGACTCGGACCCGGACCGCGACTTCCCGCGCTACGCGCGGCTCCTCCTGCGGGGCCGGCCCGACCCCGAGCGGCTGCTCTCACCTCCCTACCGCCTGGAGGAGGTGAACCGCGCCCTGGACGACCTGGCGGCGGGCCGCGCCCTGCGGCCGCTGCTCGAGCTCGGTCCGTGAGGGCGGCCGGGCTCCACGTGGGCCTCGACTTCGACAACACGCTGGCCTGCTACGACGACCTCTTCCACCGCCTCGCCCGCGAGCGCGGGCTCCTCCCGGATGGCGTTCCGCGCAGCAAGCGCGCGGTGCGCGAAGCGCTCTGCGCGCGCGGTCTCGAGGACGCCTGGACCGAGCTCCAGGGCGTGGCCTACGCCGAGCGCCTGCTGGAGGCGCCGCCCTCCGCGGGGGTGAGCGAGTTCCTGGCCGCGCTGCGCCGCGCCGGCGCCCGGGTCTGTGTGATCAGCCACAAGACCCGCTTTCCCGCGCGCGGGCCGCGCCGCGACCTCCACGCCGCCGCGCGCCGCTGGCTCGCGCACGCGGAGCTCCTCGAGCCCGAGCGCACGGGGCTGTCCCTGGAGCGGGTCTTTTTCGAGCCCAGCGCTGCGGCCAAGCGCGTGCGCATCGCCGAGCGCGGCTGCACCCACTTCGTCGATGACCTGCCCGAGTTCCTCCTGGCCCCGGATTTCCCGGCCGGAGTGGCGCGCATCCACTTCTCGCCGGGGAGCTCGCCCCCGCGGCCCGGCCTCCCGACGGCGCGCAGCTTCGCGGAGATCGCGGGCCTCGTGCTGGGCGGGGCCGACAGGTGACTGCGGCGCGCGCGGGACCGCCGCCGGCGGGGGAGGGCGTCGAGCCCGTGCCCGGCGCCGCCGCGCTCCTGCGGTCCGCGGGGATCGCGGGGGCGGCGCGCCTGGTCCCGCTTCCGGGCGGCGCCAACAACCGCGTCTACCGCGTCGAGGCGGGGCGCCTGCGCCTGCTCCTCAAGGCCTACTTCCGCTCGGCCGCCGACGGGCGCGACCGCCTGGGCGCCGAGATCGCCTTCAGCCGCTTCGCCTGCGGGCAGGGCCTCAGCTGCCTGCCGCGTCCCCTGGCCTGGGACGGCGCGGCTGGCCTCGCCCTCTTCGAGTTCGTCGAGGGGCGGCCCCTCCTTCCCGGGGAGATCGGCGCCCCGGAGGTCGACGCGGCGCTGGATTTCCTCGCCGCCCTCGACGCCGGGCGGGGCTCGCCCGAGGCGCAGGCGCTGCCGCCGGCCTCGGAGGCCGGCTTCTCGCTGGCCGATCACCTGCGCTGCGTAGCCGAACGGCTCGACGGGCTCGCGAAGCTCGAGGTCCGCGAGGCCCTCGACGCCGAGGCCGCGGAGCTCGCCGCGCGCCGGCTCGCTCCGGCCTTCCGGCGCCTCCGGGAGGGACTCGCGAAGGCCTGCCGCGCGCCGGGCTGCCGCTGGGACCGGCCCCTGGCGGCGGCGGAGCGCTGCATCTCCCCCTCGGACTTCGGCTTCCACAACGCGCTGCGCACCGCCTCCGGCGCGATCTGCTTCCTGGATTTCGAGTACGCGGGCTGGGACGATCCGGCCAAGCTGGTGGCCGACTTCGCCACCCAGCCGGCGGTGCCGCTCCCGCTGCGCTTCTTCGAGCGCTTCCTGGCAGCGGTGGCGGGGCTCGGCGCCGATCCCGCCTGGCAGGCGCGCCGGATCCGGGCGCTCCTCCCGCTCTTCCGGCTCAAGTGGTGCTGCATCCTGCTGAACGAGTTCCTGCCGGGTCCCCGGGAGCGGCGCGCCTTCGCGCGCTCGCCCGAGGCGCTGGGCCACGCCCGGCGCCGGAACCTCGAGCGGGCCCGGCGCCTCGCGGCGGAGCTCCGCCCGGAGATCCGCCGCGGGGCGGATCGGCCATGAGCTCCGCGGCCGCGGCGATCGCCGCCCCGGGCGCCGGCGGCGGCCGCAAGCTCCGCATCCTGCGGGTGGCCTCCCTGGGCCACGCCGGCGCGCGGCGGCGGGCCTATGCGGGCGACCCGGGCCTGGCCCTGCGCCCCTACGAGGAGCAGCTCGCCGGCGTGCTGGCCCAGAAGCTCGTCTACGGAGATGCCTTCTCGCGCGCGCTCCGCACGCTCGGCCACGAGGCCTTCGAGGTCATCGCCGATCTCGAGCCGCTTCAGCGCCGCTGGGCGGCGGAGCGGGGACTCTCCCCGGCGCGGGCTCCCACACGCGAGGAGATCCTGCTGGCCCAGATCGAGGCGCTGCGGCCCGAGGTGGTCTGCTTCCAGGACATCCACGCGCTGCGCTACGAGCTGCGGCGGGACCTTCGCCAGCGCTTCCCGTTCCTCGAGCTCGTGGTGATCTTCCGGGGCGCGCCGCGCGTCACCTCGGAGCTCTACCGCGAGCTCGCCACCGCCGACCTCCTCGTCGCGAGCTCGCCCCTCGTGCACACGCGCTGTCGCGCGGCCGGGCTCGCCCCGGAGCTCGTCTACCACTCCTTCGACGAGAGCGTGCTGCCGCTGCTGGGCGCCGGGCCGGAATCGGGCTCCCCGATCGACTTCAGCTTCGCCGGCTCGTCGGGCTACGGCGGGGTCCACCGCAGGCGCCACCGCGCCCTGGCCGCGCTCCTGGAGGCGACGCCCCTCCGGGCCTGGCTCGTCGAGGGCCCCGACGGCGCCGAGCCCGACGCAGCGGATGCGGGCAGCGAGCCGGTGCTCGAGTCGATCGCCGAGCTCCAGCCCGGCTCCCGCGTCGCGCTCTACGGCGCCGGCGAGGCGGGCCTGCGCTTCCGCCGCCTCCTCGCTCGGTTCCGGCCCGACGTCGAGGTCGCCTGCTTCGCCGACGGCCGCAAGCGCGGGCAGCACGACGGCCTCGAGATCGCCGCGCCGGAGGCGCTGGCCGCGCGCCGGGACCTCGACCTCGTCCTCGTCGCGTCGGCACAGCGCGCCGCCATCGCGGCGGAGCTCCGCGCCCGCGGACTGGGCCGGTTCCGGGTGGTGCCGGCGTTCTTCTACCAGAGCGAGGACTGGGCCAGCGAGGAGAGCGGGGACTTCTGGCGCAGCCAGCGGCCGCTCGCCCGCGCCTTTCCCGGGCGCTGTCGGCCGGCGCTCTTCGGGCTCGACCTCTACCGGATGCTCTGGCGCTCGCGCCTCACCTTCAACGCCCATGGCGAGTCGGCCCTCGGGACCGCAGACAACCTGCGCCTCTTCCAGGCGACCGGGGTCGGGGCCTGCCTCCTCACCGACGCCGCTTCCAACCTGCGGGACCTCTTCGAGCCCGATCGCGAGGTCGTGACCTGGGAGGGCCCCGAGGAGTGCGTCGAGAAGGTGCGCTACCTGCTGGCCCACGAGGCGGAGCGCCGCGCCATCGCGGCCGCGGGGCAGAGCCGGGCGCTGCGGGAGCACACGGCCCTCGAGCGGGCCCGGGAGGTCGACGCCCTGCTGCAGCGCGCCCTGGCCGGTTCCTCCGCCCGCTCGCGCGTTGCGACCGCCTCGGGGCGGGCGCGCTGGCCCGAGGAGCTCGATGCGACGCTGGCCCGCGCGCGGGAGCGGCGCGCGTGCAGCGTGGGGCCCTTCGCCGGCGAGCTCGGCCACATGCTGATCCACGTGCTCCCGTTCCTGAACTTCCTCGGCGCCGAGGGGATCGCCGTCCACTTCTGCGGGCACGCGAACCAGGAGGTCTTCTGCCGCGACGAGCGCGGCAGGCCCACGGTGGCGCGCTACGGGGGCCTGCCCAGCTACTTCGATCGGGGGGTCCCCAACATGAATCACCTGATGGAGGTGACGTCGCCGGAGGTCGCGCTGGGCTGCGAGGCCTTCCGGCGCGAGGCGCGCGAGTCCGGGGAGCCCTTCTTCGACCTCTCGGACCCGGAGCGCTACTTCGAGGGCTTCTGGCGCTGGTGGTACGGGCGCGGCCACGGCCTGCTCCACGACCTGGGCCAGGCCTTCAACCCCACAGGACTGCGCGAGGACGCGGTGGGGCTCTTCACGCGCACCAAGCCCCTGGGCGCGGCCCAGGGGCAGGGCCCCGACTTCCGACCCGAGGCGATCGCGGCGCGGGCGCTCCGCTACGTGGAGCGCGTCTACGTGGTGGGTCACCCGGAGCAGTCGCGCGCGCTCGAGCTCCCCGGGGTGGTCAACGTCGTGACCCGCGACAACGGTCGGATCCTCGAGGTGCTGAGCCGCTGCCGACTGGTCCTGAGCCACAACTCCGGCGCCGCCTACGTGCCCCGGCTGCTGCGAATCCCCGGCGTGGTCTTCCACGCCGGCGACCCCAGGAGCTTCGGGTGGACGCTCCACTGCTCGGATCCCTGGTCGAAGAGCCCGCTCGAGCGCGCCGCCGACCTGGGCGAGCTCGAGGAGCGCCTGGGCGCCTGGCTCGGCTAGGGCGGCGGAGGCGGCTGGCTCCGCCCGCGGGCGGGGGCTGTGCGCGCGGGCCGGACGGGTGTGCTTCTCGCTCCGCTCCCCTGTGGCACCCGGGTCGCGCCCGCTTCCCCTCCCGCGTGAGCCGCCCCGCCCGCTCGGGACACCCCGGTACGTAGGATCACCGGGTCGCTCCGCGAGAACACACCCGCTCCGGCCCGCGGATCGGGGTGCGCGAGATCTTCAACGCTGGGCCACGAGGTTGCGATGCGCGATCATGGTCAGCTTCCACTCACGTTCAGCCGCCTGGTACGGCACCATCAGAGCGTCGTGTTCTTTCCGGATCGCTTCGTACTTTGTCTTCGCAATCGCCACGTCGGGAGTGTCGCATCGCCACCAGCAGCGTGCTTCCGACCTCGCCCCCTTCATGGCATGCCGCAGCGCCCGAACCTCAGATTGGAGTTCCAGGTATCGTGCCTTCACCGCGGCGAGTCTTGCTTCGGATTCGAGAACCTCCCAGTTCGCGGCTCTCTGGACCTCCTTCTCGAAGGCTGCGCACTCGGCAGCTGTGTGGCCCGAGTAGATGCAAGTGGCGAGACGGTCTTCGCGACTTGCTTCGCGACCAGCTCGTTGACGCTCGCCTTCTGCCCGGATTGCATCCTTGCGGGCGGCACGAATCGCAGCGGCGCTGGCGGCGGCGTTGAAGCTGGAGGTGAAGCCTTCGGCGAATCCGCCGCCCCCGCGGGAGCAATCGGTGTAGACGGTGCGTCCCAGCTTGCTCGACATGCAATGAGTCTGGGCAACGGTAGGCTGGGCGGCGAACAGGGCCGCGAGGGTGACGACGGCGCCCGATGTGCGCTTGTAGGCGGCGACCTGCAAGAGGGGTTCCCCTGTGAACGTTGATATCGGTGGGCGAAGAAGTGCCCTTGAGATCGCTGCCGGCGGGCGCGCGGCATTCCGCTCGCGTCGCCCCGGTCCGCGGGCCGGAGCGGGTGTGTTCTCGCGGAGCGACCCGGTGATCCTACGTGACACGGTGTCCCGAGCGGGCGAGGCGGCGTACGCGGGAGGGGAAGCGCGCGCGGCCTGGGTGCCACAGGGGAGTGGAGCGAGAAGCACACCCGTCCGGCCCGCGGCGCTTCGAGTGGATCTCAAGCGGCCTCCGGGGCAAGGCCTCGGAGCACGGCGGCGGCGGGGGGCTCCTGGCGCCGCAGGGCGTCGCGCAGGGATTCCCCCAGCCGTGCCGCGCGGGAGGCGAGCCACTCGTTGTCGCGCAGCGAGAGGAGTGCCAGGGCGAGCCCCGCGCGCGTGAGCCTGCGGCGCGGGATCGGGGCGGGGCCCAGGCCGAGTCGATGCACGCGCTCGCCCCAGTAGAACTGGTCGAGCAGATGGGGGACGACGATCTGGGGCACGCCGGCGCGCGCCGCGCTGGTGGTGGTGCCCGCCCCTCCGTGATGCACGACGGCGGCGACGCGCGGGAAGAGCGAGGCGTGGGGGACGTCGCCGATCGAGAGCGCCTGCTCGGGCAGGGCGAGGTCGCCCAGGCCCGCCCAGCCCCTCGAGAGCACGAGGCGCACGCCGGCGTCGGCCGCGGCCCCGAGCAGGAGCTCGCTGGTGGCGCGCGCGTCGGGGTCCGTGGCGCTGCCGAAGCCCACGTAGACCGGCGCCTCGCCCGCCCGGAGGAACGCCTCGAGCTTCTCCGGAAGCGGACCCTCGCGAAACGGGTCGAGCGCCGGGATCTGGAGCAGCGCGCTCCACTCGGGGGGGCAGGGCGCGAGCGCCGCGTCCGCAGCCAGGACCGGCGCATCGCCCAGGAGGTGGCGGTAGACGTCGCGGACCGGCGGGAGCCCCAGCCGGGCGCGCTCGCGCGCGAGGGGGCCGGACAGGCGCGCCCCCAGGAGCGCGCGCAGGGCGCGCCACAGCAGCCGGTTCGCGGCGCGGGGCAGCCCGCCGAGGGGCAGCGAGGCGGGGGCGTGTTCCGCCGAAGCCAGCAGCGCCGGGCAGTAGAGCACGAAGCGGTACGGGAGGCCGCGGGCCTCCGCGATGGAAGGCGCCGCCAGCAGGGTGCCCGTCGAGACCAGCAGGTCGGCGTCCTCGGTCGCCGCCAGGAGGTCGCGGAAGTGGCGCGGCAGCTGCTCCCGGAAGTGCCGATCGGCCCAGCGCGAGACCCGTGCGGCACTGGACTGCATGAGCGACGCGTGTCGGGTCAGGTAGGCGCGCACGTCGAGGCCGACGGGGCGAAACGCGAGGCCTCGCAGGGCCGCCGCCGGGGCGGCATCGAGGGGGCCGCACAGGATCGGGTGATGGCCCGCCGCGCGGAGGGACTCGCCGAGGGCGAGGAGGGGATGGACGTCGCCCCGCGTGCCCTCCACGGCGAGGGCGACGCGCAGGCCGCTGGGCCTCTGCATGGGATCCGGGGATCGAACGGGCGCCGGGCCCCCTTGAGCGGCGGCCGCGCCCGGGCCCGGAGTCCTTCAGGCTTCCCGCCGAGTTGCCGATGAGTTGCGGGTGGGAGAGGAGCGCGAGATGACGGGACCGCCCGGGCCGGAGCGCTTCGTCGTCCTGGGCAGCAACTCGTTCTCGGGCGCCTCCTTCGCGGCCCACGTCCTGGCGGCGGACCCGGCGGCCCGGGTCACGGGCATCAGCCGCTCCCCGGAGCCTCCGCCGGAGCTGCGACCCTACCGGGAGGTCGCGGCCCACCGCTTCCACTTCCACCAGCTCGACCTGAACCGCGACCTCGGGGCGATCGTCCGGGTCATCGAGCACGAGCGGCCGCACTACATCGTGAACTTCGCCGCCCAGAGCATGGTGGGCCAGAGCTGGAGCCACCCGGGCGACTGGTTTCGCACCAATGCACTCTCCACGGTGGCGCTCGTCGACCAGCTCAAGGAGCTCCCCGGGCTGCGCCGCTTCGTCCAGGTCTCGACGCCGGAGGTCTACGGCCACTGCCCGACCTCGATCGCCGAGAGCGCGCCCCTGAACCCCTCGACCCCCTACGCGGCGTCGAAGGCGGCGGGCGACCTCGGCATCCTGCCCTACCACAAGAGCTACGGCTTCCCGGTGCTCACCACGCGCGCCGCCAACGTCTACGGCCCGCATCAGCAGGTCTACCGCATCATCCCCCGCTCGGTGCTGCGCATCCTCCAGGGTCGGAAGATCCCGCTCCAGGGGGGCGGCCGGGCGCGGCGCTGGTTCATCCACATCCGCGACGTCTGCCGCGCCACGCTCGAGCTCGCGCGCCGGGGGCGGAGCGGGGAGGCCTACCACATTGCGCCGGAGGGCGAGGGGATCCGCATCGCGGAGCTCGTGGGGCGCCTCTGCGAGCTCCTGGGCCGGCGCTTCGAGGACTGCGTCTGCGAGGTGGGCGAACGCGTGGGCCAGGACGGCGCCTACGCCCTCGATGCGAGCAAGCTCCGCCGCGAGTTCGGCTGGCGCGCCCAGATCCCGCTGGAGTCGGGCCTGCGCGAGGTGATCGGCTGGATCGAGAAGCACCGGGCGCTGCTCTCGGAGCTGCCCGAGGAATACGTCCACAAGCCGTGAATCGCGAGGGGGAGGAGCCGATGGGGCGCGAGCTGGATCTCCTGGCCGGCTATCCCAGGAGCCCGCGCGACGTGGAGGGGCGGGGCGCATCGCGCACCGCGGAGGACCAGCGCGTGGCCCGGCGCTTCGGCCGGGAGTTCTTCGACGGCGAGCGCCGCCACGGCTACGGCGGCTATCGCTATCACCCGCGCTTCTGGCAGCCGGTCGTGCCGCAGTTCGCCCGCCACTACGGCCTGCGGGCCGGGAGCCGCGTCCTCGACGTGGGCTGCGCCAAGGGCTTCCTGCTCTTCGACCTCCAGCAGCTCGTGCCCGGCGTCCGGGTGGTGGGGCTCGACGTCTCCGAGTACGCCCTGGGCGAGTCGCTCCCGGAGGTGCGCCCCCTGGTCCTGCGCGCAGACGCCCGGGCGCTCCCCTTTCCGGACCGCACCTTCGACCTCGTGATCTCGATCAACACCGTCCACAACCTGGGGCTCGAGGAGTGCGCCGGTGCCCTGCGGGAGATCGAGCGCGTGGGCCGGGGTGCCTGCTTCGTGAGCGTCGACGCCTGGCGCAACGACGAGGAGAAGGTGCGCATGGAGAGCTGGGCGCTCACCGCGCGCACGCTGATGCACGTGGACGACTGGCGGCGCTTCTTCGCCGAGGCCGGCTACCGGGGGGACTACACCTGGTTCATTCCGTGACGGAGCCAGGTCGCGCGGAGGATCGACGGCCGCTGCGCAGCCGCGCTGCGTGCTAGAGTGCGCCGCCGTGGCGGTGCTGCTGCTCGCGCTCTACGCCCTCGTCCTCTATCCCTTCACCTGGTCTCCCGACGCCGGCTCGATCCCCGATGGGCCGGTCTACCTGCTCATGGCCTCCTGGTTCTCGCCCTGGGGCGGAGCGCCGACTCCCGTCGAGAGCTTCGCCATGCAGACGAGCATGTTTCCGCCGCTGTATCCGCTGGTCCTCGGGCTCCTGGGCGGTGGCGAGAGCGTGGCCCTCGCTCACGCCCTCACCGCGAGCTGCCTGCTCGCGTCGCTCTGGGCGGGTCGGCGCTGGCTCGCCGCCGCGGGCATGGGGCGCGGGCATTCGCTGGCACTCCTCTCGGCCTTCGCGCTCCTCCCGGCGACGCTCCTCCAGGCGCTCGAGACCCTGAGCGAGAACCTCTACCTGGCGCTCTCCCTCCTGCACCTGGCGCAGCTCGCGCGGGCGCAGGCGTCGGAGGGGAGCGCCCGGCAGCGCGCGCTGGCCGGGGCGGCCGCCAGCGCGGCTGCCGCGCTCTGCGCGCGGAGCGCCGGGGTGGCTCTCGTCCTCGGCTTCGGGATCTTCCTCTTGCGGGGCCGCGAGGCCGGGGGCCTGCGCCTTCTCGCCCTGAGCGTCGCGCCCCTCGCGCTGTGGACGGCGCTCGAGGCCGCGCTGGGCTTCGAGGGGAGCTACGCCGACGCCTTTTCGAGCCGGCTCGCGAGCTTCGCTCCCGAGCCGGCTCGGGCCCTCGCCCTCGCCGCAGGTGCCCAGCTCGAGGCCGTGGCCCGGGGCTGGCCGGGTCTCTTCGCCCTCTTCGCGAGCCCCCTCGAGCGCGCCGGCGCCCTCGCGCTCGGGATCCTCGCCCTGGCCGGGCTCGCCCAGCGGCTGGGGCGCGGCGAGGCCGACGCGGTCTACGCCGCGCTCTCCCTGGGCCTGATCCTGCTCTGGCCCTTCCCGGCCCACACCCAGCGCTTCCTCTACCCGCTGCTCCCGGTGCTGCTCTTCCAGGCCACCGCGGGCCTGGTCCTCGCCCTGCGGCAGCTCTCGGTCCCCGCCGCGGCGCGGGCCCGCGGCGCGCTGCTCGCCGGGATCCTGCTGCTCCCGCTGGCCTCCGATGTGCACATCGCGCGCCGCTTCGCCGCCTCGCGCGGGCAGGGTCCCGAAGAGGTCGCCACCTCGGCGCGCTGGTACACGCGGCGCAGCCCGGAGCGCGCGCTCTTCGATGCGCGCTTCGAGGCGCAGCTGGCCGGCGCCATGCGCGCGGTGGCGCGGCACGTGCCCCTCGAGTCCTGCGTCTACTCGCTGCGCCCGCTCGAGCTCATGCTCTACGCCCGTCGGACCAGCCGGCTCCCGCCGCCGGAGGTGGCGAGCGATGCGGACTTCGCGGAGGGCACGCGCGCCTGCGACTGGTTCTTCGTCGCCCCGCTGGCCGTCTATCCCTACCGGACGCCCTACTACCCCCGCGACCGGATGGGTGCGGCGCTCGAGACGGTGGCCATCTTCGGCGACGCGCCGGCGCCCCGGCTCCCGGTGGCCGTCCTGGGGCGGCGCCGGGCGTCGGGAGGGCCGCGGCGAGGGCGCCGGCAGACGCCGACGCGGGGCGTCAGGGCGCCGGGCAGGGGACGCTCCCCGCGCAGGCGAGCCCCGAGGGCCCGGGCGGCAGGCCGAAGCGGCGCCAGAAGAAGTTGTGGTCCCGCCCCCCGATGCGTCCGTCGCCGTCGACGTCCACTTCGGCCCGGTAGCGGGCATCCTCCGCCGAGGCTCCGAAGGTGCGCATCAGGGTCTGGAAGTCCTCGCCCCCGACGAAGCCCGAGTCGTCGTAGTCCGCGTCACAGGCGTTCCCGAACCCGTCGCGATCCACGTCGAGCTGGTCCGGGTTGGCAAGACCGAGGCAGTCGTCCTCGATGTCGCTCCGGCCGTCGCCATCCTCGTCGCAGTCGTAGGGAGGGAGGGCCGATCGGAGCTCTTGCAGCGCCAGCTCCTCCCCCGGCCCGACGGCCCTGCGCCGGATCAGCTCGCGCAGCTCGAGGGGATCGGTCGCGAGGTCATAGAGCTCTTCGCGCGTGCAGTCGTGGCGGATCAGCTTGTAGCGCGCGTTCCGTACGGCCTGGGCGCGCCGCGAGTAGGGTCCCGGGCCGTTGGGGGAGAAGAGCTCCGTGTAGGCGGAGGCGCGCAGGCTCGGGCGCGCCGGGTCCTGGAGGTAGGGAAGCAGGCTCACCGAGTCCGTCGAGCCGGGCGGAAAGCCGGCGATCGCGGCCACCGTCGCGAAGACGTCCACGAGGCCCACGAGGGCCCGGCTCTCCTCGCCGCGGAGCGCCGGCGGCGTGAGCGGGCTCGCGACGATCAGCGGGACGTGGATGCCGCCCTCGTAGACCGTCCCCTTGACGCGGGTGGGCAGCAGGGGCGGGGCCGCCGTGTTGCCATCGGTTCCGTTGTCGCCTGCGAAGACGACCGTCGTCCGCGCGCGGGTCTCCGGGGAGAGGCTCGCGAGGAGGCGGCCGATCTCGCGGTCCAGGGCCTCCAGCATGGCCGCGTGGTGCTCGCGGGGAAAGAGCTTCGGAGGGCCCGGCAGCCGCACCGAGTGGAGGTCCGGCGGCGGCGCGTGGAGCGGCGCGTGGGTCGCGTGGAAGCCGATCCAGACGAGCCAGGGCTCCCGCCTCCCGGAGATCCACGCGAGCGCATCGTCGACGACCACGCTCGTGGCGTAGCCGGTGACCCGCTCGGGCAGGGTCGTGCCGTCCACCGTCTTCGTCCAGGACGTGTACTCCTGGCCATCCACGAGGTTGCCGAGCGTTCCGGCGAAATGGCCGAATCCGCTGGCGCGCGGGTGGTCCTCCCGGACGCCGTCAGCGACGGCTGCTCCCACGTGCCACTTCCCGAAGGCTGCGCTCTGGTACCGGGGGCCCAGCAGCTCCGGCAGGGTCAGCTCCTCGCTGCCGAGTCCGGGGGGGAGCCCGGGGTGGACGTTGCTCCCGACCCCGGTCCGGAAGCCATGGCGGCCGGTCAGCAGGGCCGCTCGCGACGGGCTGCACAGGGGGCTCGACCAGGCGTTGCGGAAGAGCACGCCCGACGCGGCGAGGGCGTCGATCTGGGGTGTGTGGCTGGGGCCCGGCCGCTCCCCGTAGCGTCCGATGGTCTCCGCGCCCAGGTCGTCGCCCACGAGAACGAGGAAGTTCGGGGGTGCGGTCTGGGCCCGGGCCGGCTCGCCGGCGAGCCCGAGTGCCGCGGCCAGGGCGCCGGGCCCTCCCAGCCGGCGCGCTGCGCGCCTCACCCATTTGGAGGGCGCGCTCCGGCGCTTCGGCGCCGAGGTTGGGGGCACCGCGCTCGCGCCGCTCGGAGGCGAGGACGAGGTCCCAGGGGCTTCCGGGCTCGGGAACGAAGGGAGACGGCCATGGGCCCTTCTGCCGCGACGCAAGGGGGACGCCGCCTGGCGGCCGGGCTCGCCGCGCTGGCACTCCTCGCGGGCTGCGCCTCGGTGCGCGTTCGGACCGACTACGATCGCGAGGTCGACTTCTCGCGCTACCGCAGCTACGGCTGGCTCGAGTTCCCCGAGGGCTCCCGGCGCGGCGGGGAGAGCGAGGTCAATCCCTTCGCGTACAACTCGCTCCTCGACAAGCGCGTGCGCCAGGCCGTGGACCGGGAGCTCGCGGCCCGCGGCTTCCAACGCGCGGAGTCGGCAGCCGCGGACTTCCGGCTCAACTACCACGTGATCCTCCGGGACAAGCTCGTCGCCTCTGCCAGCGACTTCGGTGCCTTCCACCACCCCCTGCGCGGGGGTTTCTTCGGGGGCGTCGACGTCCAGGTCATGCAGTTCCAGGAGGGAACCTTCGTCCTCGACGTGATCGACGGGGAGCACGAGCAGCTCGCCTGGCGAGGCTGGGCCGTGGGGCGCAATCCCGATGGGAACTACGACGAGGCCGAGATCCAGCTGGCGGTTCGCAGGATCCTCGAGCGCTTCCCCCCGCTCTCCTCCGCCGCGCCGCCGCGCTGACGCGACCCCCCGAGCCTCGGCCCGGCGCCCGCGTCAGCCTCCCTTGTTGCGCTCCACCTCGAGGTGCTTGAGCCACTGGCTGGCCGGCTCGCGCTGGTCCTCGAACTCGCTGGCCTTGCGGAAGGCCCGCTCGGCCGCGGTGATCTGCTTCAGGTTGTAGTGCGAGACGCCGAGCAGCAGGTGGGCGCGCCCTTCGCGCCGGGCGTCGAGCCGGTCCTTCTCGAACGCCTTGTCGAGAGCGGCCACCGCGTCCTTCCAGTCGTCCCGCTCGACGTGCAGCTGGGCCAGGCGCACGTACAGGTCGCCGGTCTTCCAGAGCTCGGCGGCCTTGCGCATGGGCTCGATGGCCTTGTCGAGCTCGCGCGCGAAGATCCAGCTCTCGGCGAGGAGCTCGTAGGCCTCCGCGTTCTCCTCCAGCTTCTTCTCCTCCAGCGCTTTCGTGAAGACCTGTGCGGCCCGGAAGGGGATGTCGTGGTTCATGAAGAGCCGGCCCAGGCGCCGGATCTCGCGGTCCTCCTCCAGGAAGCCGCTCCGGTAGGCGATCTGGAGCACGGCCAGGGCATCGTCGTCGCGCTCGAGCTGGGCGTAGAACGCCGAGAGCTGGAGCCAGTGGGTCTTGCTCGGGTAGAGGACGGCGAGCTGCTCGGCGATCGTGGCGCCATTCTTGTAGTCGTCGCGCTCGATGTAGAGGGCCAGGGCGAGCTGGAGCCAGCCCTTCTTGGGGGGCTCCTCGCCCTGGAGCGAGAGGAGCGATGCCTCGAGGGCCTTGTCGAACAGCTCGAGCTTGTAGTAGGCGAGCGCCAGCAGGTAGTGGTGCTCCGGCTTGACCTCGGGGGCGCGGGCCATCCAGCTCTCGAGGAGCTGCCTGGCGTCCTGGTAGCGCTCGGCCTGCATGTAGAGCTGGGCCAGGTTGAATTCGAGCCGCAGCTGCCCGGTCTCGTCGAGCTCCTTGAGGTCGATCGCCTCCTTGAACTTCGCCATGGCCTCGTCGTCGCGATCGAGGTTGAAGTAGACGAAGCCGAAATACTGGAGGACCATGGCCTTGTCGTAGCCGTCGACCCGGTTGAGCTGGAGCGCCGCGAGCTTGGCCAGGGCCTCCTGGTCCTTGCCCTGATCCATCAGCTCGTGCGTCTCTTGCAGGGCCTTCGCGACGCGCGGGTTCCGCATCGTCTTGGCCTTCTTCTGGCCGGAACCCTGGGAGCGCTGCTTCTCCTCGGCCGCGTCCTGCTTCGCCTTCCGGGACCCCTGCGCCTGGGCCGCCGGCCACGCGGGCAGCGCGAGGAGCAGCGCCAGAAGCGCCGCGAGGCAGAGCCCGCGTCGGCGGCCTCCGGCGATCTCAGGGGGGTTCTGGCTCATGACACGGGCCTGTCTCGATTCCCGGCTCCCGCGCCTGCCTGCGCCGGGCCCGGACCTCGACCGTGCGCGGCAACCGCGGGGGGCGGTCGCGTAGGCTACAACGTCTTCCCCGGGAGCGGTTGGTCCGGTCCGGAGCGCCTGCCGGCGGAGAGGCCGCGGCCAGATCTTCCCACCGGGCTGACCTCCGGTCAGCCCCCAAATGGGGGAGGTGGAATCCCGAGCCGCGGCAGGCGCATCGGGTGGGCAGCTGCGAGCCCTGCGGGAGCGCCCCGCTGGACCGGCCCCGGGATCTCCGGTACCACCGCGTCGGCGGGGATCCGGCAAGCCGAGTCGAAGGGGCCGGGCGCCCCAGGGAGAACGCGCGCATGGACTTCGGGCTTTCCGAGGAGCAGGAGCTGCTGCAGGAGACCGTGCGGGGATTCGTGGACCGCGAGTGTCCGCCTTCCCGGCTGCGGGAGCTCTTCGACGCCGGGAGCGGCCACGACCCCGGGCTCTGGAAGGGGATGGCGGAGATGGGTCTGCTGGGGCTCGGCGTGCCCGAGGCCTGGGGCGGCGCGGGGCTCGAGGTCCTGGATCTCGCCCTGGTGGCCGAGGTCCTGGGGCGGGGCTGCGTGCCGGGCCCCTTCCTGGGTCACGCCCTCGCCTGCCAGGCCCTGGTCCTCGGCGGCAGCGACGCCCAGCGGGAGCGCTGGCTTCCCGCCCTGGCCTCCGGCGGAGCGCTGGGCAGCGTCGCCCTCGCCGAGGACGGCGAGCGCTGGGACCCCGAGGACTGGACCCTCGCGCCGCGCCGCGGGCGCCTCCACGGCAGCAAGCTCTACGGCCCGTGCGCCGACGTCGCAGACCTCCTCGTGATCGGGATCCGCGGCGGTGGGCTCGCGCTGGTGGAGAAGGGCGCGCCGGGGCTCCGCCGCGAGCCCCTGAACGGAGTCGACCGCACCCGCCCCCTGGCTCGGATCGAGCTCGCGGGCACCCCCTGCGAGCTCCTCGGCGCCGACCCGGGGGTCGCGGCCCGCGTGCGGGACGCGGGCCTCGTGGTGCTCGCCGCGGATGCCTTCGGGGTCGCCTCGCGGCTGGTCCAGATGACCGTGGACTACGCCCGGGTGCGCCAGCAGTTCGGCACGCCCCTCGCGCAGTTCCAGGGCGTGAAGCACCAGCTCGCCAACATGGCCACCGCCATCGAGCCCACCCGGGGCCTCTTCTGGTACGCCGCCCACGCCCTCGACCACCTGCCCGCCGAGGCGCCGCGCGCGGCGGCCATCGCCAAGGCCCACATCACGGACCGCGCCCTCGAGACGGCGCGTGCGGCGGTCGAGCTTCACGGCGGGCTCGGCTTCACCTGGGAGTGCGACGTGCAGATCTGGCTCAAGCGGGCGATGTTCGACCGCGCGTTCCTCGGAATGCCGGAGCGGCAGCGCGAGCGCAGCGCGACCCTGGGAGGCTGGTGAGATGGACCTCAGCTACGGCGCCGAATACGAGTCCTTCCGGGCGCAGCTGCGCGAGTTCCTGGCGGGCTGGCCCCTGGGCGGCGAGGAGGCGGCGCTCCCCCTCGCGGAGCAGGAGCGCCGGTTCCGCAACCGCGGCCTCGAGCGGGGCTACCTCTGCCGCCACGTCCCGGTCGAGTACGGCGGCTCCGGCCAGGAGCCCGACCCCACCAAGGACATCATCATCCGCGAGGAGTACGCCGCCTCGGGCGCCCCCGGTGACCGGCTCGAGCAGGGCGCGGGCATGCTGGTGCCCACGCTCCTCGAATGGGGGAGCGAGGAGCAGAAGAGGCTCTTCGTCCCGCCCACGCTGCGCGGCGAGATCCGCTGGTGCCAGGGCTACAGCGAGCCCGGGTCCGGGAGCGATCTCGCCTCCCTCCAGAGCCGCGCGGTGCTCCAGGGCGCGGAGTGGGTCCTGAACGGCCAGAAGATCTGGACCAGCAACGCCGACAAGGCCGACTGGATGTTCGGGCTGTTCCGCACCGAGCCCGAAGCCCCCAAGCACGCCGGGATCTCCTACCTGCTCGTTCCCATGAAGCAGCCCGGGATCGTAGTGCGCCCCCTGAAGCAGCTGACCGGAAGCCTCGAGTTCAACGAGGTGTTCTTCGACGACGCCCGCACGCCCGCCGACCACATCGTGGGAAAGCGCGGCGAGGGCTGGCAGGTCTCCCGCTCCACGCTCAAGCACGAGCGCGGCCTGATCGGGAGCCCGCGGCTCATGCGGTCTCTCTTCGACGGGCTCCTGGACCTGGCCCGCCGCACCGAGCGCGCCGGCCGGCCCGCCCTCGAGGACCCCCGGGTGCGGCAGCGGCTGGCGGAGATCGAGGGCTACGTGCGATCCGCCGAGACCACCAGCCTGCGCCTGCTCTCGGCCCGCCTGAAGGGCGAGGAGCACAAGGTCGTGTTGCCCATGCTGATGGCCAAGCTCTTCTCGACCGACGTGGCGCAGATGGTCGCGAAGGCCGCCTACGAGCTCGCGGGGGCCGAGGGCCTGCTGGCGCCGCCGCGGGCCGAGGCCTACTACGACGAGAGCGGGACCGGCCCCGGCTGGACCCACAACTTCCTCGCGACCCTGGGCCCCGCGATCGCCGGCGGCGCCTCGAACATCCAGCGCAACATCATCGGCGAGCGCGGCCTCGGCCTGCCCCGCGATCTGCGCAGCCCCCGCTGAGGTCGGGGGCCCGGGCGCCGGCCCGCGGCGTCTCACCCGTTTGGGTCAGGCACGCGCCGGAGCCGGGGGCTATCCCAGATCCCTGGATCGCGGCTGCCGGCCTCCCCCGGGGATGCGCGAGGCAGCGGCGGCGAGCGGTTGACATCGCGCGAAAGCCTTGATTATCGTACGAAAATTCCGGCTTCCACCGCAGGAGGGAACCACAGCCGCCGTCGCCCGGCCGCCCCGGCACTGCGAGAGCCCGGTGCGGCCCGGAAGCCGTCGAGTCCAGGACGCAGCGACGAGGTCGCGCACCGCCTCCCGCTCCGCCGAGGCCTCTGCGTTCCGGCGGCGGGACCCGCCCAGCGGACTCGAGCGTTCTGATAGGATGCGCCGCGCATCCGACCCACACCCGCGAGGAGATATGACGCACAGGGCACTCAAGCCGGCGCTGGCGCTTGTGATCGCGCTCTCGGCGCTGCCTCCGGCGCGGGCTACCGCGCAGGCCGCACCGCCGAAGCTCGAAAAGCTCGGCGACGTCGTGGACGAGCAGGTCGCCGCGCACAAGGATGCGAGCGCTTCCCAGGAGCGCATCGACAAGATCGACGACGAAACGCAGGCGATGCTGGTGAAATTCATCCAGGCGAAAGCGGAGACCGAGAGCATCAACGCCTACGCCGACCAGCTCGCGATCCAGATCCAGTCGCAGACCGAGGAGATCGAGTCCATCCAGAAGCAGCTGGTGGAGGTCGAGACCTTCTCGCGGGACGTGTTGCCGACGATGCAGAGGATGCTCGAGAACCTCGGGCAGTTCGTGGAGCTGGACGTGCCGTTCCTGCTGGACGAGAGGAGGAAGCGCGTCGTCGGACTCCAGGAGATCATGAACCGGGCCGACGTCACCATCTCCGAGAAGTTCCGGCGCATCCTCGAGGCCTATCAGATCGAGATGGAGTTCGGGCGCACGATCGAGGCCTACGAGGGCCGGTTGGGGTCCGGCGAGGACGCCAGGACGGTCCAGTTCCTCCGCGTCGGACGCGTGTCGCTGATGTATCAGACGCTGGATGGCAAGGAGACGGGCTACTGGGACGCCGACCAGAAGACCTGGGCGGTGGACGACGGCTACCGGCATGCCTTCATCGAGGGCCTGCGCGTGGCCAAGAAGCTCGGCGCGCCGGATCTGCTGGTCGTGCCGGTTCCCGCGCCGAAGGAGGCCCGGTCGTGATCCACCCCACGCGCCTCGCCCTGGCCGCCGGCCTGCTGGCCTTCACCGCGCTGAGCGCCCCCTCCCGGGCCGCCCAGACCCTGGACGAGCTCCTGGACGAGACGAAGAACGCCCGAGCTGCCCAGGCGAAGGTCAACGCGGCCCGGGAGAGGGAGTTCCTGGCCAGCCGCGATCGCCAGGCCGCGCTCCTGGCCGAGGCCCTGAAGCAGCGGGACGCCGCCGAGGCCCGCGGCAACCAGCTGTCCGCCCAGTTCGACGCCAACGAGGTGAAGATCGGCGAGCAGGAGGAGCTGCTCAACAACCGGCTGGGGAGCCTCGGCGAGCTCTTCGGCGTCGTGCGCCAGGTGTCCGCCGACGTCTACAGCGTCATCTACAACTCCCTCGTCAGCGCCCAGTTCCTCGGGCGAGACGACTTCCTGGCAGATCTCTCGAAGGCCAAGGAGCTGCCCACGATCGAGGAGCTCGAGAAGCTCTGGTACGAGATGATGCGCGAGACGATCGAGACCGGCCGCGTGGTCCGGTTCACGACCAACGTCGTCTCGGAGGACGGCAAGCCCGCGGAGGCCGAGGTCGTGCGGATCGGCGGCTTCATCGCCATGACGAATGGCAAATACGCGTCGTACCTGCCGAACGTGAGGAAGCTGACGGTGCTGTCGCGCCAGCCGCCCTCCGAGCTCACGGCCCTGGCCCGGGAGGTCGGAGAGGCGAGGAACGGCTACGCCAGGGCCGCCGTCGACCCTTCGCGCGGGGTACTCCTCGCCCTCTACGTGCAGAGGCCCAACGTGTGGGAGCGCATCCAGCGCGGCGAGGCGGTGGGATACGTGATCATCACGGTGGGGGTCATCGGCTCGCTGCTGGCCCTGTACCAGTTCGTGTACCTGATTCGGGTGCGCACGGCCGTCAAGCGGCAGCTCGCGAACCTGGATTCGCCCTCCCTGGACAATCCCCTGGGGCGCGTGCTCGCCAGCTTCAAGGGCGACCCCTCCAAGGTCGAGGACGACGCCGAGGTCGTCGAGCTGCGGATCTCCGAGGCCGTGCTGCGCGAGGTTCCGGTCCTGGAGCGCTTCCAGGCCTTCCTGCGCCTTGCCGTGGCCGCCGGCCCCCTGCTGGGCCTGATCGGCACCGTCGTCGGCATGATCATCACCTTCCAGGTGATCACCGAGACGGGCTCCAGCGATCCGCGGCTCATGGCCGCCGGCATCGGGCAGGCCATGATCGCCACGGTGCTGGGCCTGGGCATCGCCATCCCCCTGCTCTTCGTCAACGCAGGGCTCTCGTCCCTCTCCCGCCAGGTCGTGCAGATCCTGGACGAACAGAGCACCGGCATCCTGGCCGAGAGCATCGAGCGGAGCCGTTCCGGGCAGAGCACCGATCTGCTGGCCGACCGCATCGAGGGCATGCGCCGTGGTTGATGGCCTGATCGAGAGCGTCCTCTGGCCGGTCGTCGCGCTCCAGGACCTGATCGCGGACGGCGGGTTCTACGTGAACCTGATCTTCCTGTGCGGGCTCCTCATGTGGACCCTGGTGCTCGAGCGCATCTGGTACTTCTCCCGCGTGCTCCCGGGCCAGGCCCAGGAGATGCTGGCTCGCTGGAACAGCCGGACCGATCGCTTCTCCTGGTGCTCGCGCCAGATCCGCCAGGCCATGATCTCGCGCCTCAACGGCGCCATGAGCGCCAACCTGATCCTCTTGCGGGTCCTGGTGCCCCTCTCGCCGCTGCTCGGGCTGATCGGAACGGTCAGCGGCATGCTCGAGGTGTTCGACTCCATGGCCCTGCGCGGCTCCGCCGACGCCCGCGCCATGGCGAGCGGCGTGTCCCAGGCCATGATCTGCACCATGACGGGGCTCGCCGTGAGCATCACCGGGCTCTATCCGGTCCACTATTTCCAGTCGCGCACCAAGCGGGAGACCGAGCTCCTGGCCGACCGATTCGCCTTCTGACATGCGCCTGCGCCGGCACTTCCACGAATACGAGTCGACGGGCATCGACCTGGCGCCGATGCTCGACTTCGTCATCAACCTCCTGATCTTCTTCATCATCACCGCCGTCTTCGTCAAGGAGATCGGCCTCTCCGTCAACCGCCCCGGTGGTGCGACCGCGGCGACCAAGGAGGCCGGCAGCATCCTGATCGCCATCCGGTCCACTGGCGAGGTCCTCGTCGACAACCGCGAGGTGGACGTCCGCGCGGTTCGCGCCAATGTGGAGCGCCTGCACGCGCTCAAGCCGGACTACGGGGTGGTGGTTCTCGCCGACCGGGAGGCGGAGACGGGAATCCTCGTTCAGGTGGTCGACCAGGTGCGGCAGGGAGGCGTGGAGAACGTGGCCTTCGCGTCGGGAGACGAGCCCGATTAGACCATGCGCTCGCGGCGTCACACTCCGGAGAGCGAGGACACCGGCATCGACCTGGCGCCGATGCTCGACTTCGTCATCAACCTCCTGATCTTCTTCATCATCACCACGTCCTTCGTCAAGGAGGCGGGGATCACGGTGAGCCGCCCGGAGGCCGCCACCGCGGTGCACAAGGACACCGGGAACATCCTGATCGCCATCCGCTCCAACGGCGAGGTCTGGATGGACCGGCGCCAGGTGGACATTCGCGACGTGCGCCCGCTGATCGAGCGGCTGCACGTGGAGAGGCCCGACGATACCGTGGTGGTCATCGCCGACAAGCAGTCGCGGGCGGGCGTCCTGGCCCAGGTGATGGACCAGGTGAAGCTCGGCGGCATCAAGGACGTCGCCGTCGGGGCGGCGCCGAGCCAGGGCCGGTAGCCCTTGACCATGTTCCGGCTTCCCATCGCTTTCTTCGTGGCCTGCGGCGTCACGGTGGGCCTCTTCGGCTTCTTGAAGGCCTTGATCGAGGTCGGCGGGAGCTACGAGGAGGTCATGGCGCCGGCGAAGATCGAGTTCGTGCGGCTGCGCCGCGACAGCCAGGTCGAGGAGAAGAAGCGAGAGAAGAAGGAGCGCCCGGAGAAGCAGCAAGCTCCCACGACGCAGCAGCTGAGCGTGACCAAGACGACCTCGGAGACCCTGAGCCGGACCGTGAGCCTCGACCTGAGCCCGGGCTCGGACGTCGTGCTCGAGGGCCTGGCGATCGGGAGAGGGGGCGCCGCCGGCTTCGGCCTGGGCGGCGGCATGGGCGATTCGGACACCGTCCCCCTGGTGCGGGTGGAGCCCACCTATCCGGAGCAGGCGGCGGAGCGGGGGATCGAGGGCTGGGTGGAGGTGGAGTTCAGCATCACGCCCTCGGGCACGGTGAAGGACCCCAAGATCGTGGGCTCCACCTCCAACGTGTTCCACCGTGCGGCCCTGCAGGCGATCCGCAAGTGGAAGTACCGGCCCAAGATCGAGGATGGGAAGCCGGTGGAGCGACCGGGCATCCGGGTCACGCTGAAGTTCGTGCTCGCGAAGTAGGCCCGCCCGGGATCAGAGGTCCAGGCGCGCGGGCGAGCTGTGGCGAGCCCGGCGCTCCTGGCGGCGCCGGCGCATGCGCAGGAAGAGCTGGCGGCGCCGGGCCGCGATCCACTGCTCCCGCGTCGGCTGGCTCTCCTGGCCGCGGCGCCGCTCCTCCGCCTCGCGGAAGCTGCAGAAATCCAGGTAGGCCTCGACCTCGTGGCGCAGCTCCCGGACGATGAGCTCCACCATCACCGCGTCGTCGAGGAAGCCCAGCCCCGGAACGGCGTCGGGGATCAGGTCGAGGGGCTCGGCGAAGTAGGCCATCGCGGAGGTGACGCGCTCGCGGTCCTCCCCCTGGAGATCCCACTCCGCGTCTTCGAGCATGGCGATCAGCGCCTCGAGGGTGACGAGGCGCTTGCGAATGAACTCGGGGACCTCGGATTGCCGGACCCGCTCGAGGAGCTGGCGGGCCGAGCTCACCAGATCCTTCTCCGGGTGTTTCTTCGCGCGGACCCGGGCCTCGCGAATGATCGCCCGGAAATGCTCCAGGTCGGCGTCGCTCAGCTCGAAGGTCAGCTTGAGAGGCACCGGGCCCCCTCCGCGCGCTCGCCGGCGGAAATGCCGGCAAGCGCGACGCAGTATGGCAGAACGGGCGCGCAGCGATCAACGCGCGGGCGCGGGGCGGGGAGCGCGGCGCCGGCTACAGGCGCGCCGGAGACCGGGCGATACGGCCGGGATGGGTCGGAAGGGGCGCAGCCGGCCCGGCGGGCAGGCGGTGGCCTCCGGGAGCGGCGCGAGCCGGGGAGATCCCCGGGAAGCAGGCGGGCGCACGGAAGAGGCGCTCGCCGGGGAGCTGCTCCTGACCGAGGTGCTGGGCCCCGGGCCCGTCCCCCGCGGCGCCGTGCCCGGCGCCGCCGCCCGGCGCGCGCTCGGGGAGCACGCGCTCTGCGCGTCCCTGGAGCCGTCGCAGCGGCGCCTGCTGGTCGAGGCCGCGCGCCTCGTGCGCCTGGCGGAGGGCGCGGCGCTCTTCCGCGAGGGAGACGCCGCGGACGGCCTCTACCTGGTGCTGGAGGGGGCCGTCGTGCCGATCGCCGAGGGGAGCCCGCGCCTGCGCCTGGCGGTGCTCGGGCCCGGAGAGTGGCTGGGCGAGATCGCGCTCGCGACCGGCGAGCCCCGCAGCGCCACCGTGGAGGCCCTCGTCGAGAGCGCGCTCCTCGCGGTGGAGGCCGGGGTCGTGGCCCGGATCGCGCGCGCAGCGCCCGGCCTCCGGCGCCTGCTCTCGGGCGCGGCGCGCGAACGCCTGCGCGACCGCTGGCTCACCACGAGCCCCCTCTTCGCGCCCATGCCTCGCCCGGAGCGGCTCCATCTGGCGGGGCAGCTCCCGATCCTGGAGGCCTCCCCGGGCGCGCTTCTGGTGCGGCAGGGCCGCGCTCCGGACGGGCTCTTCGCGCTCCTGGCGGGCCGCGCCGACGTGGTCTACTCGGAAGGGCAGGGCGACCGGCTCCTGGCGCGGCTCTCGGCGGGGGACGTCTTCGGCGAACTCTCGCTCCTGCGCCGCGCGCCAGCCTTCGCCTCGGTGGTCGCACGCCGCCCGAGCCTCGTGCTCGCGCTTCCCCGCGACACGGCCCGGCAGCTCCTCGACTGGAACCGCCCCTTTCGGACGGCCCTGTCCGCCCTCGGCGCGCGCCGCGAGGCCGAGAACGCGCTGCGCCTGGCGTCTGCCCCCTTTCTCGAGCGCGAGCGCCCCTGAAGCGGCTCGGAGCCGGCGGGCGGGATGCCCTATCCTACGGGCCTCGTGGTGCGGCGGCCGTCGACTCTGCGGCTCGTCCTCCCCTTCGCGGCGGCGGCCCTCGCCGGCTGCGGCGGCGGGAGGGCGAGCGGCCCCGATCTCCTGCTCGTCACCGTCGACACGCTGCGCGCGGATCGGCTCGGCTGCTACGGGGGCGCGCCCGGTGCGGCCGCCGCGATCTGCGGGCTTCGCGAGCGGGGCGTGCTCTACCGCTGGGCCTTCTCCGCGGCTCCCTCGACGGCGCCCGCCATCGCCTCCCTCCTGACCTCGCGCTACCCGTCGTCCCACGGTGTCAGCGAGCTCTTCTCCACGGCGCTCGCGCGGGACGAGCGGACCCTGGCCGAGGAGCTGGCGGCAGCCGGCTTCGACACGGCGGCCTTCGTCTCGAACCCCGTGCTGGCGCCGGCGCGAGCCCTCGATCAGGGCTTCCGCGTCTACGACGCCGAGATGACCCGGCGCGAGCGAAACCGGCCCGGCCTGGCCGAGCGCGAGGCGGCCCGCACGACCGACGCGGCCATCGCCTGGCTCGCCGGCGCCCGCGAGCCCTGGTTCCTGTGGGTGCACTACCAGGACCCCCACGGGCCCTACGAGCCGCCCGGTGCGGCCCCGGCCCGCGACGCTCCCGGCTCCCGCGCGCTCCCCCTGCTTCGCGATCACTCGGGCCGGGGCGGCATCCCCGCCTACCAGGAGCTCCCGGGCGTGAGGAGCCCCGAGGCCTACGAGGCCCGCTACCGCGCGGAGCTCGACTACCTCGACCGCGAGCTCGCCCGCCTGCTGCGCGCCGGGGGCTCCGCCGGGCGCCCGCTCGGCGTCCTGCTCACCGCCGACCACGGCGAGGCCTTTGGCGAGGACGACTACTGGTTCGCCCACGGCCATTCGCTCGGTCTCGACCAGATCCGCGTGCCGCTGCTGTGGCAGCCGCCCGGCGGAGTCGCGGCCGCCACCGTGGCGGCACCGGTCAGCACCCTCGACGTGGCCCCGACCCTCCTTCTCGCGGCGGGGCTGCCGCTGCCGGAGAGCTTCCAGGGCCTGCCCCTCGCGTCGGCGGAGCCCGCCGCGGCGAGCGCCGCGCGGCCGCTCTTCGCCGAGCACCGGCTGCGCGCGGCGGTGGTGGCGGGCGGGCGTTACTACGCGCGCGACCGGCGCGACTTCGCCCAGCCCGTGCCCGATCGCATCACCGGGGGTCAGCTGCAGCCGCTGCCGGCGCGCGTGGCGCGGCTCGAGCCCGAGGGGCGCCTGCCCGGCTACGAGGCCCCCGCAGGCGCCGAGGGCCAGGCCCTGGAGCGCGCGCTGGCGGACTTCCTGGACCCGGCCCGTGCGGCAGCCGCCGCCGCCGCCCGCGCGCTTCCGGCGGAGGCCCGCCAAGGGCTCGAGGCGCTCGGCTACCTCGAGTGAGGGCACCTGCCCCTGCGAGCCCGCCGTGGGCGCTCGGATAGGATAGGCCTCCGGATGGGCCGATCCCCGACCGCCGCTTCCGGCTCGGGCGCGCCGCCGCGCCGCGCTCCCAGCGCGCTCTGGATCTCCCTGGGGCTCGCCGCCCTCCTGAACCTGCGCCAGGTCTACTACCTCGCGAAGCCGGGGAACCGCTTCATGCTGCACTGGCAGCGCAGCGACGCGCTGGCGCTGATCGCCGACATCGCCCTGCTGGCCGCTGCGCTCTACGCGACCTGTGCGCTCCTCGCCCGCGCGCGCTCCCCCCTCCTGCGCCGCCTGCGCGCGCCCCTCCTGGTCTTCGTGGCGGTGAGCGGCTCGCTCACCACGCTCACCTTCCTCGAGCTCCCCGCCGGGGCGGAGCGCGCGGGCTGGGTCGCCGCCTGGGGCCTGGCCCTGGCCGCGCTGGTCTTCGTCCGGGCCGGCGAGCGCGCGCTTCACTTCCTCCTGCGGGCCGGTCCCGTGGGCGCCGCGGTTGCGCTCGCCACCTTCGCCCAGCTGCTCTCCTTCTCGCCCTGGGGCGAGCCCCTCGAGCCCCTCGAGCCCCCCGCCCCGGCGCGCACCGGCAAGACCCCCAGCTACGTCTTCGTCTTCGACGGCTGGTCCTACCGGGAGAGCGTCGGCGAGGACGGCCGCTTCCACGAGTTCCTGCCCCACCTGCGGGCGCTCGCGGCGCGCAGCCTGGTCTTCGAGCGCGCCGTCTCGCCCTGGTGGGAGACGGAGATCTCGCTGCCCCGGCTCCTCTTCGGGCGCGGCGAGGGCTGGTCCTTCGAGAAGGCGGAGGGCGAGGTCTTCTGGGTGGGGAATGGCCAGCGCCAGCGGGTCGCGGAGCAGGCGTCGCTCTTCACCCCCTTCGCGCGCGCCGGCTACCACACGGTGCTGACCGGCTTCTACCTCCCCTACCGGCGACTCCTGGGCCGGGAGGCCCAGGTCGTGCGCAGCGAGCCCCACCTGCCGCGGGGCCGGGCGTTCCTCGACCGCATGCAGGTCGGGGCGCTCTCCGGCGCGCGCTTCCTGGTGGGGCCCGGGAGCTCGCGCTTCTTCCACGAGCTCTACCAGGACCGCTACAGCGAGCACTGGGTCCAGCTCAGCCGGCGCGTGTTCGACGACGCGCTGCGCGTACTCGAGGACTGGCCCGACGCGACCTTCCTCTTCGCCCACTCTCCCGTTCCCCACGCGCCCTTCGTGTTCGACCCGGACGGCTCCTACCGCGGTCCCTACCGGGGAAATCGCGACCTGGGGACGCGCGCGGACTACCGGCGCTCGCTGCGCTACCTCGACCGCATGGTGGGCGAGGTGGTGGCCCGGCTCGAGGCCCGGGGTCTCTTCGACGCGGCCCTCCTGATCCTGACCTCGGACCACGGCTGGAAGCGGCGCGATCGGCGCGTGCTGCACGTGCCGCTGGTCCTGAAGCTGCCGCACCTCCCGGCGCGCGATGCCGGCAGCTTCGCCCCGGTGTTCCAGACCATCGACCTCGCCGGACTCCTCGAGGGCGTGGCCTCGGGGCACGCCGACCTCGCCTGGCTGCTCCACTACATCGAGAGCAGGGGCGCGAGGGACTAGCGGGGCGGCGGCGTTTCCGCTGGCGTATCCTGACGGGCCGGCGCGCGAGCCGGCCGGAGGCGCCCGTGAAGTATCTCCACACGATGGTCCGGGTCTCGAGCCTCGAGGAGTCCCTCGACTTCTACTGCAACAAGCTCGGCCTCGAGGAGCTGCGCCGGGTCGAGGTGGCGCCCGGGCGCTACACGCTGGTGTTCCTCGCGGCGCCCGGCCACCCGGAGGCCCAGATCGAGCTGACCTGGAACTGGGACCCGGAGGTCCTGCGGGGCGGCCGGAACTTCGGGCACGTCGCCTACCAGGTCGACGACATCTACACCACGTGCCAGCGCCTGGTGGACGCGGGGGTGACCATCCTGCGCCCGCCTCGGGATGGCCACATGGCCTTCGTGCGCTCGCCCGATGGGATCTCGGTCGAGCTCCTGCAGGCCGGTGCTCCCCTGCCGGCCCGGGAGCCCTGGAGGTCGATGCCGAGCACGGGCGAGTGGTGAGGGGCCGCGCGCGGCGCCGCGCTGCGCGATGGCTGCTCGCCCTCGCGGCGACGGGATGCGGGGCGGGGGCGCCACGGCCCGAGCCCGCCGCCCGGGACCCGTGGGTGGAGCGGGTGGGGGAGGGGGTGTTCCGCGTGCGCTGGGAGAGCCCGCCTCCCGGGCGGCCGCTCCGCGTCTACGCGGGGCCGGCGCCCGAGGCCATCGATCGCAGCACTCCGCTCGTGGAGCTCGAGCGGCCCGACGCTCCGTTCCGCCTGGCTGCGCCACCGCCGCGCCCCTTCTTCTCGCTCGAGGCCCCGGGCGCCGCGCCGCGGATCGCCGCCGAGCGCCGCCTCGCCCTCCAGGGGGCCCGGAACTTCCGCGACCTCGGCGGCTACGCGACCTCCGACGGGCGGCGGGTGCGCTGGGGGCGCCTCTACCGCTCCGACGCCCTCGACCAGCTCAGCGACGCCGACCTCGAGCACCTCTCGCGCCTCGGGATCCGGCTCGTCTGCGACCTGCGCAGCGCCGCCGAGCGCGAGGCCGCCCCCGACCGGCTCCCCCCCGCGCGTCGCCCGGCGCTGGCCTGGCTCCCGATCGGCGGCGAGGGCTTCGATCCCGGGGAGCTCCAGCGCCGCATCCTCTCGGGGGACCTCGAGGGCCTCGACCTGGCCGAGCTCCTGGTGGAGGCCAATCGCTCCTTCGCCCGCGAGGGGAGCCCGCCGGTCGCGGCGCTCTTCGAGCGCCTCGCGGATCCGGCGCAGCTCCCGGCGCTGGTGCACTGCACGGGCGGCAAGGACCGCGCCGGCTTCGCGGCGGCGCTGGTGCTGCTGGCCCTGGGGGTGCCGCGCGAGAGCGTCTTCGACGACTACCTCCTCACCAACTACTTCACCCACGAGGAGACCGAGCGCCGCTTGCGCGGGATCCGGCTCGCCTCGCTCTTCCGCACCGACCCCGAGCGCGTCCGCCCGCTGCTCGGCGCGCGCCGCGCCTACCTGGAGGCGGGCCTGGGCGCCATCGACGAGCGCTGGGGCTCCTTCGAGGCCTATCTGGCCCAGGCGCTCGGGGTGGGCCCGGAGCGGCGCCAGCGCCTGCGCGCCAACCTGCTCGAGTAGCTACTTTCCCGGTCGCGGTCTCCCGCTCCGGAGGATCCCATGGCCATCACCGAGCCCATCGCGTCCCAGGGGCCCCGCCGGCGGCTGCGCCTGCGCAGCCCCGTGAGCCTCGAGCCCATCGGCGAGATCGAGTGCGCCAGCGGCGAGGACGTGAAGGCGGCCGTGGAGCGGGCGCGCAAGGCCCAGCCCGGCTGGGCCGAGTTCTCCTTCGAGGACCGCGCCGCCTGTCTGCGCCGCGTGTCGCAGCACCTGCTCGAGAAGGCGGACGCGGTGGTGGACCAGGTGGTCGAGGAGACCGGCAAGGCCCGCAACGAGGCGCTGGCCATGGAGGTCTTCGCCTCCCTGGACGCTCTGGCCTACTACGCCAAGAACGCCCGCCGCTTCCTCCGGCCCGAGCGGCGCCGCATCCACGGCCTGCTCGGCTTCGCGAAGCAGCTGCGCATCGCGTACCGGCCGCTCGGGGTGGTCGGGATCATCACGCCCTGGAACGGGCCCTTCGTGCTGGCCATGAACCAGTCCGCCCAGGCCCTGATGGCCGGCAACTCGGTGGTGGTGAAGGGCTCCGAGGTGACTCCGTACTCGACGCGGCTGGTCCAGGACTTCTTCGACGAGGCCGGGCTCCCGGAGGGTGTGCTGCAAGTCCTGCTGGGAGACGGTGAGACGGGCGCGGCTCTCGTCGAGAGTGGCGTCGACAAGATCTCCTTCACCGGGAGCGTGGCCACCGGCCGGCGCGTGGCCGAGGCCTGCGGCCGCCGCCTGATCCCGGCGACCCTCGAGCTCGGCGGGAAGGACGCGATGATCGTGTGCGCGGACGCGAATCTCGACCGGGCAGCGGCGGGCGCGCTGCTGGGCGCCTGCATGAACAGCGGCCACGTCTGCACCGCCGTCGAGCGCATCTACGCGGTGGAGGAGGTCTACGACGCCTTCGTCGCGAAGGTGGTGGACGGCGCTTCGAAGCTCCGCCAGGGCGACAGCGGCGAGTTCGACGTGGGCGCGATCTTCTGGGACCGCCAGCTGGCCGTGATCGAGAGGCACGTGGCGGACGCGCGGGCGAAGGGCGCCCGGGTGCTGGTGGGCGGGCGCCGCAATCCCGACCTCAAGGGGCTGTTCTACGAGCCCACCGTCCTCGTCGACGTCGACCACGGCATGGACATCATGCGGGAGGAGACCTTCGGGCCGATCCTCTGCATCCAGAAGGTGCGCGACGAGGAGGACGCCATCCGGCTGGCCAACGACTCCCGCTACGGCCTCTCGGGAAGCGTGTGGACGCGGGACAAGAGCCGGGGCTGCGAGATCGCGGGGCGCCTCCAGACCGGGAGCGTCTGCGTGAACGACCCGGCCCTCACCTACGGAGTGCCCGAGGCGCCCTTCGGCGGCCTCAAGGAGAGCGGGATCGGCCAGGTGAATGGAGCCCGGGGGATCCGCGCCTACTGCCACGAGTTCCCGGTGCTGGTCGACCGCTTCGGTGGCCGCCGGATCCCGGGCGGCTATCCGTACCGGATGAAGGCCGTGGAGGGGATGAAGCGGTTCCTGAAGCTCTACTTCGGAACCCCTCTCGCGCGCTGGCTTTCCTGACCCCGGGGCGCCGGCGCAGCTGGCTCGAGTCGCCGCGCGGGCGGCCGTTCCGCGCGCTGCGGAACCGGGCCTACCGGCTCTACGTCGCCTCCTTCCTGATCAGCCAGGCGGGCTTCTGGCTGAACCACGTCTCGCTCCAGGGCCTGCTGGCGGAGCTCACGGCGGGGCGCCCCGAGGCCATGGGCCGCTACTACTTCGCGGTCTTCATCCCCGGCTTCGCGCTGGCCCCCCTGGCCGGCGTCCTGGCCGACCGGCTCGACCGCAAGCGCATCGCCCTCGTCTGCGCCGCCGCCGTGGCGCTGCTCGCCGCGCTGCTCTCGGGCCTCACGGCGGCGGGGCGCATCACGCCCGGGCTCGTGCTCTGGCTGGGCTTCCTGCTCGGGACGGCCTACACCTTCGCCTCGCCGGCCAGCCACGCCATCGTGGCCAACGCCGTCCCGCGCGAGGACCTGGGGAGCGCCATCTCGCTCCAGTCGGCGCTCAACAACCTGACCCGGGTGGGGGGGCCGCTGCTGGCCGCCCCGCTCCTGGCGGCGCGCCGCTTCGAGGCGGGTTTCGCGCTCTACGCGGTGGCGGCGCTGGCCGCCGCGCTGCTGGTGGCCCTGGTGCGGATCCGGCCCTACGCCCCGGACGGGGGCGCCGCGGGAATCCTGGGCCGCGTGCGCGATGGGATGGTCCACGCGCGCGAGCGCCGCCCCGCGCTTCCCGCCCTGGGCCTCGTCGCTGCCCTCTCGCTCTTCGGCGTCTCCCACGTGGCGCTGCTCCCCACCTTCGCCGGCGAAGTGCTGGGGCGCATGGACCTCTTTCCCTGGCTCGTGGCTGCGACGGGGCTCGGGGCCCTGGTGGGTGCGCTCGCCACCGGCTACCGCAGCCCGTCGCTACGCACCGCGGCCCTGCAGCTCGCCCTCTACGGGCTCGCCCTGGCCGCCTTCGCCGCCGCGCCCGGCGCTGCCTTCGCGCTCGGGGCGCAGCTCGTGGTGGGCTACTTCTACTTCTGCGTGATGACGGGCCTCCAGACCCTGATCCAGGACGTCGTGGCCGAGCCCCGGCGGGGGCGCGTGATGAGCCTCTTCCACGTGGCCTGGGGCGGTCTCGTTCCCTTCGGCGGCCTCGCCATGGGGGAGCTCGCGGGGCGGGCGGGGAGCGCGACCGCCATCGCGCTGGGCGCCGCGGCGTGCGTCGCCTGCGGCGTCCTCTCTGCGCTGGTCGCGCGGGACTTTACCCGGGAGGGCCCGGAGGCGTAGGCTCGCGTCGGGCGCCGTACCGGGAGGAGGAGAGCATGGCCGGGATCCAGGAGATCAGCGCGGGCCTCCAGTTCCCGGAGGGCCCGATCGCGATGCCGGACGGGAGCATCCTCCTGGTCGAGATCCAGCGCGGGACGCTGACCCGGGTGCTCCCCGACGGCGCCCAGAAGATCGCCGCCCGGCTGGGCGGCGGGCCCAACGGCGCCGCCCTCGGGCCCGACGGCCGGGTCTACGTCTGCAACAACGGGGGCTTCCAGTGGCACCGGGTCGGCGAGCACGTCTATCCGGGGCACCAGCCCGAGGATTACGCGGGGGGGAGCATCCAGCGCGTGGACCTCGCCACGGGCGAGGTCGAGACCCTCTACACCCACTGCGGCGGCCACCCGCTCCGGGGCCCCAACGACATCGTCTTCGACGCCGAGGGCGGCTTCTGGTTCACGGACCTCGGCAAGACGCGGGCCCGCGACCTGGATTGGGGCGGGCTGTACTACGCGCGGCCCGATGGCGGCAGCATCCGCGAGGTGGTCTACCCGCTCCTCTCTCCCAACGGCGTCGGTCTCTCGCCGGACGGGCGGCGCCTCTACGTGGCCGAGTCCCTGACCGCGCGGGTCTTCGCCTGGGATCTCTCGGGGCCGGGCCAGATCGCGCGCGCGCCGACCGGGAACGGCGGGCGCCTCCTGGCGGGGGTGGGGGGGCTCCAGTACTTCGATTCCCTGGCCGTCGACTCGGAGGGCGCGGTCTGCGTGGCCACGATCGCGAACGGCGGAATCACGCGCATCGCGGCCGATGGCCAGCGCGTCGAGCACTTCCCGATGCCGGACCCGCTCACCACCAACCTCTGCTTCGGCGGGTCGGACCTGCGCACGGCCTACGTGACCCTTTCGGCCACCGGCCGCCTGGTGCGCACGCGCTGGCCCGTTCCCGGCATCCCGCTCAACTTCTAGCGGGGACGTTCCTTGCGTTCTTTCGTTTTCGGGGGGCAGGCCCGACCGCCCTGGAGGCGGAGGGCGCTCTCCCGAAAACGAAAGAACGCAAGGAACGTCCCCGCTCCTATTGCGCGGCTGCCTGGACGCGGCGGCGGAGCTCCGGGCCGGCCTCGAGGAGGAGCTCGACCCGCAGGAGCTGCGAGAGGCAGCGGTCGAGGTTGTGGCCCGGGCGGTGGATGCGGAAGTAGACGTCGCCCTCCAGGTGGTCGGTGAGGAAGCGGATCGCGTTCTCGAGGGCGAGGACGGGACCCGCCAGGGGGAGGGCGGCGAGCTCCTCCGGGGAGAGGAGCCCGCCGGCCCCCGCCAGGTAGCCCCGCGCCAGCGCGGAGAAGAGCTCGAGGTCGAGCGCAACGCGCCCCGGCTCGACCTCGTCCTCCGCCGCCGGGCTCGCCGCCGTGCGCACGAGCTCGCCGAAGTCGCACAGGATCGTGCCCGGCATGGTGGTGTCGAGGTCGATCACGCAGAGGCCCTCGCCGCTCGCCAGGTCGAAGAGCACGTTGTTGAGCTTGCAGTCGTTGTGCAGGGTGCGGCGCGGGAGCCGCTCCCCGCCGGCCCGGGCGAGCTCCGCCGCGAGGAGCGCGAAGCCGCCCTCGCAGCGCGCGAGGGCGTCGGCGGCCTCGCCCCGGCGCCCGTGCGGATCGCGGCGCGCCGCCCGGTCGAGCGCCGCCCTGCGCCGCGGGAGATCGTGGAAGTCGGGGATCGTCTCGACGAGGGGCGGCGGGGGCAGGTCGGAGAGCAGCGCGGCGTAGGCGCCGAAGGCCCGCGCTCCCTGGTAGGCCTGGGCCGGGGATTCGACCGCGTCGCAGGCGCGGGTCCCCTCCTGGAAGGGGAAGGCGCGCCAGGCGCCGCCCGCCTCGTCGCGCGCGAGGAGGGCGCCCGCGCGGGTCGGGATCGGTGCCAGGATGCGGCGCTCGGGCGCGGGGGTGCCGCGCCGGACCAGCCGCTGGCGCAGGTGGGCGGCGATCCGGGCCAGGTTCCGCATCAGGGCCTCGGGGTCGCGGAAGACCCGGGTGTTGATCCGCTGCAGCACCACCCGCGCCGGGGCCCCGCCCCGCGCGCCCGCGCAGCGCGCCACGAAGGTCTCGTGGATGTGGCCGCTGCCGAGAGGCGCCACGTCGGCCAGGGGGCCCGGGAGCTCGAAGCGCAGCGCGATCTCGCCCGGCGCGCCTGCGGCGCTCGGGCCCGCCCCGCTGCTGCCGCTCCCGGAGCCGACCGGCACGCCTCCCCCCTGGGCGCGAGAGGCTATCAGTCCTCCCCGGGCGGCGGCTGCGCAGCCGCCGGCGGGGGCGCGGGCGGGAAGAGGGCCGCGAGCTCCGAGACGCGGCCGGCGGGGGTCCAGTCCGCGAGGCCCGCGGTCCAGACGGGGGTCTCCGGCCGCAGCCGCCCCTCGGCCGCCAGCCGGGCGAGCTCCGCGGCGGCGAAGGGCCCGAGGCTCCGGCCGCCCTCCGCCAGGTGGAAGCTCGCGGGCGGCGGCGGGGCCTCCCGCCTCGGCGCGGGGCCGGGGCCGGCCGAGAGCCACTGCCCGGCGAAGGCCGCGCCCATCCCCAGGCCGACCCCGGCGCCGGCGAGGCCACCGGCCGGATTCGCCGCGGCCACCGGCAGGGCCTGCCCGAGCTGGTAGCTCTGGTAGGCGGCGAGGTCGCCCAGCACTCCCGCGCTGGCCCGCGCGTCCAGGGCCTGCTCCACCTCGGCGGGGACCGAGATGTTCACGATGTAGAGCTGCGGGATCTCGAGGCCGTACTCGTCGTCGATCCGCTCGAGGGTCGCGCGCCGCACCTGCTCCGAGAGCTCGGCGTAGTGCGAGGCCAGGTCGACGAGCGCGATCTCCGACTTCGCCACCACGTCGGCGAAGGCCTGGCTCACCACGGCGCGCAGCAGCTCGCCGATCTCCTCGGCCTCGAAGGCCGCATCGGCCCCCACCAGCTGCTCGAGGAGCGCCCGCGGGTCGCGGGCCCGCAGCGTGTAGGTGCCGAAGGCGCGCACGCGCAGGGGCCCGAAGTCCGGGTCGCGCAGGATCACGGGATTCGGCGTGCCCCACTTGAGGTCCGTCACGTGGCGGGTGTTCACGAAGTAGACCTCGGCCTTGAAGGGGCTCTCGAAGCCGTGGTACCAGCCCGCCAGCGTCGAGAGGATCGGCAGGTTGCGGGTCTCGAGCCGATGACGGCCCGGCCCGAAGACGTCGGCCAGGCGCCCTTCGCGCACGAAGAGCGCCGACTGGCCCGGCCGCACCAGGAGCTGTGCCCCGTACTTGATCTGGTTGTGGAAGCGCGGGAAGCGCCACACCAGGGTATGTCGGCTGTCGTCGACCCACTCGACGATGTCGACGAGCTCGCCTCGCAGCCTGTCGATGAATCCCACGCCTCTCCTCCCTTCGCGCGCGGGGGCTAGTCTGCGCTGTGTCTCAAAGGTGTAGACACCTTTGAGCGGGAAGAGGAGAGGGCCAAAGAGGTTTTTCCCCTACGTTCTTGTTGCCAAACCAGAACAAGGGGGATGCCTCGATGACCCTCGAGGA
>Ga0187892_10002724_pt1 | contig 34288 bp, 42 predicted proteins | sample MA1701073metaG_FD_139345 | JGI IMG/M metagenome (GOLD analysis project Ga0187892, IMG submission 139345) | Bio-ooze microbial communities from a basaltic lava cave in the Kipuka Kanohina Cave System on the Island of Hawaii, USA - MA170107-3 metaG ... | reverse complement strand
GTGCCGCCGCCCTCATGGGCGGCAGCAGTGCCGCCCAGCAGCTCCCGCCGGGCGTCACGCTGCCGCCGGGCTTCACCATCCCGACCATCCCCACCGTGCCCGCTCTGCCGACGACGACGAGGCGCTGCTGCGCCTCCGGGTGCGGGGTATCGAGCGCGTGGCGTTGCACTTTGACGGCCGTCATCGGGTCATCTCCCCTTGTCGCCGCAGGGTCGGGGCGTGTGGCCGCCGAGTTTCGCTGGTCGAATCGCCGGTCGAACCTCTAAGCAGCCGCCAGCAGCAGGGCCACGAACTGGCCGGCAACGGCGTCCACGTCGGTTCCCGCCGGATCCAGCACAGCCTGCACGACGGTGCCGTTGAGCACGGCCAGAATGAGCGCGGCCATGGCGGCCGGGTCGATCCAGCCGGGCAGCTGACCGGCGGCCTGCTGGCTCGCGATCCCGTCGGCCAGGAACCGGCGTAGCTCAGCGGCCAGCGCGAGCACGCCCTCGTGCAGGCGTGGGAGGTGGCGGGCATGCGCCAGCGCCTCCACGTAGGCGGGGGCGTCGGCGGCCTGGGCCCGGAACGAGCGGCGCAGGGCCTCGACCGCCAGGCCCAGCCGCACCACCGGCTCGAGGTCGTCGCGGCGCAGGGCGTCGAGGGCGGGCGCCAAGGCTCGGCGGATCGTACCCAGCAGCGCCTCGGCCACGAGGGCCTCCTTGGACCCGAAGTGGTAGGTGATGGCGGCCAGGTTGGCTCCCGCCTCGGCGGCGATGGCCCGGGAGCTGGCGGCGGCCAAGCCCCGCTCGCGGATGCAGGTGGTGACGCCCTCCACGAGCCGTTGGCGGGTGTCAGTCATACGTTCGTATAATAGCGCTGGTGACCGGTCTCAAGGTGGCACTGGCGGGAGTGACGGGCCTGCTTCTCGCGTCGCAGGCCGGCTTCCTGGCCGCCCCTCTGCTCATCCCGCTGCACGTGTGGGCCGCCCGCCGCTCGGGGCAGGCGGGGGCCCTCGGATGGGGGGCGGCCTCGGGCATCGGCGTGGGCACGACGGCGTGGGCTGGCGTCTACGTCTCCCTGGGTGAGCGCCAGCCCGCCATCTGGCTGCTCCCGCTGACGGTGGCCGTGGTCGTCACCGCCCTGGTCGCCCGTGCCTGAACGGCCATCGATCGCCGGCATCGTGGCCGCCGCCGTGGCCACGGCCATGACCGGCGTCTACGTGGTGATCGCGGCGGCGGAGGGCAACAACGAGGCCGCCGGGGTCGTCACCTTCGCGCTGTTGATGGGCGGCGGCGCAGTGGCGGCCGGGGTCGGCTCGCTGCTGGCCCGGGGCGTGATCCGGGCGGCCCTCTTGGCAGTGGCCGCCCTCGTCCTGCTGGCGGTGGGCACCCTCGGGATCTTCACCATCGGCCTGCCGCTGCTCGTGGCCGGCTTGCTGGCGGCCGGGGCGGCGGTGGCTAGCGCAAGGCGAGGAGGCGGGTAGGCGGGGCGGGGGCCTCGACCAGGAGCCAGTCGTCGAAGGGCAGCGGGAGGGCGGCCGCGCCTGCGCCCGCCATCGGGCGGGGCCGGCGGGGCTCACGGGGGGTGGAGCTGCCGCCCCGCCCCCGGTAGATCAGCAGCCCGTCGGGGTTGGGCACCGCGTCGAGAGCGGCCTCCACCGCCGCGTCGGCGCGGAAGGCCTCCCACTCCGCCTCGCTGCCGAAGCTGAACTCCAGCACCACGCCCCAGCGCAGATGATGAAGATCCCAGTCGACGGCGCCGTGGTGGATGGCGGCCTCGATCAGGCTGTCGCCGTGGGCCTCGGCCCAGAGGCTGGCGGAGTACTGCCCGTCCAGTACTTCGATCGACATCTCGTACACGACGGTTGTCAGTGTACGCCTCCCCACCGTCGGGGGGAACAGGCAACGTCAGACGGCGGGCCCGGCTTGCGCGTCGCCCTTCTCGCCCCCTTCGTCGTCGCCAGTGAGGAACGTGAACTTGCCGTCGGGCTCCAGCACGCCCACCTTCACGTTCCGTAGGTCTCCCACGCCCTGGTTGCGGGCCCCTTCGCGCACCTCGTCCATCGTCACCCGCTCCAGCCGCATGGCCTGCTCGAGGGGCTCGCCGTCGCGAACGATGATCACGGGCAGGCCCTCGAAGACGGTCCGGGTCCGCTTGAACCGGAACGACAGGTACGACATCACCACGATCCAGAACGTCAGCGTGCTGATCACGAGGATCGCCCCCGTGACCGACATGTCCTCCTGGGTCACCCCCTGCTGCACCAGGTCGCCCATCACGACCAGCAGGATCAGCTCGAAGGCCGTCATCTGGCTGAGCTCGCGCTTCCCCACGCCTCGTGCCACGGCCCACAGGAAGAAGTAGACGACCGAGGCCCGCACGATCAGGTCCATCAGGGCATCACCAGCGTCGCGATCCGGGCCGACGCCACCGGCCGGCCGGCGTCGTCCAGCACCGACACCGCGCCCTTGATCCGCTTGAGCTGCACGTTGGGCTGTACCCGGGCGTCGAAGCCGACGGTCATCGTGTCGCCCGTTCTCGGCGGCTCGAAGTACATCACGACCTCCTCCGCCGTCGACGTGCCGCCCAAGGGCTCGGGCTCGACACCGCTGACGTCGAAGTTGTCGAGGTAGGCCGACGTCATCGAGACCGACACCGAGCCCTGGAACCCGCCCTCGCGGCGGATCTCGATCTCGATGTTCGTGGCCAGCCCCGGCCGGGTGCGCTCGTCGTAGGTGACGATCAGCTCGTAGCCCCCGCCCGAGCCGGTCGACTCGCCGGACCTGATCCCGAACACGCCGAGGGCACCGGCAGCAACGATGGCGAGGATCAGGACGAAGAAGACCCGCCGGAGGAACCGGGCCCACCGGACCCGCCGTAGAGGGACGTCGGGAGGAGCCGTGCGGCGCGACTCGGCCACCGCCCGGGACGGTAGCCGTGGCGGTGGCCGATCAGGTGGACCCTTTCTCGTTGATCTCTTACGCGGGCGAGAAGCTCTTCTCGATGGGGGCCCCGACGAGGTTGCCCCACTCGGTCCAGGAGCCGTCGTAGTTGCGGACCGTGCCGTAGCCGAGCAGGTGGGTCAGGACGAACCAGGTGTGGCTCGATCGCTCCCCGATCCGGCAGTAGACGATCACGTCGTCGTCCTGGGCCAGCCCCAGCTCCTCGCCGTAGATGGCGCGGAGGGCATCGGCCCCCTTGAACGTGCCGTCGTCGTTGGCGGCGTTCTTCCACGGCTTGGACTTGGCCCCGGGGATGTGGCCGCCCCGCAGGGCGCCCTCCTGGGGGTAGTCGGGCATGTGCAGCAGTTCGCCCGAGTACTCCCCCGGCGACCGGACGTCGACCATCTTGCCGCCGATGTGGGCCTTGACCTCGTCGCGGAAGGCGCGGATGGGGGCGTCGTCGCGCTCCACCACCGGGTAGTCGCCCGGCTCCCGCTTGACCACGTCGGTCGTCAGCTCGCGACCGTCGGAGATCCACTTCATGCGCCCGCCGTTGAGCAGGCGGACGTCCTCGTGGCCGAACAGGGTGAACACCCACAGGGCGTAGGCCGCCCACCAGTTGAAGTTGTCCCCGTAGAACACGACCGTGGAGTCGCGGCGGATCCCGTTCTTGGAGCACAGCTTGGAGAAGCCTTCGCCGTCCACGTAGTCACGGGTCACGGGGTCGTTGAGGTCGAGGTGCCAGTCGACCTTGATGGCGCCCGGGATGTGGCCCGTGTCGTACAGCAGCACGTCCTCGTCGGACTCCACCACGACCACGTCGGGGTTGTCGAGGTTGTCGGCCAGCCACTGGGTCGTCACCAGCCGCTCGGGATGGGCGTACTGCTGCAGCTCGGGTGCAGGGTCTTGGGGTACGGGCATCCTGTCTCCCTCGTTGTCGTCTGTCGTCCCCTCAGCCTACTTCCGGATTCCCGACTGTGTTGGTCGGATTTCGGTGGGATCGAATTAGGATGGGACCATGGCCACCGCCCCGCCGCTGCAGCGCATCGTCGACCTCTTCGCCTCGGCGCCCAAGGACCTGCGGGTCCAGGCCCTGCTCGAGTACTCCCGCAAGGTCCCGCCCCTGCCCGAGGAGTACGCCGAGCACCGCGACCGCATGGAGGCGGTGCCGGAGTGCCAGACGCCGTTCTTCCTGGCCACCGAGGTCGACCCCGACGAGACGGTGCGGCTGCACTTCGACGTCCCCGCCGAGTCGCCCACCACCCGGGGCTTCGCCGGCATCCTCCACAGCGGGCTGGATGGGGCCAAGGCGGATGACGTCCTGGCCACCCCCAACGACTTCTACCTGAAGATGGGCCTGGGCGAGGCCATCTCCAGCCTCCGCCTGCGGGGGATGGGGGCGATCCTCGCCCGGCTCAAGCGCCAGGTGAAGGAGCAGCTCGACCAGTGTCGGCCGGGCTAGGCGCGCCCAGCAGCCCTCCGAGCAGCTCGGCCATCCGTTCCATGGCCCCGAACAGCACCGTCGCCGACGGCGACGTGTCGTACAGCTGGTTGAGCAGCTCGATGCCCATGAACAGCGCCACCACGCCCACGGCCACGTCGTGGACGGGCACGGCCGCCTCGTAGGCCGTCCCCGCCAGCACCCGGGCCACGGATGCCTCGACCAGGGCCACCCACGGGTCGAACAGGCCCTGCAGCCGCCCCGCCAGATCGGGCGACGACGAGGAGGCGGCCAGCATCTGCGACAGGACCCGGATGTTGCCGTCCTCCACGTCCTCCCGGTGGCACCGGGCCCCCACCGCCACCAGCTCGGCCAGGGTCGTGACCGGGGCCAGCCGCTGCTGGTAGCGGTCCATCCGCTGCTGGCTGATGCGCTCCACGGCCGCCAGCAGCAGCTGCTGGACCGACCCGAAGTGGTAGAAGATCAGGGCCTGGTTGAAGCCGCCGGCCCGGGCGATGGCCCGGGCGCTGGTGCCCACCACGCCCTCCACCTTGATGGTCAACACGGCGGCGTCGACGATGCGGGCCCGGGTCTCGTCCCCGGCGCTCGTGCGGGCTGACGCCATGGTGGCTGCACCGTACACCGCCCCGTTGCGACTTCGGGAGCGCGCGCTCCTAGAATGATCGCTCATGCGGTTGCGGGTCGAGGAGCTGGCCAAGGCGAGCGACGTTTCGGTCGACACCGTCCGCTACTACCAGAAGCAGCGGCTGCTCCCGCCGCCCGAGCGCGACGGCCGCCTGGCCTGGTACACGGCCGAGCACGTCGACCGCATGGCCCGCATCCGCGAGCTGCAGCGGCGGGGCTTCAGCCTGGCCGTCATCCACCGCTTCCTCGAAGGCGACCTCGACCCGGCCGACGAGGGCCTGGCCGCGGCGGTGGCAGAAGCCGGCGAAGAGGGCGAGGAGGAGCTGTTCGACATGGACGAGCTGGCGGCCCGGACGCAGGTGCCCGCGCCCATGCTCGACGCCCTGGTTCGGGACGGGCTGCTGGTCGGCCGCCAGCACGAAGGGGGCCAGCGGTTCACGGCCGCCGACGTGGCCATCGTGACGGGCGGGTTGAAGGTGCTGGAGACCGGCCTCCCGCTGCCCGAGCTGCTGGCCCTGGCCCGCCGCCACAACGCCGCCACCCGAGAGTTCGCCCTGGAGGCGGTTGAGCTGTTCGACACCTACGTCCGCAAGCCGCTGCGCACGGCCGACCTGCCCGAGCCCGAGCGGGCCGACCGCATGGTGGCCGCCTTCCGGACGTTGCTCCCGGCCGTCACCGAGCTGGCCACGTACCACTTCCGCCGGGTGTTGCTCCAGGTGGCCCAGGAGCACCTGGAGTCGGTCGGCGAGGACCCCCAGCTCACCGGTCCCACGCCGTGAGCAGTCTCCCCACTGGCGCCGACAAGGTGCGGGCGGTCGAGTCCATGTTCGACCGCATCGCCCCCAAGTACGACCTCCTCAACCGTCTCCTGACCTTCGGGATGGACGTGGGGTGGCGCCAGCGCACGGTGGCGGCACTGGGCCTCCCGCCCGGATCGACGATCCTCGACGTGGCCTGCGGCACCGGCGACCTGTGCCGGGAGCTGCACGAGCAGTCCTATCGTTCGGTGGGCGTCGACCGGTCGGCGGGCATGCTGGCGGCGGCCCGCACCACGGCCCCGCTGGTGCGGGGCGACGGCCTGGCCCTGCCCGTGGGCGACGCGTCGATCGACGGGGTGGTGTGCGGCTTCGCCCTGCGCAACTTCGAGGGGCTGGCGGCCTTCTTCGCCGAGTGCGCCCGGGCCGTGCGGCCGGGTGGGCGGGTGGCGCTGCTGGAGGTGTCGCAGCCGGCCAACCCGGTCCTGCGGGTCGGTCATTCGGTCTACTTCGGCCGGGTCGTGCCCCTCGTCGGCGGGCTCATCTCCGACAAGGCCGCCTACCGCTACCTGCCCAAGTCGGTCGCCTACCTCCCCCCCGAGCCCGAGCTGCTGGGCATGCTGGCCGCCGCCGGCTTCCCCGACGCCCGCCGCACGCCGCTGTCGGTCGGCATCGCCCAGTTGCTGACCGGCACTCGCCGGTGAGCGCCGGCCTGTCGAGCCGCACCCGGCCGCTGGCCGGCGGGCCCGACCTGCTGCAGGCCCTGGACCCGGAGGGGTTCGCGTGGCTGCAGGACGGGCTGTGCCTGGTGGCCAGCGGCGTGGCCGCCCGGGTGCCCCTGCCGACCGGGCCGGGCCGCCTGGGCAAGGCGGCGGGCGACGTGGCGGCGGTGCTGGCGGGCATCTCCAGCGACGACCCGCTGGAGCTGCCCGGCACCGGCCCGCTGGCGGTGGGCGCCGTCCCCTTCCTCGACGGCCAGGAGGGCGAGCTGGTCGTGCCCGCCCGGATCGTAGGGGTGGCCGAGGACGGCGCGGCGTGGGTGACCGAGGTGGGACCGGCCGAGTCGGCGGCGGCGACGGGGCCGGCCGTGTTGCCCCCGCTGGAGCCGACCAGCTTCGTGGTCGAATCCGAGGGCGGGCGGCTGGCGTGGAAGGAGACCGTGCGCCGGGCCTTGGCCGAGATCGGCCGTGGCTCGCTCGAGAAGCTGGTGCTGGCCCGGCGGGTGACGGTGTGGGGCGACCAGCCCTTCCCGTTGCCGGTGGTGGTGAGCCGGCTGGCCAAGGCTCACCCGTCGTGCTTCACCTTCTTGTCGGCCGGTTTCGTCGGGGCCAGTCCCGAGCTGCTGCTTCGCCGGCGAGGCCGGTGGGCCTGGTCCCGCCCTATGGCCGGCACCGTCGAACGGGGCGGCAGCCCGGCCGAGGACCGCCGGCTGGTCTCGGAGTTGCGCCACTCGGCCAAGGACCACGACGAGCACCGGGTCGTCGTCGAGGACGTGCGGTCACGGCTGGGGGCCTGCTGCCAGGAGGTGTTCGTCAAGGGCCCCGAGCTGGTCTCGTTGTCGTCGGTCACCCACCTGGCCACGTCGGTGACGGCCCGGCTGGGCCCGTCTTCGCCGTCGGCCCTTGGGCTGGTGGCGGCGCTGCACCCCACGCCCGCCGTCGGTGGTTCCCCCCGGGAGGCGGCCCTGGCCGCCATCGCCGAGCTGGAAGGCTTCGATCGCGGCCTCTACGCAGGACCGGTCGGCTGGGTCGATGGCCGAGGCGACGGCGACTGGGCCGTGGCCCTGCGCTGTGCTCGCGTCGACGGCCGCCGGGCCGTGCTGTCGGCCGGCGCCGGCATCGTGGCCGGGTCGGATCCGGAGCAGGAATGGGCCGAGACCCAGGCCAAGCTGGAGCCCATGCTGCGGGCGCTGGTACGGGTCTAGCCGGCCGGTCGACAGTCACCACGGTGGTCGGATCGGCCGCCCACTTTCCGGCGTCGGACCCACATCCGGCGGCGAAGCCACCGCAGAGGTGGTCTGGACGCCGCAGAGCTGAGACCGCACTCATGGCTCGGCTTCCCAGTGGTCCAGCGCAGCGCCGAGTAGTGCGTTCCGAAGGCGCTGCGCCGCAGCCGCTGCGAGCCCAGTTCGAGACGCTCGTTCCCTCCCGCGCTGCCGCGTTGCGCACGGCGGTGCCGATCTCGGGAGGCATCGTGACGGAGAGTCGGTCGACTTGTGCCATTGCATATGAGGTATCGCACACGCTGGTATGCGCGAGCAGTAGACAGCCACCTCCATGGGCGGGACCGAGCAGGAAGCCGCCCGCCCGGCGGCGAACCAGATGGGGGGGAGGGTTGGGGGATGCCGGACCTACAGACCACTTCGCCGCGGGCCGACAACCGCGACATGGAGAGCACGCGCCTGTACGGGCGGCTGACCGCCAGGCTGCAACGCAACGTGCCTGACCCGCTTGTGGTCCTCGGGCTCTTCCTCAACCGGGAGCCGAACGAGCTGCCCCCGCATCTGGCCCTGGCCGTGACCGACCGCCACGTCTACGTGTTCGCCATGCCCTCTCCGGGAGAGCTGGTCGACGTGTGGGACCGGCGCTCGGTGCGGGCGAGCGTCGAGGAGCTGTCGCTGTCGTGGGCGATCACCGTGCACGTGGGCGACGGACGCACCTACGCCCTCCAGGCCAAGCGGGTGGGCGCGAACCACGTCAACGGCGAGGCGGTCCGGGCCCTCAGCGGCCGGCGGTAGCGGAGGCCACCGCCGCCCACACCTCCCGGTGGCGGGCCACGTTGGCGGCCCGGTCGGTGGGCACGATCACCAGCCGCACGCCCCCCGCCGAGATCGCCTCCTCGATGGCCGGCACCACGTCGTCGGCCGCCTTGACCCGCACCGCCGCCACGCCGTAGGACGCGGCCGCAGCGGCCAGGTCGAGGCCGTGGGGCGTGCCGAACACCCGCTCGAAGTGCTCGCGCAGGCCGGCCTGGGGCAGGAACGAGAAGATCCCCCCGCCCTCGTTGTCGAGGACGACCAGGGTGGCGTCGAGGCCACGATCGGCGGCCCACAGCAGCCCACCCACGTCGTGCAGAAGGGTGAGGTCGCCGAGCAGGCCCACGACCGGGCCGCGGTCGCTACCGGCCCGGGCCACCCCCAGTACGGTGGACACGAACCCGTCGATGCCGTTGACACCCCGGTTGCACACCCAACGGAGCCCCTCGCGTGAGGCCACGAACGACTCCGCATCCCGCACGGGCATGCTCGACCCGACGACCAGACCGGCCCCGTCGGGCAGGGCGGCGGCCACGTCGCGGGCCACCCGACCCTCGAAGGGCTCGTCCCAGGAGTCGATGAGCCTGTCGATGGTGCGGCGGGCGGTGGCCTCGGCCCCCAGCCACCGGGTCAACCACGGTGCGCCCGGCCCCCGCCAGCAGATGGCGTCGGCGACCGCCTGGAGCAGCAGGTCGCAGTCGGCCGCCACCCGCCGGTCGGCGCTGCGGGTGGGGTCGAGCCACGCCCCGTCGGGGTCGACGATCAGCCGGGGCACGCCGTCCAGCCACCGGGTGGCGGCCTTGCTGGTGAGCGGACCTCCCACGTGGACGACCGCATCCGGCACGGTGGCCGCGGCGAACGCCTCGTCGCGCAGGAGCGGATCGTAGGTCGACACCGCCGCGGGCCCCGACCGCACCCCGGACACGGCGTCGGCCAGCACCGGCCACCCCGCCGCCCGGGCGAACCGCTGGGCTGTCCCGGCCGTCACCCTCGCGCCCCACCCCGCTACCAGTACCCCCCGCCGGGCGCCGTCGACCAGGGCCGCCGCCTCGGCCACGTCGTCGGGGTGGGGCGACCGGGCCCGGGCGGGCGTCGAGGTCCACGGCCCTCCTCCCGGCCGCCCGGGGGCATCTACCAGTGGCTCCCCCGTGGGGATGAGCGGCTCCCGGTAGGCCAGGTTGAGGTGGACGGGGCCCGCCGGCGGCCCCACCGCCGCCGCCCACGACCGGGCCGCCACCGACCGCCAGTAGCGGCCCGCCCCGGCCACCTCCTCGGGCACCCCCATCTCGGCGAACCACCGCACCGCCCCGCCGTACAGGTCGAGCTGGTCGACGGCCTGACCCGCCCCCGTGTCACGCAGCTCGGGAGGGCGGTCGGCGGTGCAGACGATCAGCGGCGCCCGCGAGTGCGACGCCTCCAGCACGGCGGGGTGGAAGTTGGCGGCCGCCGTGCCCGACGTGCACAGCACCACCACCGGCCGCCCCGACGCCTTGGCCGTGCCCAGGGCGAAGAACGACGCTGAGCGTTCGTCGAGGAACACCGAGAGCCGGATCCGGTCGTCGGCGGCGAGGGCCAGGGCCAGGGGCGCCGATCGTGAGCCGGGCGCCAGTACCGCCTCCCGTACCCCCGCCCGCGCCCACTCGTCGACCAGGGCCCGGGCCTGGGCGGTGTTCGCGTCCCGGGCCGTCACGCGAGGATGGTCCCGTGCTCCATTGCGTCCGGGCGGGACGGGGCGGCCACCGCGTCGTGCTCGTCCACGGCTTCACCCAGACCCACCGCTCGTGGGACGAGGTGGCGGACGCGCTGGCTGCGACCCTCGAGGTGGTGATGGTGGAGCTGCCCGGGCACGGGGGCTCGGCCGCCGCCCGCCTGGACTTCACGGCCACGGCGGCGGCCATCGCCGACGCCGCCGGGCCCGACCCTGCCACCTACGTGGGCTACTCCTTGGGCGGCCGGCTGTGCCTGCGCACCGCTCTCGACCGGCCCGAGCGGGTGTCCTCCCTCGTGCTCATCGGCGCCTCGCCCGGCATCGACGACCCCGACGCCAGGGCCGAGCGCCGCCGGGCCGACGCCCTGCTGGCCGACGACCTGGCGGCAGGCGACACCAAGGCCTTCCTCGACGGGTGGCTGGCCCAGCCCCTGTTCGAGACGACGACGCCCCGGGCCGCCGACATCGAGGCCCGCCGGGCCAACCCCCCCGACGGCCTGGCCTACGCCCTCCGCACGCTGGGCACCGGCGCCCAGGACCCGCTCTGGGACCGGTTGCCGGAGCTGGCCATGCCCGTGCTGCTGCTGGCGGGGGAGCACGACGGCAAGTTCCGGGCCCGGGCCGAGCGCATGGCGGCCGCCATCGGCGCCAGCGCCCGCACCGCCTGGGTCGAGGGCGCCGGTCACGCAGTGCCCCTCGACCGCCCCGACAGGTGCGCGGCGCTGATCGCCGAGGCGGCCCATCAGGCCGCCAGCCGGTAGCGCTCGAGCAGCTCGGGATCGGGAGCGGGCCGGCGGACGGCCAGCCGGCCGCCTTCGGGCAGCAACGGTTCCGCCACCACGTCACCGGCCAGCAACGAGGCCGTTCCCAGCCCGCAGGCCAGATCCAGCTCGGGCAGGGCGGCCGCCAGTGCGACCCCCGCCGCCAGCCCCACCGACGTCTCCATCATGGACGTGACCACCACCGGCAGCCCCCCTGCCGCCTCGGCCACCTCCATGGCCCGCCGCACGCCACCCAACGGCTGGACCTTGACCACCAGCAGGTCGGCCGCGCCCAGCCGGACCATCCGGCGGGCGTCCTCCACCGACCGCACGCACTCGTCGGCGGCCAGGGGCACCGATACGCGCCGCCGTAGCTCGGCCAGCTCCTCCAGTGTGGCCACCGGCTGCTCGACGTACTCGATCCCGTACTTGGCCAGCTCGGCGATCTCCGCCTCCGCCCGCTCCACGTCCCACCGGCCGTTCACGTCGACCCGCAGAGCCACCCGCGGGCCGGCCGCTTCCCGCACCGCCGCGATCACCGTCGCAGCGTTCAGGCCACGCAGGCCGGGCGCAGCGTTCAGGCCACGCAGGCCGGGCGCAGCGTTCAGGCCACGCAGGCCGGGCGCAGCGTTCAGGCCACGCAGGCCGGGCGCAGCGTTCAGGCCACGCAGGCCGGGGGCGGCGTGCAGGCCCCCCATCTTGACCTTCAGGCACCGGTACCCGTCGGCCACAGCCTCCTCGGCGAAGCGGGCTACCTCCTCCACCGGCGCCCACGGCACGACGGCGTTGACCTCGATCTCGTCCCGCACCGCCTCCGGCCAGGCCACGCAGGCCGCCTCCTCGGCCGCGGCCCGGGCCATGTCCGGCGAGCACGGGTAGCCGGGCAGGGGAGAGCACTCGCCCCACCCGGCCGGGCCCTCGACCAGGTCGGCCTCCCGCCACCCGCCGTCCCGCAAGGGCACCCGCACCCGCACCGGGCTCACCAGTCCCACACGCCCACCGCCAGCAGGGCGGCCAGCACAAGTTGGAACCGGGCCGTCTTCACAAGCGCCCCGACCAGGGCGGGCGCATCGGCGCCGGGACGGGCGACCGTCTTCATGGGCGGGATGGCCAAGGGCGCGGCCAGCAGGCCCGCCACCGCTCCCGGCGCCGTCACCCCCAGCAGCAGGGGGAACACGGCGGCCACGGCCATGCAGGACAGGTAGACCTGGCGGGTCACGGGCTCCCCCAGCCGTACGGCCAGCGTGCGCTTGCCCGCCACCCGGTCGGTGAGGACGTCGCGCAGGTTGTTGACCACCAGGATGGCGGAGGCCGACAGCCCCATGGGCACGGCCGCCTCGAACGCGAGTCCCGGTAGCCGCCGGTCGTGCACGTACGTCGACCCGACCGTGGCCACGAACCCGAAGAACACCAACACCACGACCTCGCCCAGGCCGGCCGAGGCGTAGGGCTTGGGCCCCCCGCTGTACAGCCAGCCGGCCAGCACGCACGCCGCCCCCACCACGATCAGCCGCCAGTCGGCGGCCAGGGCCAGCACGATCCCCGCCAGCGCCGCCACCGCGAACGACAGGATCGCCGCCCGCTTCACCGCCCCCGGTGCCACCAGGCCCGAGGCGGTCAGCCGCATGGGGCCCCGCCGCTTGGCCGTGTCCACCCCCCGGACACCGTCGGAATAGTCGTTGGCGTAGTTGACCCCGACCTGCAACGCCACCGACACCACCAGGGCCAGCACCGCCCGCCACCACACCACGTCCCCGTACCGGCTGGCCACGGCCGTGCCCACCAGCACGGGCGAGACCGACGCCCCCAACGTCTTGGGACGGGCCCCGGCCACCCACAGCCGCCACCCGAACGGGGTGCCGCCGGCCGGGCTCACGGGTTCACGGCCGCTTGGGGAACCGGCCGAAGTCGGGGGGCCGCTTGCCCACGTAGGCGTCCCGGCCCTCCTGAGCCTCCTCAGACAGGTAGTAGAGCAGGGTGGCGTCGCCGGCCAGCTGCTGCACGCCCGCCAGCCCGTCGGTGTCGGCGTTGAACCCGGCCTTGAGCAGGCGCAGGGACAGGGGGCTGTGGCGCAGGATCGTCCGGCACCACCCGACGGTCTCCTCCTCCAGCCGGTCGAGCGGCACGACGGTGTTGACCAGGCCCATGTCCAGGGCCTGGTGGGCGTCGTACTGCCGGCACAGGAACCAGATCTCCTTGGCCTTCTTCGTCCCCACCGTGCGGGCCAGCAGCCCCGCCCCGTACCCGCCGTCGAAGGACCCGACCCGGGGGCCGGTCTGGCCGAAGCGGGCGTTGTCGGCGGCGATGGTCAGGTCGCACACCAGATGGAGGACGTGGCCCCCGCCGATCGCATACCCGGCCACCATGGCGATCACCGGCTTGGGCAGGCGGCGGATCTGGATCTGGAGGTCGAGGACGTTGAGCCGCCCGATCCCCTTCTCGTCGACGTACCCGTCGTCGCCCCGCACCCTCTGGTCGCCGCCCGAGCAGAAGGCCAGCGGCCCCTCGCCGGTGAGGATGACGACGCCCACGGCCGGGTCGTCGCGGGCCCGGTCGAAGGCGGCGACCATCTCCCGCACCGTCTTGGGCCGGAACGCGTTGCGCACCTCGGGCCGGTTGATGGTGATCTTGGCGATGCCCTCGGCGTCCCCGCGCCCCAGCTCGTAGCGGATGTCCTCGTACTCGTCCGACGGCTCCCAATCCACGGGTGTCAGCACTCCTAGAACGATCACTCCAATGGAGACCACTACCGTACTGCCATGCTCGTGGCGGTGCGCCTCCCGCCGGTCGAGGCCGCCGCCGCCATCCGGACGGCGTGGGACTCGACGCGCCCGGTCGCCCCGCTCGACCCCCACGCCCCCGCCGACCAGCGGGCCCGCCAGGACGCGGCCGTGGCCGCCGACCGGGTCGTCCACTTCGACGTAGCGGCCGTCGTGCTCACCTCGGGCACCTCGGGCGAGGCCAGGGCGGTGGAGCTGACGTGGCGGGGGATGGCCTTCCTGGCCCGGTGGGTCCCCGCCGATGCAGGCGACCGCTGGCTGTGCTGCCTGCCCCCCCACCACGTGGCCGGCCTGGCCGTGCTGGCCCGGGCCGGGGGGGCCGGGGTGCCCGTGGAGGTTCTCGACCGCTTCGACGTGGAGGCCGTGGGCGCTTCCCGGGCCACCCTGGTCTCGCTGGTCCCGACCCAGGTCCGCCGCCTCCAGGCCGCCGGCGTCGACCTGGCCCGGTTCCGGACGATCCTCGTGGGGGGCGGGCCCGTCCCCCCAGATGTCGCCGCCCTGCCCAACGTGACCACCACCTACGGGCTCACCGAGACCTGGGGCGGCGTGGTCCACGACGGCCACCCCCTCCCCGGAGTCGAGGTCGACCTGGCCGACGACGGCGAGATCCTCGTGCGCACGCCGACCGTCATGCGGGGCTACCGCATGGACGGGCCCGCCACCAGCGCCGCCTTCACGCCCGACGGGCGCCTCCGCACCGGCGATGTCGGGCGGTGGGCGGACGGCGGCCGGCTGCAGGTCGTCGACCGCAAGAAGGACCTGCTGATCACAGGCGGGGTCAACGTGAGCCCTACCGCGGTGGAGCGGGTCCTGGCCCGCCACCCGCAGGTCGTCGACGTCTGCGTGTCGGGCACGCCCGACCCCGAGTGGGGCGAGCGGGTGGTGGCCTACGTGGTCCCGGCCCGCGCCGACGGCGACCCGCCCACCCTCGACGACCTCCGGGCCTTCGCCCGCCCCCATCTGGCCCCGCCCGAGCTGCCCCGCCAGATCGTCCTGGTCGACGAGATCCCCCGCACCCCGGGCGGCAAGCCTCTCCGCCGGCTCTTACGCCCCCTCGCGGTGGACGATGTCCATCCCGAAGGCGGGTAGGCACACGGCCACGTACTCCGCCCCCTCGGGGGTCTCGTACCGCACCCGCAACCCGGCCGGCACCGTCACCGACTGCCCGGCCCGCACCTCGACCGTTCCGCTGTCGTGGTGGACGAGCAGCGTCCCCGACAGCACGGCCGTGTGCTCGTCGAACTCGGGTGCCTGGGCCGGCTCGACCCACCCGGCGGGGCTGGCCATGACCGCCACCGACACCGATTCATGCCCGGTCGCTACCCGTCCCACGAACTCCCGGATGACCTTGGGCGGCGTGCCCGCCGATTCGACCTCGACCGCGTCGGCGACCCTTGGCTCCATGCCGCCCCATCTCACCACGTGCGGGACCCGGGGGGCGCCGCTTGGCCGCCAGGACGGCTGACGCCGCCGCCAGGCGGTCGGCGTCGAACCCCTCGGGCACGCGCCCGCCGTCCAACACGGCGGCGACGAGGGCAGCCTGGCCCACCGCCACCTCCGCCCGCTGGGCTGCCGTGGCGCCGCAGAGGCGCGGCCGTGGGGTTACGGTCCGCGATCGGGCCGGCTCCCCGAGCCGGGCTGCGCCGGCGATGGCGTCCAGCTCGGCATCGGTCTCGGCCAGCATGGGGTAGTCGCCGTCCCGCTCCAGCAGCGCGGCAGGGAGCGGGCCGGCCATCGCCGCTACCTCGCCCAGCAGGCCGATCACCTCGTGCGGCACGGGGTGGCGGTGGCTGTCGTAGTAGATGCCGTCTCGCTCCACGCCCCCGGCCACGTGGACGTAGGCCAGCCGGTGGAGGGGCAGCGCCCGCAGCAGGGCCAGCGGCTCGAAGCCCAGGTTGGCGGCGTTGGCGTGGACGTTGGCCACGTCCAGGAGCAGCCACGCCCCGGTCCGCTCCAGAAGCTCGGTGAGAAACTCGGCCTCGCCCATCTCCGGCCCGGGCCACTCGAACAGGGTGGCGATCGGCTCCAGGGCCAGCGGCACTGCCAGCCGCTCGACGGCCCAGCCCACGTTCTCGACCAGGACCTCGAGGCTGGCCCGGGTGCGGGCCACGGGCAGGAGATGGCCCGCCTCCACGCCACCGGCCCGCACGAAGGCCACGTGCTCGCTGACCAGCGGCGCGTCGAGCCGCTCGGCCAGGCGGGCCAGCCGGTCGAGGCGGGCCGGCTCGGGCGGATCGGCACCGCCGAGGGACAGACCGAGGCCGTGAGGGACGACGGCCAGGCCGCGCCGACGGGCCTCGACCAGGGCGAGCGGGAGCGGCCCGTCGACCGGCACCTGCTCGGCCAGCACTTCGACGAACCCCAGGTCGGGCCGGCGCAGGACGAGCGGGGCCAGCTCCTTGCGCCAGCCCACGCCCAGGCCGAGGCGGGGCAGCACAGTCATCCGCCGCCACAGCCTCCGCCGCCACAGCCTCCGCCACACCCGCCACCGCCACACCCACCGCCACCGCCGCCACACCCACCGCCACCGCCGCCACACCCACCGCCACCGCCGCTCCCGCCCGACCACATCCAGCCGCAGCCGCTCCCGTTCCACCCTTCGTTGCGGCGGCTCCACCACGACTGCGAGGCCTCCTCCTCGACGCCGCCGGCGCCGACGGCCATGGCCAGCGGGCGGTCCATGGCCCAGAGCGCCCCTGCGCCGAGGGTGGCCAGCACCAGCGCCGCGCCGTGCCGGTCGAGCGGCTCAAGGGCAGGCGGTGCTGCGTCGCGCGACCGCCGCAGTTCGGCCAGGGCCCGGGCTCCCTGGCGGGTGACGTCGGGCACGCGTGACCGGAAGAGCACCACGCCGGCCACCGTGACGGCCAGCAGCAGGGCGAGGGGCACCACGTTCCCACCGGCCGACAGCTCGGCCGCGAGCCGCACGAGCCCGACGCCCAAGAGGGCGGCGAACCACCGCCACCGCGCCCGGATCCGGTCCTTGTCCTCCCAGGCGATCATTGCCCCCCGCTCGACCAGCCGGCGGCGGACGTCGACCAGCTCCACCCGGTCGGCGGCCGCAGCCAGGATCGCCTGCGGCACCCGCGGCTTGGTCGTGCGGGCCACGTCGTGGACGGCCTTTTCGACGGGGTGGCAGCGCCACGGGGCGTCGTCCACCAGGGTGACCTGGAGGTCGAGGCCCCAACCGACGAGGGCCTCGGCTTCCAGCCGCTCCACGTCGATGGCGTTGGTGGCGGCCAGCTCCCGCACCAGGCGGTCGCCGAGGGCGACGCTCCCGGCCCGGTCGAGGTTGACGAGGGCCACCGCCGCCGCCAGCCGGGGCCCTCCCGTCATCATGGCCACGTCGTAGTCGTCGAGGTCGTCGACGGCCACGGGACGGCCCCGCACCGTCCTCCGGCTGCGCTTCCACGTCACCAGGCCTACGACGGCGAGGGCGTACAGGTACAGGAAGGCGAAGTTGGCGCTGCTGATCCCCCATGGCTGTTCCATGGCTGGACGATGCGGCCGTCCGGGCACGAAGGCCACCACGAACGACCCCGAAGCGGGAGCTCCTACGGCCGCACGGTGAACGGCATGGCGGTTCGGTCGTCGGGGCCACCGTTGTAGTTGAGGGTGATCTCCTCGCCCGCCTCGATGGCCCGCAGGGCGAGGAACTCGATGAGCCTGCCTCGGAGGTGGACCTGGGCGTAGGCGTTGGGCGTGTAAGAGTGGTTGAGGAGCGAACTGCGACCGAGCGGGATGGCGGCGTCGTCGGCCTTGCCCCATGTGAAGCAGTAGGACGCCACGACGCTCCGGCCGACGAGGTCCCACTCCGCGTTGGGGATGACGATGACGGGCGCCCGCTCCAGCACCTCGTCGGCCTCGAACCGCCGGCCCGCGAAGATCCCCCGCCCCTTGCCCGGCACCGTCCGGACCTGGAGGTCGGCGCCGTCGTCGTCCACCGGCGCAGACTAGGGCGGTGAAGAAGCTCGCCGACTACGGCCGCGACGACCATCCCGACGACGATCCCGAGCGCTCGCAGCTCGCCTGGGCGGTCGCCATCCTCGACGACTGCGAGGCCTGCGACGACCTGCGGGTCGAGCTCACCCTGGAGGAGGCGGGACGCCCGGGAACGGGGCTGGTCGCCCACCTGTCGCCGGCCGGCGCCCGCCGGCTGCGGGCTGCCATCGGCCTCGGCCTCCGGGAGTTAGGAGAGCCGGTCGACGGCTGAGGCACCCCATCGGGCCCGGCTGCGGGCGGTCCGGCGCCACGAGCTGACCCGCGTGCAGGCCTTCTACGACGACCGCGGTTCCCAGGGCGAGGTCAGCTGGAAGTAGTTGCCGTCGGGGTCGGCGAAGGTGGCCATCCACATGCCGCTGCCCTCGCCGCCCGGCTCGTAGGGCTCAGCCACCACCTGGGCCCCCTCGCCCTTGAGGCGCTCGAACTCGGCCTTGACGTCGGACGTCTCGAGGTTGAACATCAGCCGGCCGGGCTGCTCATTGGTGCCCTTCACCTCGCTGTGGGGCCCCAGCACCAGCCCACCCTGGCCGGCCTTGAACCCGTACCAGCCGTTGGCCGGGTCGCTCCACTCCGCCTCGGGCCCGCCCAGGACCGTGCCGTAGAAGTCGGCCAGCCGCTTCGAGTCCTCCGACCCGAGCATGATGCTGTTCAGGTTCAGTGCCATGGTTCCTCCTCGTCGGTTGCATGGCTGGTACGTCGAAGCCAGGCCGGCTGTCCGCCAGCGCAGATCGTCAGGACCATCTTGGCGCGATCTCGACTACTGCGGGGTGCCCTGAGCCAGGGGTGACCCGACGCGGTGCAGGGTGCCGTCGGGGTCGACGAAGCCGAACTCCCGCAGCCCGTAGGTGGTGTCGAAGGGGCCCCGAAAACGCCCCTCCACCCCGGCCGCGGTCCACTCCGCGTGCAGGGCGTCGGCGTCGGACACGTAGAGGTACACAACCGCGTCGCTTTGCTCGGGGTCGTGGTGGTGCGACTCGCTCAGGTGGAGCGACACCGTGTCCCGGTCGGCGTACCCGTAGCGGGCGCTGCCCTCGTAGGCCCGCACCGCGAACCCCATGCGCCGGTACCGATCGAGGGCGGCGTCGAGGTCCACGACGGTCAGGACCGGGGCCACCTTGGAGAACTCGACCTCGCCCACCGCGCCACGGTAGGCCCTGCCCGCCCGCCTTCGCGGTTGAGCCGACCTGATGCGTCAACTACAAACGGGCGTCGTGGCCCCGCTCACCGACGCGAAGCCGCTTTCGTTCATCGGCGGCTTCGAGTCGACGTTCCAGCCCGCGCTCGACGTGGACGTGCTGGAAACCACCGACCACGTGCGGCGCTGGCGGTCCGACCTCGACCTCCTCCGGGCCACGGGCGTGTGGCGGGTGCGCTACCCGGTGCGCTGGCACCGCATCGAGTGCAGGCCCGGGCGGTTCGACTGGTCTGCCGCCGACGAGGTGCTCGGCTACCTCCGGGACACGGGCACGGTGCCGATCGTCGACCTCGTGCACCACACGTCCTACCCCCTGTGGCTCAGGCGCGGCTTCGCCGACCGGAAGTGGGCCGGCGCCTACCTGCGCTTCCTGGAGACGTTCGCCCGGCGGTACCCGTGGATCGAGGAGTACACCCTCTTCAACGAGCCGTTCACCACCTTCCTGTTGTGCGGCCAGGAGGGGGTCTGGCCGCCCCACCTCAAGGGCCTGAAGGGGTTCCTCACGCTGGCTCGGAACGTGTTCCCCTCGATCGCCGAGGGGAGCCGCATGTACCGCGACCTGCTGCCCGGCGCCCGCCACGTCTACCTGGACACCTGCGAGGGGCACACCGCAGCACGCCCCGAGGCCGGGATACACGCCGACTTCGCCAACGACCGGCGGTTCTTCCTCACCGACCTGTTCGTGGGGAAGGAGCTGGTGCCCGACCGGCCGTTCGTCACCGCCGTGCTCGAGGCGGGGGGGGCACCGCTGCTGGAGATGGCCCCTGGCCACGTCGACGTCCTCGGCCTCGACTACTACGCCCATTCCCAATGGCACTGGCTTGACGCGGCCGGGCGGGGGATCAGGAACTCGCCCGTCCCCCGGTCGTTGAGCGACCTCATCCGCACCTATTGGGACCGCTACCACCTCCCCTGCGCCCTCACCGAGACCAACATCCGGGGGTACGCGTCCGACCGGGCCAGTTGGCTGAAATACACCCTGGAGCAGTGCGAGATGGCTCGCGACGCGGGCGTCCCCGTCGACGGGTACTGCTGGTACCCCTTCGTGGACTCCTGCGACTGGGACTCGCTGCTGGTGCGCTCGGAGGGCTATGTGGACCCGGTGGGCGTCTACTGGCTCGACCAGCGTCTCGACCGCCGGCCGTCGTCGATGTCGGCGGCGTACCGCAGGGCCGCCAACGGCACGCCCGCCTCCGACCTGCCCGCCTACCGCTTGCAGCCGCCGGTGTCGGAGTGGCTGCGGGGGTGGATGCCGCAGATGGCGCACTGGGACTGGCGGGACCCGCCGGCGGCCGAGATCGTGAGCCCACGCTGACCGAGCCGCTGCCCTTCGACCACCGCCGACGCGCCTCCCTGGACGGCGAGTGGCAGTTCCTTCCCGGGCCCGGCACCACCACGTCAGCCACCTGCACCTCGAGTTCATGCCCCTCACCGCACCGCCACCAAGCTCAAGTACCTGGCCGGGTCGGAGCTGGGGGCGGGGGCCTACATCAGCGACATCCGGCCCGAAGACGCCTCGGCCCGGCTGCGTGAGGGCCGCCTTCCCGGGCGGCGGCCCCGCCCCATGGGTTTCGCCGTCAGGAGTTCTGAAGCACCCCGTCGTCACGGAAGTCGGCGAACAGGCCCGCTGCCCCGCCGCCGAGAAACACCACTGACTGGTTCGCGGCCGAGCCGATGCTGCCGGGGACCGTCACGCTGCGGATGCCGGCCGGGTCGATGGAGAGGGCCAGGCGCCCGAGGCGGTAGAGGTCGGCGTAACTGGCCCCGTCAAGGGTCGAGTGGCGCAGGAGAGTGGCGAGCCAGGAGATGGTCCTGGCCACGGTCGGGCCCTCGCCCCGCAGCTTGGCCAGGGCGGCGAGGATCAGCCGGGCCTGGTTCTCGCTGCGGGTGAAGTCGCCTCCGGCCAGGTTGCGGTTGCGGGCCATGGCCAGGGCGGCCCCCCCGTCCATGTGCGTCACACCCGGGTTGAAGAAGGCGCCCGAGTTGCGGTCGGCCATGGCCATAGGCACGTCGACATCCATGCCACCCAGCTCGTCGACCATCGCCTGGAAACCGTCGAAGCCGGTGCTGATGACGTAGCCGACGTTGACGCCGACCAACTGGCCGATGGTGCGGGCCTGCAGCAGCGGGCCGCCGGCCTCGAAGGCGGCGTTGACCTTGTCCGTGCCCCGGCCCGGGATGGGGACCCACAGGTCACGGGGGAAGTTCAGGATGGTGGCCCGGCCCGAGGACGGATTGACGCCGACGAGGTGAAGGGCGTCTCCGCGCGACGTCCGGTCGCCGGGGCGGGCGTCGTTGCCCACGATCAGGACGAACTGCACGTCGCCGGGGAGGTCGGTGAAGTGGGCCTCGTCGACCCGGGTGACCTCGAAGGCCGGGGCGCCGATCTGGAAGCCGGGCCCGCCTCGGACGGCCGACGCCACCAGCCCCGAGACGAGGAGGATCGGGATCAGCAGGCCGGTGAGGATCGTCAAGCCCCGCCTCACGGAGTCGACGTGGTGGTGGTCGTGACGATCCCGTCGGGGCCGGAGCGGGTGACGCTCACGTCGTAGCCGCCGACCTTCCAGGCATCACCGTCGCGAGCGAGGTGGAGCTCGCCGGAGCGCTCGATGGTGAGGCCGCCGCCGATCACCGCTCCGGTCACGAGCACGTGGATGTCGGCCGCCACGACCGCCACGCCGCCCGGCCCGATCAGGGCCGTGAGTTGGGCTGACGCGTCTCCGACTTGAAGGCGGGCGACCCGGGGGAACCCCTCGTCGAGGAGGGCGGTGCGGTCGGGGCCGACCGCCCGTTCCAGCGCCGGGCCGCTGAACAGGCCGCTCAGATCGTCCACCGGCCGGGCCGCCTTCAGGGGGCCGACGGTGGCGTCGTTCAGGTAGCGGTCGAGCAGGCCCTGAATGGCGTTCCAGACGTCCTCGGGGAGTTCGGCGGCGGCCCGGACGGCCTGGATGTCGGGCACCCCGAGGGAGAAACGGGGGGCGTCCTCGGTGACGGGCTCGGTGGTCGCCGTCGCCATCGTGAGGGCCGGCTCGGCCGCAAGCGCGGCGGCGGGCGCGGCCGCCGGCTCGGGGGCGGGCGAGCAAGCAGGCACGAGTGCAGCGGCAGCAGCGAGGCCCAGCAACCAGGCGGCGCGACGCATTGCCGCGCAGTTCAGCAGCCGGTTCCCCCGGCTGTAAAGGGTCGGGACTATTCGATCCCGTGCTCCAGGGCGTAGCGGATCAGCTCCTGCTTCCGGTTGAGATGGAGCTTGCCGAGGATGTTGCGGACGTGGTTCTCGACCGTCTTCTCGGCGATGAACAAGCGGCTGCCGATCTCCTTGTAGGTGTGACCCCGGGCCACCAGCTGGAGGACCTCCCGTTCCCGCTCGGACAGGGGCTGGACGCCCGACGAGGCCTTGGCCAGCCGCCGGAACTCTCCCAGGACCAGGGCGGCGAGGGCGGGGGCGAAAACGGGCTCTCCCGCCGCCGCCCGGCGCAGGCTGGCCCGCAACTCCGGCCCGGACGTGGACTTCACCAGGTAGCCGACAGCCCCCGCCGCCACCGCGTCGAGGAGGTCGCGCTCCTGCTCGGAGACGGTCAGGATCACGATCCGGGCCTCCGTGCCGCACGTGCGGGCCACCTTGATGCCGCCCCCGCCCGGCATCTGGAGGTCGCACACGACCAGGTCGGGCTGGTGGGCCCGGATGGCGGCGATGGCGTCGTCGGCGTTGGACGCCTCCCCCACCACGGTGAACCCGTCGGCCAGGTCGGTCCGGACGCCGTCGCGCCAGATGGGATGGTCGTCGGCCAGGACGACCCTCACGGGAGCCACAGGCACACCTCCGTTCCGTTCCCGGGACGGCTGCTGACCTCCACCCGCCCGCCTGCCTCCTCGATCCGCCGCCGGATCGACCGGGCCAGCCCCACCCGTTCGGGCGTGGTGGCGGGGTCGAAGCCGCGGCCGTCGTCCTTGATCGAACAGAACGTGCCGCCGCCGGCGTCCGGTTCCACGTAGATCGTGATCTTGGACGCCTCGCCGTGCTTGCCCGCGTTCATGAGGGCCTCACCGGCGGCGCCCACGAGGGCGTCGCAGGACGGCCGGGCCAGGGCCTCCACGTCCGCAGCCACGAGGACGTCCACCCGCCCGCCGAAGGCCTGCTCGAAACGGGCGGCGGCGGCGCGCAGGCCCGCTCCCAGGTCACCACCGCCGAGTGGGGCGTGGTCGCCGGCCGTCCCGAAGAGGAACTCGCGGAGATCGCGTTCCTGCTGGCGGGCCATCCGGGCCAGCTCGGGGTCGGTGACCCGTTGCTCCACAACGGCCAGCGTCTGGAGGACCCCGTCGTGGAGGGTACGGGCCACCTCCTCGCGGGCCCGGGCGGCCGAGATCTCCCTCTCGGCCCGCCGGAGCAGGGTCATCAGGTAGCCCGAGGCAAACCCGCCCAGGGCGTAGAAGACCATCGTGTTGACGAGGGACAGGACCCGGCCACCCGTGTCGATGCTGGCCCCGTTGGCCATCACCGCGCCCACCCGGGCCAGCCCGATGACCAGGCCGGCGGCGGCGGCGGGTAGGGGCCCCAAGGCCACGCCGGTGGCGAGGATGCCGGCCAGGGGCCAGACCGAACCCAGCGACTGCGAGGTCGAGAAGGCGTGGCCGTCCCCGTAGGCCCAGCCGTCGGCCAGCACGAGGGCCGCCCCCACCGCCAGCTCGAACAGCAGCGGGGCGGGTTCGAGCAGGCTGGCCGAGTTGCGGCGGATGAGGGCGGTGTCGATGACGGTGACGGCCAGGGCCAGGCCGACCAGCCCCACCGCCAGCCACGGGCGCTGCACGTCGTGGCGCGAGACGGCCAGCACGGCCGCCATCCACAGCCACGCGCCCCAGCGGAAGACCGCCAGCCCCTGGAGCACAGACCGCTCCATGTCAACCCAGGGTAGGGGCCGGACGTTCCAATGGTGGTGCCAGCACCACAGTTGAAGACGCTGGTCAGCACGCTTTACCGGGAGGGCCTCGATGCCGAGAATGCACCTATGACCGCTGCTGCATCTTCCCGTCCCGAGGGGCGCACCCCCTCGTCCCTCACCGGCGCAGCCCGGCCGAGCAAGCTCGCCGTCGGCCTCGCCGCGGGTGCATCGGCCGTGGTCGGGATCGCGGCCGCTGCGGGCCACACCTTCGCCGGCCCCGAAGTGGCGGGCGCCGTGGCCGTGGGCGGCACCATCGCCGTCCTCAACTACCGGGCTCGCCCCCAGGCCGAGCCCCACGTGCTGCGGGCCGTCCCCCACGACACGGCCCCCGCACGCATCGCGGCCCCCCGGGCCGGCGCCGCCGCCGCTGCTCCCGCCGCCGACGCCGCCTGAGCATCGTCAGTTGAGGCGGGCTCGCAGGGCCTGGGCCTCGGCCAGCAGCGGGGAGGCCTGCCCGGGCAGGGTTTCGGCCAACTCCTCCAGGGCTTCGGCGGCCTGCACGAACTGGCCCGTCGATCCCAGTACCCGGGCCAGGTCGCGCCGTTCGAGGGCGGGTGTGCCGGGGATGGCGAGGCGGAGGGCGAACACCCAGGCCAGGGCCTCCAGGTTGCCGCGGCTGGCGTAGATGGCCTTGAGGTTGGCCAGCATCCGGGCCAGGATCCCGCGCCGTCCGACCGGGTCGAGGTAGGACTCGAGGAACGGCGTGCTGGCCCCGTTGACGAGGTGGAACCGGTCCTCGCAGCCGGCCCGGTCGAGCACCCGGCCCCCGCCGTAGGGGTCGACCCACGTGCGCGGTGCCGCCCCCTCGTGCTCCAGGAGGAAGTGGCCGGGCATGCTCACCCCCACCAGCGGCACCCCGAGCCGCCGACCGACCTCCATCCCGACCACGGACAGGGTGATGGGAAGCCCGATGCGGCGGCGGAGGACCTCGTTGAGGAACGAGTTGGCCGGGTCGTAGTAGTCCCCCACGTTGCCGTTGAAGCGGAGATCCTCGAACAGGTACCGGCGCCAGCCGTCGAAGGTGGGCTCGGGGCAGCGCCCGGCCAGGTCGTCGAGCCACGCCACGTGGGCGTCGACGTCGAGGTCGGGATAGGCGTGAGCGGCGATGAGCAGCGCGGCCCGGTCGAGAGGCAGCTGATGCTCCGGCCCCTCGACCAGCTCGGCGAACCGGGCGGTGGGGTCCTCCACTGGACCTACGCTACCGCCATGGCCACTGCGTCCCCGTCCCCCACCCCCAACCCCAACGCCATGAAGTTCTCCCTCGACTCCAAGCTGTCCGGGCCGATGAACTTCCAGAGCGCGGAAGCGGCCGCCGGCAACGCCTTCGCGGCCGCCGTGTTCGGCATCGACGGGGTGGTGCAGGTGTTCGGGGTGAACGACTTCGTGACCGTGACCCGCCGGCCCGGCGCCGACTGGAACCCCATCGTGGAGGCGGTCCAGGCGGCGGCGGCAGAACACCTTTAGCCCAACCTTTAGCCCGAGGCGACCTCGTCGAGGCCCTCGCCGACCAGGACGCGGCGGGCCAGGAGGGCATTGAGGGTGTCCAGGGGCTGGGGCCGGGAGAAGTAGTAGCCCTGGGCGTAGCGGCACCGCAGCCGGCGCAGGGCGGCCATCTGCTTGCGGCTGCTGACCCCCTCCGCCACCGCGTCGAGGCCGAGGGTGGCGGCCAGCTTGATCACAGCCCGGGCCAGGGCCGAGTCGTGGGGACCCTCGGCCACGCCGTCGATGAACGACTTGTCGACCTTGAGCACGTCGACGGGGAACTGGCGGAGGTAGCCGAGCGACGAGTAGCCGGTGCCGAAGTCGTCGATGGCGATGCTCACGCCCAGCGCCCTCAGCTCGGCCAGGCGGGCCATGGTGGTGGCCGTGTCCTCCATCAGGCTGCTCTCGGTGATCTCCAGCACGAGGGCGGCGGGGTCGAGCCCGGACACGAGGAGGGCGTGGGCCACGTCGTCGGTCCACGCCCCGTGCTGGAATTGGCGGGCCGACACGTTGACGCTCACCCGTAGCGGCTCGCTGCGGTGCAGTTGCCGCTGCCAGGCGGCGCCCTGGAGGCACGCCGTCTCCAGCACCCACCGGCCGAGGGGGACGATCAGCCCGCTCTCCTCGGCGAGGGGGATGAAGTCGAGAGGGAGGACGAGGCCCCGCACCGGGTGCTCCCAGCGCACCAGGGCCTCGACACCGTGGACGGCGAAGCTCTCCAGATCGACGATCGGCTGGTAGAACAGCTCGAGCTGGCCGTCGCGGATGGCGAGGCGCAGGTCGCGTTCGACGGAGAGCCGCTCGCTGGCGTCGGCTCGCATGGACTCCTCGTAGAGGGCCGGGGAGCCCCGTCCCCGTTGGCGGCTCTGGGCGATGGCGGCCTCGGCATCCCGCAGGAGCTGGCCGGAATCGGCGGTTGCCGAAGTGGACAGGGCCACGCCGACCGTCGCATCGACCGCCACGTCCCGGCCCCCGGCCGCGAACGGGCCCTGCAAGGCCTCGACGATGCGCTGGGCGTGCCCGAGCGCCTCCTCGGCGTCGCCCACGTCCTCGCACAGCACGGCGAACTCGTCGCCGCCCACCCGGGCGAGGGTGTCGTCCGAACGCAGGACGGCGTTGAGGCGGGCCGCCACCGCCGTCAGCAGCTGGTCGCCGAGCTGGTGGCCGTAGCTGTCGTTGACGGACTTGAAGCGGTCGAGGTCGACGGAGACCACAGCCACCTGCGAGCCCCGCCGCTGGGCCCGGGCGACGGCGTGCTCCAGGCGGTCGTGCAGGAGGGCCCGGTTGGGCAGGGCGGTCAGCGGGTCGTGGAGCACGCGCTGGGCCAGTTGGTGCTCGAACGTGCGGCGGGCCTGCTCCGCCGCATGACGCTCGGAGACGTCGCGCAGCACGCCCACGTAGGCCTGCTCGCCGTCGGCGGTCTCCCAACCGCACAGCGTGAGCTCGATGGGGAACTCCAGGCCGTCGGGCCGCACGCCGGTGAGCGGGCGGTCCCGGCACTCGGCCAGGGGAGCCGCCTCGCCGTCGCGCCCGGCCAGCAGCACGGCCAAGGGCTGGCCGGCAAGGTCGGCGGGGACGTGACCGAACATCCGCCCCGCCCCACCGTTCGACGACCGGACCAACCCCTGGCCGTCGAGGATCACCACCGCGTCGGGCGAGCCTTCGGCCAGGGCCCCGTACCGCATCTCGGCGTGATCGAGGGCGGCCCGGAGGCGAGCCCGTTCCACCGCCCGGGCGACCGAGGGGGCGGCGGCGATCACGAGGTCGGCGACGAGGTCGGCGACGAGGTCGGAGCGGTCGTCGGCATGGGGGGTGACGACGACGAGCACGGCCGCAACGTCCGCTCCCACCAGCACGGGGGCGGCGAAGGCGGACCGGGGGCGGCCGTCGAGGACCGACGCACCCGGTGACCACACCGGATCGAGGTGAGCATCCACCACCCACCCCGGCCGGCCCGTCTGGAGCACCCGGCCGGCCAGGCCCTCGCCGGCCCCGAGAGGGGTGGCCTCGACCACGGCCCGGAAGGCGGCAAACCGGTCGGGGTCCTGCACGTACCACGCGCTGGACGGCAGCAGGACGTTGCCGGGCGGCGCCGTCAGGTAGAGGTGGCCGGCCGGCAGTCCGGCCCACCCACAGAGCTCGGCCAGGAAGGCGGTGGCCGCCTCCTCGAGGGTGGCGGCGTCGTTGGTGACGGCCGCAGCCCGCTCGAGCACCCTGAGATGGGCGAGCTGCTCACGAAGCTCGGCGTCTTTCACGGCCGGTCCGGGCAGGCGGCGCCGGTCATAGTGCCCGACCAGGATGGCAGGTGCAGGGCAGCTTCGTCCCCGCCGGCTCGTTCATCCGGCGGGGGACGGGGATCGCTCCCGCAGGCACGGGTCGTGGCACGCGTGGGACACGTCGGGCAGGGGCACGGAGCGCAGCGGCACCGCCGCCCGTCCCACCAGCAGCAGCGAGGACAGGCCCCCGGCCGCCGCCAGCCCCGCCGTGATGCGCAGGGCGGTGACGACCCCGTCGTGGAAGCCTGGCCCGGTCTCGACGCCGGCCAGGACAGGCAGCACGGCCACCGCCAGCAGGCCGCCCACCCGGGCCACCGCGTTGTTGAACCCCGACGCCGCCCCCACGTGCTGCTCGTCGACGGCGGCCAGCACGGCCGACGTGAGCGGGGCCACGGTCGCCGCCATCCCCAGGCCGAGCACGGCCACGCCGGGCAGGATGGCGGTGAGGTACCGGTCGCCGGGGTCGAGCCCGCTCAGCAGGAGGAGCCCGGCGCCCGCCACCACCGGCCCCACCGTCAAGGGCGGACGCGGACCGGTCCGCCGGGCCAGCCGCCCCGCCCGGGCCGAGAGGGCGAGCAGGATCAGGGTGATGGGCAGCATGGCCGCCCCCGCCTCCAGGGCCGAGTAGCCCAGCACCGTCTGCAGGTCGAGGGCGACGAGGAACAGGGCGCCGCCCAGGGCGGCGTAGACGGCCAGCGTGGTCAGGTTGGTGCCGAGGAACTGGCGCGAGCGGAACAGCGACGGCGGCACGAGCGGCCGGGCCCGGCGGCGCTCGACGAGGGGGAAGGCGGCGAGGGCGGCCACGCCCCCGACCGCGGCAGGCGCCACCGCCGCTCCCGAGCGTTCGATCAGGGCGAACACCACACCGCCCAGGCCGACGGTGGCCAGCACCGCGCCGGCCCAGTCGGGACGGCCACCGCCGGCGGGGTCACGGCTCTCGGGCACGTAGCGCAGGGCGATCACGGCGGCCAGAGCGGCCAGGGGCAGGTTCACCAGGAACACCAGCCGCCACGAGACGGCGTCCACCAGCCACCCGCCGGCGAAGGGGCCCAGGGCGGTCGTCACCCCGGCCAGCCCCGACCATGCCCCCACCGCCTCGCTTCTGTCCTCGGCCCGGAAGCTGGCCGACAGGATGGCCAGGCTGCCGGGCACGAGGAGGGCGCCACCGGCGCCCTGCAGCACGCGGGCGGCGACCAGGTAGCCGGCCGACGGCGCCAGCCCGCACAGGGCCGAGGCCACGCTGAAGGCGGCCAGGCCGGCCAGGAACATCAGCCGGCGGCCGAACAGGTCGCCGAGCGACCCGCCCAGCAGCAGGAGGGCACCCAGGGTGAGCAGGTACCCGTCGAGCACCCACTGGAGGGCGCTGAGCCCGGCGTCGAGGTCCTCCCCGATGGCGGGCAGGGCCACGTTGACGACGGTGGCGTCGAGGAACGCCACTCCCGAGCCCAGCACGGCGGCGGCCAGCACACCCCGGCCCGCCGTCGTGCGGAAGGTGACGGTGGCCACGTCAGCTCACAACGACCAGCGCACGCGGCGTTCGGGCGCGTAAGCGCAGAACGTGCCGGTGCGGATGGAGCGGCGCAGGTGGCGCCCGACATCGGGCCGTGCCTGCTCGATGCGGTCGAGGCTGATGCGGATACGGATGCTGACCGAGCGGCGGGCCAGGTCGAGGGGATCGGCGGGGGCGGCGTCCTCCAGGGCCGCCACCAGCACGTCCCGCTCGGCCCGGAGGAGGGCGGCGGCCACTGCGTCGCCGGCCCGCTCGGCTTCGACCAGCTCGGCCGCCAGCTCGTCCAGGCGTGCCTCGTACTCGCCGCGGGTGGCGGCGTCGCCCTCCGGGACGGCCGCCACCAGCTCGCCGACGTGCAGCCCAACCCCCGTCGCGCCCAGCAGGCGGGCGATGTCCTCCAGCCCAGGGGCGTCTCGCAGGCGGGCGGGGTCGTCGGGCGGCCCCACCAGCCATGCCCCCTCGGAACGGCGGAAGAGGGTGCCAGGAGCGACGGCGCCTGTGCCGGTTCCGGTCGCCGCCCCCAGGCCGTCTTCGGCCCGGGCCAGCACCGCCTGGGTCTTGGCCGCCAGGTCGTCCACGCCCACCAGCCGGTAGATGGTGGCGGCCTCGCCGAGCAGGGCCACCGCCCGCTCCCAGTCGCCGTCGGCGCTGCGGGTGCGGAGCAGGGCGGCCAGGAGGCGCTGGGTGTGGGCCAGCAGCACGGGGGCGCCCACCCGGCGGTGGGCGTGCTCCGCCTCCTGGTAGTGGCCGATGGCGTCCTCCCACGCCCCCCTGGCCTGGGCCAGGCGGCCGAGGGCGAGCGAGACCGACCCGTAGAACACGCCTATGCCCGGCTCCACCGCGAAGTCCCGGGCGTGGGGGAGGAGGCGGCGGGTGAGGAGGGACAGCTCGTCGGCGGAGGCGTCGACCGCCGCCGCCAGCTCGGCCAGTAGCACGAGCGAGGCCGTCGAGCCAGCGGCCACCACCGGTTCACGGGGCAACAGGTGGGCCAGCTCGGCTCGGGCCACGCCGTCGCGACCCATGTCGCCCACCAGCAGGGCCAGCAGAGCGGCCGCCCCAGGCCCGGCCGCGGCGGGGTACCGCTCGAGCGTGAGGCGCAGCAGGCGCTCGGCCTCGGCCGGACGCTCCTGTTCCCGCCGGAGGGCGGCCAGCAGCACGGCCGACGCCAGCTCGGCGGCGGCACCCCCCTCGGCGGTTGCGGCCAGCACCAGGAGCTCGCAGGCGTGGAACCGGCCCTCCATGAGGGCTCTCGCCCCCCGCCACACCTGGGGCTCCCAGCCCGGGCCGGCGGCATCGACAGCGGCGTCCGCCTCGGCCACGTCACCCCACTCGAGGAGGGCCACGACCCGGTCGGCGGGGGTCAGCTCGGCCACCGCCGAAGTCTACGGACGGGGCCCGGGGCCCCGGCTCAGCTTCGGCTCAGCCCGTCAGCCGACCTGGGACTCGGGGCCAGCCTCGGCCGCAGGCCCGTCGCCGTACTCCGAGGCGGGGCGGGCCCGGGCCGAGCGGCCGCCTGCGGTCGGCTTGGTGAGGCGGGCCAGCGACTGCTGGATGTCGCCCGCCCGGCGGTGGTTGAGCGTGTAGTAGACGAAGCTGCCCTCCCGCCAGCGCGACACCAGGTCGGCCTTGAGCAGCACCGCGAGGTGGTGGCTGGCCAGGGACGGGGCCATGTCGGTCGCGCGGGCCAGCGCTCCGGCGCTGCGGGGGCCGCCGCGCAGCTCACCGAGCACCAGCAGGCGGTGGGGCTCCGCCAGCACGGCGAGGTCGGCGGCCAGCTGGCCGACCTCGGAACTCGACACGCGACTTGGCATCGCCGGTTGTCCTACCCACGGGACCGGCGTCCGACTCAGCCTCCGATGGGGACGATCTCCAGGTCGGCGTACGTGGCGAGGGCCCGGTAGCGGACGTTGCGGGCCGCGAACCGATCGGCGGCCACCGTGCCCCGGTCGACCAGGGTGGTGGCCATCACGACGCGGGCACCCGCCTGCTCCACCGCGTCGAGGGCCTGGAAGATGGACCCGCCGGTCGTGACCACGTCCTCGATGAGCAGGACCGGCGTCCCCGGACCGACGACCGCTCCCTCGATCTGCCGCTGGCGGCCGTGGCCCTTGGCCTCTTTGCGGACCGAGAACCAGCTCGCCCCCGACACCACGGCGATGGCGTGGCTGAGGGGGTCGGCGCCCATGGTGAGGCCCCCCACCGCCTGGTAGGCCACGCCCTCTTCGGCCGCCAGCTCGACGATGGCCTCGGCCGCGGCCCGCAGGTCGGCTCCTGCCGCCAGCGCCCGCTTGCCGTCCACGTAGTCGTGGCTCCACTCCCCCGAACTGAGCTGGAAGGCCTCGTCCCGGCGGACGTACCCCCGCTCCCGCAGCAGCCGGACCACGTCGTCTCTGCTCACCGCCCGAGCCTGCCACACGCTTGCCGGCGTGGCCGCCCGCCGTCCTGGCCTGAACGAATTGCCGGGCACTAGGGTGGCGCCGTCCTACCGCCCACGGCTGGCAGAGGGGTTGTTTGGCCGTAGCGCCCCGACAACGGATAGGCGGGGTTGCGCTTCTGGCGTTGCTGCTGCTCGCGCCTCCGTTCGGGCCCCCGGCACCGGCCGCCGCCCAGTCCATCGAGGGGAAGCGGGCCGAGGCGGCCGAGATCGCCACCAGGCTCGACGACCAGGCCCGGCGGATCATGGCCCTCGACGTCCAGATGCGCCAGGCCGCCGACGAGCTGGAGGACGCCGAATCGGCTGTGGCCCGGGCCGAAGCCGATATCGCCGCCACCAGCCGCCGCCACGACGAGCTGAAGCGGCAACTGGTCGTCCAGGCCCAGTACGCCTACGTGGGGGGCGGCTCGGTCAAGGTGCTGGTCTACCTGCTGCGCACCAACGCCGGCGAGGAGGTGGCCCGGCGGGCCTACCTCAACGTGGTCAGCGGCCAGGACCGCCGGGTCATCGGGGAGCTGCGGGCCGCCCGGGAGGACCTGGCGGTGCTGCGCGGCACGCTCGGCGCAGCCCAGAGGCGGGCCCGCTCCCGGGCCGGGGCCCTCACCGAGGACCGCAGCGCCCTGGAGCGGGCCATCCAGTCCCAGCGGGGCGTGCTAACCCGCATCAACGGCGAGCTGGCCGGCCTCATCACCGCCGAGCAGGCCCGGCGAGACGCCGAAGCGGCGCGCCAGGCGGCCGCCACCCGGCCCGGCCCATCGCCTGCCGCGCCCGCCGCCCCTGCGGGCGGTGGGCCGGTGGTGACCGCCGCGCCGATGACCCTCAGCGCCCCCAACGGGGATACGTGGGCCTGCATCCGCCAGCTCGAGTCGGGCAACAACTACGCATCCCCGGGAGGGGGCGCCTACCAGTTCCTCGACAGCACGTGGCACTCGCTGGGCTACACCGGCACGGCCAGCGACTACCCCCCCCACGTCCAGGACCAGGCCGCCGTGCAGCTCCAGGCCCGCTCCGGGTGGTCGCAGTGGACCACCGCCCCCCTCTGCGGGAAGGTCTGAGCCAGGCCGGACAGCCTCCTACACGGGCCCGGCGGGGGGGACGCCGGGGGCGTCGCCCGGCTCCCCGGGACGGCGGATCTCGCCGAATCGCTCCTCGTAGCCGGTCATGTTGATGTTCAGGGCCTTGAGGATCTCGAAGACCAGCGTGGGCGGCACCTTGATGCGGGCCGTCACCCGGCACGGCACCCGCACGGCCGGCCCGTCCGGGGTCTCGATGGGTTCGGCGGGCAGGGTGGCGGCGAAGTCGAGGGTGAACTCGTGGGCGGTGTGCCACACCCCGAGGAAGTTGGCGAAGACGCCGCCTTCCAGCTCAGGCGGCACGCGCAACTCGTAATGGGTGGGCGGTTCAGCCGCCATCTCGTCGGGCACGGCATCTGTCTAGCGCGGTTGGGCCACGGCGATGCCGGGTACGGGCTTGCGGAAGCCAGGGCTGCGCCGTGCTCGGTCGCGTCCCGGGAGGAGCGCCGCTCGAGCAAGGGAGGCAGCGTTGCGGATCGCCGAGATCGCGCCCGTCTGGGTGCCCGTCCCCCCGCCCACGTACGGCGGCATCGAGTGGGTGGTGAGCTTGCTGGCCGATGGCCTGGCCGGGCGCGGCCACGAGGTGACCTTGTTCGCAGCCGAGGGGTCCAACAGCACGGCCCGGCTGGTTTCCCCGGTCGACGGCCAGCGCGACCTCTCCCAGATGGGCAAGGACATCACCGACGAGGTCGTCCACGCCCTGCCCGCCTACCAGCAGGCCGACCAGTTCGACCTCATCCACGACCACACCGGGCTGGGCACGGCCCTCGCCGCCGCCCGCAAGGGCGCCCAGCCGCCCGTCGTCCACACCCTCCACGGCCCCTGGAACGACGCCAGCCGCCGCTTCTTCGCCGCCGTCAGCCCACCCGTCCGCCTGATCGCCATCAGCGAGGCCCAGGCCGCCGGCAACCCCGATCTGGATTACGCCGGGGTCGTCCACAACGGCCTCGATCTGGGCGCCCACCCCTACAAGGACACCAAGGAGGACTTCCTGCTGTTCCTGGGCCGCTGCAACCCCGAGAAGGGGCCCGAGCTGGCGGTAGAGGTGGCCAAGCGGGCCGGACTGCCGCTGGTCATGGCCATGAAGCGGTCCGAGCGCCACGAGCTGGAGCACTGGGAGAAGGAGGTGGAGCCGCGGCTGGCCGGCACCGAGGAGCTGGTCCTCGATGCCGATCACGGCACCAAGGTCGACCTGCTGGGCCGGGCCCGGGCCACCCTGTTCCCCATCCAGTGGCCGGAACCGTTCGGGCTGGTGATGATCGAGTCGATGGCCTGCGGCACGCCCGTCATCGCCATGGCGTCGGGCGCCGCTCCCGAGATCGTGGCCGACGGCATCACCGGCTTCCTCACGCCCGACCGCGACGCCATGGTCGAAGCCGTGGCCCGCACCCCCGAGATCAACCCCGCTGCGTGCCGTGACCGGGTGGCCGAGCGGTTTTCGGCCGAGGCCATGGTGACCAAGACCGAGCGCATCTTCGAGCGGGTCGCGGCGGGCTCCGCCTGAGCGGCTAACTCGGATTCTCGAACAGCGAATTGAGCCCTACTTTCGCTTGCCGGGCGGCAGCTCGAACCGCAGACGGCGACCCTCCCACCAGGGGACGCTGACCGTGGGGAGC
>Ga0187892_10002723_pt1 | contig 34302 bp, 25 predicted proteins | sample MA1701073metaG_FD_139345 | JGI IMG/M metagenome (GOLD analysis project Ga0187892, IMG submission 139345) | Bio-ooze microbial communities from a basaltic lava cave in the Kipuka Kanohina Cave System on the Island of Hawaii, USA - MA170107-3 metaG ... | reverse complement strand
TCACTAGTGTCCGGTTAGCCGGTTTTGGTTTTCTTGCAAACGCATGGATGACCACAACTTACGAGCGATGACGACCATTTTCGATTTCAACCTGCTGCTCCATTTCGGCCATGATACGCCGCGATTTTCGCGGAAAGGCATGGCCAATGAACGCTGGACAGATCATCTTCGCTCAACTCATGGACTTTCTGCCGAGACACGAATTCAACCGCTGCGTACAGCGGTATTCCGGCAACCACCGAGTCCGAAGCTTCTCCTGCCTCGACCAGTTTCTCTGCATGGCTTTCGCACAACTCACCTATCGCGAAAGCCTGCGGGATATCGAAACCTGTCTGCGGGCCATGCAGCCCAAGCTCTATCACGCCGGCATCCGCGGCAACGTGTCGCGGAGCACCCTGGCCGATGCCAACGAAACCAGGGATTGGCGCATCTACGCCGACTTCGCCGCGGTGCTGATCACCCGAGCGCGGCATCTCTATGCCCAGGACGAGTTCGGCGTGACCTTGGAACAGACCGCCTACGCTTTCGACTCGACCACGATCGATCTGTGCCTGTCGCTGTTCCCTTGGGCAAAGTTCCGCAAGCGCAAGGGCGCCGTCAAGCTGCACACGCTGCTCGACCTGCGCGGCGGAATCCCCTGTTTTGTGCATGTTTCTCACGGAAAAACGCACGACGTCCGCGCCCTCGACGAACTGCCGATCGAGCCGGCGGCCTTCTAAGGAAACAACTCGTGGTCCCTTACTTTCTGCTAAGTTGCTGATCCGGACGACGGTTCTGAATACACCGTTGCGACCGCCCTGGGTGAGTTTGATGACGCCCAAGCCGGGCGTCGATCCCGTGGGGCGCGGGCGTATTGGGCGGATTGAACGCGTCGTAGCCGCTGATCGGAAAGCGATAGACGTCGAACTCCGAGAGATTCGTGGCCGTTCCGCCGCCGGAATTGAGGAACATCGCCTCTCCAACTTGCACGCCGCCACAGCCGTTGCCGTGCACCGCGGCCGCGTCATACTCGGCGACGATGGCCATGGGCGTGGCTTGGGTATCGACGACGAACAGCCCTCCGCCGCGAAGAGTGATAAAGCCCAGCGTGCTCGACGAATCGATGATCGGACAAATGGGGGCGTTGTCCGGGCGCACGCCGGCCATCTGACACGGCATCCCATTGGGTGTGGTGCAATTGGCTAGGTCCAAGGTCGCGGCCGCGTCCAGCACGATATCGCCGGCATCTTCAAAGGGGATGCCGTCGCCGTCCGCATCGGTCATGATGCGTTCTAGCAGTTTGCCGTTTTGATTGGCCACGAGAATGAAGGAATCATCCGGGGCAGGAAACGAGGCATGTGCTTGTCGAGCACCGCCCGCGCCCACGGAGGTGCGAATGCAAGTGATGGGCGTGCGCGAGGCCGCGTCGAAAACCACGACGTGCCCGCTGGCCACGAACGAAAGGATCGCGCGCGAATGCGTGGAATCGAAAAGCAACATGTGCGGCCGAACCGGGTTGGCCCCCGTCATGGCCATGCACAGGGCGGCCGTGTTGCCCGACAATTCGATCACATCCAGCGGGTCCGCGTCAGAGGCATTCCTGCCCAAAAGGTCGGATCCCTCGAAAACGTGGACTTTGCCGCCGAACATCACGCCCGGCGAATTCGATTGGTCAACGAGCCAAACCTCGAAATCCTGGCCGCGCGCAAACGAGCCCAACATCACCATCGTCATTGCGCCTACGGCAAACCGCGCTTTTACCATGCTTCGTAACCTCCTAAGTCAAAAGACCGAGCCGCGCCCATAAGGAAGCGGAACATAGCGCGAAACGCTCCGAACGGTGTGGCACCGCTTTTGTAAGCGGTGAAAGCACCGGTTGAAAACGTTGAAAACCGGTGCCCCACGGATAAGGCCCCCTCCTCACACGTTCCTATCTCTCTATTTCCCGCTATTCCCTAAGCGCAGCGGTTCGTCCGGGCCTTTCTCCGTCCATCGTCGCCCCAGTTCCTGCATGGATTTCGGCGAGGGGATTTGCGGCACTCCATAGCCATAGGCTTTCCGCCGCTCTCGGATTTGAGCGGTGGTAATGCCGAACTGGGCGTCACGTTTGGAAATCAGGGCCTCATCCAGCTGGCCGTCGCCGTTGGCCGACCACATCAGCAGAGGCTCGCCCAACGGCAGGCCGGCGGCCGGGTCCGGCCACGTGTGCCAGGTCTTGCCCCACGTGGTGATCAGACCCGGAAAAATATCATCGCCGAGGTTTGGCAAATCGGGAGCGATGAGCTGCCCGGCAACAATTTCGTAGGCATGGGGATGCCAGTACTTCTTCTCGTCCGCGGGCAGCGTCTTGTAGGTTTCGTCGTTGATGATGTACTCGACACCCAGCAGTTTGGATGTCGGCCCCAGGGCATCGTAAATGGTGCACTGATGCACGTCACGGCCTTGTTGCGAGCAGTAGTGATGGGCGATCACCTGGAACTTGGGGTTGTTCTTAGCCACGTGAAAGGCGCATAGATAAAGGTGCATGCTGTCCACCGATCGCCAATGCTCCGGCTTTCGGGTGGCAGAGCCGTGACCGGCATGGGCCCCTTCGCCGGCCATGCTCCATTTCACTGTCCAAAAGGCCGCCGCAACCGCTCCCAAGACCACCATCCACCCCAAAACCGAACGCCACCTCTTGCCGTCCCTGGTCATCATCTGTTTTTCTCCTTTGTAACTTCCGGTCCTCGATTCGAGAAACCGGTGTGACTTACACATTGAACCCAACCACACGATTCGCGAGAATAAAGAAGGCATCAGCCGTTACGGACACGCGAGCCTCCGCATGTTCAAGCGGAATCTATCGGCAAACGGTATCACAAAGATCGAACAAATCTAGGGAAACGGCTTGTGATGGCCATCGTTGCGGACGAGATTACGCGGATTCTTCATGACTGGCCGCCGGGGACACCACGGCTCGAACTCGCCTACTGGCCCGTATTTACGACGATTTGCACGTTGTGGCCGGCCAATTGATGCGTGGGAAGAAAGAAAATCACATGCTCCAAACGACGGCTTTAGTCCATGAGGCCTACCTAACGGCTGTTCGGAGCGAAGGCCACGAGCTTCCCGGCCTGATTGAATGATCGGTGGGCGAGTGTTTCCGGAAACGTCGGGAGACAGGCCACTGTGAACAGCCGCGAAATTCCACACTGACAAAGCCTGAAAAACCAGGATGGTTACAAATGCTTCCTCCCTCAATCGGTGCTTGCTGAGCGACAAGCCGCCAAAAACACCCCGCACGCGGGCGACGAGGGTTGGGCTAACTTGAAGGCGACAAACAACACCGCTCTACAAGTCTCTACGACTCCAAGTGGCAAAAAGTTCAAAAGAATGGGGAATGGCTTGTCCTTTTTTTATGCACTTTTCTCAAAAAAAGTTCCGTCATTTGGCCGGTTCCGAGTCGCGTTTGGCCTGCTCGACCACCGGTCGTGTTTCGCTGCAAACTTCGACGCACCAATAAAGTTGCAAATGCGAGTCTCGCGGCTATTGAACCGGCAGGCCCAATGATCCGTTTTATTTGGGATGATTCTGGGCGTCGCCGCCGTTCTTTGCTAAAGAGGACCGATGGGCATGAATCCTGGCATGCTGGGGCTTCGGGATTTTTGCCCACGCCCCTCGATACGCCGCGCGGGCTCATCCCCGTCCAGTGCTCTGCATTGGGACAAGTCAAGGGAACTCGCGTATTGCACCACATAGCAACCTCGCGCGGTCAAGTAGCGATGTGAGTCAGAACAACCGCCGGGAGTCGAGGAGGATGCAGACAGGGCCGTCATTGACCGCCTGGACTTGCATGTAATCGCCGAAGGAGCCGCGAAGCACTGCCACGCCGTCCTCCGCAAGGGCTTCGCATAAGCTCTCATACAGAGCTCGGGCCTGCTCGGGGCGAGCGGCCGAATCGAAGGTAGGCCGGCGGCCATGCCGGGCGTCGGCGGCAACGGTGAAGGCGCTGACCACGAGAATCTCGCCTCCCGCCTGGGCAACGTCGCGGTTCATTCGATCAGCCTCGTCTGGGAAAATCCGAAGATTGCGGAGCTTATCCACGAGGTAGGCAACGTCGGCATCGCCGTCGTCTCGAGAGACGCCCAAATAGACGAGTAACCCGCCTGCGATCGACGCACGAACGGTGTCATCGACCGTCACCGATGCCTGCTTGACTCGCTGAACCACCGCCCGCATGGTCGGCATCTTATCCGAGCCTAAAACCGTGAGGGAGCTATGCGGTCTTCGTCCTGGCCACCGCCGACCCCGGACGCGGGCGTGACTTTGAAGATTCGAGAACTGCCCGCCAACCGCAAATGACAATACCGCGTCTCCTACGATTGAGCAGGTCGGTTCGTCGTGTGCAAGACGCGTTTGGCCTTCATCTCGAAACGCGGGAGTGCGCCGGCTTTCACCAGCGACACTTCGGGACGGAAGTGGAGTCGGTCGCGAATCGTCATGGCGATGCGCTCGGCCAAGCCGGTGGACGACGCCGATGCGGCGGGTTCAAGCTCAAGGCGAAGCTCGGTCATTCCGGCGCGCTCCTCGACCACCACTCGGAACTCGGCCACTTCGTCGAATTCGTGGAGGATGGCCTCAATCGCACTCGGGAACACGTTGTTGCCGCGAACGATCAACATGGAGTCGAGCCGGCCAAGGATTCCGCCCTCCAACCGTAGGAAGAAGCGGCCGCAGGCACAATGGGCCCGCGTTGCCCGAACCTGATCGCCCGTGCGGTACCGGATCACCGGGCTTCCGATCCGGCCGAGGTTGGTGAGAACCAGTTCGCCGGTTTCTCCCTCGGCCAGCGGTTGGCCGCTGACGGGGTCGATGACCTCGGCGAGAAACTCACTTTCGATGACGTGCATGCCGCCGGGAGCTTCCACGCACTCGAAACCCCACGCCCCAACTTCCGTCATCCCCGCGTGGTCGATGACTCGGGCCCCCCAGGCGGATTCGATCCGCGAGCGAACCGACGGAACGCTGCCGCCCGGCTCGCCGGCTACGATTACTAAGCGCACGGCTGAACTGCGGAGGTCGAGACCTTCGGCAGCGGCCGTTTGGGCCATGCGGAGGGCATAGGTGGGCGTGCAACAGACGACGGTGACACCATTGTCCAGAATGTAGCGCAGCCGCGCGGTGGTGGTCATTCCCCCCGCGGGCAAGCATAAGTTGCCCAGCGAGGCCGCGGCCTCAAACGCCGCCCAGAACCCGATGAACGGACCGAACGAAAACGGGAACGCAAGCCGATCCTCGGAGGTTACGCCTGCGCCGCGGTAGACGATGCACCAGCAGCCTTTGAACCATTCCCAGCTTTCAGCTGTGTCCAGCCAGCGAATCGGCTGGCCCGTGGTTCCGGAGGTTTGATGAAAGCGATTGTATCCGACGGGGTTGTAGCTAAGGTTGGTTCCGAAAGGCGGGTGCGTGGCCTGGTCTTGTTCAATCTCCGAGCGAGTCGTAAGAGGAAATCGGTCGATCGGGTCGCGGGTAGGATCAAATCGAATCCCCGCTAGTTTCCGGCGGTAGAAGGGATTGGAAGACAAAACTGCGTCGAGCAGTGCAGCTAGCTTTTCCCGCTGAAGCAGTTCGAGTCCCAGCCTGTCTAGTGTTTCCTCGCTGGGGACATGAAAGGCCATCGCCAAAAAAAGCGTCACCTCAAGCGAGGCCTGATCCAAGACCGAGTAGAACTTGTGTGCGTGCCATGCCCAAGCCTTGCTGATGGCAGGCATGGGCGTGTTCCCCCGGAGACAACGATCATGCCCGCGCCCCGCTAAGTCGGCGACTTGGGCATCGGCAGCTTCCTGGACACCATTATTGAGGTCCGGTGACGTTGGCTTCCACCGAGGGATAGTCCTCCAGGTCCACGTCGCCGTCTTCGTCATAATCCACCAGGGCACAGCGAGAAGCACGGTACTCCGTCCCGGCCCCGCTGAAACAGCTTTGGAAAAATGAGAAATCCTTCAAGTCCACATCGACGTCGCCGTCCTGGTCACCCGGCTCGGGAACACGAAAAACGGTGCCGGACTCGCAAACATAGTCAAAGCGAATGAACGTGCCCGGGTCGAACGGATTGGGCAATTGCCCTTCGCCGTCCCAGGCCAGGCTGATGGTCCCGCCCTGGGCGTCATCAAATGACAGCGTGCCCATCGAAGACCCGGGGAGGTAAACCGGCGACGTAAGCTGAAAGAGGCTCAAGTCACCTTCAAAGTGCACCGCGTAAACATCTACAGTCGAGAAGTCTCCGGTGGCCGGGTCATAGGCGCCATCCACCGACGATTCGATCTGCACGCGAATCGCACCCGTACTGATCGGGCCGACCGGCCCGGGGAGCAGCAACGGATCGACGAACTGATCGTAGTGCACAAAGCGGGCGGTGCCGGCTTGATCGTCGAACTTCAACACGAAATGCGTGTCGGTGATCTGAGCGCTGGCCACATAACCGAAGTCGTCAAAGTGGAGCGAGAAGCCGCTCTCTTGCGAACGATCCTGGTCGGCGACGGCAAAGCTCGGCGCGGCTTGGATGGGCGCCGCCAACAACACTCCCAACAGGCACGCGATGGGGTTGCGCCCCGCGCCCTGCCGAATCACCTCGCGGACATTCGTTTTCATGAACAAACAGTAATTCATCGCAATTCGCTCCTGTCCAGTTTTCGATTGCCCTACTCATCTTTCCCCGCCGGGTTCGACCGCTCGCAACTCGGCGCGAGTGACAGGCGGAAGCTTACGTCCTGCCAGTCATTTCAGCAAGGCTCGTTTTTCATCGAACCGTCCGTACAAAAAACGACAAATGAGTTGCGAGCGGCTGACTTCAGTCAGCGCGGACCCCGATCGGGTAGCGAGCCGCGGACTTCTTAGTTACTTCTTTCGGACATTGCAGCCGATGTTGACCCGTTAGACCCTAGACCAGTACATTGCCCGATAGGGGATGCAAGGAGGACGTTCCTTGAAAACATGGCACGCGGACCGGCTTTCGAAGCTCCCGCCGTACCTTTTCGTCGAAATAGATCGCAAAAAGCGGGCCGCACGGGCCGCCGGACGAGATATCATTGATTTCGGCGTCGGGGACCCAGATCAGCCGACACATCGGTTCATTATCGAGCGTATGTCCGTTGCCATCGGCGACCCCGCCAACCATCGTTACGCCCAGGGCATCGGCAGCCGCGAGTTTCGCGAGACCGCGGCCGACTACTTCCGCAAGCGGTTCGACGTGGCTCTAGACCCAGAGTCGGAAATCATCGCCTTGGTGGGTACTAAGGAGGGCCTCGGCCACCTGCCCACCGCGGTGGTCGACCCGGACGACACGGTGTTGATCCCCGACCCGGGTTATCCCGTATATGAAGCCGGCACGATTTTCGCGGGTGGCAAATGCCATTTCATGCCCCTTCGCGAGGAAAGCCAATGGCTTCCTCGCCTCGCGGAGATTCCCTCGGAAGTTCGGCGCCGCGTGCGATTGATGTACCTCAATTATCCTAACAACCCGACGGGCGCCTGTGCTCCGCGCTCTTTTTTTGAAGAGGCCGTGGCTTTCGCCCGGGAGCACGGTTTTTTGATTGCACAGGACGCGGCCTACGCGGAACTTTGTTTTGGCGAGCCGCCGCCCAGTATGCTCAGCATCGCCGGCGCTAAGGAGGTATGTATCGAATTCCACTCGCTTTCCAAGACGTTCAACATGACCGGCTGGCGCGTGGGCTTCGCGGCGGGCAACGCCAATGCCCTGGTCGCCCTGGCCAAGGTGAAAAGCAACGTCGATTCCGGGGTGTTTGGCGCCGTCCAGCAGGCCGGCATCGAAGGATTGCGAAACATCGGCCGGTCGGAAATCAAGGCCCAGATGGACCTGTACCGCCGCCGCCGGGACGTACTGGTCCACGGCCTGCGCGAGGCCGGTTGGCGCGTGGCGACGCCGCAAGCCACGTTCTTCGTCTGGGCCAGGTGCCCGGAGGGCCTGGATTCAATGACTACGGCCACGCGGTTGCTCGACGAGATTGATGTGGTGGCCATCCCTGGCTCAGGCTTCGGTAAGGGCGGCGAGGGCTACATTCGCTTTGCGCTGACCGTCGACGAAGATCGCATCCACGAAGCCATGCGCCGCCTGGCCGCATGGCGAGCGTGAACCCCCGACGACTCGTTCCGCAATGCCTTGCTAGCTGCCGTCCCAGCCTTTTTCGCCGATGAGTTTCACGAAACGGCACGGCAAGAGCGGAGTTTCGATGGTGCGATTGCCGTTTCGCACCACACGGACGATGGTCTGATCCTGATCCCGTCCGACCGGCAGAACCATTATCCCCCCGTCCACCAGTTGCGAAATCAAGCCCTGTGGAATCTGCGGCGCACCGGCCGTGACCATGATCCGATCGTAGGGTGCATGTTTTGGCAAGCCCACGCTCCCGTCATCCACGACGAGATTGACGTTGGTGAGGTTCAGCGCCGCGAGCGTCTCCTTCGCTCGTTCGTGCAGCTCGGGAATCCGTTCGACGCTACAGAGGTGTTTGCAAAGGACGGCCAAGATGGCCGCCTGATAGCCCGATCCAGTTCCGATTTCCAGAACGGTGCTGTCGGGGTCGACCCGGAGCTGCTCGGTCATGTAAGCCACGATGTAGGGTTGGCTGATCGTCTGGCCGTATCCGATGGGGACCGCCCGGTCTTCGTAGGCCTCTTGGCGCATTTCGCGGGGCAGAAACCGCTCTCGTGGAATGGTCAGCATGGCGTTGAGCACGCGTTCGTCGCGCACGCCGCGGCCGCGAATCTGGGTCTCGACCATACGTTGCCGGCGAATGAGCCATTCGTCACCTCCCGGCTCTTTGAGGGCAAGCGAAACCTCGCCATTCCAAAATATAGGATCATCCGCCATACAAAGGGATCCTAGCGCACACCGCTAGCAACGACCAGTGGCCATTCGGCTCCCCGCCCAAACAATAGAATCGAGTTCTTGGGGCCGGTTCACGGCGGCCTATCTGTTTTCGGCTGCTCCGGTCAGTTGCCTCCCGAGCCCGTGCTCCCAGCGGCTCTTGATAAAGGCGTCGCGTCTGATGGCCAGTGGCTTTCACTATGATGCAACGATGTTGACCAACCGACCCTTGACCACAACCACCTTGCGAACCGTCTTCCCCGTCACGGCCTCCTGAACCCTGCCATCCGCAAGGGCCATGGCTTCCAGAGACTTTTCGTCCGCATTGGCCGACACCATCAGGCGCGCCTTGATCTTTCCGTTGACTTGCACGCCCACTTCGACTTCGGCATCGCGGGCAAGATCGGCTTCGTAAGTGGGCCAGGGCGCAAACGCCAGGGTCTTTGAATGGCCCAGTCGCCGCCAGAGCTCCTCGGCCAAGTGCGGGGCAAACGGCGAGATCACGAGCACGAACGCGTCGATGGCCGCCCGCGGCCTGCGCTCCCGCGGGGTCATCACGTTGACGAAATCGAAGATGGCTGCGATGGCCGTATTGAACTTCAGGGCTTCCAGATCCTGCGTTACACGACGGATCAGCTTGTGCAAGGCCCGCAGTGCTTCGTCATCCGGCGCCCCATCACTGAGGGTGGGTGACAGCCGATCGGTTTGCTCATCCACCACCAGCCGCCAGATGCGCTGGCAGAGCTTGTGCAAGCCCGGCACGTCGCGCGTGTTCCACGGCTTGGACGACTCCAGCGGCCCCATGTACATCTCGTACAGCCGGAAGGTGTCGGCCCCGTACTCCGCGATGATCTCGTCGGGGTTGACCACGTTTTTCAGGGACTTGCTCATCTTAGCAATGATTCGCGATACCGGCTCCGCCGTCGCCTTAAGGACAAACTGGTCCTCTCCCCGTTCCTCCACCGCGTCCGGTCCGACGATAAGTCCTCGCCGGTCGCGAAAGGCGAATCCCTGGATCATGCCTTGATTGAACAGCTTGAGAAACGGCTCGGGCGTGGACACGAACTCCATGTCGTAGAGAACTTTGTGCCAGAATCTGGCATACAACAAGTGCAGCACCGCGTGCTCGGCCCCGCCAACGTACAGATCGACGGGCATCCAATACCGTTCCGCATCGGGGCCGCAAAAATGCCGGGTGTTGTGCGGATCGATGAAGCGCAGGTAGTACCAGCAAGAACCGGCCCACTGCGGCATGGTGTTCAAATCGCGGCGGTAAGGCTTGCCGTTTCGCTCGACGATCGACCACTCCTTCGCCCGGGCCAGCGGCGGCTCGGGTAGGCTATGGGCCTCGTCGGCCGACGGCGTGGGCTTGAAGTCGGCCATGGGCGGCAACTCCAGCGGCAACGCATCCTCGCCAAGGACCACCGTCTCTCCGTTTTCGCCATGCAAAATCGGAAACGGCTCGCCCCAATAGCGCTGCCGGCTGAACAGCCAATCGCGGAGCTTGTAGTTCACCGCCCGCCGGCCCAGCCCCTTGGCCTCCAGCCAGTCGATGATCTTCTCTTTGGCCTCCGCCGTCGGCAGCCCGTTGAGCACGCAAACATCATCAATAATTGCGGATTGCGGATTGCGGATTGCGGATTGTAGGATTTCTTCCTTCGTCCCTTCGTCCCTTCGTCTCTTCGTCCCTTCCCTTTGTGCCTTCGTGCCTTCTTCCGGCGAATTCACCGCCATACCATCCTCAACAAAGGCGGCCCCCCAGGCGGCCGGGTGACGAACGTAGTGCTCGATCAAACGATCCATGCCCACGCGCGTTCGCAGCACGTCGAGCGTCTTCTGACTCAGATGCTCCGATTGTTGTCGGTGCCGATCGATGCTCTCGGATAGCTCGGGAAAGGCCTGAGCCACGCGATGAAATCCAGCCGCTGCGATGCCGTCGATGCTCTGCGTCTGCGCTTTGATCCGCTCTTCCATCCACGCCGCGGTGGGCCGCACGACAGCGACGATGGGCAGGTCGAACTTTCGAGCGAACTCAAAGTCGCGAGTGTCGGAACCCGGCACGGCCATGATTGCCCCCGTGCCGTAGCCCATCAGCACGTAGTCGGCCACCCAAATAGGAATCCGCCAGCCGTTGACGGGGTTGATGGCATAGCCGCCGGTGAAGGCTCCGGTCTTCTCCTTGGCCTCCGCCGTCCGGGCAAGGTCGGAGAGGTTCTTGGCCGCTTCAACGTATTGCCGAACTTCGGCTCGGCGTTCCGGCGTCGTGACGGTTTCCACCAACGGATGCTCGGGGGCCAGGATCATGTAGGTAGCCCCAAACAAGGTGTCCGGCCGCGTCGTATAGATTCGAATCCCTTCGGATTGCCGATTGCCGATTGCGGATTGTAAACGGCTCCTGTCTTCGTCCCTTCGTCCCCTCGTCGCTTCGTCCCTTTTCTCCGAGCCTATCCTTTCGTCGCTTCGTCGAGGAGCCGGCCCTTTACGCGAAGCGTCAAGGGTCGCTTCGTCGTTTTTTTCCCACGCCAGCGGGAAAACGACTTCCGCCCCGGTGCTCTTCCCGATCCAATTCCGCTGCATCAGCTTGATCGGCTCGGGCCAGTCGAGCAGGTCCAAGTCGGCCAGCAGCCGATCGGCGTAGCAGGTGATCCGCAACATCCACTGCTTGAGCGGCCGACGATACACGGGATGGCCACCGCGCTCTGACCGGCCTTCGTTGTCGACTTCCTCGTTGGCCAACACAGTGCCAAGCGCGGGACACCAATTGACCGGAACTTCGTCCATGTAGGCCAGCCGATAAGAATCGAGAACTTTTCGTCGTTCGTTCTCGGTGAGTTGTTTCCAATGCCGGACACCTGCGGGGCTTGAGTCGCCGGCGCGCACGGTTTTCAGAGCGGCATCCACGCTCCAGCGGCCCGACTCCAACTCCGCCACTAATTCGGCAATCGGCCGTGCCCGGCCTTGCATGGTGCCGCCGGCCGCGTCGGTCCAGCGGAACCCCGGGTCGTACCAGCTTTCGTACAAGCGAGCGAACATCCACTGCGTGAACTTGTAGTAGCCCGGATCGCACGTAGCGACTTCGCGGTCCCAGTCGTAGCTGAATCCGAACCGTTTGAGCTGCCGCCGGTACATTTCGATGTTCTTCTGCGTGGTAACGGCCGGGTGGACGCCGGTGTCGACGGCGTATTGCTCCGCGGGAAGCCCAAAGGCATCGAACCCCATCGGGTGCAGCACGTTGAAACCTCGCATCCGCTTGTAGCGAGCCACGATATCCGTCGCGCAGTAACCGATGGGGTGCCCGACGTGCAGCCCCGCCCCGCTGGGATACGGAAACATGTCGAGGATGTAGAACTTCGGCCGAGCGGAATCGAAATCGGGCGCCCCGGGATTCCGTGTCCGGAACGTGCCATGCTCTTCCCAATACCGTTGCCACGCGGGCTCGATCTCGCCAAACCGATACCTGCCGGCCTTTGTTGCTTCCGCGTGTTGTGCCATAAACGGGATTCTACCAACGTGCACTTCGTTGCGTAGCATCATCAATCGGATAAACAGGTGTGGCACGGTCTTCAACCGGCGCTTTCACGCTTGCAAAGCGGCGCCGCCCTCGTTGAAGAAGCAGTTTCTGCATGAACTTCTTACGGTCGAAGAGTGCGGATTGCCAAATCGGGTAGAAGAGACTACACTTGGTCGAAGTGGGATCCGATGCCATCTGGGGGATGGCGTAAGAACACGAATGGGGGATTAATGCGGGTTGTTTTTGCTACAGCGCTAGTTCTTGCCGTGTCCGCGCCGGCATTCGCGGGCCAACTGAATGTCGTGGGCATGGAGCCGGCGGCGCGGGTGATTAGCGCGCCGGCGGATACGGCCGTAACCATTCACTTCAGCGCCCCGGTTAATCCAGCCACGGTGCAGCTTGGGCAGAGCCTTTCAGTGTGTGGGCGATGGAGCGGGGCGGCCACGGGGCCGCTGAGCTTTTCCAATAACGATCAATCGGTCACTCTGACTCCGGCGCAGCCCTTTTCGGCGGGCGAGGCCGTGATGGTCGTCCTTTCACATGATATCCAGGCCGCCGACACCTCGCCGCTACGCAGCGCTGGGTATTCCTTCCAGTTTTGGGTGAATGGGCGCCTTTCGCCCAGGGTGTTTTCGCTGCTGGACGTGCTCTCGACGAGAACGACCCCGGCGGAGGGCACACGGGCCTACGGCGGAATCGCCTCGGACGTTAACAACGACGGCTTCCTGGACCTTACCATCGTCAACGAGGATACGGCCGACCTCCGCGTGTTTCTCAATCAGGCCGACCGAACCGGTCTATACCAGGACTTTCTGCAGCCGACTTTTCCGGTCAATGACCGGGCGAGTCCTTCCGAGCCGGCGGATTTCAACCGCGACGGCATCGTGGATATCTGCGTGGCTAACATCAACACCGGCAGCGTGTCGGTCTTGTTGGGAGTGGGCGATGGCACGTTCGGCCCGCAGCAGCAGATTACCGTGGGAACGGCCCCCCGGGGCATCGCCGTCCTGGACGCGGACGGTGACGGCGACGTAGACATCGCCAACACCAATTTCAGCAGCGGGAACGTGTCTCTGCTGCTGAATGACGGTAATGGCGTGTTCGGCCCGCCGACTTTTTTCGAGGGCGGGGGCGGGGGCGAATGGGGTCTGTGCGCCGCGGACATGACCAACGACGGCATCCTCGATCTGGTGGTCGGGGCGCGCTCCCCGGCGCCCGGCCGCATCATCGTGAACCGAGGCAACGGCGACGGGACGTTCACGCCGCTAACGCCCCAGAGCAGCGGCGGAACGGTGTGGATGCTGGTCTGTGGAGACGTGAACGGCAACGGCACGGAAGACGTAGCCGTGGCCAACAGCGGCACCAACCGCGGCGTCATTTTGCTTGGCGATGGGGCGGGAAACTTGGCGCCGCCGGTGAACTACGACGGCGAGGCGTTTCCTATCGCCAGCGACTTGGGGGACCTCGACGGCGACGGAGATTTGGATTGGATTCTGGCAAACTATTCGGGGGATTTTTCGATTTACATCAACAACGGCGCGGGGCAGTTCACGCGCGTACAGCAAATCCCCCCGGCAATTTCGGCGTCGTGCTCGATCATGCTGGACATCGACAACGACGGCGACCTGGACCTGTGCCTGATCGACGAGGAGGCCGACGAGCTGCAACTCTTCAAAAACAGCGGTACGGCCCCGTTTCCCGGCGACGCCGACGACGATTGCCACGTAGCCTTGGACGACCACGCCTCGTTTTTGGCCTGCATGACCGGACCGACGGCGTGCGCGGTCGTGCCTTGTTACGTTTTCGACTTCGATGACGACTGCGACGTGGACGGCATTGACTTTCGTTCTTTCGCAGGTGCCTTCACGGGCACAGGTCAATCAATCGGCGGGTGCGTACCCTGAGGTGCTGGCACGCCTACCAAATCGCCGCTTCCTCAGCCAACTTCGCCCCCATAGTTTTTCGGGCTGCCGTCGGACCAACGCCGTTGTCTGCGGTCATGGGACGACGATGATGGTCCCAAATTGCCTGAAGGGCTCGTCGAATGAAGATGCGTCGTTTCATTCGCAAGCGCTCCATGACAGCGCGGCTTGTGCATAGGCAAAGTCGGCGAAGTCAAACGTGTGTTTTTCGGACTGTCACTAGGCCGCCCCATCGGATCCTCGCTCATGCGAGGGCGCCGCGGCGGAGGAATACCAATACGCCGACCGCCAAGATCGCCGCGATGAGGCCGAGGCCACCGGCGGCGGACAGTGCGGGTGCGGGCGATTCCGCGGCGACAACCCATGACGAGGCGCGGCGGCTGATCCGACTCCCGGCTGTGATAGGTGCGCAGGGAGCCTTGGGCGCTGCTCAGGCCGATGGTAAGGACGTGGTCGGAATCGCCGTTGACGGCCGAGGTCACGTCGCCGGAGATTGTTCCGTCGCGCGTGGATTGTGGGATGGTCACGATGGTCGCGGCGTCCAGCGCCGGAGCGTTGGCCCAGGTAATCGCGGTTTCGCCCCACGATGTATCATTCGACAGGGCGGCATCGACATTGCCGCCGAGGCCGTTGGTGGTCACTCGCAGATTAAGCTTCGCGAACGGGACAGGCGACGCGACGGCCGACGTGTCGAAGCGAAGATAGCTTCGAATCAGCGTCCCGCCGCCTTGATGGCGGAGATCGTGGGCCGTACCGAAGTTGCTGCTCGGCGTCGACTGCTGGACATACGCATCGGCATTGGCATCGACGACCACGAGCGACACCCCCGGTTGGGCGTCATACCACGGCGCGGCCGTCGGCTCATTGGCGAAAAACTGCGACAACAGGTCGGCCACCTTTTGCTCGCCCGTCGGCGAGGGGTGCTCAGTGTCGCTCTCGACATCGGACTGCAACCAGGTAAGCCCGTCGCTTCGCGGCACGACGCCGTCGGCCCAGAGGTACGGCCCCCAAAGCAGGAGTGGGGCTTCCACGGGGCCCGGCTGGCCGCCGTAGTTCAACCCCGGATCGGTGCCATTGATTTGGTTCTCAATCAGCCACTTGACGGAAAAGCCGGTCTCGTACGCCTGCGGCTCCCATGAAAAGCTGTAGCCACCATAGATTCGGCTCGAAAGGTAACAAATCCGTAGGTTGGCGAACTTGTCCTTGAGGACTTGCACGATGGTCCGCAGGTCGTTCTGCAGTACGGTGGCATGACCGGGGAAGTCGTCGGGCGGATTCGAGTTGGCCTCCTTCAGCCAGACGACCTGCACCTGTTCGGGGGACAGATTAAGCGCCGTGAGGCGCTCATCGACGATCTGCCAATAGTCAGCGCCGGGAACGGTAATCAGCGCCGCCGACCACCCGCCCACCGCACCGTTGAGAATCACGACCCGGGCGTTTCGGGCAATGTTTAGGTCTTCCTGCCGCTCAAACACGGCGAATTCGTGACACGTATTGGACATACCGATAGAGAGCAAGACGATCCAGCCGTCGGGGTCGGCCGCCCCGGTGCCATTTCGCGGCACAATCTGCTGCGCCGCGGCCAGCGCCGCGGCCGCATGTCCCGAGGGCGGCACGTTCATCCCGCCGGGATACAGGCCGCCCTGGAAGCCCTGATAAAGTCCGCCGCCCAAATCATTGAGCGGCGTGTTCCCCGTGCTCGTCCCCCCAGCGCGGGCAAGCGCTGACATCGAAAGCAGGATCATCGCCGTCGAAACACATTTTGTCATGATTACCCCCCTTTCGGCATCCATCTCCAACCGTTCAGGCAGTTTCACCCGCCGTGGCGCCTCTGTCAAGATGCGTGAAGCGCGACAAAGCAGCCATGTGTTCATGCCCAGGTCCCCGCTTCAGCGAGGCGCGGGCACCTAGTCCCTCACGGCAATCGCGTACTGAGCATGCACGCCCGCGCTTCGCTTGGGCATGGCATCAAATGGCACCAGGTTCTACATCGCACGCCGGGCACCTAACGGGACCACGTGCCGCGAGCCCCTCCGGTGTTGGCGTCTTGACGCTAAGGCCAGTTCCGAGGTAGGTTCCGGCCTTCGTGGGTATCCTGTTTTGTCAAGGTTGTTTTCCGGAGATTGAGAATGGTGACTGGACGAATCATTGGCAGTTGGGCGCTTCCCGTTGCGGCGATGATGCTCCCGGCGTGCACGGTGCGGAACGTAGATTTTTCCAAGATGCAACGTCCTGGACGGCCGGCGCAGTTGGACGCCTATGGCGATTTTGTCGGCTCGTGGACGTGGACCGCCAGGGTGCTCAACGGAGGGGGTGAATGGAGCGGCACGGCCACCTGGGACTGGATTCTCGATCAGCGCTGCCTGCAAGGTCGCATCACCGCCCGCAGCGGCAAGACGGAGTTCGACTCGTCGGGCATCTGGAGCTGGAACCCCCGCACCTCCGACTACGAATGGTGGATGTTCAATAGTTGGGGTTATCCGCAAGCGGGCACGGCCACCTATGACCCGGCTAAAAAGCGCTGGGTAATGAAGTACCGCAGCACGGGACTGGATGGAACCCGCAGTGTTGGCAAGTACGAAATGACCTTCGTAGACAAGGACACCCTCGATTGGCGGATGGTCGAATGGGCCGATCCGCTACACCTCATCAAGAAAACCGAGATGACCGGGACCTATAAACGGAAAAGATAGTGGGGCGAGTTCCTTCCCGTTGCAGGAGGCGGCCGAAGCCTTACAATGGCTGTCGACTATTCCAAGAAGCGCCGGGAGGATGGGACAAAAGCCACATGACAGGTTTTACATCGGCCGGTAGAATTCGCGATGTCCCGGAGGACCACACCGAAGCCTCTTTTGACATTACGACATGACCTACGTTCGCCTTGCCCTAGCCCTCGACTGCCAGTGGTGCACGGCCGACGACAAAGTGCTTAGGACCGCCCCCAAATAGCTTTCCGCGAAGTCCTGATGCTCTCGACGCGGGGGACCATTGCGTAAGCTTAGCGGCTCATCTAAGGGCGTGAGCGGCGGAAGGGGATTTCCAGCACTCGCCAGGGGTCGGCCTCGGATATCCCGGCCCGCAGGGCGATCCAGCGCATGACCGGCAGGCAGGACGTGTGCAAAAACAGCGCATAGAACATCGAGTAACGGAATTCCAAGAATCGAAGCACGCCGTCCAGGACGGCGATGGAGAGCCCCCAAATGACCCGGCCGCGCGGCGTGGGCGGCGTGACTTTCGGGTCGGGCAACATGGAAAAGCTGAACAATGCGAACTCGGCTCCGGTCATCGGCCCCAACGCAAAGACCAATCCTCCCTGGCCCAAGGCCATCCGCAGCAGGCCCATGAGCACAAAGCCCCCGATCCAGGCCAGCACGAGATCGAGGCGCTTCACCCGCCGCATCATCAGCAAACCTAAGGCCAGGATCACCAGCGACACACGGTAATCGGCCCCCCACTGAGAGCCGGGAGCAACGGATGCCACATCATGGCGCAGCAAAAGGGCCATGACGATCCCGAAGTTGGATGGGTTGAAGAAATGCCCCGCGCGGTCGCGTAAAAGGTACTTGGAAAGGATGCCCCACGTGGATGCGACCAGAAACACCCGCCAATCGTAGCTCTCCAGCAAGATGCCGATGCTAAGGCCGGTGATGTACGCGCTGAGCGGAACCATGATCTGCCGCAGCACGAGCAACGCCGCAAAAAAGTCCAGCACCATGGCGCTGCCCACGGCCGTGCCGATTTGAAAAGGATCGCGGTTGAAGTAATAGGTCGTCTGGCCTAAGACGGTCCACACGGTCAAAGCCGCAGCGATCATGATCCGAGGGTCTTTGAGCGTGGGAACGACGAACGCGTAAGGCCCATCCCCGCCGTCCCTTGGTGCCTTCGTCCCTTCGTGCCTTCGTGCCTCCATGAATCAATTCCACATGAAGGCCAAGTCGGTCATGGGCCGGTCCAGGGCACCGCGGGCACGGTCCAGCTCAGCCTCTAACTCATCAAGAATGTCCTCGTCCGGCCACGCGTACCGGCGGCGGACGGTCTCTTGGATGTCCGCGTCGCCGCACAGGTTTTGGGCGATCTGCCACCAGGACCGCGCGAGGTTGTTCCTGCCGGCCTTGACGTAACCGTCGCCCAATGCGACGGCCATCGTGGCCTTCAAGCGCTCGGACCCGGCGCCTACGCGGCGCCCGATGGCGACGCAAAGCCCGAGGTCGCGCACGGCCGCGTCGGGCGGTACCTTGTCGGCCTCCGGCCAGACCAATCGCGCCGGACGGTGCAAATGATTCAACCCGCGGGCATAAAGAGCCGGCACGTAGGACGGTTCGGCCTTGAGGGTTTCGTCGAGGATCTTCACCGCCTCGACGCTGGCCGGGGCCTTGATCTCCAGGGCGGGGAAGAGCAACATCTGATCCACCCAGGCCAGGGCTAGTTGCAGCTTGGTCTCACGACAGGGATGGGCCTTGACCAGTTCCTCGAGGAACGCGAGAGGCTGATCCTTGAGATACGGTGGAAACACCACCGACAGCCGGCCTTCACGCTTGTCGGCCATAAGCTGATCGAGTCGCAACTGAAATACGACCATGCGATACGCATTGCCCAGCACCAGGCTCCTCGGGTCTTTTTGAATGCCTTCGCGCATCAGGCGCAGCCCGGCTTCCGGGTCCGCTCCCGCAACCGTTAACCCCAAGCCACCGCGAACGAACCATGCAGGTGGCGAAAAACCTGCCGGGATATCGCTGCGCAGTGCGTCCCGTGGATCCGGTGATCGGCGGACCAGTTCGTCTAACTGTCGGAACTCCGCGAGCTTCGCCAAACCGGCCACGTCCGTGGTGACGCCGCCCGGCACTGGTGGCAAGTTCAACATGCCTACGCGCGTCCAAGCAAGGACCACGATCACGAAAACGGCTAGAATTAGAATTACGCGTGTTCGAGTCATCGCTGGTCATGCGCTTTATTCTCTCCCTCGACTAGCAGGAGATTCCGATTGAGCATCCCCCGGGCCTGTTCGCCATCGAATGTCTGGTCCAGGCCGCTGGGCCAGCGGATGGCAATTCGCTCTACGGCTGCCGGATCGGGGATGCCGAAATGCACGGGGTACTCCGATTGCGAGGCGAAACCCATGCCGCCTTGAACTTCGCGGGTTTGGATGCCTGCGACCGTCTGCACTGTAACGCGGGCGCCGACGGCGTCGCGCGTGGATGACAGAACTCGGTCACCCACCTGTGTGCCGAACTCGGGCCGGCCGATCAGCTTGATGCGGAGAAAGCCAGGCTTGGCCGCGGTGCCGGTCGGGGGCGCCGCACCGGTCTTGTAAAGTTGATTGACGTAGTAACACGACGGCCCGCCCTGGTTGGCGATGTAGAGGTCGATCGCGCCGTCCAAGTCGAAATCCGCCAAGGCAATCCCACGCCCATTGTAGGTGTCGGTGATCCCCGATTGCTCAGCCAGTTCGGCGAATCGCGGGTTGTCCGCGCGGCCTGAAAGCCGCGCGCGGGCTGAAGCCCACGGCTTGCCCACTTCGTCGCTTTGTCGCTTCGTCGCTTCGTCGCTTTGCTGCAGGAACAGCCGCCCGAGCTCGTGGCCCGATAGATCGCGCGGGCCCATGGCGGGCCAGTCACGGGCGTCCGCCGTCTGGTTTTTGGTTTGTGTGACCATTTCCTGTAAGTGGTACCAGTATGTCGCGTTTGGATCGCCCGTCACGAAGCCGTTGACCGTGAAGATGTCCAGCAGGCCGTCGTTATTGAAATCCGCGAACTTCCCTCCCCAGCCCCAGCCGCCGTCGAAGACGCCGGCGGCCTTGCCGATGTTGCGAAAGCCTCGCCCGCCGGGACAAACCGGATCGACGCAGTTGATCCACAACATGTTTCCCTCATCCGTCTTATAGCGCCTGGCGAAGATATTCGTGACATAGATGTCGAGATAGCCGTCGTTATTGACGTCGCCCATGTCGACGTTCATGCCCTTCCACCAGTCGTTGCCTACGCCGGGGTGGCCGCGCGGGTCGACGACAAGGCGAAAACGCGGCGGGTCTTCGGTCACCCCGGTATTGAGGTACAGTTCATCCGGGCCGAAGTCATTGGCGATGTAGAGATCCGGCCAGCCGTCGTTGTTGAGGTCGCCCGACCCTACGGCCAGCGTCCAGCCCGTGTACGTCAAACCGGCGGCCTCGGTGACATCCTGGAAGGTGCCGTCGCCGCCGTTGTGATAGAGCACGTTGCGCCCGCCGTTGTCGGCGTGCGTAAAGGTCTCGTGCATGACCTTGGTGCTGACCGGGTTCCAAAGTTCGTTGCGAACCGTGCGGCTCGTACGCGGGTCCTCGATCGTATCCGCAAAGTAGTTACCCACGAGGATATCCAGTTGGCCGTCACGGTTGTAATCCAGGAAGGTCGCCCCATTGCCATAGCCCCACCAACCTACGCCGGCCATGGCGGTCATGTCCGTGAAGGGTGGGAAGGCTGTGCCTTTTGCCCTTCGCCCGTAGCCTTGTATGAGGTTATTGCAAAACAGAGTATTCGCTTCGCCCCACTTGACGACGTAAAGGTCCAGGTCGCCGTCGTTGTCGATGTCGCCCCAAATTGCGTGCATCGACCCGCCTTCGGGATTGCCGCAACCTACCCCGGCCTCCTCGGTAAAGTCTTCAAACGTTCCGTCACCGCGGTTGCGAAACAACCGGTTGAGATCGCCGCGACCGGAGTTGGTGACATAGAGATCGGCGTCGCCATCGGAATCAAAGTCCCCAGCCGCCGCGGCCGCCCCCACCGACGAAAGCCAGGGCATGATGTTCTCGAACACGTTCGCTAGCCGAACCATGGTGTGCACGTTGTGGCATCCGGCCTGCTCGGCCATTTCTATAAAATGCACCTCGTCCTGCGTCGAGGTTGGGGTACGCGGTCGGAGCCACGTCCAGCCCGCCGCGAGCACGATCACCATGAACAGAGCACGAAGCACGTGAGGCACCGTCAAATCCCTCGTAAATCCACCCCGGTCCCGGAGAGTATATCATCGCGAGGTAAGGCTCGCGAGCGATCGGCGGGATGAGCCGATGGTTGCGACAAAATCCGGGATTCGTTAGACTCCTAGAATTAAAGGATAACGCATCCACGGAAGGAGAAGCGGGTCTGGTATCATGCCATCCTTCGAACGACGCACGCATACCGCGGCCGTGAGTATCTTGATCGCAGTCGGCGCGACGGGCCTCTCTACGCTAGGGCGGATTGCCGCAAAGGCTCAAGAAGGTCAAGAGCCTGGGCCGCTGAGGCTAGCTGGCCGGCCGGACTCGCCGAGCTTCGGCCAGCCGATGTTCGAAGACGACGATTCGCTTCTCACCACCGGCATCGCCTCGGGGCCGGACCTCATCGTCTCCGAGGTGAGCCTAGGCTCCTTGCTGTACGGCTCGGGCCATGGATCCGTCGGGGATATCTGGGCCTTTTCGTTCGGGACCGTTGCCTGCAACATCGGGAACCGGGTGGCGCTCTGGATTCCCAAGAGCAACGATCATCCAGTCGTCGCTCAGAACATGTACCGCTTGAAGGATGGCCGGTTTGAGCAAATCGGCCTTGCTTGGGTTAAACACGGGTTCTTCGCCGTCAACGGAAACCGTTGCGGATCTTGCCAAACCCCAAACGACTATTATCTGCTCGGTCCCGGCTGCTCGGACCCTTATGACGTGGATACCAATGGGGATCGCGAGTACCTGGGACCCCGGTCGGAGGTTAATGCTTACACAGGCTTTTTCTATTACCGCTGGAGGCCCTCGCCGGACGCCACGGTGATCGACGGCCGCCTGCAAGTCCACGAGAGCGATCTCGATCCCGCGCGCAATGCCGGGGCCTTGTACTTTGCCGAGGCGCATTACGTGGCCGCTGATGACGCCACCGCCGGTTTGGGAAACAACAATGCTTCCTATCGGCGGATCATCGTCAACCGCCGAGCGAGCGATGGATGGTATGTGATCTCCGCCAGCGAGTTGTATCCGACGCGTCTGGAGGCGGCCATCAATGCCTGGCACACCGACGATCCCGACGTCGTCGAAACCAGCATCCGAGTTCCGCGAGAGGGTCTTTTTCATCTGGCGGCCAAGGCCACGCCGCTGGGCACGGGCTTTTGGCGATACGAATACGCGGTCCATAATCATAACTCCGATCGATCGGCGGGGTCATTTTCGGTACCTCTGCCGGGCGGCGCCGTCGTGACCAACATCGGCTTTCACGACGTCGATTACCACAGCCGGGAGCACTACGACGGTACCGACTGGGCCGGCGTCGTGGAATCCGGCGCCGTCACTTGGCGCACGGAGACCTTCGAGGACAACTTCAACGCCAACGCCCTGCGTTGGAGCACGGTGTACAACTTCCGCTTCGACGCCAATGCCGCGCCTTCCACGGTCTCGAGCACTCTTGGGCTCTTTAAGCCCGGGTCTCCGACGGAAGTGAGGGCCAACACCGTGGGCCCGTCGTTGGCCTACGTGGACTGCAACCACAACGGGCGATCCGACCTCTGCGACGTCGATTGCGGCGAGCCCGGCGGGTTCTGCGACCGATTCGGATGCGGCATCAGCCTCGATTGCGACGCTAATCTTGTCCCCGACGAGTGTGAAGAAGATTGCAACCTCAACGGTGTGCCCGACGGCTGCGATCTATCGAGGGGCACGAGTACGGATTGCAATCAGAACACAATCCCAGACAACTGCGACCCAGACTGCGATGACGACGGCATTCCGGATGACTGCGAAGATGCCGACCAGGACGGCGTCATGGATTGCGACGACCGTTGCCCCGAAACCTCGGGCGTCGATGGCTGCAGGTGTCCGCCGACCGGTCGATGCTGCCTGTGCCATCACCTCTCCTTGGCAAGATGTCTCGACAGGCCTGAGTGCGTTGTCGGAGACGTGTCGACGGATATCTGCCTCCAATCCCTGGGCGTTCCAGAATGCGGCGGCCTATGTCGTGACGGTTGCCTCCTCGGCGACGGGGATCAGGACGGCGACAAAGACCTGGGCGATTTTGCCCGCCTTCAGAACTGCTTCAGCGGACCCTCGGGCCGCGGCACATTCGCCGAACCGGATGCCGATTGCCGTTTCGCCTACGACCGGGATTCCGACGCCGACGTCGACGGAACGGACTTCGAATTCTTTCAAGGGACGATGAACGGCCCGCACCTCCCCTGAATTCGACGGGAAATCCCCAGGCTCTTGACAGCGAATGGCCGAGTGGTAGAATCCAGCACGCGGTGACGATACGTGTAGGGCAACACCCGTTACCATTCCGAACACGGTAGTTAAGCCTACACGGCCGATGGTAGTCGCAAGGCGAGAGTAGGTGATTGCCGCATTTTTTGTTTTCGCGAAAATGCCCGCCTGACCGGCGGGCATTTTTTCGCTTGCGGAGCGACATCCTTGTTCGGTCTAAGGAATGTCCGGGCTTTCCGGGGGTTTCGCTTGAGCCCCTTGCTTCAGGACGTTTCGAGCGTTTCGACGGCGCGGAACTCGGCAGCCCCTCCAACGTTTCGCTTGAGCCCCTTGCTTCAGGACGTTTCGAGCTGCGTCACGCAACGATCCAAAGAGCTTATCCTCCGGGTTTTGCTCCGCGAGCTTCTCGAAGATTTCCGCCGCCGGTTCCGCTTGGGCAGAGGCGAACAGTAGATAGCCCAAAAGGAGCATGGCATCACGCGATTCTTCTGACGTGCCCACCTCGCTCGACCATCGGGCAAAGGCCCGGGCGGCCTCCAGGTGGCGTTCGAACGCCGCCGGCTCGCGATAGAAGCTGCGGAGATCAAAGGGGTCACCAACAAGCTCGGGCATGGTCGTCAAGGCGCTTCGGACGGCCACGGCCGCGAGGCGATGATCGCCAAGGGCCACGCTGCTCAATCCGTAAAGCAGCCGTGCGGCGCCGTCACCATCATCGCCGAGCACGACCCGAAGGTACAACTCGCGGGCTTCTTCATACCGTTCGTCGGCAAAGAGGGCGTTGGCCTCCTTGACCAGGGCGGGTATCTCTGCCGTCGCGGCTCCAGCCTCGCTGGGCCGTCCGGCCGATTCGGCCGGAACATCCCGCGGCAACTCGGCCGGTACGCTCGATACGTCCGGGGGGAGGTACGTCGGCGATTCCACATAATAGGGGACATCTCGATAGATCACGGTGGGCTCGTAGGTCGAGTACGTGCCCCAATATCCGAAGGTGGGTCCCCAATACAGACTCGAATACGGGTAGCAGCGGGGATACCGGACGTATGCACAGGATCGGGCATGGTGGTGATGAAGGGGGTTGACCGCCGGGTAGCAACGCCGCGGCGACAATCCGAAAAAGCCGTTTTGGAATGAGTTCCTGGGTCTCGAAAACCCGCCACTGAAGAGGCGGCCGGGTTGTCCAGTGCGCATGCCCCGTTCAGCGCGAATCTCACCGGCCGTCGGCACGCGTGCCACGCCGGAATCGAATCGCGGGCCGGGGGCCCCGAATCCATCGGGGTACATCTGCCGCGGCCGCGTCACCTCCGACACGATCGTCGGCGCCTGGGGGGCAGGCTGAATGCGAACATCTCCCGATCCTGGCCGGGCGGGCAGTGCTTTGGGCTGCGGGCGCGGCGCGAGTGTGATGGTCCGCCCCGGTAGCGTGGCCGGCTGCGCTGGCGCTCGAGTTACGGTTCTGGGGCCCGCAGAGGCAGCGCGCGGAGGAATCGAATTCCGTACGGGCGCACGCGGGGCGACTCGAACAGGTGCGGCCTGAGCCGGCGCACGCTGAACGCGCGGGACGCTCTGTACCGGGCGGGCCGCCATGCGCGCGGGCGGTCGTGCCGCGGCCCTGGCGGGCTTTCCCTGCCCCCCGCCACGCGGCTTCGCCGACGAGGGTAGGGCCATCGCAAACAGCGTGCCGAACGCCAGCACACCCATCCAGACGAATCGGTTTACTCGTAGAACGCGGGCGAACCTAGACTGCTTAGGTGAGATACGGTCCATGCGAGCCTCCTTGTTCATCACTTCACCATTAAATGATACAGGCCATCGAGGAGTCATTTCAATCGGAATCGCGTCAAAAGCCGTCCCGAGTTTGTAACAGATTTCACAAAGTCCAGCTTTGGAGGTTCTCTCAACCGCCGCTTGCCAAGCCCGAATCCCGCCTCAGCAAGGGGACGCCCGGGCATGCTCAGCCTTGTGAGGGGCCGGCGGGCGCGTGACACCATTTTTGCACCAGCGGGGCGACTGATCGCCCGCCGACCGGCGGCGAATTGGATTTCGTGGCGCGCATGGTGCATCGGGCCCAGGCCGGCGCAACCAACGCCAAGCCCAACAGCCGGCCGCCTGGTAGCCTTCGTGCCTCTTTTGCCCCTGCCGGGTAGCATCGAGTCCATGACCGCGGAAAATGCCACGACGCGGTTTTCGGGTCGCGTGGCCAATTACGTTCGCTACCGGCCAGGCTATCCGCCTGAAGTGATCCGCTGCCTGGCCGACGAGTTCAGCCTGCGGCCCGAGCACCGCGTGGCCGATCTGGGGTCCGGCACGGGGATTTTCACCGAGGTTCTGCTGGAGGCCGGCCACACGGTCTACGCTGTCGAACCCAACGTCCGCATGCGCGAGGCGGCCCAGCAGCGCCTTTCGGGCCACGCCGGGTTTCGCAGCGTGGAGGGCATGGCGGAGGTGACCACGTTGCCCGACGGATGTGTCGAATGGGTGACTGCCGCCCAGGCATTTCATTGGTTCGATGTCGATCGTGCCCGGGCGGAGGCCGCGCGGATCCTCCGCCCACCGAGCATGGCCGCGCTGCTGTGGAACAACCGACGCGAAGACACGCCGTTTCTCCGGGAGTACGAAGCGTTCTTGCAGGCCTTCGGCACCGACTATGCCAAGGTTAAACACCAGCAGGCGGAGTCCGATGGCCGCATCCCCAGGTTTTTCGGCGGGCATTCATTCACGCGGCGGAGTTTCTCCAACACGCAAACCTGCGACTTCGATGTGCTGAAGGGCCGAACCGTTTCGGCTTCCTACATGCCGGCGGCCGATCATCCTCGGCACGCGGAGATGACGGAAGCTCTTCGACAACTCTTCGATGCCCACGCCGTCGCCAGCCACGTGACCATCGATTACGAAACTCGCTTGTATGTGGGAAATCCGAATCCGGACCCAACCTGAGCCAGACGACCCTTGCCGCCCGATCGTACGTCCGCTTCATCAGCGAGGCGCTTCTGTTTCCAAAATCAAGTATCATCGATTACATATGAGTCGAGCAGTTGAAGTGTTGGAGTGAACGCCATGGCCAAAAGGACGCCCAAGAAGTCGGCGAAGGTCGCAAAGAAGGCCGCCGCCGGGCAGGTCGATGCGAAGGGGGCCCAACCGCGCAAGGCGGTCGCCAAGTCATCAGCCCGCAAGCCCCCGAAGGAGACCACCGTGCCGCAAAAAGATCGCTCGGCAGCGCCCAACTCCGCCTCGCAGATGATTGACCAGCGCATTCGTGAGTTCGGCGATTCCAGATCCGCTTCCAAGATCCGTTTCAGTGCGACACTCTTCCGGCCGGCGGCGACCGCAAAGGCCGTCTCTTGGACCTTTCTGACCCTACCCAGGGAAGCCAGCGTGAAGCTCCCCTCGCGGGGACAGACGACCGTGGAAGGCACGCTCAATGGCTTCCCCTTTTCCGCCACGCTCGAGCCGGACGGCCGGGGAGGCCACTGGCTCAAAGTGGAGCGGAAGCTGCGCGAGGCGGCGGGCGCGGAGCCGGGCGACATCGTCACGCTGGAAATCGCACCGGTGGCCGAGGAGCCGGAACCCACGGTGCCGCCGGACCTGCGGAAGGCTCTCGCGGCGGCCCCGACAAAGGCGCGGGAGGCGTGGTCGGACATCACCCCCGCCGCACGCCGAGATTTCATTCACTGGATCGTCTCCCCCAAGCGGCCCGAGACGCGCGTGAAGCGGATCGCGACCGCCTGCGACATGCTCGCCAAAGGCAAGCGCCGCCCTTGTTGCTTCGATCGGTCTGGGATGTATGCCAAAAGCCTCAGTTGCCCCGTAGCCGATGACCAGTCAAGTGACACAAGGCACTAAGGAATCGCGCATGAATTAGTGAATTATGAATTAGAATTACTTACACGATTGTTCTTACGGATCGCCCTATTTGCTGGGCTTTCGCGAATCGATTCGTTTATGTTATTTCTGCGCGACTCCTAACCGGGGTTAAGGCCTCGAGCGACGTGCCAGCCGAAAACCCGGTTAGAGGTGAACCGCAGCCTCGGAATCCACCGTCGCGCAGGCTTGGGCACGCCGCGGCTCCGCGTATAATGACTCCCTGGTTTCCGCCGCCGAGCGAAATGGCGGCCTTAAGTTGTGCAAAAACGGCGTTGGCGGGCGTATTTCCTTCTGGAGGATCACACATGAGCGCGTACTTCCATGCAATTTGGCATCGCCCGGCGTTGGCTGTGACATGGGGCTTTCTGGCCACCGGCCTGTCGGTCGCCCCGTGGGCCCTGGCGGGTCATCAGGACGGCAAGGGCGACAAGAAGGAGGCCAAAGGCAGGAAGCAAGCCGAGGCGAAGCCTGCCGACAAGGAAGAGCCAACGGAAAGAGCCATGCAGGTTTATTATCTCGAGATCGTCGCGAATGACGTGGACCAGGTGTGCGCCGCATACAGCGCGGCCGGCGGCGTGAAGTTCGGCAAGCCGGACGCCGGGCTGGGCGGCGCGCGGACGGCCCCCATGCCGGGCGGCGGGATGGTGGGCGTGCGCGCGCCGATGCGCGAGACGGAAGCGCCGATTGTGCGTCCGTACTGGCTGGTGAAGGACATCAAGGCCGCCGTCGCCGCGGCCCAGAAGGCGGGCGGCCAGGTGGCGGTGGAGCCCACGGAAATCCCCGGCCACGGCACGTTTGCGATCTACGTCCACGGCGGGGTGGATCATGGGTTGTGGCAGAAGTAGGGGCGATGAGACTTCGACTGATCGCTTCGTGGAGTCGGTCGCGCTCCCGCCGGTACCAAATAGGGTTGCCAGCGGCCAGTCTTTGTACAGGCAGGTGCTTCGCTCTGAATGGCGGCATCTTCGTCCCGACGGGACGGCGGTCGGTAGCCACGGGTGGAGCGCAGCCCGCGTTCTCGCGGGCGGAGCGCAACCCGTGGGACGCGGTTAAATTCTCGATCCTGCCCCGGAGGGGCGGAGGAAGCGCCTGAATGCGAAGGCGATCAATCGAAGACGTAGCACTCGTCGAACTCGATCTGATGGGCGCTAAGCAGCCGTGGAAGTTCGGTCTTGAAATTCTCTTTCTTGTGATGCTCGTGCCGCATGGCGATGTATTTTTTGACGGCCGCTTCTTGCGGCTTGTCTCACCCTTCCGCTTCACCATCGCCTCGACGCACACCGGCACGTACGGCGGCGCGCTGGGCTACAGTCGTGACAGGGAGGCCTCGCCGAACAGACGGATCGCTTCGTGAAGTCGGTCGTGCTGGTGGAATTCCATGGGGGCAAGTGGTACAATAACCTCGATTTGCAGGCTGGACCGGCTACGAACGCCTTGCCGATCCCCTAACACTAAGTTACACGGAGTTTTCCGTGCCTGCGGTCTTGGGGTGTGGTGGCTTCGGAAGTACGGTCGGCCGAAATCTACCTAGAAGCAGCTGAATCATGATGCGCTTTGTCCCCTACCTCCTCATCGCGTCGATTTTGGGGCCGATGGCTCTAGCCATCGACGGCAAGGACATGGCGCTGCGCTCCAGTGGGACCGATTCCGGCAACGACTGGGTCTTGAGCGAGAACGGCTACATCGGCACGTACATGACGCTGCTCTCGCCAGGGCTAGTGACGATCACCGTCGAGGCGTCGGGCCAGCAGACGCCGCACATGAACATCGTGGTCGCCGACACGAGCACGAGGTTCGACGTGACGTCGGGGTTTAACAACTACCAGCACGACTTTGACCTGCCGGCCGGCACGTACGTCGTACGCATCGAGTTCAACAATGATATCCCCACGGCCGGCCGCGTGCTGACGATCCGCGAGGTGACGATCACCGGCGCTGTGGTCAGCAACAGCAGCACCAACACGGGCGCGCTCGCCGCGGCAGACACCTATATCGAGCACTTCCGCCAGGGACTCGTCAATCTGGAGCTTATCGGCGTTCCGGCCGGGACGCCGGTGCACGTCGAGCTCGTTGAGCACGCGTTCATGTTCGGCACGGCCGTGGGGGGTTTTAACCTGGGGCAGGGGTCGGAATGGACGCGGCCCAACCCCCCGCTCGGCAGCAACGCCTACCTCCTCCAGAAGGCGATCGTCGCGCTGTTCAACGCGATCGTCCCCAGCAACGCCGGGAAATGGCAGCAGAACGAGTTCTCCCGGGACTCACTCTTCTATCCCGTCTTGCAGAACATGTTCAACTTCGCCCAGGCCAAGGATCTGCGCATGAGAATGCACAACTTGATCTGGGGCAACCAGCAGCCGAGCTGGGTCGGAACGCTGCTCAGCCAAGCGGCCGCCGGCAACATGACCGCCAAGAACGAGTTGCGCAACGAGATCAGCGAACGGATCGACTACTACATTGGCGACGGTGTCGGGGCTGACTGGTCCGACTATTACGTCGAGGTGGACATCCTCAACGAGGCGGTCCACGTACCCATCTACATGGACATCTTCGGCGCCGACGGCATCGCGGACATCTATCTGGAGGCGTTACAGGCCGCCGCCACCGCCGGTAACACCGTCCGGCTTTACACCAACGAGTACAACGTCTTTCAGGACAGCGGCGATTACTACGGCAACTGGTTCCGCCGGCACATCGATGAGCTCAACAACGCCGGGTCTGGCAGAGTAGTCACCGGCATCGGCGTTCAGTGCTACGAAAACAACGCGATCGGCACGAGTTTCGATGCCCACTACCCCGCCCGCAAGATGCAGACGCTCCAGAATCTCTCGGTCCTGGGCTTGCCGATCTCGCTGACCGAGTTCGGCGTCAAGGGCCCCAGGGAAGGGCATTTCACGACCGAGGCCGACGCCGCACGGATGCTGGATGAGACGATGCGTATCGTCTTCGGCACAGCGCAAGCCACCGCCTTCTTCATGTGGGGCTTCTGGCAGACGGACATGTTCCGCGAGGGCGCCGCGTTCTACGACGCCAACTGGAACGAGCGCCAGCCGTTGTACGCCTGGCAGGACCTCATGGCCGTCTGGGACACGGACCTGTCGCTGTCCGTCGGCGCGGGCAGTGTGGTCAAGTTCACCGGCTTTTACGGCGACTACGAGATCACTGTCGCCGGCCGCACATACGACCTGACCATAGAGAAGGGTGTGACCGACTACAGAATCTTCGTTGCGTCGCCGCCGGGCGACTTCGACTTCGACTTCGACGGCGACCTTGCTGACTTCGGCGTTTTCCAGGCCTGCCATTCCGGCGCCGACGGTCCGTACGCGCCAGGCTGCGAGAACAAGGACTTCGATGGCGACGGCGACGTCGATCAGTCGGACTACGCGCTCTTCCATCGCTGCCTCAGCGGCCCCAACATCGCCGCCGACGCGGACTGCGCGAGCTGATCCGCCGCCGAGATAGATCTTGGATTCCCCCGGATAGAGTCCGGCGAAAGGCGTGCACGTAGCGGTTCGGCGAGGCTTCCAAATTCCCCACCACGACTTGGCCGTCACGCAGTACTTTGACATCATCGGCGGCGAGCGTCTCCCGTTAACGAATAACGTTTCTGCGGCTTGTCTCACCCCTTTCGCTTCACCATGGCCTCGACCGCAACCGGCACGTACGGGATAATGCAGCCCTTGGACACCGGCCAGTCTTTGTACAGGCCGATCTTCTCGCCGATGGCGATCGCGCGCTTACGGTGCGCGGCGTGCTTGATGCCGATCGCCAGGAGGGTGTTGTTCATCGTCCACTGTACCTCCGGCTTGGCCTTGGGCATCTCCTTCTCTATTGCGTCGAGCAGCGCGGGCAGGTCGAGGCCGTCAGCGTCTTTGTTCACTTGGGCTGCGGTGAGGTGCCAGGCCGCGCGGGCGGCCCAGCGGTCTTTGTCCTTCAGCCACTTCTTGCACAGCGCATCCTTCTCGGGATGTTGCGCGACGACGTAATTGTTCAGCCATTCGGCCACCTGCGTGCAGGTAGTGGAGCGCGTCAGACGGTCGACTTCGTCAGCGGAGAGCGACTTGGGCATGATGATGAGCGTGGCCAGGAGCTGCGCTTCGACGTTGCCGGTGTCCCAGAGCTTGAGCGCGAGTTCGTGATCGGTCTTGATCTTCTTGGCGATCACGCGGATGTCGCCGTGTTTCACACCGAACTGGTTGTCGCCGGCCCCGGGCGCCCCGTCAGGCCCGACCTTGGCGTTGTAAGCGCGGCGCGCCTCATCACCCATCGACTCGAGTTGTGCGAGGATTTCTTTGACGGTCATGGCGGCGATCATAGCGACGGCGGACTCCTATGGCTAGCGCGGGAGCATTCCATGGGCGGAACCGCTTCGTCTGTGTTTGCTTTGAAGCGCAAGGATGCCAGCCGACGGCCCGCGTGGCCTACTTCAGCCGCTCCGGCTTGCCCTTGCGTTTCACGATGTTCTTGTAGTCCCACTGGATCTCGATCGACTTCTCCAGCCACCGCTTGAGGTCCTTTGCGGAGATCTGATCTTGTAAGGTGTACCGCGCTCCGGCCGTCTTGAAGTTGCCCTCGGGCGCCAGGTCCGGCTCGTCGAACGACCGGCCGCTCCAGAACAGAAGTCGGATGCAGTCCTTGAGTTTGTGGTAGCCGACGATCGGGTTGCCGTCCAGGAACCACACCGGGTGCCGGTGCCAGATCTTGCTCTCCGCATCCGGCAGGTGTCGATCGATCGCCTTGGCCAGGGCGTCGCAGATGCGCTTGTCGCCGCCCGACTGGGCCGCGTTGTTACGCGAGGATGTCCTTGTGGATCGGCATGCGGCTCAACCCGCCGCGGCCTTCTCGACGGCGGCCTTTTGGACTGCGGCCTTCTCGACGGCCGCCTTCAGATCCGCCAAATCATGCTTGAGCGCCCTGACGCATGCGCTCTTCATCATCCAGCCCATCAGCGCACCCATCACCTTCCCGCCGAATGTAAGCGGCCGGCCAGAAAAGTCGAACGTGATCTCGCTACCCGAGTCAGTGGGCCGCACGCTGATCGCCGTCCGGTACTCGCATCCGCAGGTCGCGGCGCGTAGCGTGTAGGACCGACCCGCTTGGAAGTCGACGACCTCCATGGTTTCCGTCGCCTCCCTGCCGAACATCACGCGCGTTTCGCGGAACCGGGTTCCCACGCCGGCCGGACCTTGAGTGAGCATCTCCATCTTCTTGATGCCGCGGATCCGTTGCGGCGCGTTGGGAAAGTCGCTCGCGGCCGCGAACACCGCCTCGGGTGGCGCGTTGATCTGCTCGCGCACAACACACATAAACGCCATCGGTTGACCTCAACGGACGCGCTTTCATTCGGCAACACTTCGACCCTGCACAGCCCAGGCGCGCTACCGGGCGGCGCGGTCATATTCTATCACGCCCCCCGGCCACGTGGCCACGGGCCCACACACTGCCGTCCTTGTGATGGAGCACATGCGCACGGGATCGCGGCGGGGGTTTTTGTAATTGGTTAGCGGGTCCCGGTCAATTGGAGGCGAGGACGAGGCGAGGGGTGTTGGCCGTGGAGGAGGCGGCTGAGGAAGTCAAGGCTGTCGCGCTGTTGTTGGGCGCAGGTGCGCAGCACGGACATCAGGATCGACTGGGCCTCGGCGCCGGTCTTAAGTGCGGTTTCCGCCCCAGACCTTGCGGTTGACCACGGCCGGACGGATGGCCTGCTCGGCGCGCCAGCCCTTGACGCAGCGGGTGCCATCTTGCGGCATTCATCGCGCGGCGATCCCGGGCGTCGCCCGGCCCGCTGCGTCAAGGGCCAGTTGGTCGCGTCCAGTCCCGGATGCTCCAGGAAGGTCAACAGTTGCTCGCGGTGGTGATCTAAGTGTTTGGACCAACCGCTCGTCTTGCAAGCCTGCGGGGAGGGAGTAAAATGCCGTCAATTTGCCGGGTCGGCCCGGCTGCGGATGCCGGCCCACCCGGTAATCAATTACAAACGAAATAGAGGAATCACATGAAGACAAAGACCTTTGCAATGGCAACGGGCGCGCTGGTCGGGGCATTCGTGTTCGTAATGGGCACCGCCGCCGTAGCTTACGCCGCGCCGTTGGGGTCGGCCAACCCCTCGCCCTTCAAGGGAGAGGGCAGGGTGAGAGTGCGTCGCCGGTTGCGGAGCTTCCTTGCGGCGAAGGCCGTGTTCGTAATGGGCACCGCCGCCGTAGCTTACGCCGCGCCGTTGGGGACGGCTTTTACCTATCAAGGCCAGCTCAAGAAGGACGGCCAGGGGGTAAACGCTACCTGCGACTTCCAATTCACTCTCTGGGACGATCCGGCCACCGGCACGTGTCCGACGGGTGGCAACCAGATCGGCCCCACGCTGTGCTTCTCTGATCCAAGCCCCGAATGCCCAGCGCCCGTCGGCCCACCGATTGCCGTCACTGAGGGCCTTTTCACCACGCAACTGGACTTCGGCGCCGGCCCGCCGGTACCGATCGACGGCCAGCGCCGCTGGCTGGGCATCGCCGTCCAATGCCCCGGCGATGGCAGTTTCAACAACCTCTGCCCGCGCCAGGAACTCACCGCGGCACCGTATGCGTTGCAAACGCGTTGTATTTTCACGAGCGAGAATTGCAATGTCGGTATCGGGACCAGCGATCCTCAGGCTTCGCTTGAGGTTGCCAGGGACATTGCAAGCGGAGGGCGCGCCGTTCGCATCACGAACACGAATCCCACTAACAACAATGGATGGTCGATGGTGACCGTTCATGACGGGCAAGAACGTGTGCGTGTTGGACCGGATCGCATGGAGGTCGTCGATGCGTCCGGGCAACAGTGCCATCTTTGTGTTACGAGCAGCGGCGTCGTCTATAGCGAAGGAGTGGTCGGCATCGGGACGACGGCTCCTGTTACCGAACTTGAGATCAATACTGAGACAACGCGAGGGGCACTTCGTATCGTCAATACGGACCCGACAGGAAACGCAAATCGGATGGCTGCAATCGAT
>Ga0187892_10002722_pt1 | contig 34306 bp, 22 predicted proteins | sample MA1701073metaG_FD_139345 | JGI IMG/M metagenome (GOLD analysis project Ga0187892, IMG submission 139345) | Bio-ooze microbial communities from a basaltic lava cave in the Kipuka Kanohina Cave System on the Island of Hawaii, USA - MA170107-3 metaG ... | reverse complement strand
CGGCCACGTATCGCAACGCAGAGGCGAAGCGAGCGGGTCTACGAATGGCACTGAGTGCTTCTGGCCGAGGGATCGGTGTCGAGATCGAGAAGAGCCGACGAAGTCGACCGATTGGTCGACGAGGAGACTTGACGAAGAGATCGGCGCCGAGACCCGGCCAGAACCGCTCGGCTTCGTGAATAATGCGGGCTAGCTCCCGCCGCGCACGCGCCGGATCTCCTCCAGCGCCTTCTTCGCTCGCTTCGTGAGGTTGGCGTCGACGTCCTGGCGAAGAAGCTCCTCGAGAAACGGCACCGCGTCCTTCACGCAGACTGCGCCCAACTTCTCGATCGAGAACTTCTGCAGCGGGTAAGGTGCGCTCCGCGCCGCGTCGAAAAGCGCCGCGTGGAGCGCCGCGTCCGTGGGGTCGATCGCGATCCAGGCCTCGAGCGCCGCCTGGCGCACGGCCGTGTTGTGGGGGAGATTCGCGCGCGGCCGCACCTCGGGGAGGAGCGCGGCTCGCTCGAGCTCCGCGATCGCCTTCAGTGAGGCGAGGCGGATCTCGTCGTACCAGGCGCCGCGTCCGAGCTGCTCGCGGAGGAACGCGGAGGCGAGCGCGGGGTCGGCCTTGGCGCTCGCGAGGATCGCCGCCGCGACGACGTCGTCGTGAGGGTCCTTTTCGACGACGGCGCGGAGGAGAGCGAGCGCGGACTCGGTCCCGAACTTCTCGAGCCCGAGCACCGCGGCCTTGCGCATGCGGTAGTCCGGCGCCGCGAGCGCCGACTTCGCGAGCGCTTCCGACGCGGGCGTGCGGATCGTGCCGAGGAGGAGCGCCGCCTCGGCGCGAAGACCCCAGAACGCCGCGGCGTCGGAGAGGATCTCGCGGAAGACGTCGAGCGTTTCGCCGCGGGTGGGGAATCGCTCCGCGAGCTGCGCCAGCGCCCGGAGGCGGCCGATCAACGCGTCGTGACGGGCCTGGAACACGAGCTCCTCGATCTTCTTCTCGCAGCGGATCTCCGCGACGAGGCTCCCCTCCGGGTCGAGCGAGACCATGAGCGGCTTCTCCTCGCACGGGAAGAGAAAGTGGTCGTCGTCGCCGTCGATTTCGACCGTCTCGCGGCGGATCGCGCCGCTTTTCTCGGCGATGGCGATCGTCGCGGGAAGCCGGAACGTGTCCTGGCCTTGGATCTTCGGCTGGACCTGCGTCACGGAGACGTCGATCTTCTTCACGTCCGCGAGCCAGCGCCACTCGACCTCGAGGACGGGGTGGCCGCCGCCCGTGATCCAGTCGGCGAAGAACCAGTCGAGGTTTCGTCCGGTCGCTTCCTCGATCGCGATCTTGAGATCGCGGCTCTCGACGTTCGAGAACTCGTGCTTCTTCAAGTAGTGCGCGAGCGCGCGGAAGTAGGGCTCGTCGCCGAGGATCGCGCGCAGCATGTGGAGCACGGCCGCGCCTTTGAGGTACGTGTGCTCCGTCTCGAAGATGTCGTCGGGGGAGTCGAACTTCGCGTACTCGAGCGGGCGGATGACGTGCTTCGTCGCGACGTGGTCGAAGTAGTGGCGCCTCGCGCGGTCGACGACGAAGAGAAGCTCGTCGCGGCCGTGGAGTTCCTCCGCCCAGAGCATCATGAGGTAGCTCGCGAAGCTCTCGTTCAGCCAGATGCCGGAGAGATTGCGGCAGGTGAGATTGTCGCCGAACCAGTGGTGGGCCAATTCGTGCGAGATCGTCGCCTCGGCCGTCCAGTCGGTCGTGTACTCGTCGAGCGTCGGCGGGCCGAAGTCGTCGGGCGCGCGGCCCTCGAGCCTGAGGACGCCGCCGTCGTGGCCCGTCACGCCGGTGTGCTCCATCGCGCCGATCGGATAGTCGGGAATCGCCACCTGGTCGTACTTCACCCACGGATAGCGGTAGCCCAGACGCTGGGAGAAGTGCTCGACCATCCGCGTCGTGCTGCGGAACCCGTACGCGCCTTCGGCGAGGCGGCCGCGCGGAACCCAGTACGCGAGCGGGATGGAGCCGAACGCCGGCGCGAGTTCGCCGCGCTCGAAGTCGCCGACGTAGATCGCGATCAGGTACTGCGGGTGGGGGAGGTCTTGCTTCCAGTGGTAGGTGAACGTCCCTTGCGATCGCTCGGATCGTCCTACGAGCGTGCCGTTCGAGACGACGACGTAGGGCGGCGGCACGGTGACGAGCATCTCGCTCGTGAGTCGGTCGTTGACGTCGTTGTAGAGGGGGACCCAGTTCGCGTGGAGGCCTCCCTCGCCGTAGGTCATGACGTACGAGCGCCCCTCGTGCTCGATGTCGGCCTGGAAGTACATCCCGGCCCGCGGCCGCGCGCGGTACGTGATCTCGGCTCTGCGCGCGCGCCCGGGACCAATTGGTTCCTTCGCGGAGATGACGAGCGATCGGCCGTCGGCGTTGAACTCGGCCGGACCGCCGTCGAGGAGCACTTTCGTCACGTCGAGCTGAATCGCGTCGAGCGTCACCGCGCTGATCTTCCGCAGCGGCTCGAACTCGATCGTAGCGACGCCCGAGATCTCCTTTTTCGCGACGTCGATCTCGATCTCGGCCCGCAGATGCCGGATGTCGATTTCGCGCTCGCGGTTCGCGTGGAGCTTTCCGCCGGGAAGCGCCTGCGCAACGCAGAACGCCGGCAGCGCCGCGACGGCGAGGAGCGCGAGAACGATCGAGTGCAGTCTTCGCAACGCGTTGGACATGATAGGCGACCTCCGGACCGGGCGACAACGTCGGAAACGGTACCAGGTACCGTTTTCCGATCAGCGCCCGTTTCCGTCGATCTCGCGTCGGATCGCCTCGAACCGCTCGCGCAGGGCCGCCGGCGCGCCTTCGCCTCGAGCATCGATCGCCGCGTCGATCGCCGCTCGAGCGCCCGCGCGGTCACCGCCCGCGGCCCGCGTTCTCGCGAGCATTTCGGCCGCCGCCGGACAATGCTCCACGAGCGGAGCGAGGAGCCGCTCCGAAGCGTCCGCGGCCTCGACCTCACGCTCGGCACGCTCATCCTCTTCGAGTCGAACACCATTATTGTGGCCGGACAGCCTGTCGCACAGGATTGAGGCTGAGTTGCCGACCGGAAGTGATACCGATCGCCCGTCGAAGGTATCTTGATGCCCCCGGCGAAGCCTTGCCTCGTTCCACCGATGCCTCGCCGCGAAGACGCGACCCCAACGCAACGGAATGCCCTCTTCCACCCCACCCCCCCCGGGCCGGCTCGGCACCTTCGGCGGCGTTTTCACGCCGAGCGTCCTCACGATCCTCGGGCTCATCCTCTTCCTGCGCCTGGGCTACGTCGTCGGCTCCGGCGGGCTCCGCGACGCGCTCCTCATCCTCGCGGGCGCGCACCTCATCTCGATCCTGACGAGCCTCTCGCTCGCGGCGATCTCGACCAACGTCCACGTGAAGGGCGGCGGCGACTACTACCTCATCTCGCGGAGCCTCGGGGTCGAGTTCGGCGGAGCGCTCGGGATCGTGCTCTTTCTCGCGCAGTCGATCTCGGTCGCCTTCTACCTCATCGGCTTCGCGGAGGCGACGACCGCGCTGCTGCCGCCCGGGTGGGGCGTTTCGGACAAGATCGTCGCGGGCGCGGCGACGCTTCTCCTCTTCGTCTTCGCGTGGCTGGGAGCGGACTGGGCGACCCGGCTCCAGTACGTGGTCATGGCGGCGCTGACCCTCGGGCTCGTCTCGTTCTTCGTGGGCGCGCTGGGCTCGTTTTCGGGCGAGACGCTCGCGGCGAACTTCGACCAGGGCGCGCCGGGCACTCCCGGCTTCTGGGTGCTCTTCGCGATCTTCTTTCCGGCCGTGACCGGCTTCACGCAGGGCGTGAGCCTCTCGGGCGATCTCGCGGATCCGGGGAAGAGCCTGCCCACGGGCACGTTCGCCGCGGTCGGCGTTTCGATGGTCGTCTACTTCGCGGCCGCGGTCGCTTTCGGAGGAGCGATGCCCGCCGCGGATCTCGTTTCCGATTTCAACGGGATGGCGCGCGTCTCCTGGATCCCGCCGCTCATCGTCGGCGGCATCGTCGCGGCCACGGTGTCCTCTGCGATGGCGTCGTTCCTCGGCGCGCCGCGCATCCTCCAGGCGCTCGCGAAGGATCGAGTCTTCCCGATCCTCGCGCCGTTCGCCGCGGGCCACGGGCCGACGGCGAACCCGCGCCGCGCCGTGCTCCTGACGCTCGTCATCGCGCTCGCGTTCGTGGGCATCGGCGGCATCGACGTCATCGCCCCGATCGTCTCGATGTTCTTCCTCATCTCGTACGGGCTATTGAACTACGCGACCGCGTTCGAAGCGAAGGCCGCGAGCCCGTCGTTCCGGCCGCGGTTCCGGTTCTTCCACTACCGGGCGAGCCTCGTCGGCGCGTGGGCGTGCCTCGGCGCGATGGTCATGATCAACGCGTGGGCGAGCGCGCTCGCGATCGCGCTCCTCTTCGCGCTCTACCAGTACCTCCAGCGGATCGGCGCGCCGGTGCGCTGGGTGGACAGCCGGCGCGATCACTACTTCCAGCGCGTTCGCCAAAACCTCATGGCGATGGCGGCCGAGCCCGAACACGCGCGGAACTGGCGGCCGCACTTCCTCGTCTTCTCGGATGCGCCGCGCCGCCGGGCCCTTCTCGTCCAACTGGCGTCGAGCATGGAGGGCGGCAGCGGGCTCACGACCGTCGTGCGCATCCTTCCGGGACGCGGCCCTCGCATGGTGGAGAAGTGCCGCGAGGCGAGGAAGGAGATCGAGGCCGATCTCGAGAAGAGCGAGGTCGACGCGTTCGCGCTCGTGATCGCGGCGGCGGACCTGGAGCAGGGCGTGCAGACGCTCCTCCAGGCCCACGGCCTCGGGCCCATCCGGGCGAACAGCGTTCTCCTCAACTGGCTCGAGACGAAGGCGGACGCCTCGCAAGAGGAAGCGCAGCGTCTCTACATCCGGAATCTTGGATCGGTGTCGCGCCTCGGCGCGAACGTCATCGTCCTCGACGCGAAGGAGCCCGAGTGGCAGGCGCTCCGCGAGGTGGCGCCCGAGGAGCGGCGAATCGACGTCTGGTGGTTCGAGGATTCCTCGAGCCGGCTCATGCTCCTCCTCGCCTATCTCATGACCCGCTCCGAGGAGTGGCGCGGGGCGACGATCCGGCTCCTCGTCCCCTCGCGCGAGTCGAAGAAAGAGAGGACGCGCGTGCGGTTCGAGGAAGACCTCGAGGAGATGCGGATCGAGGCCGACATCAAGACCGTCGATCACCTGGACGCCGAGAAGCTCTCGGCGCACTCGAAGGGTGCCTCGCTCGTTTTCCTGCCGCTCCGGTTCTCGCGCGGCGCCGCGGTGGATCCGTTCGGCGACCCGGTCGGTCCGCTCCTCGACGGCCTGCCGGTCGTGGCGCTCGTTTCGGCGTCGGAGGACATCGACCTCGAGGCTCAGCCCGACACCGGCGAGCCGGCGCGCGTCGCCGAGCTGACCGACGCTCTCGCCGCGACGCGAAAGAAGCTCGCGGCCGCCGAAAAGGAGGAGCAGTCCGCGCGGGACGAACTCGCCGAGGCGGTCCGGGCCCTGCGCCGGATCGAGAGCGAGCACGCGGAGAGCGCGAGCGAGAAGAGCGAGCGTGCGCTCCAAAAAGCGCGGGCCGAAGAAGCCGAGGCGCAGAAGCGCCTGAAGCGCGCGGAGATCGACGCTCGCTTCGCGAAGGAGCGCTCCGAAGAGGCCGAGCAGGACGTCGCCCGCGAGGCGCCCGAAGCGGTGGCGGAGGAAAAGGAAGACGCGCCAGCCGCCATTGAAGAAAAGAAGGGGTAGAAATCGGTGCCAGGCACCGATTTACACGCGAGAAGTTTCATGGGCGACCGCAGCCCCGCGCCGGCATGGACCGGCGCGGGGCGTGGAGAAAACGGTGCCTGGCACCGTTTTCTACTGCGACGCGCCGTAGGTGAACTCGACGTTGCCGCTCCAGGTGCCGTAACGGACCTTGAGCACGCCGCCGTTCGCCGTGGCGCCGGGAAGCGCGACCATCTCGAGGTGGTCGTACGTGTCGCCCGTCTTGTTGAGCGTCAGCGCGGTCTTTGCGATCGTCTTTCCGTCCTTGTCGTTGACGATGAAGTACCACGTGCCTTTCTCGTCGACGTTGAACCCGGCGGTGCAATCGCCGGCGGGCACCTTCGCGTCGCCGAACGTCAAGCCCTGCGAGGCCTTCACCGCGACGATCTTCGGCAGCCGCTGCGTGTTGAACGAGGTCCGCATCCGCTCGTTGCCGGCGATCGAGTCGAAGGTCTCGGGCCGCCAGTGCATCGGCGCGTAGGTGAACGAGACGACCTGGTCATCGCCCGCGTTGAGCGCGGTCGTCGCCTTCCGCGAGTCGTTCGCGTAATCGTGAGCGAACACGAGCGCCGGGACGGCGACGGCGATGCCGAGCGACAGGACGGCGAGTCTCTTGAGTCGATTCACTTGTCTCTCCTGTTTCTTCCTGCGACCGTGAAATGGGATCGGGCCTCGTCGAGCCCGCGTTCGCCGGCCCACCGTGAACGCGCGGGCGATCCGGGACGCCGCGTTATTATTTCTTCTTCTTCTTTTCGTACAGGAACGCGCTGGCGCGGACCTCGGCCTTCTCACCGTCGAAGACCGAGAAGTTCGCTCCCTCCCAGATCGACGCGCTGCCGAACGCGCCGCCCTTCGAGACCGCGTAGGTCACGACCTGGAACGCCGGGCGGCCGTCCGCGTCGCGGAGTCTCGGGAGCTTCGTGCGGTCGGCGACGCGCTTCAGGAGCGCGAGGCACGCCTCCTCCGGCGACTTGCCGTTCCGCATCTCGGCCACGACCGACGCCGCGCCGGCCGAGAGCAGCATCGCCTCGCCGCGCCCCGTCGCCCCGGCGGAGCCGACCTCGTTGTCGAGGAAGAGTCCCGCGCCGAGGATCGGCGAGTCGCCCACTCTCCCCGGGATCTTGAACGCGAGCCCGCTCGTCGACGTGCACCCGGCGAGGTCGCCGTTCGCGTCGAGCGCGCTCAAGTGCACCGTGCCGTGGTTCTTGAACATCGAACGGAGGTGCTCGGGGAGCTTGTTCTCGTCCTCCGGGATCCAGTCGTCCTCGTCCGAGAGCGACTCCTTCCACTTGAGCCACTCCCCGCGCGCCTTGTCGGTGAGGAGGTTCATCTCCTCGAAGCCGTGCGCGCGCGCGAACCGGAGCGCTCCCTCGCCCACGAGGAGCACGTGGTCCGACCGCCGCATCACGGTGAGCGCGACGAGCGAGGGGTTCTTGACGTTGCGGAGCGACGCGACCGCGCCGCCGAGGCCGGTGCGGCCGTCCATGACGGACGAGTCGAGCTCGACGACGCCTTCTTCGTTCGGGAGGCCGCCGTATCCGACGGACGTGTCCTCCGGGTCGTCCTCGCTGATGTTGATGCCGGAGACGACCGCGTCCATTGCGGCCGTCCCGCCGCGCATGAGCTCCGCCGCGCGCGCCGCGCCGCGAATGCCGTTCTCGCTGCCGACGATGATCGGCCTTCCAGCCGCGGACGCCGCGCGCCTCGGCGCCGCCGCGAGCGCGGGCTCGGTCAGCGCGACGGTGGCGGCGGCCGTCGCCGCGGTCTCGAGGAATCTTCTCCGTGAGAGCATGGGCCCCATCATAAGGGGCCCGCCGGGCGATTTTAAGGAAGATCCCGGGCCCCGCGAGCTTCCCCGAGCTTCGCCCGCGGAGTAACCTGGGAGCCTCGCCTCTCCCGCTTCCCGACCCCCATGACCCCCGCCCCCGCCGGCACCTCGGACGTCACCGTCGAGCGCATCGACGAGCACCGCTGGCGCATCCCGAAGTCGGGCGCCATGCGAGTCGACGGCCTCGTCTACGCGAGCGAGGAGATGATGCTCTCGCTCCGCGGCGACCCCGCGCTGACGCAAGTGCGCAACGTCGCGCACCTCCCCGGCATCGTCCATCGCTCTCTCGCGATGCCGGACATCCACTGGGGCTACGGCTTCCCGATCGGCGGCGTCGCGGCGTTCTCGCTCGAGGACGGCGTCGTCTCGCCGGGCGGCGTCGGCTACGACATCAACTGCGGAGTGCGCCTCCTCCGCTCGTCGCTCCCGGCCGAGCGCGTCCGTCCCGTCATCCGAAGGCTCGTCGACACGCTCTTCTCGAACATCCCGACCGGCGTCGGCTCGCACCGGAAAGACCTCCGCCTGAAGCCGCGCGAGCTGGCCGACGTCGCGGCCCGCGGCGCGGCCTGGGCGCTCGGCCGCGGCTTCGCGACCGAGCGCGACCTCGCCCACATCGAGGCGGGCGGCTGCCTCCCCGGCGCCGACCCGGCGCTCCTCTCGGACCGCGCGGTCGAGCGCGGGCTCAACCAGCTCGGAACGACCGGATCCGGCAATCACTTCGTCGAGGTGGGCTTCGTCGAGGAGATCTTCGACGAGAGCGCCGCCCGCGCCCTCGGCCTCGCGAAGGATGGCGTGACGGTCACGATCCACACCGGCTCGCGCGGATTCGGCTACCAGGTCTGCGAGGACTCGCTGAAGACGATGCTCGAGGCCTCGCGGAAGTACGGGATCGCGCTCCCCGACCGGCAGCTCTGCTGCGCGCCGCTCGGATCGCCCGAGGGAAAGCGCTACCTCGCGCAGATGGCGTGCGCCGCGAACTTCGCGTTCACGAACCGCCAGGTGATCGCCCACTGGGTGCGCGAGTCGTTCGCCGAGGCGCTCTCGACGCCGCTCGAGAACCTCGAGCTCGACCTCGTCTACGACGTCTGCCACAACATCGCGAAGATGGAGACGGTGAGAATCGGATCGAAGGAAATGCGCGTCTGCGTCCACCGGAAGGGCGCGACGCGCGCCTACCCGCCCGGCCACCCCGAGATCCCGGCCGGATACCGCGACGTCGGACAGCCCGTTCTCATCCCGGGCGACATGGGCCGCTACTCGTACGTCCTCGTCGGCACCGAGCGCGCGATGGCGGAGACGTTCGGCTCGACGTGCCACGGCGCGGGCCGGCGGCTCTCGCGCGGCGCCGCGATCCGGACGGCGCGCGGTCGCTCGATCCGGGACGAGATGGAGGAGCGCGGCGTCGTCGTCCGCGTCGCGGCCCGCGAGACCATGGCCGAGGAGATGCCCGAGGCCTACAAGGACGTGGCCGACGTCGTCGACGTCGTCCACGGCGCCGGCATTGCGCGGAAAGTCGCCCGCCTGAAGCCGATCGGGGTCATCAAGGGATGAGCACGCGCCTTCCCGAGTGGCTGAGGGTCACGCTCCCGGGCGGCGAGCGCTACAGGACGCTCAAGGACCTCATGTCCCGCCTTCGCCTCAACACCGTGTGCGAGGACGCGAAGTGCCCGAACATCGGCGAGTGCTGGGGCCGCGGCGTCGCGACGTTCATGATCCTGGGCGACGTCTGCACGCGCGGCTGCCGCTACTGCGCGGTCGCGAAGGGGAAGCCGCTCGGGCTGGACGTGAACGAGCCCGAGCGCGTGGCCGAAGCGGCGCGCGAGATGGCGCTCCGCCACGTGGTCGTGACGTCGGTCGACCGCGACGACCTCCCGGACGGCGGCGCGTCGATCTTCGCGGAGACGATCCGCCGCGTGCGCGAGGCCTCCCCGCAGACGCTCGTCGAGGTCCTGATCCCCGACTTCCGCGGCGACGAGACTGCGCTCCGCACCGTCCTCGCCGCGAAGCCCGACGTCCTCAACCACAACACAGAGACGGTGCCGCGCCTCTACAGGCGCGTGCGCGTCGGCGGCCGCTACGAGTGGACGATCGGGCTCCTCCGCCGCTCGAAGGAGATCGACCCGTCGATCGTGACGAAGACCGGGCTCATGCTCGGCCTCGGCGAGAGCGAGAGCGAGGTGCTCGACGTCGTGCGCGAGCTCGCCGCCGCCGGCGTCTCGATCGTGACGCTCGGGCAGTATCTCCGGCCGACGAGGAAGCACCTTCCCGTCGAGCGCTTCCTCCATCCCGACGAGTTCCGCGCGCTGAAGGAGAAGGGCGAGGCGCTCGGGATCGCGCACGTCGAGGCGGGCCCGCTCGTGCGCTCGTCCTACGCCGCGGACCGCCAGTTCGAAGCGGTACACTCCCCGGCCCGCTGATCGGGCATTTATGGGGCGAGCCGTTTCGGGCGCCGCCTCCAAACCCGCGGAATCGTTGGGTTTCCGGGCGATCTCAGACTGAGAACTCTTTGTAAGCAACTTGACGGACATGGTCCGCGGGGTAATCTTCCCGCGTCCTTCAATCCGAAGCGAGAAAAGGACCTGGAGCGGTCGGGCTCCTCAATGCGGCCCGACGCGCTCCGCCGGATGTTGTGACGAGAAAAGCACTCCCTCCGGTCCGCCGCGCGACGCCCGCCCCCCGGGAACGGCGCGCGGTTCCAAACGAAAGTCCGCACCCCGGGGGACGTCGCGCCCCAGTCGTCCGCTGCCGCTCTCGGTGCGCGGGCCAAGCGCTCGGCCCACGCCGCGGGTTCGGCGAGCTTTCAAATCGCCTTCTTCCTCTCTTCTCTCTCCATTCCTCCGGGGAAGACGCTCGGGCCTCACGGCCCTCGCGCCTTCCCCGGCCCGGAATGGTCCTCGAGAAGTCGTCGTGCGCGGGGCCCCGGAAGTCGTTCCGTTCCGAATTCGGCCTCTTGGCTACGGTGGTAATCGACGGACCATCCGTCATGGATCGGTCCGCCGCCGGAGTCCCGTTCGTCGAGGAGAAGTTCAATCCCCCTCCCGCCCATGCCCGTTTCATCGCGAGTGCCCGCCGCCGGCGATCTAGACCGGCCGGGCCGGCTGCGAGAGGGTGCGGCCCGCCGGACGTCGGCGCCGACGTCGCCGTGGTCTCGGGCCGCTTCGTCGTGGTCGTCCCGCTCGCGGCGCGGTCGGTGGTCCACGGTCCGCCGCTAAAGGCGACCGCGCCCTTTTCCCCTGCGCGAGCCAGCCCCGCCCGAGCTCGCGCGTCGCGCCCGCACGCGACGCCCGGCCGGTGTCATCGGAGGCAGGGGAAGAACTCCGGCGTCTCCGCGAGATGCCGAGGAGGAATCGGGGTCGAGGACGACTAGATCCTCCCCTCAGCTCTTCTCCCGCCGCCCGGCCGCGCACACGCCCTCGCCCCGCGCGATCTCGAGCAGCGAGAGGTTGCAATCGGATTCCGCGATGGCCCGGTCGATCCCCGCGAGGATTCTCTCGACGCGCTCGTCCCGGCGCTCGTCCGGCGGAAAAGTGATCTCGCCCCCCGTGCCGCGGAGCGCGTCCAGGACGTTCTTCACCGTTATGGACCCGACGTCGCGCGCCGGGAGGTAGCCCGGATCCCGCTCGTCGCCCACGGGCGCGAGGATCTTCGCAAAGACGAGGCGCCCGAGAACGTTCTCCACCGTCGGCTCGGGGAACCCGAGCCGCCGAGCGAGCCCGGACGCCGTCCAGTGGGCCTTCCCGGCGCCGAACGCCTCCGCGATCTTCGTCACGGCCCGGAGCGCGATGTTCTCCTTCAGGAGCTGCTCCGGCGTCTTCGCGCGCACCGTCCGCGCGTGGAGGTGCTCGTTCTGGTGCGCGGCGGCGAGCTCGGCGCCGGCGAGCACGATCGCCCACGAGAGATAGAGCCAGACGAGGAAGATCGGGAACGCGGCGAACGTCGAGTAGAGCGCGCTGTACTTCGCGACGCCGATCTGGAACTTGACGTGCCCCACCTGCGCGAGCTGCCAGAGCGTCCCGCCCACGATGCCGCCCAATAGCGCCGACGAGAACCTCGTCTTCGTGTTCGGCATGACCAAGTAGAGGAACGTGAACCCGATCCACATCGAGAAGAGCGGCGTGAACCGGAGGATGAGGTTGATGACCGCCTCGAGCTTCAGGTCCTCGCTCAGGAACGCGACGAAGGCGTTGCTCTGGGCGGCCGCCGTGAGGCTCGTCGCGGTGAAGAGGAAGATCGGCGTGATGACGACGAGTGTCAGGTAGTCGGCGATCTTCCGCACGAGGCTCCGCTGCCGCGCGACGCCCCAGATGTCGTTGAACGACCGCTCGATGGTGCCGAGGAGCTGGATGATCGTGTAGACGAGGATGAGGGCGCCGAGCGTCCCGAGGGCGCCGACGTTCGTGTCCTTGACGAAGTCGAGGATTTTCTCGATGACGCCGCGGACGTTGGTGGGGCCCTCTTCCTTCTTCTTCTCGCCCGTCGCCGTCGGGCTCGTTTCCGCGCTCGTTGCGGCCGCCGATCCCGGCTCCGGCTTCTCCGTCGCCGCGTCCGCGGTCTTCTCGCCGAAGGTGCTGTCGAGGAACTCCTCGATCGTGTTCTTCCGGAGCGATTCGTAGAACCCGAGACCTTTCGCCATCGAGAAGGCGAACGCGAGGACCGGCACCAGCGAGAGGACGGTCGTGTAGGTGAGCGCCGACGCGCGGAACGGGCACTCGTCGTGGAAATAGCCGCGTCCCGCGAGCGAAAGGACCCGCGCGACGCGGTAGAGGACGGCGCGCGGGCGGGGGAGCGCCGAAAGATCGGCGAGCCAGATCGTCTCCAGGTAGAACTTCCGCCAGCCGCGCAGGCGGTCGCGGAGCCTCGGCCGGCCGCCGTTCGGGGCGTCGTTCTCTCGGGAGAGGGGGTCCATGGGAGCGCGGGTGGGTGAGCGGCCTCGCGGGCGCGCAGAGTCTAACACCGCGCCGCCGCCGCCCTTTTCCGGTTAGAGTGTCGCGCTCGCGCTCCACCTCTCGCACGCATGCCGCGGATCGCCTATCTCGCCGTCGCGCTCGCCTATCTCGGCGCGCTTCTTTTCCTGGGCTTGAAGAAGGCGGGCGCGGTCAAGACGCAAGAGGACTTCGCCGTCGCGGGAAGGAAGCTCTCGGGCTTCGTCGTCTTCGGAACTCTCCTCGCGACTTGGGTCGGGACGGGGAGCCTCTTCGGGAACGCCGAGGAGACGTGCCGCATCGGGATGACGGCTTTCATACTGCCCGTGGGCGGCGTGACCGCGGTGGCGGCGCTCGCGTTCCTGGCCGGGCGCGCCCGCCGGTTCGCCGGCCTCACGGTGCTCGACGTGCTCGAGGCGCGCTACGGGGCCGCGAGCCGCGTCCTCGGCTCGCTCACGCTCGTCGTCTCCTGCGTCGTCATCGTGAGCTACCAGTACCGCGCGGCGGGCGCCGTCATCGCCACCATCACGCCCAAGACGATCGGCCCGGCCGAGGGGACGGCGATCGCCGCCGCGTTCATCATCGCGTACACGGCTCTCGCCGGCCTCTTCTCGGTCGCCTACACCGACGTCGCGAACGGGATCGTCATGATCGCCGGGCTCGGTGCGGCGTTCGTCGCGCTCGCGTCCCAGGCGGGCGGCTTCGACGGCGCCCGCGACCTCCTCCCCGCCGAGGACTTCGCGTGGCGCTACGACGCGAAGGGGCTCCTCGGCGCCCTCGCGCCGGCGTTCCTGCTCCTCCTCGGCGACCCGAACATGTATCAGCGGTTCTTTGCCGCGAGAAGCGCGCGCGCCGCGACGGTCGCTACGTTCTCGCTGGTCGCCGGGCTTGCCGTCGTCGAGACGCTCATCATCGGAGTCGCTTTCTTCGGCCATGCCCTCTCGGCCGAGCGAGGCGGCCTCATGAACCCGGCGCACGTGATCGTCTTCGCCGCGTTCCACGAGCTGCCGCCCGCGGTCGGTGCTCTCCTTCTTGCCGCGATCCTCGCGGTCATCGTCTCGACCGCGGATTCGTACCTTCTCGTCGTCGCAACCTCGGCGGTGCGCGACGTCTGGCAGCGCTCCGTGAGGAAGGACGCGCCCGCCGGCTCGCTCGTCCGGGCGAATCGGATCGCCGTGCTCCTCATCGGAGTTCTCGCGTACGGGCAGTCGCTCCTCTCCGAGGACTACTTCGGCGTCGCTCGCTACGCGTACAGCGTCTACGGCTGCGGCGTGACGCCGGCCGTCCTCGCCGCCTTCCTCTGGAGGCGCGCGACCGGCGCGGGCGGGCTCGCCTCGGTCGCGGCCGGGACTCTCTCCGCGATCGCGTGGCGCGCGCTGTCTCTCGACGCGGCGACCGGCTTCCACGGCGCGCTCGTCGCGTTCCCCGTCTCGATTGCGGCGCTCGTGTCGGTGAGCCTCCTCGGCCGGAAGCCGCCGGAGGACGCGTGGCGGCGCTTCGCGAGATAGAGTGCGGACCGTGACTCGCGGAAAGAGCCGATCCCTTTTCGACCGGAGGCTCGTGGTCCCGGGCCTCGTATCGCTCGCGGTCCTCGCGATCGACGCGCTCAAAGGGCTTACGGGCGCCGTGCCCATCGCGCTCGAGAGCCTCGCGCTCGGCATTGTCGTCTCGGCCGCCGTCTTCCCCCGCGCAGTGCCGGTCGCGGTGTGGCTCGCGCCGCTCTTCTCGCTCGCGGGCTCGGGCCTCTTCCGGTTCGTGCCGCCGCTCTCGCTCGACGTCTACTCGATGGCGGCGTTCGTCGCGCTTTCGAGCGTCGCCGGGATCGCCGTCGCGGGCACGCTGCCTCCGGGGCGCGCGCGCCGGATCCTCCTCCGGATCGCCGCGTCGCTTCTCCTCTTCTCGGGAGCCTACGCGGCGCTCGAGGCGGTCGCTCGCTCGGTCGTCCCGCGCGACCCGTACGCGATCGAGCCGATCGAGGGCTCGGCCGCCGGCGCCTACGCGACCGACGATCCGGTGGTGGGATTCAAGCCCTATCCCGGGTTCCGCGGGCGGTTCGTGCACCCGGAGTACGGGGGCGAGACCGTGACCCTCTCCGCTCAAGGCTTCCGCGGCGATGACGTGCCCGCGGAAAAGCCGGCCGGGGAAATGCGCGTCGCCGTCCTCGGCGACTCGATCGCGTTCGGGCTCGGCGTGAAGGACGGCGAGACGTTTGCGAGCCGGCTCGGCCCGCTCCTCGGACCCGACTACCGCGCGATCAACGCGAGCCTCCCCGGCTACGGCACGCTCCACGAGCTCATCGTCTTCTCGCGAGACGTCGCGCCGCTGTCTCCGGACGTCGTGATCGTCGCGTTCTACGCCGGGAACGACCTCGACGACAACGAGTCGCGCGCGCGGAGGCTCGAGGGCGCGGGGCTCCTCTCGGACTGGCTCGTCCTCGACGACGAGTTCCGCGAGGCGAACCTCTCGGGCCGGCGCGGCGGTCGGTCGCGGAAGGAGGCGCACGAGGAGAGGCGGACGAACCCGCTCCCGATCCGGCGCGCCTACTGGGACCGGTCGTCGGCGCTCTTCCGGACGGTCGCGGGTCGGATCGACGCGTTCCTCGTCGGGCGCGGGCTCGCCGAGGCGCCGGCCGTCTACAACTGGCAGCTCCTCCAGGCGATGGAGAAGAACCTCTCCACCGCAGCGAGGCGCGACTTCGACCTCACGGGCGTCATCCTGAAGGCGCTGAAGGACCGCGTGGAGGCGTCGGGAGGGCAACTCGCCGTCGCCGTCCTCCCCGTCAAGATCCAGTGCGAGCCCGAGGCGTTCGAGAGCCTCTGCACGCGGTTCCGTCTCGATCCCGCGCGGTTCGACCTCGAGCAGATCGGCCGGCTCGTCGTCGCGTCCGCGCGAGAGCGCGGGATCGCGGCGATCGACCTCTTGCCCGCGCTCCGGGCGGCGATCGCCGCGGGCGAGGAGCCGTTCTACCGGGAAGGCCATCTCCGCGCGCTCGGGCACGAGCGAGTCGCGGAGACGCTCGCGTCGTTCCTTCGCGCCGAGGGGCTCGCCGCCCCGGAGAACGGCGGCCGCTGATGAATTCCTCGGCGGTTCCGGTTCCGGGCGACATCGTCGTCCTCGTCGCGAGCGAGACGAGGCGGGAGGTCAAAGGCCCGGCGGCCGCGGCAGGCCCGGGCGGCCGGAAGCGGGGGCCCAACTACCAGGACATGATGCAACTCGAGAAGCTCTATCTCATGGCCGCCGAGAACTTCACGGTGTCCCGCTCGGAGCGGCTCGAGCTCATCCAGCTCGTCGGCTGGACCGTCCTCCTCGTCGGCTACTTCGTCCTCCTCGGAATCGAACTCGCGCGAGCGGGCTGACCCCTTCGCGCCGCCCGCGTTCTCCACCGGTTTTCCACGGCTTTCGAGCGAGCGCGGAGCGCGTTTTCCACGAGTTTTCCACGCAGGCGGACTCGCCCGGCGCCGGGCCGAATGGCCCGCCGCGCGTACCGGCCCGCTGCTATAGTCGGCGCGCCGTCGCCCCGGCCTCTCCGCCCGGCATCGCCGCCGCCATGAAACTGAAAAAAACCGTGCGCACGATCCTCGTCGTTCTCCTCGTCCTCTTCGTCGCGATCCAGTTCGTGCCGTACGGGCGCGGCCACGGGAATCCGCCCGTCCGGAAGGAGCCCGCGTGGAACAGCCCGCGGACGCGCGAGCTCGTAAAGCGGGCGTGCTTCGACTGCCACAGCAACGAGACGAAGTGGCCGTGGTACTCGCACGTGGCGCCCGTCTCGTGGCTCGTCGCGTGGGACGTGGAGGAGGGGCGGAAGCACCTCAACTTCTCCGAGTTCGACCGCGAGCAAAAAGACGCCGACGAGGCCTCGCTCCAGGTGATGAACGAGGAGATGCCGCTCTGGTACTACCTGCCGCTCCATCCCGAGGCGCGGCTCACGCCGGAGGAGACCGTCGAGCTGATCGACGGTCTCGACGCGACGTTCGGCGAGGGCGACTGAGGAGCGGGCGAACGAGACGTCAGCGCGGCGGCGTCGTCAGGCTCGTGATCTCGACGGCGAGGACGTTGTCGAGCGAGACCGGGCGCTGCGAGCGCTTCGCGACGAGCGCGACGTGGCCGCGAACCCACTGCCCGTCCTGCGCGTCGATGAGCCGCTCGTCGTTGACGAAGACCTGGAGGCGCGTGCCCCGGGCCTCGATCCGGACGGGGATCGGCGTCTTCGGGCCGCCCGGCTCGAACGACGCCTCGGCGAGGGGCCGCCGCCGGTCGCCGCCCGCGGAGTAGAGCTCGACCCGGTCCGGGTGGAGATCGACCGAGTATCCGCTCTGGCGATCGGTGTCGCCTGGGTTCCTCACGCGGAACCGCGCCTCGACGGATCCATTCTCCGGGATCGTCGCGTCGAAGCTCATCCAGAGGTTCTGGAAGAACCAGCCGTCCGCGCGGAGCTCCGAGTCGGGATTGCCCGCGCCCCACATGCGGCCGCGCGCGCCCTGGAGCGGGCCGGACGGCTGAGTGAACGACTCGGCCGTGCCGTCGGAGAACTCGTCGTGGAGGATGGGTTGCACGCTCAAGTTGTCGAACGCCGCGCGCTGCTGCGCGACGAGGCCGAGGAAGCCTTCGGTCGACGAGCGCTCGGCGTCGCGCCAGCGCGTGACGAGCCTGTCGTTGACGCGGATCTCGAACCGGTCGTCGATCGCGCTGACCCAGACGCGGTTCGACCCCGTCGCCTCGAAGACCGGCGCGTGGCTGTCGCCGAAGTGGACGTACGTGCCGTCGACGCCCTTTCCGAATCCGACGCGGCCGGTCGGATAGAGCGAGAGCGTGTAGCCCGAATCGCCCGGCCCGTCGGCCGGCGCGGTCTTGCGCATGTGCACTCCCGCGAATCCGGAGTCGCCCGGGACGAACTGGACGTCGAACGACGCGATGAAGTTCCGCGGGAATCGCGTGGCGAGAGTGGTCGCGAACGGGACCTCGGACGGCCCGCGGCGGATCTGCGTGTACGTGCCTCGCGAGTATTGCCACGTCCCGGTCTGCCCGAAGAACCCCCACGGCCGCGCCGCGCTCTCGAAGTCGGCGAAGTACGGCGCGCCCTCCCGCTGCGGCCCGCCGACGTGGAGAAGCGCGTCGTGCGGGAAGTCCGGCGACGAGTACGGCGACTCCATGTCGAGGACCGTGAGCCCGTACGTCGTGCCCTGGGCGCTCCTCACGCCGTCGATCGGATTCACCCACTCGACCGGCAGGTCGATTCCCGCGGCCTCGGGGCCGAGGTCGAGCGAGACCGAACCTCCCGACGGGAGATAGGCGACGTATTCGACTCCGGGCAGCGCTCGCACCTGGGGCGTGTGGCCGCGCGGGTTTGAGAAGGCGAGCACGCGCTCCTGCGCGGGCTCGATGAGCCAGTGGTAGGTGCTCTTGAAGAATGGCGCCGCCGCGGAAATGTGCTGGAACCCCTGCTGCGTGTACGGGTCGATGAGAGGGGTCTCGCGCGTCGAGCGGCCGCGGGTGATCGAGAGGATGCTGCCGTACGCCCCGAAGACTCCGCCGAGCGTGTTGGTCCAGTAGGTCTTCCGGACGATTTCCGGATTCCAGCGGTCGCCGGGCCGCTGCTCCCAGCCCGACTCGTCGTTGGTCATCGGGAGCGGCACGTTCGCGCGATGCCAGCGCATGAAATCGGCGAGCTGGTCGAAGTCGTCCTGGCGTCCGGGGGTCTTCTCGACCGGGTAGACCTGGATCGACGGGGCGCCGCACCAGGGCTTCGACCACCACCACTCGTTGAAGCGGAGGTAGTAGGAGCCGCGCGACCCGTCGAGCGAGCCCATCGCCGAGGGGTGCGCCGAGATCAACGGGTGATTCGGGTAGGGCGAGTGCGACTGGATGAGCGCCGCCGCGTCGTCGGCCCACCGCTCGGTCCGGTACTCGTCCAGCTCGTTGCCGAGGATGAGCGACGCGAAGTTCGGATACGCGGCGTAGCGATTGAGGAGGTCCTTCAGGTACTTCCGCTCCTCCTCCGAGCCGGCGAGGAGGCGGGGCGCAGCCGCGTCACAGGTGACGTTCCCTTCCTTTTTATCGCCGCCCTCGACCAGGCAGCCCCACTCGATGAGAGCGATCAGGTGCGCCGCCATGTCGCGCCGGCCAAGATCGGCGAGGATGGCGTCCAACCGGCGCCAGACGGAGAGGTTGTACCGGCGGAAGTCGACGATCCCGTCGGGCCGGCGGAAGAAGGGGTTGATCTCCTCGCCGGCCGGAATGTGGAGCGTCCGGCTCCCCGCCAGAACCTGGAAGCGAAGCGAGTCGAAGCCCTTCTCGTCGATCAACTGGATGAACTCCGAGACGCGCTGGGCCGTCGCGTGGAGGAGCGAGGGCGCGTTGTACGGAAGGGGATAGACGAGGCGGCCGGTCTTCGCGTTCCGGAACGAGTGGACGAAGCGCCGGTCGCGCGTGAAGAGGGGTCCCGGCGCGGCGGACTTGGTCACGCGGAATCCGGTCTCGTGACCGGCCGCGTAGACGACGTCGCGCGTGACGGGGTCGCGCTCGCGATAAGCGAGCGCGACGCGATAGGCGCCGGGCTCCCACGGGGAGAAGCGGAGCCGGAAGACGCTGCCGTCGTGCGCGTCGGCGAATCCTTCGACGTGGCTCACCGCCCCGCTCGGGGCCGTGAAGTCCGCGACGACCTCGGCGTCCCAGAACGGATTCGCGACGACCGGGTTTTCCACACGGAGCAGGAGCTCCCACACCTCGTACTGGAGCTGCTCCCCGCGCGGGGGAGGGGTCCACACGAGGCTCCTCTCCTGCGCGCAAGCGTCGGTCGTGCAATTCGCCGCCGCAGCCACGGCGAGGAGGAGGGCGCCCAGCGCTCGGAGAACGGAGCCGCCGGGAGGCGGGGATGGGGGTGTCGGCATGTCCTCTCAGGCTCGAACGGCTCGCCGATCTCTCTGCAGCTGGGGAAATGGCGGGATGGGGCGGTCCGTCCAAACCCTCTCGATATCCCGGTCAAGAAGCATAAGCCAATGGGGCGGAAGGGTCAAGAGAATGTGGAAAACCGTCGAAAAGGGGCGACGGCGAGTGTGCCGGCGGGTGCAGAAGCCCACCCTTCGGGGGTCGGATCCGGGCCCAGCAACGCTAGAATCGGGTCGTCCGACGCCGCTCTCGACCGAGAAAGGGAGCCGATGGCCGAAAAGCCCGTTTTCGCCGTCCACGTGACCCGCGCCCCTTCCACCGCGGCGGCGTTCGCCGAGGCACGCGCGATCCTCAAGGCCCGAATGCCCGGCGGGCGCGCGAGCCTCGCGGCGGTCTTCGCCACGGGCCATCACGGCTCCGGCGGGGACGACATGGACGTCGTCTCCGCGGAGATCACGGCGCTCCGGAAGGACCTCGGCCACCCGACGCTCGTCGGATGCGTCGGCGAGAGCGTCATCGGCGGCGAAGAAGAGCTGGAGCGGGGCGCCGGGCTCACGGTCTGGTGCGCACACCTTCCCGGCGAGCGGATCGAGCCGGTCCGGATGCAGTTCGGCCAGATTTCCGAGGACGCCTACGCCTTCACGGGATGGCCGGAGAGCGTGCCGCCCGAGTCGGAGCGGCCCGCGATGGTCCTCATCGGGGACCCGTTCACGTTCCCGGCCGACGAGCTCTTGAAGCAGCTCAACCTGCGGAGCCCGTTCCTCCCGATCATCGGAGGCATGGCGAGCGGGGGCATGGAGCGCGGCGAGTCGCGCCTCTTCCTCGACGACGCGGTCCACGAGAACGGCGCGGTGGGCGTCCTCCTCTCGGGGCCGATCGAAGTGCGGTCGGTCGTGTCTCAAGGCTGCCGTCCTGTCGGGAAGCTCTTCGTCGTAACGAAAGCCGAGGAAAACGTCATCGAGGAGCTGGGCGGCAAGCCCGCGTACCAGCAGATGACCGACATGTTGGGCGAGCTTCCGGCCGACGAGCAGCGCCTCGTCCGGCGCTCGCTGCACGTGGGGCGCGTCATCAGCGAGAACCGGGAGAAGTTCGGACACGGCGACTTCCTCGTCCGGAACGTCGTGGGCGTCGACAAGGACTCGGGAACGATCGCGATCTCCGACTACGTGCGCCGGGGCACGTCGATCCAGTTCCACGTCCGCGACGCCCGCTCGGCCGACGCCGACCTGAAGCAGCTCCTCGCGCGCGAAAAGCGGGAAATCGTCCCGAGGAGCGCGGCCGGCGCGCTCCTCTTCTCGTGCAACGGCCGCGGCAGCCGGCTCTTCGAGACGCCGCACCACGACATCGGCGCCGTGCGGGGCGAGCTGGGGAAGATCGCGGTCGGCGGATTTTTCGCGGCGGGCGAGATCGGACCTGTCGGCGGCAAGAACTTCCTCCACGGCTTCACGGCGAGCGTCGCGCTCTTCTGCGCCGGCGGCGGCGCCGCGAAGGCGGCCGCGGGATGACCGTCGCCCCCGCGAGCGGCGGAAGGAAGGCGCTCGCAACCGGCGCCGTCTCGGCGGCGTTCGCGGTCGCGCTCGGCGCGTTCGCCGCGCACGGGCTCGAGGGAAGCCTCGAGGCGCAGGATCTCGAGGTCTTCGAGACCGGAGTCCGCTACCACTTCTTCCACGCACTGGGCGGAGTCGCGGCGGGGTTTGCGCTCGAGCGGCGCGAGGGGCCGTCGCGCGCGCTCGGCCTCTCCGCCGCCCTGTTCCTCGCGGGGACCGTGCTCTTCAGCGGGAGCCTCTACGTCCTCGCGGTCACGGGGGCGCGCTGGCTCGGCGCGGTGACGCCGCTCGGCGGCGTCGCGTTCATCGCGGGGTGGATCGCTCTCGCGATCGGAGCGCTCCGCCGCGAGAGCGGACCTTCTCCGCGGTGACGATCCCCCAGATCCAGTTCCGCCAGACGCAGTCGAGCGACGAGAAGCCCGCCTCCTCGAGGAGGCGGAAGTGCTCGTCGAGCGGCGCGTAGTGGTCGTGCGCGGCCGCGTGGTCGAGGAGGCTCCGCACTTCGTCCTCGCTGCAGCCGCCCGGCGCTCGGCAGAACTCGAGCCAGCGCGCCCAGTTGACGTCGTGGATCGCGCCCGTCCCGCCGCGGAGCTGATCGGCGAAGCGGAACGCGCCTCCGGGCGCGAGCGCCGCGTGGAGCGCGCGGAAGAGAGCGCCCTTGTCCCGGACGTGGTGGAGGCTGATGCACGAGGCCGCGAGGTCGAACGATGCCGGCTCGAGCGTCAGGTCCTCGAATCGCGACGTCACGAACGTCGCGCGGGAGGCTTCTTCGGGGTGCGCCGCCTCGAGACGCGCGCGCGCGACCGCGATCATCTCGGGGGACGCTTCGACGGTCGTGAGCCGCGCGCCGGGGTACCGTCGCGCCAGCTCGAGCGTGAGGTTTCCGGTGCCTGAGCCGAGTTCGAGGACGCGCTCGGCCCGGGGCGGCAGGTAGTCGACGAGCCGCGCGGTCATCTCGGCGTAGCGCGGGACGGCGCGCCGGATGAGCGAATCGTACGCGTCCGCCATGCCGCCGAAGTACTCGGAGGCCGTTTTTTTTCCGGTCGGGTCCACGCGCTCTTCGCCTTTCCCGGCGAGGCGGAGGATACACCGCTCCGGCGCGCTATGCTCTGCGCTTCAGCGGCCCCCGACGAGACGTCCCCCTCCCGTGAAATCCCTCGCCATCGCCGGCCTCGCCTTCGCGAGCGTCATCGCCGGCTTCTCTTATCTCTGGCAGAAGCTAGCGCTCGATGGACTTCCTCCCGCGACCGTGATCCTCGGGCGCGTCGGCATCGCGCTCGCGTGCACGGCGGTCCTCTTCGTCTGGAAGCGGCGGCGCCTCTCGTGGCCCTTCGAGCGCCGCGAGACCGGCCGGATCGCGCTCGTCGGCACGATTGGCTTCGCGGTGCCGCTCCTCCTCGGCATCGAAGGGGTCAAGCGCTCGACCGCGGGGAACGCGTCGATCCTCATCCTCCTCGAGCCCGCGTCGATCCTCGTCTTCTCGCGCCTCCTCCTCGGCGAGCGGATCGGGCGGACGCGATCGATCGGCGTCGCGGCCGGCATCGCTGGCGCGCTCGTCATCGTCGCCGAGCGCGCGCCCGTCGGGGACCTCCTGTCGGCGGACTATCGCACGGGCAACGCGCTCCTCGCGGTGCAGGCCTTCCTCTGGGGCGTCTTCGCGCCGCTCGCGCACCCCCTCACGCGGTCGCACGGTCCGATCGAGGTCGTCTACGGCGCGATGGCGACGTCGCTCCTGGTCCTCGTGCCGGCCGCCCTTCTCGAGTCGGGGGACTTTTCCGGCGGGCCCGCGCTCGGGCGCGCGATCTTCTGGACGGTCGTCCTCGGCGTCGTCGTCTCGTTCCTGACGACGCTCCTCTGGGCGTTTTTCCTGAAGCACATGACCGCGTCGGCGACGGCGCCGTTCGCGTTCCTCCAGCCGCTGGCGGGGGTCGGCGCGGGGGCCGTCGTCCTCGGCGAGCGCCTCTCCGGCGGGGCGCTTCTGGGCGGGGTCGTGATCGGCGCCGGGATGCTCCTCGTGGCGGGGATCCCGCGGCCAAGGCGCCGTCTCGCGGCGCCGCCCGAGGGGCTCGCGGGGCTCCCGGCGGTTGCGCCGGAGAGCGGGGATTTGCGCGCTGACGGTTCGAAGGAGTAGCCTTTTCGACATGGCCGAGCAACCGACGCCGCGCGAGTGTGGGGTGAGCGCGCCCGAGCGCGTGGGGCCCTACCGCGTGATCGAGAAGCTCGGCGAGGGCGGCATGGGGATCGTCTATCTCGCGGAGCGCGAGAAACCCCAGCGGCGGGTCGCGCTCAAGGTCATCCGCGCGGGCGCCCTCGGCCCCGAGACGCTCCGCCGCTTCGAGCTCGAGTGCGAGGCGCTCGCGCGCCTGAAGCACGCCGGCATCGCGCAGATCTACGACGCGGGCACGGCGGACATGGGCCACGGGCCGCAGCCGTACTTCGCGATGGAGCACGTGAGCGGCGAGCCGATCGACGAGTTCGCTCGACGGCGCGGACTTTCGCACCGGCAGCGGCTCGAGCTCGTCGCGCGCGCCGGCGACGCGCTCCAGCACGCCCACCAGAAGGGCGTTATCCACCGCGATCTCAAGCCCTCGAACATCCTCGTCGAGGAGACCGCCGAAGGCGGCCAGCCGAAGATCCTCGACTTCGGCGTCGCTCGCGTGAGCGAGCTCGAGCGGCCGGGCGCGACGCTCGCCACCGGAATGGGCCAGCTCATCGGGACGCTCGAGTACATGAGCCCCGAGCAGGCGACGGGCGATCCGTCTCTCGTCGACGTCCGCACCGACATCTACTCGCTCGGCCTCGTCGCGTACGTCGTGCTCGCGGGGGAGCTGCCGTACGACGTCGAGGGAAAGAGCGTCTACGAGGCGGCCTGCGTCATCCGAAACGTCGAGCCGAGGCCCCTCCGGACAAAGCACTCGCGGCTCCGCGGCGACGCCGAGACGGTCGTCTTCAAGGCGCTCGCGAAGGAGCGGGAGGACCGCTACGCCAGCGCGTCCGACTTCGCGCAGGACATCCGCCGGTTCCTCGCCGACCAGCCGATCGCGGCGCGCGCGCCAAGCACCGTCTACCAGATCCGGAAGCTCGCGAAGCGTCACAAGGCGGTCGTCGCCCTCGTCGCGGCCGTCGCGGCGTCTCTCGTCCTCGGCGTCGCTCTGACCTCGTGGCAGGCGCGGACCGCGACCCGGGCGCGCGACGAGGCCCGCCGCGCCGAGGCGACCGCCCGGGCCGTGAACGACTTCCTCGTGAAGGACCTCCTCCTCGCGGCCGATCCGCACACGACGAAGGGAAAGAGCGTCTCCGTCTCGGACGTCCTCGCAGCGGCCGAGAAGAACGTCGCCGAGCGCCTCGCGGACTCGCCCGAGATCCGCGCCGCCGTGCACGCGATCATGGGCGAGATCGACCGCCACCTCGGGCGGCTCGACGAGGCGGAGCGGCACTTCGAAGCGGAGATCGACCTCCGCGAGAACGTCCTCGGCCGGCGGGACGCCGCCGCGCTCGAGGCGAGGCGAAACCTCGCCCGAACCTACGTGGAGCGGAGGAGCCACGACCGCGCGGAAACGCTCGCGCGCGAGACCGTGGAGCGGGCGCGAGCGATCCTCGGCGACGACCACAAGGACCTCGTCCGGATCCGGATGACGCTGGCGCAGGCGCTGGCGTCGCAGGGGAAGCACGCGGAGGCGGAGACGATCTTCGCGGAGATCCGCGCGGCCTACGACGCGAGCGGCCGGCCGCCGGACAGCCTGATCGCGTCGTTCCTCTCGGACTCCGCGGACATCGCCCGTAAGCGCGGAGACTTCGCGCTGGCGGAGAAAGGCTTCCTCGAGGCGCTCGCGCTCTTCCGGAGCTTCGAAGGCGACGTGCATCCCGACGTCGCGCGCGTGCTCGGGCTTCTCGGCAGCCTCTACGCGAACTGGAACCGCTCCGACGACGCGCTCGCGCGCCTCGACGAGTGCCTCGCGATCCAGCGGAAGCTCTTCGGAGACGACCATGCCGATCTCGTCGTCACGCTCGGGATCGCGTCGGCGGCGCTCGCCTCGAAGGGCGATCTCGCGGCGAGCGAGGCCCGGAGCGGGGAGGCGCTCCTTATGGCCCGCCGCCTCTTCGCGGCGGACGATCCGCGCCGGGTCTCGCCGCTCAAGGCCCAGGCGGCCGCGCTCGTCCGGCAAGGCCGGGCCGCGGACGCGGAGCCTCTCCTCCGCGAGGCGATCGATCTCCTCGAGCGGTCGGAGGAGGGGCCGAGCGATTCGCTCGGCGCCGCGCTCTTCGACCTCGCCTACCTGCTGAAGAATCGCGGCGACACCGACGGGGCGCTCGCCGTCGCGACGCGGATGTTCGAGATCCGGCGCTCGGTCGAGACGCCGGACGTCCTGATCGCCCAGAGTCAGAGCTTCCTCGCGCAGCTCCGCCACATCCGCGCGGAGTACGACCTCGCGGAGCCGCTCTACCTCGAGGCGATGAAAGGGTACGAGGCGGCCTACGGGCCGAAGGACCTGAACGTCGCGATCGCGCACGCGAACCTGTCGGCCTTCCATCGGGATCAGGGGAAGCTCGCGGACGCCGTCGCGGCCGGACGGCGCGGGCTCGAGATCGCGGCGGAATGCCTGGCGGCCGACCATCCGACGCTCGCGGGCATTCGCGCGATCCTCGCGTCGGCCGTCGAGAAGGAAGGAGGCCTCGACGAGGCGGAGCGGCTCTGGCGGGAAGTCCTCGACGTGCGTCGCGCGAAGCTCAGGAAAGGCCATCCCTCGACGCTCGCGACGGCCGGCGACCTCGCGCGCGTCCTCGCCGCGGCGGGGCGCCCGGGAGACGCCGAGCCTCTCTTTCGCGAGGCGGTCGACGGGCTTTGCGCCGACGGGTCCTCGAGCCCGTCTTCGATCGCGCGCGCCAAGGGGGCGCTCGGCGAGTGCCTCGTCGCGCTCGAGCGTTTCGACGAGGCGGAGCGGCTCCTCCTCGAGAGCCATTCGGCGCTCGAGGCGGCCGATCAACAGCCGTCGCGCGAGGACGCGCGGACGGCGATCGCGCGGCTCGTCGCGCTCTATGTGGCGTGGCGGCGCGACGCCGACGCCGACGCGTGGCGGGAAGAGCTCGCCGGCCGCTGAGCGAGCGCGCTCCCGGACAGGCCCGGTCCCGACGGTTCGACGACGACGCTCACTTTTTTCGCTCGCTCGCACGCTCGCGAGGTCGGGCGCGGCCGGCGGGCGTCGAATCCGGCGGCGGCTCGGTGCCAAACGCTCGTCCGCATCGGCGGTGGCGGACGCGCTCCGAAGGCCAGCCGGTCTCCCGTCTTGCAACGCCTTCGACGGAGCTGTAGTATCTCGGTTGAACGTTCAATCAACATGATGGACACCCCCTCGCCATCCCCGACCCGGACTCGGATCCTCGAAGCTGCCCGGCGCCTTTTCCACGAGCAGGGCTTCCACGCGACCGCGATCGCCACGATCCTCCGCGAGGCGGACGTCAACAGCGGGAGCCTTTACCACTTCTTCCCGAGCAAGGAAGCCCTCCTCGCCGGAGTCCTCGAGCACTACGCGACGCTCCTCCGCCCGGTCGTCGTCGGACCCGTCGAGGCGGCGACGGAGGACCCGATCGAGCGCGTCTTCACGCTCCTTCGCTTCTACCGGGAGGATCTCGAGGCCTCCGGCTGCAGGCGGGGGTGCCCGATCGGGAATCTCGCGCTCGAGGTCGGCGACGACCACCCGGAGCTGCGCCCGCGCATCGAGGAGAACTTCGCGAGTTGGGTCGCGTGCGTCCGGCGCTGGCTCGACGATGCGGGTGACCGTCTCCCGCCGGACGCCGATCGCGAGCGCCTCGCGAGGTTCGTCCTGAGCGTGATGGAGGGAGGCGTCATGCAGGCCCGCGCCGCGGGCTCGCTCGCCCCGTTCGACGCGACCGTGGACGAGCTCCGCGCGTACTTCGGCCGTCTCGAGGCCGCCGCGCCCGGTGGCCGCTAGAGCCGCGCGGGAAACGGTACCAGGTACCGTTTTGGACGGTGGAAACGGTACCTGGTACCGTTTCTGGTCATGAGCGAGTCCACGAACGTCGTCATCGTCGGCGCGGGGCCGATCGGGATCGAGCTCGCGGTCGTCCTGAAGAAGATGGGCGTCGACTATGCGCATCTGGAGGGCGGCCAGATGGGCGGGACGATCGCGCGGTTCCCGAAGCAGGTGCGCTTCTTCTCGAGCCCCGAGCGGATCGCGATCGCGGGCGTCGCGCTCCGGACCGTGAACCAGGAAAAGGCGACGCGCGAGGAGTACCTCGCCTACCTCCGCGCGGTCGTGGAGCAGTTCGATGTCCCCGTGCGAACCGGTGTCGAGGTGCTCTCGGTCGAGCCAGAGCGCGGCGGCGCCTTCACGGTCCGGACGCGCCGGAGGGGAGTCGAGAGCGAGATATCCGCGCGCCACGTCGTTCTCGCGATCGGCGGCATGCACCGGCCGCGCCGCCTCGGCATCCCGGGCGAGGACCTCCCGCACGTGAGCCACGACTTCGACGAGCCGCACCGCTTTTTCCGCGAGCGGCTCCTCATCGTGGGCGGGCGGAACTCCGCCGCCGAGGCCGCGGTCCGCTGCGCCCGCGCCGGCGCGCGCGTCACGATGAGCTACCGCCGCGAGAAGTTCGACTCGTCGAGCGTCAAGTACTGGATCCTCCCCGAGCTCGAGGGGCTCATCCGCCGCCGCGTCGTCCAGTTCCATCCCGCGACGGTTCCGGCGGCGATCGGGCCCGAGACGGTCACGCTCAAGCCGGCGGAGGGCGCGCCGGGCGACGCGATAGAGGTCCCCGCGGACTTCGTCCTCCTCCTCGTCGGCTACGAGATGGACACGTCGCTCCTCGAAGGCGCCGGAGCGGAGCTCGAGGGCCCGTCGAGGAAGCCGAAGCTCGATCCGGACACGATGATGACGACGGTCGAGGGGCTCTACGTCGCGGGCGTGGCGGTCGCCGGCACGCAGCAGCGCTATCGGCTCTTCATCGAAAACTGCCACCCGCACGTGACGAAGATCGCGCGCGCGATCACGGGCGAACAGCCGCCCGCGGGCCTCGTGAACGACGCGGTGACGCGCTTCGATCTGCCGGAAAGCTGACCGGTCAGGCCTTCGGCACGGCCGCCGGCTCCTTGCCCACGATCTCGAAGCACTCGACCGGCCGCGAGATCCCCGCGACCTCGACCGCCCCGACGCGCCGCGTCTCGTACCCACCGCCGAGCGCGGCGTTCGTGGCGTCGGAGACGACGATCTGCCCGGGCTTCGCCACCTCGGACTCGAGCCTCGCCGCGACGTTGACCGTGTTGCCGAGGACCGTGTAGTCGCTCCGCCGCTCCGAGCCCACGTCGCCGGCGATGGCCTTGCCCGAGTGGATGCCGATGCGGAACGAGACGCGCTCGCCCTCGGGCACGCTCGCGTTCAGGCGGGCGAGCGCCGCCTGCATCTCGATCGCCGTGTCGGCGGCGCGCCGCGCGTTGTCCTCCTGAGCGAACGGCGCCCCGAAGACGGCCATCACGCTGTCGCCGATGAACTTGTCGAGCGTCCCCTCGTGGCGGAAGATCACCTCCACCATCTCGCTGAACGCGCGGTTCAGCATCACGAGGACGTCGCGCGGGTGCATCGACTCCGTGCGCTTTGTGAAGCCGGCCATGTCTGCGAAGAGGACGCTTACGTCGCGCTCGTCGGCGACGAGCTCCGTCGGCGCGCTCTCGATCCCGCCGACGATCCGGTCGACGACCGCCGGCGAGTGGTAACGCTCGAGGCGCTTCCGCACGATCTGCTGCGCGAGGAGCGAGTCGCGCAGGCGCGCCTTCTCGATCGCGACCGAGACGTGGATGGCGATGGCGGAGAGGAGATCCAGGTCGAAGTTGTCGAACGCCTTCACGAGAAGCGGCGTCTCGACGTAGATCACGCCGTGCGTGTGGTCGCCCTTGACGAGCGGTGCGGCCATCACCGACCGCACGTTGAGCGCGCGGATCGACAGGCCCTGGAAGCGCGGGTCGTTCTGCGCGTCGATCGAGAGGACTCCGGCGCGCTGCTCGAACGCGGAAGAGACGATCGACGTCGAGTACGCGGGGGCCGCCTCCGCGTCCTTCGGCGGCTTCTTGTGCTTCGCGCGCCGCACGGCGAGCTGGCGGGTGGCCGGGTCCTGGAGCAGCACGAAGCCCCGCTCGGCCGGGAGGTGCTCGAACACGACGTCGAGCACGCGCTCGAGCGTCTCGTCGAGCGTCGACGAGGAGAGGAGCGCCTCCGAAGCGGTCGTGAGCACGCGGAGCATCTTCTGGAGGCGATCGCGCTTCGCGTCCTCGTCGAGCGTCGCGGCCGTCGTCTCGGTCGCGAGCTTCGAGAAGTCGACGGCGGCGCGCATCGTCGTCTGGGGAACCGGCTCGTCCGCCGCCTCGGCCTCCGAGACGACCTTTTTCTTGCGGAAGAACGCCATGGAGTGGCCCGCTTTCTCGTTCGCGAATCTCGAACGGCTCGCAGACGCTCAGGCCTCGAGCTGCCGGCCCGGACGGGGACCGCTATCGTATCCGATCGGGACCGGTTCAGTCGAGCGGCCGCTCCTCGCGAACGTCCCAGCCGGGGCTCTCGGCGATCGCCTCGGCGACGAGGGACTTGAGGCGCCGGGCGAGCGAGGCGCCGCGCTCGGGATCGGCCGCCGAGAGATCGCGCGTCTCCCCGGGGTCGCGGGCGAGGTCGTAGAGCTCGAACCGGACGAGCTGCGTCTTTCGGATCGTCTCCTCGTCGCCGGGCTGGACGCTCCGGGCGGGAGCCATTTCGGGCCCGTCCCAGTGGCCGACGACCTTGAATCGGCCCTCGCGGAGCGCCGCCTTCGCCGAGGACGTCGAGCGGAAGTAGTACCAATGGAGCGGCGTCGAGCGGGCGATGCCGTCGCCCGCGCGAAGGACGGGGACGAAGCTCGCGCCGTCGAGCGGCCGGCCGGCCGGCGGCGGGACTCCGGCGATCTCGCAGAGCGTCGGCAGGAGGTCGACGCCCGAGATCGGCTCGTCGCTCGTCGCGCCGGGGGCGACCCGGCCGGGGAACCGGACGATGCCCGGCACGCGGATGCCGCCCTCGTAGACGGAAAGTTTCTTCTCGCGGTATGGCCCCGCGCTCCCGTGCGAGCGCCACGCGGCCTCGTAGCGCGCGGCCGGCTCGGGGCCGTTGTCCGACGTGAAGAAGACGAACGTGTCATTGCGGAGACGGAGGGAGTCGATCGCGTCGAGTACCGTTCCCACGGCGCGGTCGAGGTTCTCGACGCACGCCTCGTAGAGCGCCTGCCCGCGCGCGGGGGCGTCGAGATGGCGCGCGACGATCGCTTCCGGCGCGTCGACCGGCTCGTGCGGCTCGTGGAACGAGACGAAGAGGAAGAACGGCTTTTCGCGGTCGCGGCCGGTCTTGAGCCACGCGACCGACTCGGCGGCGACGAGGTCGCAGGAAAAGCCCGCGAGCTGGCCGGCGGAAGCGCCGTTCCGGACGAAGTTCTCGGGATTGTGATGGCTCGGGAACGCGTTGTTCTGCGTCGCGAACCAGTGCGAGAAGCCGTGGTCGGACGGCTGCGGCCGTCCATCGGCGAGGAGCTTGTCGCGGAGGTGCCATTTCCCTGCGAGCGCCGTGTCGAAGCCGGCGCCCCGGAGGATCGTCGCGATCGTCGTCTCCTCGCGCCTGAGGTGCATCGGGTGGCTCGCGGGGATCCAGTCGTGGATCCCCGCGCGAGTCGGGACGCGGCCCGTGAGGAGGCCCGCCCGCGACGGAGAGCAGACGGGCGCCGCCGCGTAGCAGGCCGTGAAACGGAGGCCCTCGGAGGCCAGGCGGTCGATGCGCGGCGTCCGGATCCGCGGCGCGCCCTGGCAGGAGACGTCGCCCCACCCGAGGTCGTCGCAGAGGATGACGAGGACGTTCGGCCGGGAAGCGCGTCCGGGCGCGGGGCCGTCCGCGCGGCAGGCCGGCACGAGCGCGGCGAGCGCGGCGAGGGCCGGAACGATCCTCATCATCGCGCGGCGGCGGCCGTCGCCTCGAGATCGACGAAGAGGTCGTCGCCCACCGCCACGCCCTCGTGGCAGAGGAGCGCCCGCTTCATGTCGAGCCCCCCTCCGTAGCCCCAGAGGTGCCCGTTCGCGCCGATGACCCGGTGGCACGGGACGACGATCGCGATCGGGTTTCGCGCGTTCGCCATCGCGGCGCCGCGAACGGCCTTCGGGCGCCCGGCGCGGCGGGCGAGCTCCGCGTACGAGACGACCTCGCCCGGCCGCACGCGCCGGAGCGTCGTCCAGACGTGCCGGAAGAAGGGAGTGCCCTCGGGCGCGATCTCGATCGCGTCGAGCGCGCCGAGGTCGCCGCGGAAGTACGCCTCGATCGGCTCTCGGATGGCGCGGGGGACGGCGTCTCTTCCGCCGTCACGCGGTCGCGCTCCGGCGCGAGGGAGATTGAGTTCGAGCAGCTTTTTTCCGTCCGCGTCCGCGGTCAGGGTGATCCGGCCGATCGGCGTGTCGAGAGTTCCGGTTCGCATGGGACGTCCTTTTCGGGGTCGCGTTAAGAGGTGAGGAGTTCCAGAGATGGAGCGCCGCGTACGCGCGCCAGGGACGCCAGGCCTCCGCGACGCGGAGGACGTCCCTCGCGGACTCGAGGCCGAGCGCCTTCTTGATCCCGAGGTCGCCCGCGGGGAAGGCGTCGGGCTCGCCGAGGACCCGGAGCGCGACCGTGTGCGCGGTCCAGTCGCCGAAACCGGGCAGCTTCCGGAGCCTCTCGATCGCCTCGTCGAGGCTCGCGGGCGCGTCGAGGTTCACGTCGCCGAGGCGCAGCGCCCGCGCGAGCGCGCGGATCGCCGCGGCGCGCGCGGTGGGAAGCGGGAGCGCGGGCTCGAGCGCGGCGCTCTCCAGCGCCTCGGGCCGCGGGAAGACGTGCGTCAGGCCGGGCGCTCCCTCGAGCGGCGTTCCGAACGTACGCGCGAGCCGCCCCGCGAGCGTCGTCGCCGCCGCCACCGAGACCTGTTGGCCCAGGATCGCGCGCACGGCCGTCTCGAACGGCGCCCACGCGCCGGGCACGCGGAGGCCGGGCCGTTCCTTCACCAGCGGGCGCAGCCGCGGGTCGCGAAGCAAAGTCTCCTGGATGCGCAGCGGATCCGCGCCGAGATCGAAGAGCCGACGCGTGCGCTCGACGACCTCCATGAGGTCGCGCGACGGCGGCGCGAGGACGCGGAGGCGCAGCGCGCGCGCCTCTGGCTCGTGCGCGACCTTGATCGTGCCGGTCGTCTCGCCGATCGAGAACGTCCGCCGATAGGCGCTCTCGTCCGCGTCTTCGACGCCGGGAATCGCGCGCGCGCGGAGGAAAGCGAGGATCGTGTCCCAGTCGTAGGGCGGCCGGTAGGCGAGGCGGAACTCGATCGTGCCGCCGGGCGCCGGGCCCGTGCGCCGCATCTCGGACGGCGACATGGCGAACGCGTCGCGCATCGCCGCATTGAATCGCCGGACGCTCTGGAACCCCGCGCAGAACGCGAGGCGCGAGATGGGGTGGTCGCTCGACTCGAGGAGCGCGCGCGCGAAATGGACGCGTCGCGTCTGCGCGACCGCGATCGGCGAGGCGCCGAGATGGCGCGCGAAGAGGCGCGACAAGTGGCGGGGCCCGACGCCGAGGCGCCGGGCGAGCGTCTCCACGCCGTCGTCGCCGTCGAGCGCGCCTTCTCCGATGAGCCGCAGCGCGCGCGAAACGGTCGCCGCGGTGCCGATCCACGCGGGCGTCCCGGGCGCCGACTCCGGCCGGCAGCGTCGGCACGGGCGGAAACCCGCCCGCGCGGCGGCGGCCGCGTGCGCGAAGAAGCGGACGTTTTTCCGCCGCGGCGTCGACGCCGGGCAGACGGGCCGGCAGTAGATGCCCGTCGAGGTGACGCCGGTGAAGAAGCGACCGTCGAAGCGTGCATCGCGCGTCTCGAGCGCGCGGTAACAGGCGTCGAAGTCGAGCGAGCCGTTCGCCATGCCGCCCACTCTATCGCGCCGGCCGCTACCGCCTCGCCGTTTTCGGACCCGGGTGTAGAAAACGGTGCCAGGCACCGTTTTTCATCGTTTCTCGCGTCCCGTGGGACAATGGCGGGCAAAGGACCACGGGAGGCAGGCCCATGCGCAGTTTCATCGCTCGTCCACTCTTGCCGCTCGGTCTTCTTCTCGGCCCCGTTTTGTTCGGGGCGCCCGCGTCCGGCCAGGTCGTTCCGCTCTGCGGGACCGCGATGAACGACACGATCGAGATCTGGTTCGACACGACCGCCGGCGTCCACAAGTCGCGGGTGAACGGAGGCCCGATCGTCCCGCACCCCGGCGCGACGGGGTTCGTCGTCACGGCGCTCGCCGGCGACGACACCGTCGACGGTCGCGCGTTCATGTTTCCCGACGCCCCGGTCCAGGTCCCGATGGAAGTCCACGGCGGGCCGGGCAAGGACCGGATCATCGGCGGCGACGCGGACGACGAGCTGCACGGCGACGAGGATGACGACGAGATCTTCGGTTTCTCCGGCGACGACGACATCACCGGCGACGGCGGCCACGACAAGCTCTTCGGCGGTCCCGGAACCGACACGATCGAGGGAGGTCCGGGAAACGACCTTCTCGTCGGCGACGCCGATCGCGACTTTCTGAGCGGACAGGACGGCGACGACCAGATCTGGGGCGACTTCCACGGCTGCGCCGGAATCGTGAACCTCGCGACCGACGGCGAAGACTGCGTCAGCGGCGGCGACGGCCGGGACACGATCTTCGGCTGCGGCCGGAACGACACGCTCACGGGCGAAGAAGAAAAGGACTTGATCTACGGCAACGCCGGACACGACGTCATCACCGGCGGCCCGGGACCCGACAAGATCTTCGGCGGCTTCGGAAACGACTCGATCAGCGGCCAGGGAGACGGCGATTCGCTCTTCGGGGAGTTCGGCGTCGACGGCATGTCCGGCGACGACGGCGACGACCGGATGTTCGGCGGGCCCCACACGGACGTGATGTTCGGCGACGCCGGGAACGACAAAGTCTTCGGACAGGGAGCCGCGGAGGCCACGCTTCAGGGCAACGACGGCGACGATCTCGTCGTCGGCGGGCCGGATGCGGTGGATTCGCCCGACGGCGGAGAACACGTCGCCGGCGACACGTGCGCCGAGCTGGGGCAGGACGCGCTCGTCGCGTGCGAGATCCACAAGGAAGGGGTCGGCGAGATCGGCGCCGCCGATCCCGTGACGGCGACGTTCGATCCGGTCTCCGGCATTGTCTCGTTCGAGCCGCCGGCCGTCATCGACTGGCTCGCGAACGGCCGCTCGGTGCAGGACGTCGACATGTTCGTCGCGATCGACGCGGCGACCGGGCTCGTCGTCCCCGGGCTCGACGTGGTCCGCT
>Ga0187892_10002721_pt1 | contig 34329 bp, 34 predicted proteins | sample MA1701073metaG_FD_139345 | JGI IMG/M metagenome (GOLD analysis project Ga0187892, IMG submission 139345) | Bio-ooze microbial communities from a basaltic lava cave in the Kipuka Kanohina Cave System on the Island of Hawaii, USA - MA170107-3 metaG ... | reverse complement strand
TCCTCCGGCGACCCCGACTCGATCGCGTTCTTGATCAGGTTGATCAGCACCTGTTCGATCTGCGGCGCGTCGATCCAGCCCGCGCTCCCCGGCAGCGGCTCGAGCACGCGAAACGACAGGCTGTCCTTGAGGCTGGCGAGCAGGGATCTCCATTCCACCGGCGTCGGCCGTGGGCGCGGGAGCTTGGCGAAGCGTGCATACCCGTCGATGAATGTCGCCAGATGGGAGGCGCGCTCCTCGATCGTCGAAAACACGCGCGCCAGCCGCTCGGAATTCGGCTCGCCTGCCAGCGCCTTTCCAGAATGCGCGAGCGAGGTGATCGGCGCGAGCGAATTGTTGAGCTCGTGCGCGATCACGCGAATGACCTTCTTCCAGATCGCGACTTCCTGCGCCGCCATTTCGCGCGTCAATTGTTTGAACAGTAGCAGCCGGTGCGGCTGGCTGTTCAGCGTGAACAGCCGGTTGCTGAGGTGGAAGATCTCCGCGTCCGCGCCCTCGTATACGGTGTAGAGCGTATCGGCGCCGCTGGCTACCGCCTCGCAAAGCGGCTGCGGCGCGCCCTGCAGGAGGCTCGCGAATTTCAGTCCCTCGATCTTGCGACCAGCGCGAAAGAGCTGTCTGGCCGCGATGTTGCCGAACACGATCGAGTCGGACGCGTTCGTGAGCACAAGTGCGAGGGGCGTCGTCTGCACCACGGTGTCGAGCAGGAGCTCGCGCTGATACAAGTCGAGGCGCTCGCGGCGCAGGCTGTCGCCGAGCGAGTTGTACTCGGCCGTGAGATCGCCGATCTCGTCCGGGCCGGTCGGAGTCACGCTGACGCTGAAATCGCGGTCGCGCAGGCTCCCGATGCCGTCGGTCACGGCCCGGATGCCGTAGCTCCAGCGATTGAACATCCGGTTGGTGAGCCAGATGGCCGGCGGCAGCGTCACGAGAAGCGCCGCGGCGCCCGCGAGCACGGCCGAGTCCAGCCAGCGGTCGAAAAGGAGCGCGACCGCGGCAACGGCCGCGGCCGCAGTCACGACGACCACGGCGACTCGGCCGGCCATCGACCGGCTGGCGCGCGGCTTTATGGCCATCAGCCGTCAGTGGCGGATGTCCGGCCCGGATCGACGGGAGTCTTGAGGCCGAGCTTCTCCATGCGGCGATAGAGTGCCTGACGCGAGAGGCCGAGGTCACGTGCCGCGTGCGCGACGACCCCGTCCGCCAGCATCAGCGCCTGTTCGATCATTTCCCGATCGATGTGCGAGCCGTCGGCGGGTTCCGGCGCGATCGGGAGCGTCAGCCCCTTGCCCGTGACCACCGAATCGACCGACAGCAGGCACGCCCGGTGGATCGCATTTCTGAGTTCGCGCACGTTGCCCGGCCAGTGGTAACGCGTGAGCGCGCGAAGCGCATCGTGCGAGAACGTGAATCCCGGCTCGAGGAAATGTCGAGCGAGCGGCAGGATGTCCTCCTGCCGTGCGGCGAGCGGCGGCACTTCGAGCTCAATGACGTTCAGACGATAATAGAGGTCTTCGCGGAATCGCCCTTCGCGGATCAGCTGCGGCAGATTCGCATTGGTCGCGGCGATCACGCGCGCCCGCGTGCGCCGCGTCGTATTGGAACCGAGGCGCTCGTATTCGCCGGTCTGAAGGACACGCAGCAGTTTCGCCTGGCCCTGCGCCGACAGGTTGCCGAGCTCATCGAGGAAGATCGTACCGCCGTCGGCCGCCTCGAAGCGCCCGGTGCGCGCTTTCGCGCCGGTGAAGGCGCCGGACTCCGTGCCGAAGAGTTCCGCCTCCATCAGGTTGTCAGGCAGCGCGCCAAGATTGACTTTCACGTACGGGCCGTTTTTGACGGTCGAATTCGCCTGCACGATGTCGGATATGACTTCCTTGCCGGCGCCGTTCGGCCCGCTGATGAGCACCGGCACGTCGGCGTGCGCGATGCGTACGGCCGTCGAGGCGAGCGCGTGCATCGCCTCGCTCTCGTAGACGAGCCCTTTCAACTCGAAGCGGTCCGCGAGTTCCGCCCGCGCCACGGCGCGGCGGCGGCGGATCGCGCGGTTTTCCGCACGCGCCTCGCGCAGGTCGAGGAGATTTCGCACGGTCGTCAGCAGGCGCGAGTTGTCCCAAGGCTTGGCGACGTAGTCGGAGGCGCCCGCCTTCACGAGTTCGACGGCAGTTTCGAGGTGGGTCCAGGCGGTCAGCAGGATCACCGGCAAGTCCGGATGCTGGGAGCGGATCTGCCTGAAAAGCGCCACGCCTTCCTCGCCGGACGTCGCCTCGCGGCGGAAGTTCATGTCCTGCACGACGAGGTCCACCGGCTCGCGCGCGAGCACATCAATCCCAGCCGCGGCAGAGTCCGCTCCAAGCACGCGCGCGCCGTGCATGGACAGGAGCACGTCGAGCGCCGTGCGCACGGCCTCGCTGTCGTCGATCACGAGTACGGTGCGCTCGCCCAAACTGTCCTGAATTCCCTGGTCCGGCCTGTCTTTCATGAGTTTGGATGCAGGGGATGACGGAACGGTTGCAACGCCTCCCTCAGTCTAGACGGTCCGGCTCGCCACCGCGGGCGAGATGGCCGAGGCCCGGCGTGCCGGTTGCAAGGCCGCAAAGATCCCGATCAGCCAGATCCCGAGCACGCCGCCGACCAGGTAATAGAGGTCGAGGCGCGGCAGCTCGTACTCCACCGAGATCCAGTAGCCGACGCCGAGCGCGGCGCCGCAGCCGGCGACGATGCCGGCCGTCGTGACCATCCAGTTCTCGACCAGGAAGTGACGCACGATGTCGAGCTTGCGGGCACCGACCGCACGCCGAGTGCCGATCTGCCGGATGCGCGTGCTGACGTTGAAGGTCGCGAGGCCGAAGATCCCGAGCGCGGTGATCGCGAGCAGTGCGCTCGTGACGCTTACGAGGAAGATCGCCATGTTCCGATCGTTGAGATAGGACTGGCGCTCGAAATAGGTGAGCGGGCGCACCCAGCGCAGCAGCCGGCCCGGGTTCGATGTCCCGAGGCGCTCCTCGATCGTCCGCATGATCGCATCGCGACGGCCCGGCTCGGTCCGGACCAAGTAGACGGCGTTGGGGGCTTTCTTGATGCGCGGAAACAACATCACCTGATCTACCTTGTCCCAGCCGACCCAGGAGCCGTGCATGTTTTCGATGATGCCGACGATCGTTATCGGCTCATTGAGCCCGTCGTAGAACGTCTTGCCGAGCGCGTCGCGATCCTTCGGGAACAATGCCTTGGCGAGCGCCTGGGTGACGATCGCCTGTGGTGCCGTTTCCCAGTCCCCTTCCGCTTCACGCTGCGGAATGATTTCGTGCGCCTCGAACGCGCGGCCCGCGGAAAGCGTGATGCCGAGCGCCGCCACGCCCTGCTCATCCACTGCGAACGTGTTCGCTTCAACGACGGTTTCCGGATTGATCTCGCCGGGCTCGGCCTGGTAGCCGCTCGAGCTGCCGCCACCCGAGAGCGGAATGTTGCTGACGAGGCTCGCCGCCTTGACGCCGGGCAGGCCGCGAATCACGGCGAGGTCTTCCCGCCAGCTCGCCTCGTAGTCGAAGTCCTTGGCGAAGCCCGCGCTCGCGACGACGATCATGTTTTCCACGTCCATGCCGTTCGGCCGGTTGATCTTGTCTACGCGCTGCTTGACGACGTACACGGCGTTCACCAGCACGGCAAGGCCGATTGCGATCTGGATCGCGACGAGCATCGCGCCGGTTCGATTGCGCCAGAGGGCGCTGGCGATCGGGCGGAGATTCCAGGCTGTCATGTCATTGTGCCTTCAGGTAGATGGCCGGGGGGATGCGGCCGATGCGCCACGCGGGATAGAGACCGGCGGCGAGCGTTGCGAACAGCGCGAGCGCGAGCGCAGTGACGACGCTCGTGACGTCCACGTGCGCGAGGGCCTGCGTGCCGCCCGCGTCCGTGGGGTCGATCGCGTACAGGGCGCGCAGGCCCATGAGGAAAAGGCCACCGATCGCGAGCCCGAGCAAGGCGCCGATCGACGAGATGACGCCGACTTCGACGAGATGCTGGAAGAACACCTGCCGGCGGCTCGCGCCGAGCGCCCGACGCACGCCAGTGATCGCCGCGTTGTTCAGGAACTTCGCGAGCAGCAGGCCCACGGTGTTCAGCAGGCAGACCGCGAGGAAGGCGAACGCGAGACCGACGAGCACACGGTCGTCGTTCTCGACCACCTCGTTGTCGATCAGCCACTGGTCCACTTTTGTCAAGCGGTTGTTGAGCGGCCGCTGGAATCGCCCGGCTTGTTTCTGTCTTGAGGCGTAGTTGTCGATGAACGCCTGGAAGCGCTGCTGCGAGGCAGCGTCCGGCAGCTCGACCCACATCTGGATCCAGATGGTCTCGGAGGCGAGGAATTCCTGGTAGGTCGTGATGTCCTCCGGCTTCCAACCCTGCGTATTGCCGGCGCTGTTGAGCTCGAGTGCGACGGACCAGCCGAACGGGATGTAGACGTCCTCAGGCTCCTCGAGAGAGCCGTTGTTGACGTCGTAGAAGACCGGGAGCGGCAGCCAGTGATCGAGCACGCCGACGATCCTGAACACCCGGTCGTCCCAGTGAATCCGGCGGCCGACGCTGTTCTCGCCATTGAAGAACTTGTTGTTCATTTTCTCCGACAGCACTATCACCGGCTCGGGTCCACGGTCCGCGGAAGCCGCCCAGCCGCCGCCGTACTTGAACGGCACGTCGAAGCTGGAGAAGAAGTCGGAGGTCGTGACGCGCGTGAGCGCGCGCTCGGGCTTGATCGACTGGCCGTCGAGCGCCAGCACGCCAATCGACTTGTGCATGATGACCTTGCGCTTCGGGATGTCGGACTCCATCAGCGCCGTCGCGTCGCGGTAGGTGAGCTGCCAGGGGGCCAGCTCGGGCCTGTCCTCGTTGTAGGGATCCTTCGGATCCCAGCTGTCGAGTGTCACTGCGTAGAGCACGTCGTTCTTCCACCAGATCGGGTTGCCTGACATCGCGCGATACATCGTGAGCGTCATCACGCAGACCGCGATCCCGAGCGCGACCGCCCCTATCATCAGGGCCGTCAGCCCCGGATTGCGGCGCAGATTGCGAAAGGCGAGCTGCAGGTAGTAGCCGAACATCGCGCTCTCCTCAGGCCGGTGACATCGCCATGGGTGAGGCCGCGGCGCCGGAACTCAGGAGCGACTCGTCGCGCGGCTCGTACGGCTTGAAGTCCGAAATCTGACCGTCGACGATGTGAACATTGCGGTGCGCGCGGCGCGCGAGCTCCGGATCGTGCGTCACCATGATCACGGTCGTGCCCATCTCGTTGATCTGCTCGAGCAGGTCCATGACCTGGCGCGCCATCAGCGAGTCGACGTTGCCGGTTGGCTCGTCGGCGAGCAGGAAGCGCGGGTCGCCCGCGAGCGCGCGGGCGATCGCGGCGCGCTGCTGTTGGCCGCCCGAGAGCTGCGAGGGCATGTGGTGCATTCGCGACGATAGCCCGACGACGTCGAGCGCGCTCCGGATCCGCTGTTCGCGGTCCTTCTTCGTGAGTCGCCGGTAGCGAAGCGGCACATCAACGTTATCGAACACGTCGAGATCCGGGATCAGGTTGAAGCTCTGGAAAATGAATCCGATCTTTTCGTTCCGGAGCTTCGAGCGCGCCTCGTCGGACAGGCGGCTCACGTCCTCGCCGTCGAGCCGATAGCTGCCGGTGTCGAAGTTCTCGAGGAGCCCGGCGACATTCATGAAGGTCGTCTTGCCGGAGCCCGAGGGGCCGGTCACCGCGACGAACTCACCGTCGCCGACCTTCAACGAGAAGTCGCGCAATGCATGCGTCTCGATCAGGTCCGTACGGTAAATCTTGCTGATTCCGTGCATTTCGAGCATTTCGATTCGCTCCAGGGTCGTTGAGGGTTTCCGGCAGTCAGCCGCCGATGTGGAATTCGGGCACCTCGCCCAGGTCGCCGAAGCCTGCGACGACCACCTGGTCGCCCGGCTCGAGACCAGAAAGTACTTCGATCTCGCCGACCGATGCGGCGCCAAGCTCGACGGGTTTCTGCAACGCGCGATCGCCGTCGACGACGTAGACCGCGCGCGTCATGGGCCCGACTTCGGCGCCGCGCTCGAATTTCACTGCCTTCGCGCGCTGCTCGATCACGATCCGGATCGAGCCGCGCTGACTCTGGCGCAGGCCGGGCGGTTGCCCGCCCGCGAATTTCACGCGGCCAGTCACCTGCCCGGAGCGCACCTCCGGGGAGATTGCGGTGACCAAACCAGCGTGCTGCTGACCGTCGAGCGAGATCGAGGCCTCCATCCCGGCCTTGATGTCGCGCGCATAGACGTCGGCGACCTGGAATTCGACCTCGAACGCGGTCAGATCGACGACCGTCAAAAGCGGCGCATTTTCCCCCACGCTTGCTTTCTCGGCGGCCGCCAGATTGGCGACGATACCGTTCACGGGCGACCGGACCGAGAGCTCGTCGACGCGGCGCTTCAGGTTCGCGACGACGTAGCCCTGGCGCTCGCGCTCGAGGCGCCGAGCGCGCAGGTCGAGATCGAGGCTCTCGCGCTCAAGATCGGCGGTCTCGCGCGCATGCTCGTAGGCGAGCTTCGCGGATTCGCGCTCGTCCTCCGCGCGGCGGAGGTCGCGCTCGGCGATGGCGCCCTTGTCCCAGGCGGCCTGGGCGCGCTGCATCTCGCGCTCGGCCGCGCGGATCGTCACGTTCGCGAGATCAGCCTCTTCCTGGGTGCGCAGTTTCTGGCGACGGATCTCGATCGTCTGGCGCTGAAGCGCCGTGTCGAGGCTTTCGAGCGTCGCGCGCTCACGCTGGTACTCATTTTCGAGAGCCGGGCTCGCGAGCGTCGCGAGCACCTGTGCTGCCTTGACCGTGTCGCCGGCGCGGACGTGGTAGCTGATGTTGCCCGGCGCGACGGCAAAAAGCGTCGGGCTCACGGCCGCGACGACGGTGCCCTGCGCCGAGACGTCGTGCACGAATGGGCCTTCGGTGACGGTGACGATCCGGAGCCGCTCGCGCGAGATCGTGTGCTCAGTCGCGCTCCAGCCGCGGAACAGCAGACCGAACACGAGAATGAGGACGAGACCGCCTGCCGCGGCACCGATCCAGACGATGCGGGTGCGATCGGGCGTGGCCGCGACCGCGGTGTCCTGGCCCTCAGTGCCGCGAAATCTCGCATCGCCGGCGGGCGGATCGCTCCGCCCGCCGGTCGATACGAGGGGTCTCAGGTTGGTTATCTTCATGGCCAACATCAGCTCACATCCAATACGGTGCATACGCCGTGCCAAGGCCATGCTGGTCTCGTAAGCGATTGATTTGAAAGGCGCGCGTAGCGTCCGCGGGCGGCAGGACTGCGGGTGAAAGTGTCCGCGGACACTTGGGCGGACACGCGGAGGACAGTCCCGGAGACTTCAGTCAGCCCGAATGCGGCAGACCGCGATCAGCCGTTCTCCGTCAGGCGCTCGATGACCGGGCAGCTCGTGTCTTCCTGATTGGCATCGCAGCCGGCGATCAGGTCCGCAAGGTCGGCGCGAAGATGGCGCAATTCCCGAATCCGTTCATCCACGAGAGCCAGCTTGGCGGCAGCAAGATCCCGCGTTGCTCGGCAGGAGCGCCTGACGCGCAAGGTCAACAGGTTTTCGATCTCGTGGAGCGTGAAGCCCATCGCCTGCGCACGCTTGATAAAACGCAACTGCTCCACGTCCGCTTCCCGATACCGCCGGATTCCACCCACTGGCGGGACCGGCGTGGGAATCAGTTTGCGGCGTTGGTAGTAGCGGATCGTTTCGACGTGCACGCCCGCTGCCGCCGCCAGCCCAGCGATCGTGTAGGACTGGGGCACTGCTTGACTCCGTACCATGGTACGGAGCCTATGGTATTCCGCAATGAATGAAAAAGCGCGCGTACTCGGCGCGGCCGGAGGCGCCCTCGGCTTGGGCGGCTTTGCAGCGGCCCTCTGCCTTTGCTGCAGCGTGCCATGGGTGGTTGCGCTGCTTGGAGTCACCGGCGCAGTCGCATTCGCACGCTTGGCATTTCTCATTCCATATGCACTCATCGGCTCGTTCATTTTGCTGGCCGCCGGCTTCTGGTTGGCGTATCGACGTCCCGTGACCTGCGCCGAAGACGGCCGCGCAGGCGCAAGCCGGCGCGGCTTGCAATGGCTCGTCTGGATTGCCGCCGCATTGGTCACGGCGCTTTCCGCCGTCGCTCTGATTCTGAGCCCATAATTCCGGAGGATCCATGCGCTCATCGATTGCAGCCCAAATCGGCATCGCAACATTGCTCGGAACAAGTGCGTGCGCGGATGCCACCGATACGCCCGCAACGCCGGCTTACGCGCTGCTGGATGAGGCGGGCACGAAACTTCGCGAAGACTTCAATCGCGCCGGCGGTTCCGTTCGGTTACTCTTCGTCGTCGATCCGGTCTGTGCTGTGTGTCTTCGTGGACTCGACGACCTCAACCGGGCACTGTTCGCCTCGACCGATGATCCGCGGCTGCAGACATTTGTCGTCCATGTGCCGGTCATTGGCGCCGAGGCAAAGGACATCCTGCCGGCGTCGCGACTGCTGCCAAACCCCCACGTTCGTCACTACTGGAACCCGAGCGGTGCATTTGGGCGGCAACTGGCGGAGGCGACCGGACTGAGACGCGGCGATGAACTCGTATACGCCTGGGACGTCTGGCTCATCTACGGCCCGAATGTGACTTGGGACGGGGCGCTTCCGCCGCGACCGCAAAGGCTCATGCACCAGCTTCCCACGCTTCAGGGGAACGCCGAGTTTCCTCGTCTTGATGCTGGCGCGTTTGCACGTGAGACGCGACGACTCATTGCGGAACTCCCTGCCTTGCCCACCCGCCAATGAGCGCGGACTCCATCACCGCTTCGCCTGTTACAACAAGCGAGCTGACCTGTCCCTGGTGCCATCACACTTCGATCGAGCAGATGCCGACGGACGCCTGCGTTTACTTTCATGAATGCGTGAACTGCAGTGAGATGCTGCGTCCCAAGCTCGGGGACTGCTGCGTATTCTGTTCGTACGGCTCCGTTCCGTGCCCGCCGAAAGCCCGTGACCGGGCCGCTAAGGACTCAGGGCGAGATCCATGCTGTACGTGACGTTCATGACGTTGTCGTACCAGCCGTGAACACGCGGTGCGACGAGGTGCTTGGAAACGTAGAAGTAGAGTGGGATCAGCGGTACGTCTTCGAGAAGCTGGCGTTCCGCTGCACCGAGGTAGGCGATCCGCTGGTCACCGCTTGAGGCGGATGCGACGGCGAGCGCCGTGTCGTAAGCATCGCTCGCGTAGCGCGGCAGGTTGATGCCAAACCCACTCTTCAACACCTGAAGGAATGAATAGGCGTCGTTGTAGTCCCCGATCCAGCTCCCGCGAAAGAGCGCGGCCTCGCGCGCGTCGATCGCGGCCTTCAGCACGCGGAAGTCTTCGGAACGCAGGCTGACCTCCGCGCCGAGCGTGTCCTTCCACATTGCGGTCACCGCGAGCGCGATGCGATCGTGCAGGGGGCTCTTGCTGGTCCGAAGCTCGACCCTGAACGGCCTCTTCGCCGAGTAGCCCGCTTCCGCATACAGACGCCGCGCTTCGGCGCTCCTCGCTTCGCGTCCGATGTCTGCCCACGTGAATCGCTGCGGTGCATAACCCGCGACACCAGGTGGCACCCACCCGAATGCCGGACGCTCGCCGTCGCCCAGGACCTGTCGCGTCAGCGCATCGCGGTCGACCGCCATCGCGAGCGCCTGGCGAAGCTTCTTCGCATGCCTGAACGGTCGCAGGTCGAGCGCGAAGCCGTAGTAATAGACGCCGAGGTGAGGCGCGATCCGTAGCTGTCCCGGCAGCTGCTTCTCAAGCCGTGCCACCTCGCCCGGTGCCACCGTGTACGTCACATCGAGATCGCCGGCACGGAAGCGCGTCAGCTCCGTGACCGGATCCGCCACATGCACGTAGCGCACCGCATCGAGTCGGTTCGCAGCATTGTTCCAATAGCGGGCATTGCGCGCCGCGAGAATGTGCGAGCCGATCTGCCAGGCCGAAGGCGTGAAGGCGCCGTTCGTCACGGCGACGCCGGGGCGCGCCAATTCCTGCGGCCTCGCCGCGAGCGTCGGGCGATGCACCGGAAAGGTGCTCGGATGCGACAGCATCGCGATGAAATACGGGCTCGGCCTCGAGAGCTCGACGACGAGCGTTGCTTCATCCAGGGCCGCGACGCCGAGCGCCGCGGGCGGCATCCGCCCGGCAACGATAGCGCTCGCGTTGACGACCGGCTCCAGCATGAGGGCGTACTGGGACGCGGTCGCCGGATTCACCAGCCGGCGCAAGGCGTGGACGAAATCCTCGGCGATCAGGCGGTCGCCATTCGACCATCGCGCGCCGGGGCGCAATCTAAATGTATAGGTGCGGCCGTCGCCGGAGACGCTCCAGCTTTCCGCGGCGCCCGGGATGGCACTGCCATCCGGCGCCATCGAGACGAGCCCCTCGTAGCAGTCGCGCAGGATGGTCATCGCCGCTTCCATGCGCGCGAGCTGCGGATCGATCGAATCGGGCTCGCTGCCGTTGCCGCGGCGTAACTCCTGAGTCGAAGCGTCGTCCGTCCGCAGTTCGCAGCCCGCGAGCAGTGAGCCCACTGCGCAGAGCGCGGCGAGCGCGACCTCACGCCCGCGCTTCATGCGGCGCGCGCGCGCTTCTTGAGATGCACTAGCAGGATCGAAATGGTCGCGGCCGTGATGCCGGGAAGCCGAGACGCCTGGCCGACGGTCCCCGGCCGCGACTCGGCGAGCCGCTGCCGCGCCTCGTGGGACAGCCCTGGCACCGTGGCATAGTCGATGTCCGCCGGCAGGCGCGTCTCTTCGTGCCGGCGCTGGCGCTCGATCTCGGCGTGCTGCCGCTCGATATAGCCCGAATACTTCGCGCGCACCTCGACCTGCAGCGCGATCTGCGGCGTGAGCCGCGGATCCTCCTGCGGCGGTGGCTCACCGATGGAAGCGAGAGAAGTCAGCGCGTCGTAGCCGACCTCCGGCCGGCAGAGCAGATCGAAAGCGCGCTGCTCGCGCGCAAGCGCCACGCCGAGTTTCGCGGATATCTCATCCCCTGCGGCGGTGTCGGGCCGCAGGTGGATGCCGTGCAGGCGGCTGGTTTCCGCCTCGACGGCGTCGCGCTTCGCGCAGAAGAATTGCCAGCGCGCCTCGTCCACCAGACCGAGTTCGCGCGCGACCGGCGTCAGGCGGTAATCCGCGTTGTCCTCGCGAAGCAGGAGGCGATGCTCCGCCCGACTCGTAAACATGCGATAGGGTTCGATCGCCCCGCGGGTGATCAGGTCGTCCACCAGTACGCCGAGATAGGCTTCGTCGCGGCGCGGCGACCAGGGCTCGCGCCCGGAGACCGCGAGCGCCGCATTGATGCCGGCGAGCAACCCCTGAGCGGCCGCTTCCTCGTAGCCGGTCGTGCCATTGATCTGCCCGGCGAAGAAAAGTCCGCCGAGCGGCTTCGTTTCCAGGCTGTCCCTCAGCCCGCGCGGATCGAAGTAGTCGTACTCGATCGCGTAACCGGGGCGAGTCATCACCGCCCGCTCGAATCCGCGGATCGAATGCACGAACTCGAGCTGCACCTCGGCCGGCAGGCTGGTCGAAATGCCGTTCGGATACACGATGTGCGTGTCGAGCCCTTCCGGCTCGACGAATATCTGATGCGAAGGCTTCGCGGCAAAGCGCACGACCTTGTCTTCGACCGACGGGCAGTAGCGCGGCCCGATGCCCTCGATGAGGCCGGTGAACATCGGCGAGCGGTCGGTCGCACTGCGGATGATGTCGTGCGTACGCGCATTCGTCGCCGTGATGTGGCAGACGGTTTGCGGCGGATGTTCTTCGCGGCGGCCGAGGAACGAGAACACGGGGCGCGGCTCGTCGCCGGGCTGCGTCTGCATCACGGAATAGTCGAGCGTGCGGCCGTCCAGGCGCGGCGGAGTTCCGGTCTTGAGGCGGCCCACCGCGAACGGCAGCTCGCGCAGGCGCGCCGCAAGGCGATTCGACGGCGGGTCTCCGGCGCGGCCGCCCTCGCGGCTTTCGAGCCCGACGTGGATGCGCCCGCCGAGGAAGGTGCCGACGGTCAGCACGACGGCGCGTGCACGGATCGTCTCGCCACACGTCGTGACGACGCCGCCGGCTCGCCCGCCCACGACAACGAGGTCCGCAACTTCCGCCTCGCGGAGCGCAAGCGCGCGCTCATCATCGAGCAAGGCGCGAATCGCGCGCCTGTAAAGTGTGCGATCTGCCTGGGCACGGGTCGCGCGCACGGCCGGGCCCTTGCTCGCATTCAGCGTACGAAACTGGATGCCGGCGCGATCCGCCGCGCGTGCCATCGCGCCCCCCATCGCGTCGATCTCGCGCACCAAGTGCCCCTTGCCGATGCCGCCGATCGCCGGGTTGCAGCTCATTTGGCCGACGGTCGCGAGGCTTTGCGTCACGAGCAGCGTGCGCGCGCCCATCCGCGCGGCCGCAAGGGCCGCTTCGGTGCCGGCGTGTCCGCCGCCGATGACGATGACGTCGTTATTCATGTCCGTGTCCATTTCGGGGGCGACATGATACCCGCGGCCGGTCGGCTCTGTAATGAATCGGCGGACCGGGAGACTATTGAGGGCATGAGGGAAGCAGACCGCGATCGGGAACTCAAGCGAGTGCTCAATACCCACGCCGCGGCCCTCGGCCGCCTGGCCGCAAGCTATGAGTCGCGGCCGGCGCTGCGAGAAGAGTTATTGCAGGACATCGCCTTCGCCTTGTGGCGCGCCCTGCCGTTTTTCCGCCACGAGGCATCGGAGAAGACTTTCGTGATGAGGATCGCTACCAACCGCGCTCTGTCCCATCTCGCCGCGCGCCGGCCCGCGGCCGAGCCATTGGACGCGGCGGCCGAGGTTGCCGACCCGACGCCGCGGCCCGATGAGCTCGCCACGCGCGTGCAAACCGTGGAAGGCCTGCAACGCGCCGTGCGCGGCCTGCCGCTGCCGTATCGCCAAGTGCTGGTGCTCGCGTTCGAGGGACTCGACCACGGAGACATCGGTCGCGTGCTGGGACTCACGGCCAACAACGTCGCCGTGCGCCTGCACCGCAGCAAGGCGCTGCTGAAAACAGCGCTCGGAGAAACGTCATGAGCGACCAGGACATCGATCGCTGGACCGCCGCCTGGCGGGCCGGCGCAGCACCCACGGCCGATCTCGCCCGCATGGCACGGCGCGAGCGTAGGCTGCTCACCGCCTGGGTCGCGCTCGACTGGAGTGTCGGTGCCGGTCTATTCGCGTTCGCGGCATGGTTGTGGATTGCAGTCGACACGCCCGTGGCGCGCTTCGCCGCCATCGGCATCGCGGCGCTGACCGTCGTCGTGCTTGCCTTCACAATAGTCAACTGGCGCGGCAGCTTCGCCGGGGATCGCGCCTCCGCTTCCGACTTCCTCGCATTGGCGCTTACGCGGAGTCGCGCCCGGCTGCGCTACATCCGCTTCGGCTGGTGGGTGCTCGCCGCAGATCTCGCCGTCATCGGGGGCGCCGTGGCGCTCGAGATCCGGGACGAAGGCGCCGCGCGGTTGCCGGGCATCCTGGCGTTGGCCGCCCTCGCGACCGCCGTCGCCGCCGGAATCCTGCTGTGGTGGGGCCGGCGCGAGCGCCGCCGCGCGGAACGGCTCGCCGCCATGCAGCGGGCGATGCAGCCACAATCGGAGAGCGGCCATGAGTGAAGGTTCCCATTCGCGTGCCGAGCTGATCGCGGCGTTCCTCCTGGGCGCACTCCTGTGCCCGGAAAATCTCCATGCGTCCACGACTCAGCTCACGCTCGAGCACTGCCGCATCGGCGACATGGACGGCCTCGTTTCGATCGAGGCGCGCTGCGGAGATTTCGCCGTTCCGGAAAATCCGGACGCGCCACAGGGGCCGAAAATCGACCTCAGGGTGGCCGTGGTGCCCGCGGTCGCGACGCAGCCGGAGCCGGATCCGCTCTTCCTGCTCGCGGGCGGCCCCGGTCAAGGCGCGATAGAGGGCTATGCGCCGCATCTCGGAGCCTTTGCCGGCCTTCATCGCGAGCGGGATATCGTCCTCGTCGACCAGCGCGGCACAGGCGGTTCGAACCGGCTCGATTGCGCGATGCCTGAAGAAGCGCTCGCGACCGGGGAGATGTCGCCCGGCGAGCTTCAGGCGCTCGCACGCGACTGCCTCGCGAAGCTGTCGAGTCGCGCGCAGTTCTACACGACGAGCGTCGCCGTGCGCGATCTCGACGCCGTGCGGGCGGCGCTCGGCTACGAGCGCATCAACCTGTTTGGCGGCTCCTATGGCACGCGAGTCGCGCAGCACTACGCACGCCGCTATCCGGACCAGACGCGCACGATCGTGCTGGATGCGGTCGTGCCGCCGACCATCGCGCTGGTGCCGCACATCGCAATCGAATCGCAGCAGGCGCTCGACCGCGTGTTCGCGCGCTGCAAGGCGGATGCCGAATGCAGCCGGCGATTTCCGGCACTCGCCGAGCAATTTGCGCGCATCGAGGCGCGCCTGCGCCGCTCACCCGTCGGCGTCGTGCTCACGGACCCCGTGAACGGAGTCGATCGCCGCCTGGACGTGACCCGCGCCCACCTCGTCACGATGGCGCGCATGTTGACCTATTCCGGGCGGACCGCTTCGCTGCTGCCGCTCCTGATCCACGAGGCGGCGAGCAACGACAACTACGCGCCGCTCGCCGCGCAGGCGGAAATGGCGGGCGAGGACCTCAAGCGCATGATTGCCATGGGCATGCATCATTCCGTCGTTTGCGCCGAGGATGCGCCGCGCTTCGAAGGCGCGGTGGATCGTGGGGAACTCGAGCGCACCACCATCGGCGCGATCATGCTGGACGGCATGACGGCCATCTGCGAAGTCTGGCCGCGCGGCCCGGTCGACGAGGATTTCGGCAAGCCGCTCGACTCCGCGGTGCCGGCGCTTCTGCTATCCGGTGAGTTCGACCCGGCGACGCCCGCGGATTACGGGGCGATCGCCGCGCAGGGATTCAGCAAGAGCCTTCACGTCGTCGTGCCGGGCCAGGGTCATGGGCAAACTCGGCTTCCCTGCGTGCAGAAGCTGCTGCGGCGCTTCATCGAGCAGGGCACCGTCTCCGGCCTCGATACCGACTGCGTCGAAGCGATCCGCCCGGCGCCTTTCTTCCTTTCCTTCAGCGGCACTGCGCCGTGATCCGCGTCGAGGGCCTGTCGCGGAGTTTCGGCGCGATCCGCGCCGTCGACGGCGTCGGATTCGAGGCGCAGGACGGCCGCATCACGGGATTGCTCGGCCCGAACGGCGCCGGCAAATCGACGACGCTCAGGATCCTGTACACGGTGCTGCGCCCGGATAGTGGCACGGCCGCCGTCGACGGCATCGACGTAGTGCAGGACTCGCTGGCGACGCGGCGTGCGATCGGCGTGCTGCCGCATTCTCCAGGCATTTATCCGCATCTCACGGCGCGCGAAAACATCGCCTATTTCGGCAGGCTTCACGGGCTTGCCGGCGACGCGCTCGCGAAGCGCGTCGATGAGCTGGTTTCAGAGCTCGACATCTCCGGCTACGCCGACCGCCGTGCTAGGGGCTTCTCGCAGGGTGAGCGCATCAAGGTCGCGCTCGCGCGGGCCTTGGTGCACTCGCCCCGAAACCTGCTGCTCGATGAGCCCACGAACGGCCTCGACGTGATGGCGACGCGGGCGCTCCGCGCGCTCGTGCTCCGGCTCCGCGAGGCTGGTCATTGCCTCCTGTTCTCGAGCCATGTGATGCAGGAGGTCGCGGCCCTCTGCGACGACATCGTCATCATCGATCACGGCCGCGTCGCCGCAGCCGGCACTCCCGAGAGCCTGCGCACACAGTTCAAGGCCTCGACGCTCGAAGACGCGTTCGTCGGCGCGATCGGCGACGCGCGGGGGCTCGAATGATCGCCACGATGCGCGTCGTGATGCTGAAAGAGCTGCGCGAAAGCCTGCGCGATCGGCGGACGCTGGTGACGAGCCTGCTGCTCGGGCCCGTGTTCGCGCCGCTTTTCTTCATCCTGATCCTGAAGCTCGCGCTCGCGCGTTCCGTTGAATCGCAGGATGAGATCACGCCGGTCGCCGTCGCGAATGCCGTGGCCGCGCCCAACCTGGTTCAACAGCTCCGCGAGAGCGGATTGATCGTGACGCTCCGGGACGGGTCGGACGCCGACATTCGCCGCTGGATCGCGGAGACCGACGGCCTCGTGGTGCTCCGCGTTCCCGAAACGTTCGCGCCTCGTTTCACGGCAGGAAAGCCCGCTGCCGTCATGGTCTACGCCGACGGATCCGATGCACGCGCCGAGCGCCGCGCGGCGCGGGTACGCGACGCGCTCGCAAGCTATTCCGCACTGATTGGCGGCCTGCGATTGCAGGCGCGCGGCGTGTCACCCGCCGTCGTCCACGCGGTCGTCATCGACGACGTCGACGTCGCGACGCCGTCGGCGCGCGCGACGCTGCTGCTCGGCATGTTGAGCTACGTAATCCTGCTGGTCACGCTGCTCGGGGGACTCTATCTCGCGATCGACGCGACGGCGGGCGAGCGCGAGCGCGGATCGCTCGAGTCGCTCCTGACCGTGCCCGCGGTCCGCGAGCACCTGATCTACGGCAAGATCGCGGCCGCCGCGGTCATGATGGCCCTGGCGCTCGCGCTCGTGACCGCATCCATCACGATCGCTCTCGACGCCGTGCCGCTCGAAACCTTCGGCATGTCCGCGAACTTCGGCCCGGACATCGCCTGGCGCGTGTTCTTGACCGTGCTGCCATTCGCGCTCGTCGGCGCGGCGCTCCTGACGATCGTCGCGTCCTTCACGCGAAGTTACAAGGAGGCGCAGTCCTGGCTCGGCGTCGTGATGCTGGTGCCGACCGTGCCGATTGCGATCGCGGGCGTTCTCTCCGTGCAGCCGCAGGCCGCCCTGATGCTCGTGCCCTCGCTGTCCCAGCATCTCCTGATCCAGGGCCTGCTGCGCGGCGAACCGCTGCCGGCGTCCTGGATGTGGCTCGCCGCGGCGAGCGGCGTGCTCCTCGGGCTGATCCTGTCCTGGCTGGCCGGCCGGCTTTATCGACGCGAGGCGATCCTCGGCTGATAATCCGGAACCATGGAGCGGGCGGTCCCATCCAATCGTCCATGAAACGCCGTCGCGCGCCATGGCCTTATTTCCTGCTGCTCGCTGTGGCGCCGGCAACGCTCGCGCAGATCACGACGGTGCCGATGAAGGGCGTCGGCAACGAGTGGGTCAAGCAACTCGAGCTGCGCGGCCGCATGGACTGGGAATGGATCGAGACCTATCCCGAGCAGGTGTATTTCGCGACGCGCCACGAATCGAAGCGCATGGGTGACATCGTCTCGATGTGGATGCGCATCGAATACAAGCATGCGCAGAATCCTGTCGCACACAAGAGCGCGCTCAGCCTCGACGACTGGGATTGCAAGAAGCGCCAGCGCTCGACAACGCGCGTGTTCTTCTACAAGTGGAACAACCTGCAGACCAACGCTCCAGAGCCCGAGCACTCGACGAATCTGCTCCGCTCCTGGGAGAAGATCGAACCCGGCACGATCGGCGAAACTTTGCTCCATTTTGCCTGCGGAATCCGGCCGGTAACGCCGATCATCAAGCCGGAACCGAAATAGTCGGCGGGGGTCTTAGCCCGTACCCCCCTGATGCCGGAGCTCTCCTTATGTTGCGCAAGCTCACGATGACCGCGCTCTTGCTGCCATTCGCCCCGCTGTCGCTCGCTGCCGACAACGGCTTCTATCTCGGCGCCGGCGTCGTCCAGAGCGAATACGGCCTCGACAATCCACTCAATGCGGCTGAGTTCGACGACGAAGACAGCGGCTACAAGATCATCGCCGGCTTCCGGCCGCTCGATCACTTCGGCGTCGAGGCGAACTACATCGATCATGGCAACGCGACGGTGCCCGCAGGCGTCGCCTGCATCCAGTTCGTCGGCCAGCCCTGCCCTGACACGTCGCGATTCGAAGCGACGACGATTTCAGCGTTCGCGGTCGGCTATGCCGACTTCCCTCTCATCGACCTGGTCGCGAAGCTCGGCGCAACGGCATGGCAATTCGACGGTCACTCTACGCCCGCGTTTCCGGCTTTCAGTTTCGACGAGAGCGACGTCGATCTCGCCTGGGGTGTCGGCGTTCAGGCGCGGTTCGGCAGTCTCGGCGCGCGTCTCGAATACGAAAACTTCCAGATCATCGAGGACGAGGAACTCGGAACGATCTCGCTGTCGTTCACCTACACATTCCTTTGAAGTCGCCGCCGCCAGCGACTAGACTCCCCCGGCCTGCCCGCAGATCGCGACTCGGTGGAAGGGGAAAACGATGGCCCGCTTTGACATGAGCCTGGTGCAGCGCGGCGCGCGCAACCGCCGCACGCCATACTACGAGGCAACGCAGAAGTTTTCGCCGAACGGCTTCACCGTCTACAACCACATGTACTTCCCCATCCGCTTCGACAGCTTCGAGGCGGAGTTCCAGGCCCTCCTGAGCGGCGTGACCGTCTGGGACGTGGCGGTCGAGCGCTGCCTCGAGATCTCCGGCCGCGATGGCTTCCGATTCGCCCAGCTCCTGACGCCGCGCAATCTGTCGCAGTGCGCCATCGGGCAGGGCAAGTACGTGATGATCTGCGACTCCGACGGCGGGATCATCAACGACCCCGTGATGACGCGGATGGACGAGAATACCTTCTGGTTCGCGTTGGCCTCGTCCGATGCGCTCCTCTTCGCGCGCGGCCTCAGGAACGCCTACCCGAAGCTCGAGGTTACGATCCGCGAGCTGGACGTCGCGCCACTACAGATCCAGGGGCCGATGTCGAAGCAGCTCGTCTCGGATCTCGTCGGGTCCTCGATCCTCGATCTCAAGTACTACTGGTGGCGTCGCGCCGAGGTGCGCGGCATTCCGGTGATCGTGACGCGGACCGGCTGGACCAGCGAGGTCGGCTACGAGATCTACCTGCTCGACCCGGCCCGCGGCAACGATTTGTGGGATGCGATCTTCGAAGTGGGCAAGCCGCACGGCGTCAAGCCGACCGGCCCCTCGGACATCCGCCGCATCGAGGGCGGGATCTTCAACTGGGGAGCGGACATGACCTACGAGAACAACCCACTCGAGCTCGGTCTCGAGCGACTCGTGGATTTTTCGCTCAAGGACGACACCAGCATCTCCATCGCTGCGCTTCGCCGGATCCGCGAGCAGGGCGTCAAGCGGCGGCTCGTCGGCGTCGAGCTCGACGGCAGTCCCTTCCCCGAGCTCAACAACGTCAAATGGCCGGCCTACCGCGCCGGCGGCAAGGACGAGATCGGAAAGGTCACCTCGGCGATCTACTCGCCGCGCCTCAAGAAGAACCTCGGCTATTGCTGGGTCCCGCTCGAGCTCGCAGGAGCAAAGACGAAGCTGCGTGTGGCCAGCGAATGGGGCGCGCGCACCGCGACCGTGGTCCCCATGCCCTTCGTCGACCCCGACAAGCGCATCCCGGTCTCCTGAGCGGCCAGAGCTGCGCTCAGGCCCACTCGGTCAGGCCCTCGCGCTCGTACAGAACCTTGAACGAGGGGCGCGCCTTCATGCGCTTCACGTAGTCGGCGATCGCGGGCCACTCCGTCGCGGGCTTCGGCATGTTGCGGGACCAGCGCATCAGCATCGTGGCGAGAAAATCGGCTGCGCCGGCGCGATCGCCGATCAGGTAGGGCCCGAGGCCCGCGATCTGTCCGTCGACGCGGTCGAAGCAGGCCTCGATGCGCCGGCGTGCCGAGGCCTTCGCGGACTCCACGGCGGCGGCGCCCGCCGGCTGATCCGGATAGAACCAGTCGCGATACGCCGTCTGCAACGTGTTCGACAGGAAAAACATCCAGCTCGTGTACGCGCCGCGATGCGAGCTGCCGATCGGCGGCGCGAAACCCGATTGCGGGTGCCGTTCGGCGAGCAGCATGAGGAGCGCGGCGCTCTCGGTGAGCGGCGCGCCGTCCACGACGAGCGTCGGCACCAGGCCGCTCGGATTCAGACGAAGGTATTCGGGCTTCCGGTTTTCGCCGGCGTCGAGGTCGATCTTCACGAGCTCGTGCGGCTCGCCCAGCTCGATCAGCATCCAGTGCACGCATAGACTCGCCGAGCCGGGCGACCAGTAAAGGGTGTACATGGACTCCGATCCTCCCTAAGGTGCCATTATGAACCGCGGCAGTTGCCTCTGCGGTGCCGTCAGTTACGAGGCCGCCGGGCCCTTCGACATGATGGCGCATTGCCATTGCTCGATGTGCCGCAAACACCACGGGGCGATGTTCGCGACCTTTCTATGCGCGCCGCTCTCCGGCTTCCGTTGGACCTCCGACGAAGATAAGGTCGTGGTTTACCGGTCCTCCGACAATGGCCATCGGCCCTTCTGCGGGCGTTGCGGGTCCGTGGTCCCGATGGTCATGAAGGACATGGATCTGGTCTTCCTGCTGGCGGGCAATCTCGACGACGATCCCGGCATACGGCCCGAGACGCACATATTCGCGGCCTCGCGCGCGAGCTGGTTCCCGATTACCGACGCGTTGCCGCAGCATGCTGCTTTTCCGCCGCGGTTCGGCGGCGGCGAGGAAGTCGACCGTCCGGTTTCCCCGCTGAAGCCCGGCGTCACGCAGGGCAGTTGCCTCTGCAACGCCGTGGCTTGGGAACTCTCGGGCCAGTGCGAGCGCATGCAGAACTGTCATTGCTCGCGCTGCCGCCGCGCGCGGAGCGCCGCGTTTGCGACCAATGCCTTCTACAAGAAGGATCAACTGGCCTGGACCCGCGGACACGAAGACGTGGCGAGTTATTCGCTCCCGGGCGCAAAGCGCTTCGGCCAGGACTTCTGCCGGAAATGCGGCAGCCCGGTGCCGCGTGTCGTGGAGTCGACCGGTTACGTCGTCGTCCCCTGCGGCGGGCTCGACAGTTCGCCGGGCGTCGGTCCGGTCGGCAACGTCTTCGCGACCAGCAAGGCGTCCTGGTTCGAGATCACCGACGGCCTGCCGCAATGGGAGGGTTATCCTGCGCAGAGCTAGCCTCGCCCTCGCGGCTTGCCTCAGCTCCGCCGGCTGCGGATCGCCGGGCACGCTCGAAGACGAGATTCGCGCCCTGGTCGACGTGGCGGAGATCGCCGCGGAAGAACGCGACGCCTCGGAGCTCCGCGCGCTCGTCGCCGATGACTACCAGGATGCAGACAGCCGCGACGCCGCCGATGTCCGCAGCTTTCTGCAAGGCTATTTGATTGCGCATCAATCGATCCGCCTGATCACGCGCATCGATTCCATCGAGTTCGAAGGCAAGGAACTCGCGCGCCTCAAGGTGACGGTCGGCATGCTCGGCCGCGAGGCGGATTCGGATTCGGACTGGGATCTCGCCGCCGACGTGCATCGCCTGGACATCCGCCTGGCGCGCGGGGAAGACGACGAATGGCGTGTGATCCGCGCCGGGCCCCAGGAAAAGCGCTAGTCGGTCTCGACCGCGTTCCAGCGCTCGCGGAACGCGCGAAGCGCTTCGTCGCGGATCGCGGCATGTCTGCGCGACAGGAGAAGCGACGATGGCGCGCAGACACGCGGCCGGATCACGCCGAGATCCGCCGCGGCGTCGAACAGGCTGGGATACCAGCGTTCCCATTCCGGCAGGATCGCCTCGACGTTCTCACGCAGGCTCATCGGTTGCCGCATCCGGCTGAGGCGCCGCGGGCGGCGGCGTGTTTGCGCTCCACATCTCGCGATGGAGAAGCCATTGGCCGTCGACCTTCTTCCAGAGCTCGAGGAACTTGCCGGTCGCGGGCAGCCCACCGCCGGATCCGCCGAGCCGGTAGCTGCCCTGTCGATGCGCATGGTCGCCGAACATCAGCGTTTCGACCGTCGCGATCTCGAGCGACGGGCCGCCGGGTGGGTTGGTGCGCGCGATGAATTCCTGGATCGCCGCGCGGCCTTCGACGATCTCCGCGTCGGGCGGCAGCAACTGCGCATCCTCGGTGTAGAGCGCGGCGACGCCCGCCGCGTCGTTCGCAAGGTAACGCTCGAGCCAGGCATCCGCGGCTTCCTGCGGAAACGCTTCCGGCACTGGGCTTTCGGCACAGCCGGACACGGCCAGCGACAAGAGCAAGGCGATCAATGCCGGTTGACATTGCGACTCCATCAGGCCGGAGACTCCGGCGCTGGCATCTGCGCCGGCGGCGGCGCATTCGTGCTCCACATGTGGCGATAAAGCAGCCATGCGCTATCCACCTGCTTCCACAACTCGATGAACTTGCCGACCCGCGGCTCGCCTTCTTCCGGAAACAGCGCGCTGTAACTGCCCTCGCGGTACCAGTAGTCGCCGAGCCTCACTGAATCGACCGCGGAGACCTCGAGGCGCACCTGCCCAGGATTGTAGGTCTTCCAGAACGTCGCAATGGCTTCGTGGCCGGCGACGATCGGCTGGTCCGGCGGCAGGACTTCCGCATCCTCGCTGTACATCATCGCAAGTCCGTCCACGTCGCCGCTGTTGAATGCGCCGATCCAGCCGTCGGCGGCGGCTTGCGGGAACGGTGCCGGCGCCTTGGCCATGTCGCAGCCGGCGAGTCCGACGAGTGCAATCAAGGCAACCCATGGGGCAACATGATTCCGGTTCATGGCGTGTCTCCCCCTTTGCTTCGCCCGCCCCGATCATACTCGCGCAATAGCGCGATGGATCATCCTCCCTCGCGCAGACGCGCGAGCGTCAGTCCGTCGCCGAGCGGCAGCAGCGACAGGTCGATGCGCGGATCCGCGAGCAGCCGGTCGTTGAACTCGCGGAGCGCCAGCGTATCCGGATCCCGATTCGCCGGGTCCGCGACCGCCCCGCTCCAGAGCGTGTTGTCGACCACGATCAGGCCACCCGGCCGGACCAGGCGCAAAAGCCGCTCGTAGTAGCCGAGATAACCCTGCTTATCGGCGTCGATGAAGGCAAAGTCATAGCAGCCGCTTTCGCCGGCGGCGAGGCGCGCTTCGAGAGTCTCCCGCGCCGGCGCGAGCACGAGCTCGATCTTTCCTGCGACGCCCGCGCTCTGCCAGTGCCGACGCGCAATGGCCGTGTACTCTTCGCTGACGTCGCAGGCGAGCAGGTGGCCGTCGGCGGGCAGGGCGAGCGCGACCGCGAGGCTCGAGTAGCCGGTGAACACGCCGACCTCGATCGCGCGCCGAGTCTTCGTCAGGCGCACGAGCATCTGCATGAACTGCCCCTGCTCCGGCGCAATCTGCATGTTGACCCGCGGGTGCGAGGCTGTCTCGGCGCGGAGCTTCGCGAGCGCAGGCGATTCGCGCAGCGAATGGCCGAGCAGGTAGTCGTAGAGACGATCGTTCAGCGCTAGCGTGCGATTCGACATCCGCGTTCAGTACCCGCGTCTGACGTCCACTTCGGACAGCAGCTTTCCACCGGCTGCGAAACGGCGCAGATTCTCACGCGCAATGAGCCAGCGCGGCTCCTCGCCGAGATCGGTGGCCGCCGCGACATGGGGCGTGATCAGGACGTTCGGCGCGCGCCACAGCGGGTGATCGGCAGGCAGCGGCTCGGGATCGGTGACGTCGAGCCCGGCGCCGCCGATGCGGCCGTCCTCGAGCGCGGCGATCAGGTCCGCCGTGACGACGGTCCCTCCGCGCCCGACATTGATGAAGAGTGCGCCGCGCTTCGCGGCGTCGAAGATTTTCCGGTTGAAGACACCGCGGGTTTCCGGCGTGAGCGGCAACGAGTCGACGATGACGTCCGCCCGCGCGACGAGGGCCGGCAGGTCACCGCTCAATCCTTGCTCGCTGACGAACGGCGGCTTCTCCCGCGGCGAATTTCGCGTCGCGATGACCGTCATGCCGAGCGCGTGCGCGCGCCGCGCGACCTCCGTGCCGATGCCCCCGAGTCCCGCGACCAGAATGGTCTTGCCTTCGAGCGACCACATGCGCGACTCGGGCACGGCATCCGGCGACCATTCACCGAGCGCCTGTTGCGGCACGTAGGTCGCGAGCCCGCGTGCGAGGCCGAACATGAAGGCGAGCACGTGCTCGGACATCACGGGGCCGGCAATCTTCTGCATGTTGGAGAGCGCGATCCCACGCCCGGCGAATCCAGGTGTCCCAACGCAACGTTCGACGCCGGCATACAGATGCTGGATCCAGCGGAGCCGCTTGCCAGCTTCCACCAATTCGGGCGTGCAGGCGCCGATCACCGCGTCGGCGTCGGCGACTTCGCGGAGCGCCTCGGCCCGATCACGCGCGCCGATGAGCTTCACGCCAGGCGCCGCAGATCGCATCCAGGCGATCCGCTCCGCGTCGGCACCTGCTACCACGACCTTGCGCGGCGCGCGCCAGCCCGGCCGGTCGGCGAGCGCGGTTGCGGATTCCTGAAGGCCGAGCGCCGCGATCAGGCGCGCGGTCTCGGCGTCGGCCGCCTGCGAGCCGGCCGGCATGCTGCCGAAAATCAGCAGACTTGCGGCGGCAGCCAGCGTGAATTTGTGAGCAAGTGTCAGGTTCATGGGCGACTCACTTAGTCTATGAGGGAAAGTCACGAAAAGCTGGCAAGCCCTGACATCGCCGCCTTGAAAGCCTGCGTATTCTCGGCGCCGTGGCGGTGATTGCGCACCACCCATCGCCCGGAGACCATCACGTCGCGCCACGGGCGGCACGGGCTTGAAAAGACCAGTGCATCGAGCAACTGCTCGACGGGCAGGCCGAGAAGCGATTCATCCTCGGCGTCGACCACCAGCAGATCGGCCCGCGCGCCTGCCTGCAGCCCCCAGCTATCAAATCCCGCCGCAGCGGCGCCGCCTGCGAGGCTGCCATTGAACAGCCGCTGCGCGCTTGCGGGCGATCCCGATTCGGGCGCAGCGGCGATGTTGCGTCGTCGAAGCAGCAGACGCTGCCCGTACTCGAGGAGCCTCAGCTCCTCGCGCCAGTCGCGCGTCACGTGACTGTCGGAGCCGATCGAAAATGCCGCTCCGGCCGCCAGCCATCGAGGCAGGTCGCAGAGTCCGTCGCCGAGATTGGCCTCTGTGCTGGGGCAAAGCACGATGCCGGCACCGCTCTGCGCCACCGACGCGATTTCGTGGGGCGTCGCGTGTGTGGCGTGAACGAGTTGCCAGCGAGCGTCCAGGGTGACATGCCGTGCCAGCCATTCCACGGGACGCGCGCCGGTCGCCGCGATGCAGTCGTCCACTTCGCTAGTCTGTTCGGCGACGTGAACGTGGATCGGGCCCTGGTCGCCATCGCAGCGCGTGACAAGTTCGAAGATCGAGTCCGCCGATGCGGCGCGCAGCGAGTGGATCGCCACGCCAGCCGTGACGAGCGGCGCCTTCATCGCGCGCACGCCGTCGCGCAGAAGGATTGCGTCGTCGGGCGTCGCTGCAAACCGCCGCTGGTCGTCGCGGAGCTTCGGTTGCCGGTAATCCGCGCGTTCATACAACGCCGGCAGCATCGTCAGGCCGATGCCGGCCTTAACCGCCGCCTGGACCAGCGCGCGAGTCATCGCGAGCGCGTCGTCGTAGCGCGAGCCGTCGGGCGCATGTTGCAGGTAGTGGAACTCGCACATCTGCGTGTAGCCACCACGCAGCAGTTCGATATAGAGCTGTGTGGCCACCGTCTCGAGTTGTTCAGGCGTGACGCGCCGTGCGACGCGGTACATTCGGTCGCGCCAGCTCCAGAAATCGTCGCTGCCCGAATCGCGCCGCTCCGTGAGCCCCGCGAATGCCCGCTGAAACGCATGGCCGTGGGCGTTCACCTGTCCGGGCAAGGCAGGGCCCGGCAGTGCGGCCACGCCATCAGGCTGCGCCGTGTCCGGCTGCACGGCGGACCAGCGGCCGTCCGCGGCCACCTCCAGCAGAACCGACGCACGCCACTGGCCTGCCACCCAGGCGCTGGGTGCCCACAGTCGTTGCATGGACCCGCGATCAAGCACGCGGCCTCCAGGCCAGCATCGTCTCGATCAATTGTCGGAGGATGGGCTGCACGAGTCCGGCGCGCTCGGGATCGACCGCATGCGGGCCGGCTTCCTGCATGTAGCAACTCCAGCACATTTCGAGCTGGACCGCGTGCACACCATGATCCGGATCGCCGTAATGGCGCGTCGCGTAGCCTCCCTTGAAGCGACCGTCCACGACCTGGGAGAAGCGGCTCTGGCCCGCCAGCACCCGGGCCAGTGCGCCGCGCAATGTCGGCGCGCAGCTCACGCCATTCACTGTCCCAAGATTAAGGTCCGACAGCCGGCCGTCGAATAACCACGGCAATTTGGACTTGATGCTGTGGCCATCGAACAGGATGACGTGACCGTGCGATCCACGAAGGCGGTCGAGTTCCGCGCGCAGTGCGTCGTGATAGGGCTGCCAATAGTGCCGGATGCGCCGCGCGATCTCCGCCGGATCCGGCGTCGAGGCGTCGCGGTAGAGCGGATCACCGGTAAAGAACCGCGTCGGGCAGAGCTCGGTATTGTTCATGCCCGGGTACATCGGCGTGTCGTCGCGCGGGCGATTCAGGTCGATCAGGTAGCGGCTGTAGCGCGGCACGATCAGCGAGGCACCCAGCTCGCGCACGAAGTCGTAGAGCTTTTCGAGATGCCAGTCGGTGTCCTCCAGGCCAAAGGCACGCCCGACATAGCGCCAACGCTGGTCGTCGGGCAGTTCGATTCCGACGTGCGGCAGACTCACGGCGAGCGGCAGCCGGCCGCGGTGAAGCGTGTAGATCGTCATCCTGGTCGCAGGTAATCGCCGGTCTTCAGTCGCCGGCCTGCGGCGCTTCATGAATGACACGTCCGGCGCGGATCGTGCAGCGCACTTTCGCGAAATTCGCCGGATCCACGGCCGGATCCGCCTCGAGCACGACCAGATCCGCCGCCATGCCCGGGACGAACTGCCCGCGGCTCGTCTCTTCCCTCCAGCGCGCGGCGGGCGCGGTCGTGAGCGAGGCGAGGATCTGCATCGGCTTTAGCGCCCGCGACATCAGCCGGTATTCCTCGGCCGGATCGTACTCGGTCATGTAACCCACGTCGGTACCGAACAGCACCTGGCCGCCCGCCGCGCTGAACACGCGCAGCTGCTCGACCGCATCGCCGGTCGCGAGCTCGACGATGCGCGGCTCGAGCTTCGCTTTCTTCAGCTCATGGGACCAGAGCTGGAGTGTCGGCACCACGGACATGCCCTTCGACACCAGCTGCGAGACGAGCGCGGGCTCCCAGACCGTCCTGCCCTCGCCGATCGTCGTGTGCACGAGCACATCGACGCCCGCCTCGATCGCGAGATCGATGCCCTCGACGGCGGTCGGGTGCGCGAGAACCAGCAATCCACTTCGATGAGTTTCGTCCGCGGCCGCTAACGCAATTTCAGGATCCATGAACGCGACGCGTCCGCCGCCCTGCGGCGTCATGACGAAGAGCTTGGTCGCATCCGCCCCGCGATCGAGATTCGCCTGCACGAATTCAAGCGCTTCCTCGACCGTCGCCGGCTGCTGCAGCCGCGCCAGAACGTCCGGCGGCAGGTCGCGCAGGTAGAACGGGATGCCGTCCTCCGGATAGAGCGGCGATCCCGCGGTGTAGATGCGTGGCCCGGGGATCTCGCCACTCTCGATGCGCTCGCGGAGCGCCAGCGTATTGTCGGGGTTCGACCCAGTATCGAGCACCGTCGTGAATCCAAAGCGCGTGAGCATGTCCTTGAGAGCTGCGGCCAACTCGGCCGCCGGGCGCTTACCGGCGCTTTCCCACTTCGGCTCGGTGAAATGCACGTGGCTGTTCTGGAATCCCGCGACGACCGTACCTCTGTCGCACCGCTCCAGTCTCGCCGCGCCGCGTGTCGCGGTCTCTTTCCGCGGGCCGGCCGCGACGATGCGTCCCTCGACGATCACGACCGCCGCGTCGTCGATCGCCGGCCGATCCGGCGCCATGTAAAGGCGCGCCGCCTCAATCACCGTCGCGCCTTCGGGCGCGCGCTCGCCGCAGGCCGCAAGCACCAGCCCGAACCCAAGCAGGACAGCGGCGGTTACTGTACGCATGGCATCCTCTTCGGAAGCTCCATGCGATTCTCCACCCTGTGGGCCGCAATTGCAGCCCCATCGGGTCAGCGGTACCGCAGCCTCAGCGCGTTGCCGACCACGGAGACCGACGAGAGGCTCATCGCGAGCGCGGCGATCATCGGCGACAGCAGGAGCCCGGTCCACGGCCACAGGACGCCCGCCGCAATCGGCACGCCGAATGCGTTGTAGATCGGTGCAAACCCGAGGTTCTGCCGCATGTTCCGCACGGTCGCCGCCGAAATCTCGCGTGCGCGCGCGATACCCCGCAGGTCGCCCTTCACGAGCGTCACCTGCGAGCTCGAAATCGCGACATCGGTGCCCGTGCCCATCGCAATGCCGACGTCGGCCGCGGCGATCGCCTGCGCGGTCATTGCCGCATCGCCCGTCGCCATGACGATGCGAAGCCCGGCGCTGCGCAGCATCGAGAGCGCCTCCGGTGTCGTCGACTTGACCGGATCCGCGACCGCGACCAGCCCGGCGAGCGCACCGTCCGCCGCGAGGAACATTACGCTCGCCCCTTCGCCGCGAAGACGCGCAGCCTCGGCGGCGAGCGGCTCCATCGACACGCCGAGGTCGCGCATGAGCGCAGCGCTGCCAAGCGCAAGCGTCCGCCCTCCGACCCGCCCGCGGACGCCGAGCCCGGTTCCCGATTCGAACGATTCCGGCCTCGCAAGCGCGAGCCTGCAACGGCGCGCCTCGGCGACGATCGCCTGCGCCAGCGGATGCTCGCTGCCCGCATCCAGGCTCGCGGCCAGCCTCAGCAATTCCGTTTCATTGAATCGGGGCGCGGCCACGGCGGCGCGGAACGCCGGCCGGCCCTCGGTCAGCGTGCCGGTCTTGTCCACGATCAACGTGTCCACCGTTCGCAGTTTCTCGATCGCCTCGGCGTCGCGGAACAGGATGCCGGAGAGCGCGGCGCGGCCGGTCACGACCATGACCGACATCGGTGTCGCGAGCGCGAGGGCACAGGGGCAGGCGATGATCAGCACCGACACCGCGTTCAATACGGCGTAGGCCCACGAGGGCTCGGGTCCGAACCAGCCCCACAATAGTAACGTCGCGACCGCTATACCGATCACCGCCAGCACGAACCCGTACGAGACCCGATCCGCGAGACGCTGCATCGGCGCGCGGGAGCGCTGCGCCTGCGCCACGAGCTCGACGATCTGCGCGAGCATGGTTTCGCTGCCCACGCGATCCGCGCGCATGACGAGGCTTCCGTTCGCGTTCTGGGTGCCGCCGATCAGCCGGTCGCCCGGATCCTTGCTGACCGGCAACGACTCGCCGGTCAGCATGGACTCGTCCACATTCGAGTGCCCTTCGATTACCTGGCCGTCCACCGGCACCTTGTCGCCCGGGCGAACGCGCAGCCGGTCGCCGATGTGTACGTGGTCTAGCGGGATCTCCTCGTCGCTGCCGTCCGCGCGCAGGCGTCGCGCGGTCGGCGGCGCAAGGCGAAGGAGCGCCTTGATCGCAGCCGAGGTCGAGGAACGCGCCCGGAGCTCGAGCATCTGCCCGAGCAGCGTCAACGAGACGATGACGGCCGCGGCTTCGAAGTAGACGCCGACGCGGCCGTGTTCGTGGAACGACTCCGGGAACCAGTCGGCCGCGACCGTTGCAGCCATACTGTAGAGAAACGCGGCGCCGACGCCTGTGCCGATCAGCGTCCACATGTTGGGATTTCGCGTGGCGATGGACTGCGACCAGCGCACGAAGAAGGGCCACGCGGCCCACGCGATGACCGGGGCCGAGACCACGAGCTCGATCCAGCTTCGCTGATCGGGCGTCAGGAAATCGGTCCGATGGCCCAGCATGGCAAGCGCGAGCACGATGAGCGTGAGCGGCAGCGTCCACCAGAATCGCCGCGAGAAATCGCGCAGCTCCGGAAAATCCTCGCCCTCTGCGGGCGGCAGCATTGCCTCGAGCGCCATACCGCACATCGGACAGTTCCCCGGCGCGTCGCGCATGATCTCGGGATGCATCGGGCAGGTGTAGCGGGTGCCTTCCGCGGTCGCCACGGCGCCTGCAACCGGCTGCTGGTCGGACTCTCGATGAGTGTAATGCACGCGATGCATTCAGCGCTTTTCCATCCCGCACCTTCCGGTAGCCGCGGGTACCTATGATTTCTTAGCGTGCGACGACCAGTGGATATGGACGATCTTCCAGCCCGATGCCGTCGAGCGCAGCACCATTGTTTCGGCGCTGGCGACCGAAGTCGCCTTTCCGTCCTTCTCCACGCGCAGCTCGCTCTCGCTCGCAACCCACGCCACGTCGCCGCCCACGCGGGCGGTGCGGGCCGTGAAGAAGCGATCCGCGGTTGCGGCGGCGGCCATTGCGGCGTCGGGCACGTCGATCCGCGGCTCCCCGCCCATGGCCGCGCCGTTGTGCATGTAAAAGAGAAGCAGCGTCAGGGACAGATAGCGGGTCACGTTCGACTCCTTGATGGACTATCAATGGTGATGGGGCGGCGCTTTCGAGTGATCGTTGGCATGTGAATGCTCCGCGGGCGCATCCTCGATGCCGGCATCATGCTGTTGCGGGACGGCTTCGGTCCCTCCGTACTGATGCCCGCCGCTTATCTCCACGAGCTCGTCGTATTTTCCCCGCGGCATGTCGGGCAATCGCTGGAGAAACGCGACCAAGCCCCAGATGTATCCGTCGTCCATGCTCTTCCCCCACGCGGGCATTCCGCTCATCTTCACGCCGTGCTTGATGACCCAAAATGCGGCCGCCGGATCTTCGATACGCTTCCGGGTCAGAACGGGAGGGGCCGGATACAGGCCTTTGCTCGATTCTGTCGACTCTAGCCCCGGCTTGAGGTGGCAGCCGGCGCACATGGCGTCGTAGTTGCCTGCGCCGGCGCGGATCAACGACTCGTCGTCAAGCTTGGGAACGGCGATATCGGCTGCGCGTGCCGCAATCGAGCGATCGCGCAGCGTGTCCATCACACGCGCGGTCAGCCACCAGTGCGGCTCGTCCGCCGCGATGTTGTACGCGCCCGACCAGATGAATACTGCCTTGCCGACGACAATCAGCAACAACACACCCAGCAGCCAAATGATCGTCTTCATGCTCTTACCTCGGGTTCCATGATTCATCCTGGATGATCGACCGCGCCGACCACGAGCGCGAGCCACTTGTGAAGCGTGCGGGACAGGCGCCCGGAACATGGCATGCGATGAAGCCTGCCCACGGGCACACACCCTTGCAAGTCCACGCACCGCTGCAGTCGCCTCCGACATCGCGGTTTGAGACAATGCGCGGATGCCTTCCGAGCGTGATTTCGTGCTGCACAGCTGGTGCGTGCCGGGCGACTGGAACGCGCCCACGGTCGTCGGCGGCCGCGGCGCGCGGCTCCTGCTCGAGGGCGGCCGCGAGCTCCTCGACATGTCGAGCCTGGTGGAGTGCAGCAATCTCGGACACCAACACCCGCGCCTCGTCGCCGCGATCAAGGCGCAGGCGGAAAAACTCTGCTTTGTGACGAGCGCCTGGGGCTCCGAGCCGCGCCGTGCGCTGGCCGAGCGCCTGCTCGAGCTGTCGGGTTTCGAGGACGGGCTCGTGTTCTTCACGGTCGGCGGTGCCGACGCCAACGAAAATGCCGTGCGCATCGCGCGGCAGGTTTCACGTAAGCCCCGCGGGCTCGTCGTGACACGCGACCGCTCGTACCACGGCGCGACCTACATGGACATGGCGCTCTCGGGCGACAGCCGGACGGCGCACCAGGTCGATGCCGAGGCTTGGGGCGTACGGCATGTGCCGCCGCCGTATTCCTACCGGTGTCCTTTCGGCAGCAGCGACGCCCGCGAATGCGGGCGTCTCGCGGCCGCGGCCGTCGCCTCCTGCATCGACGCCGAGGGCGCGGCACGGGTCGTGGCGGTGATGATGGAAACCGACGCCGGCAGCAACGGCATCATCGCGCCGGACAACTACTGGCCGGCGCTTCGCGAACTGACGCGCGAGCGCGACGTGCTCCTGATCGCCGACGAGGTCATGAGCGCTTTCGGCCGCTGCGGCGAATGGTTCGCCTGGCAGCGCCACCGCGAGACCGGGCGGCCGGATTTGATGACGCTCGCCAAGGGTCTGACGGGCGCCGCGATCCCGCTCGGTGCGGTCGTCATGAATGCAGCCGTTGCGCGGCGCATCGAGCGTGAAATGTTCTACGGCGGACTGACCTATTGCGGTCATCCGCTGTCCTGCGCCGCCGGGATCGCCGCAATCGACGCCTACCGGGATGAAAAACTCATCGAGCGCTCGCGCGTGCTCGGCGCCTCGATGTTTACGGAACTGCAAAGGCTCGCCGCTCGCCATGCGGTGATCGGCGAGGTTCGCGGCGGACGCGGCCTGTTCGCCGTCGTGGAACTCGTCGCCGACCGCGCGACGCGGGCGCCGCTCGCACCCTGGCCGGCACAGACCGACGCGATGCGCGCGATGCTTGCCGCCGCGCGCGACGAGGGCGTGTCCTTCGGTTCGCGCGGAAATCTCCTGATTCTCGCGCCGCCGCTCGTGATCGCGGAATCCGATCTCACCGCGGCGCTCGCCCTGCTCGACCGATTGCTCGTCCGTTTCTTTCCCGCGGCGATGGAGCGCGCCTCATGAGCTTCCGCCTGACCTACGCCACGATGTTCAACCCGCCGGAGGAGATGCACGAGCGCTTCGAAAAATCGCTCGCGACCGTCCGCGGCCGTCTGGGCGCAACCCATCCGATGTACATCGACGGCAAGGACGTGCCGGCCGCGGCGACCGACGAGCGCGCGAGCCCGATCGACAACAAGATCAGGATCGGCCGCTTCCCGCACGCGAACGCGAAGGAAGTCGATGCCGCCATCGCGGCCGCGCACCGTGCCTTCCCGGCTTGGCGTGACGCCGGCATGGCCAAGCGCGTTGCCCTCATGCGCAAGGTTGCGGACATCCTCGAAGAGCGCGTCTACGAGATCGCCGCGGCGCTCGTGCTCGAGGTCGGGAAGAACCGGCTGGAGGCGCTCGGCGAGGCGCAGGAATGCGTGGACTTCTTCCGCGTGTACGCGGACGACTTCGAGTCTCACAAGGGATATGAGTTCGACCTGCCGAACGATCCTTCGAATGTCTTCGTCTCGCGCAACAAGAGCGTGATGCGTCCCTACGGCGTCTGGGCGGTGATCGCACCGTTCAACTTCCCGATCGCGCTCGCGGCCGGTCCGACAGCCGCCGCGCTCGTCACGGGCAACACCGTGGTCGTCAAATGCGCCTCCGACACGCCCTGGGCGGGTCGGCTTCTCGCCGACTGCATCCGCGACGCGGGCCTGCCGGCCGGCGCCTTCAACTATGTCAACGGCCCGGGCACGGCGATCGGCGAGCAGCTCGTGCGCGATCCGCGGATCGCAGGCGTGACCTTCACGGGCTCGGTCGCGGTCGGCCGCGCGATCATGCAGGAAATTGCGGCCGGCGCTTACCCGAGGCCTTACATCGCCGAGATGGGCGGCAAAAACCCGACCATCGTGACGGAAAACGCCGACCTCGACCGCGCGGCCGCGGGCATCGCTCGCTCCGCCTACGGCATGGGCGGGCAGAAGTGCTCCGCGCTCTCGCGGCTCTACGTGCACGAGAAGGTCGCCGATGACCTGCTCACGAAGATCGAGAAAGAGATCGACAAGATCCGGATCGGCGATCCGACCGAGCGCTCGACGGGCCTCGGGCCGGTCGTGAACAAGCGCGCGCACGAATCCTATGCGCGCTACGTCGCGGACCTCAAGAGCCGCGGCGCGAAGATCCGCCGCGGCGGCAGGCAGCCTTCGCAAGGCGTGTTCGCACGTGGCTTCTACGTCGAGCCCGTGCTCGCGGAGGCAGCGCCGTCCGATCCCCTGTGGAAGCACGAGATGTTCCTGCCGATCCTGATGGCGCAGCGCTATCGCGACCGCGAGGAGGCCATGCGCCTCGCCAATGACACCGACATGGGACTCACCGCCGGCTTCTACGGATCGCCGGATGAAGTGCGCTGGTTCCAGGATCGAATCGAGGCAGGCGTCACCTACGCGAATCGCGCGCAGGGCGCGACTACCGGCGCCTGGCCCGGCTATCAGCCTTTCGGCGGCTGGAAAGGCTCGGGTTCCTCCGGCAAGGCGATCGCTTCCGCCTATTACCTGCCGCTCTATCTACGCGAGCAGTCGCGCACCGTGGTGGAGTGAATGACGCAGTTCCTGCCGCTTGCGGAGTCGATCGCAACGCTCGTCGCCGACGGCGCCTGCGTCGCGCTCGAGGGCTTCACGCATCTCATTCCCTTCGCGGCCGGTCATGAGCTGATCCGGCAAGGGCGGAAAGACCTGCATCTCGTGCGCATGACGCCCGACCTGA
>Ga0187892_10002720_pt1 | contig 34331 bp, 29 predicted proteins | sample MA1701073metaG_FD_139345 | JGI IMG/M metagenome (GOLD analysis project Ga0187892, IMG submission 139345) | Bio-ooze microbial communities from a basaltic lava cave in the Kipuka Kanohina Cave System on the Island of Hawaii, USA - MA170107-3 metaG ... | reverse complement strand
GTTGAGCGTTGAGCGTTGAGCGTTGAGCGTTGAGCGTTGAGCGTTGAGCGTTGAGCGTTGAGCGTTGAGCGTTGAGCGTTGAGCGTTGAGCGTTGAGCGTTGAGCGTTGAGCGTATCCAGTATGGTCCCGAATTCCACGCTGAACGCTCAACGCCGAACACTGAACCTCTTCACAGCGCTTTTCTCAAATTCGCCGGCGCGATCCGCAGCGCCTCGCGGTACTTGGCGACCGTTCGGCGCGCGCATTCGATGCCCTGCTCCTTGAGCATGTCGGCGATCTGGTTGTCGGAGAGCGGCTTCTTCGGGCTCTCGGCCGCCACGAACTGCTTGATCAGCGCGCGCACGGCCGTGCTCGAGGCATTGCCGCCGGTCTCGGTGCCCAGGGCCGAGCCGAAGAAATATTTGAGCTCGAAGGTGCCGAACGGCGTGGCCATGTACTTGGCCGTGGTCACGCGGCTGATGGTGGACTCGTGCAGGCCCAGCTCGTCGGCGATCTCGCGCAGCACCAGCGGGCGCATCGCCAGCTCGCCGTGCACGAAGAAGTTCTTCTGCCGCTCGACGATGGCGTTGCTCACGCGCAGGATGGTGTCGAAGCGCTGCTGGATGTTCTTGATGAACCAGCGCGCCTCCTGCAGGCGCTGCTGCAGGGCCTGCGCGCCCTCGCCCTTGTGCTGCTTCAGGGCGCTGGCGTAGATGTCGTGCACCCGCAGGCGCGGCATGACCTCGGCATTGAGCTGCACGCGGAACTTCGCCTGGGCCCCGCGCCCGGTCTTCACGACGATCACATCGGGCACGATGATGTTGCGCTCCACATCGACGAAGCGGCGCCCGGGCTTGGGCTCGAGCCGGGCAATCCAGGCCATGGCGGCCTTGATCTGCAGCTCGGTGTCACTGCACAGCGGCGCCAGGCGCTTCACGTCGCGCCGCGCCAGCAGCTCCATGGGCTGGGCACAGATGCGCAGGGCCGTGGCGAGCATGGCCCGGTGCGCGGCGTCACCGGCGGCGCCGGCCAGCTGGACCTGCAGCTGCAGGCTCAGGCACTCGCCCAGGCTGCGTGCGCCGACGCCGGCAGGCTCCAGGTGCTGCAGCAGCTTGAGCGCCATGGTGAAGCGCTGGATCAGTTCCTCGAGCTGATCCTCGTCGTCGCCGGCCAGGCCGGCCGCCAGCGAGGCCAGCGAGTCTTCGAGGTAGCCGTCGTCGTTGAGCGACTCGATCAGAAAGCGCAGGGCGGCGCGGTCCTCCTCGCTCAGGCGCAGCGCCAGCGCCTGGCGGTGCAGGTGCGCGGCGAGCGACTCCTGGCCGCGCGCCAGCTCGGTGGCATCGACCTCGCCTTCGTCGCCCAGGTTGTTCTTGCGCGCCGGCGCATCGCCGCCCCATTCGCCGTCGTCGGCCCCGGACTCGGCACTGCCATCGCCCTCCCAACTGGGCGCGTCGCCCAGGTCGGCAGCCGCCGGCTCCTGTTCATTCGAGCCCGCAGTGCCCGTATCTTCAGCACTGCCCGCTATGGAATATGCAGCATCGTCGGCCGCGCGCTCGTCCTCGCGCACCGGCCCCTCGGCCTGGGCCTGGCCGGGCTCCTCGCGTGGCGCCTCGTCCGTGGCGAGTTCGAGGAAGGGGTTGTCGTCGAGCATTTGCTCGACCTCCTGGTTGAGCTCCAGCGTGGACAGCTGCAGCAGCCGGATCGACTGCTGCAGCTGCGGCGTCAGCGCCAGGTGCTGCGAGACGCGGAGTGACAAACCTTGTTTCATTGGAGGTCACTACATCCGGAAATGCTCGCCGAGGTAGACCCGGCGCACATCGGCGTTGTCCACGATTTCCGACGGCGTGCCCTGGGCCAGCACATGGCCGTCGCTGATGATGTAGGCGTGGTCGCAAATGCCCAGGGTTTCGCGCACATTGTGGTCGGTGATCAGCACGCCGATGCCGCGCGACTTGAGGAAGCTGATGATGCGCTGGATTTCGATCACCGCGATCGGGTCGATGCCGGCAAACGGCTCGTCGAGCAGGATGAAGCGCGGCTGGGTGGCCAGGGCGCGCGCGATTTCAACCCGGCGGCGCTCGCCGCCCGAGAGCGCCAGCGCCGGCGAATCGCGCAGGTGGTCGACCCGCAGGTCCTGCAGCAGGGCGCTCAGGCGCCGCTCGATCTCCTGGCCGGACAGGGGCTGGCCGGCCCTCTCGCCGTCGGAATGGCGCTGCAGCTCCAGCACGGCGCGCACGTTGTCCGCGACGTTGAGCTTGCGGAAAATCGAGGCCTCCTGCGGCAGGTAGGACAGGCCCAGGCGCGAACGGCGGTGGATGGGCATGTGCTCGACCTGGCGGCCGTCGATCGTGATTTCGCCCGCATCGGCTCGCACCAGGCCCACGATCATATAGAAGGAGGTGGTCTTGCCCGCGCCGTTGGGCCCCAGCAGGCCCACGACCTCGCCCTTTTGCACGGCCAGCGTGACGTCCTTGACCACCTTGCGGCTGCCATAGGACTTCTGCAGATGACGGGCTTCGAGCCGGCTCGCTGGCTCGGCCTCGGCGCGGCTCACGGGGCGCTCCGTCACTTCTTGTCCCCGCCCATGGTCGTGCTGGGACGCAAGGCCGGCAGCACCTTGGCCCCGGCGGGCGCCGCCTCGGAGGCGGCCGCCCCAGATGCCGCCCCCCTGGGCGTCAGCATGGCCCGGATGCGGCCGCCCGCGCCGGCGGACTGCGGGCTGGTGACCGCGCCGTCGACGGTGAACACGTCGGTGCTGTTGTCGTAGGTGATCAGGTTGCCCGTCATTTCGTCGTTGAGAGTGGCGCCCCGGTAGCGGCGCAGTTCGGCGCGCCTGATGAACTTGACGAGGTCGGCCTTGCTGTCGTATTCGATGAGCTCGCCCTCGCCCTCGATGTACTCGTCCAGGCCCTCGCGTTTTTGCCGGAAGTAGGCCAGCTTGCCGGCCTCGGCCGTCACCAGGCCGAACTGGTAGCCCTCCGGGTCCTGGCGCACATCGACGCGCGCGCCCCGGATCACGATGGTGCCCTTGGTCAGCACCACGCGGCCCGTGAAGATGCTGGTCTGCCTGAGGTCGTCGTAGCGCAGGGCGTCGGCCTCGACATTCATGGGCTTGTTGCGGTCGGCCTTTTCGGCCTGGGCCGCGCCCCAGGCCAGGGCGCAGCATACGAACAGCAGAAGCGGGGTGACGTGGTTTTTCATAAAGGCATGAATCTTGCAGGCATTGTAGCGACGGCCTGCCGCAGCCCCAAGCAAAAAGCCCGGCAAGCCGGGCTTTTTGCAGACGGCCGGGAGGCCTTCAATGGCCCTTGCGGACCTCGGCGATCAGGTAGTCGGTCACCTGCAGCGCGCGCTCCATGTTCTGCGCCAGCGAGCCGTCGGTGTAGAAGCGCCCGGCCACGCCCAGCGCCGGCACGCCCGACACCTTGAACGCATCCTGCAGCTGGGTCGCCTTGCGCACCTTGGTGGCGACGGCGAACGAGTTGTAGAGCTCGATGAACCGGGTCTTGTCCAGGCCCTGCTTTTCGATCCAGCCGACGATGGCCTTCTCGCTGTTTCTCAGCGCCTGACGCTCGACGTGGATCGCGTGGAACACCTTGCGGTGCAGCTCGTCGAGCTTGCCCATGGCCTCCAGCGTGTAGAACAGCCGCTGCTCGGGCACGAAGCTGGCATCGAAGGCCACGGGCACGCGCCGAAACAGCACGTCCTTGGGCGCCGTCTTGATCCAGGCCTCCAGCCGGGGCTCGAACGCATTGCAGTGCGGGCAGCTGTACCAGAAAAATTCGATCACCTCGACCTTGCCCTGGCTGGCCTCGACCGGCACGCGCTTGTCCAGCGCGATGTAGTCCGAGCCCTCTTCGGGCCTCTTGCCTTGGGCATGGGCGGCCGGGACGGCCAGGGTGGCGGTGGCCAGGGCGCAGGCAGCGGCCCGGGAAAATTCACGACGTTTCATTCATTGCTCTCCTGTGTTCTGGCTGAGTGCCGGTGTGCCGGGAAGTTCCCGCAGGGCTCAGCGCTGCACGCGCACCAGGGCCGTTTCCATGCCGCTGGTGTCGAGTTTTTCCTTCATCTTGTCGGCATCTTCCTTCTTCTCGAACGGACCGGCGCGCACCCTGAACACCGTGCGGCCCGATTGCTCGCGTTCGGTGACCCTGGTTTCCACGCCCATCAGCGAGAGCTTGGCGCGCTGCGACTCGGCTTCCTCGGCGCTGCGATAGGCGCCAACCTGCACAAAATAGGTGAACGGGTCCGCGCCGGCCGACCTGGCCCTGGCCAGATCGCCCAAGGGATCGGCCGAGATGGCCGGCTTGGACTCGGCCTTCGCGGGCGGCGGCGCCAAGACCGGGGGGGCGGGCAGCGCGGGAGCTGCGCCGGGGCTGTCGGCGCCGACCGGGCCGGAATCGGCCGGCGCCGCAGGCCGGGCCGGGTTCTTGCCGTACAGCGGCGCGTTCGGATCCCAGTCCTTGTTCTTTTTGGTCTCGGCCGCGTCGTGGTCGGCCGTCCGGTTCTGGCCCTTGTGCAGGAAGGGAACGGGCACCTTGGTCACATAGACCGCCACGGCCAGGGCTGCGCCCAGGCCCACCAGCAGGCCGATGATGAAGCCCACGACGGTTCCACCGCGTTGTTGTCCCATGTTCTCCCTCACATCTTGGCCGGCGCCGACACACCGAGCACCGCCAGCCCATTGTGCAGCACCTGGGCCGTCGCGGCGACCAGGGCCAGGCGCGCAAGCTTGACGGCCTCGTCGTCGACCAGGATGCGCTCGGCGTCGTAGTAGCTGTGGTAGATGGACGCGAGCTCGCGCAAGTAGAAGGTCACGTCGTGCGGCGCGAAATCCTGGGCGGCGGCGCTGAGCATCGCGGGGTACTTGGCCAGCTGCAGCATCAGCGCGGCGGCCTGCGGGCTTTGCAGCGGCGAGAGCTCGGTGTCCTTGAGCGCCTGCACGTCGCCACCCCAGGCCGCCAGCACCGAGCAGATGCGCGCATGGGCGTATTGCACATAGTAGACCGGGTTGTCGTTGTTCTGCGCCAGCGCCAGGTCGACGTCGAACACGTATTCGGTGTCGGGCTTGCGCGACAGCAGGAAGAAGCGCACGGCGTCCTTGCTGGTCCATTCGATCAGGTCGCGCAGCGTCACATAACTGCCGGCGCGCTTGGATATCTTGACCTCCTCGCCGCCGCGCATCACGCGCACCATCGTGTGCAGCACATAGTCGGGGTAGCCCTCGGGAATGCCCAGGTTCGCGGCCAGCAGGCCGGCGCGCACGCGCGCGATCGTGCCATGGTGGTCCGTGCCCTGGATGTTGACGACCTTGGCGAAGCCGCGCTCCCACTTGGTGATGTGGTAGGCCACGTCGGGCACGAAATAGGTGTAGCTGCCGTCGGACTTGCGCATCACGCGGTCCTTGTCGTCGCCGTAGTCGGTGGACCTGAGCCACAGCGCGCCGTCTTGCTCATAGGTCTTGCCGGCGTCCTGCAGGCGCTTGACCGCGGCCTCGACCTTGCCGCTGGTGTAGAGGCTGGATTCGAGGTAGTAATGGTCGAACCGGACCGAGAAGGCTTTCAAATCCAGGTCCTGCTCATGGCGCAGGTAGGCTACGGCGAACTGGCGGATCGAATCGAGGTCCTCCACATCGCCGCTGGCCGTGTATTCGCGGTCGTCGGACTTCACCGTCTTCTTCGCCAGGAATTCGGCCGCGATGTCGGCGATGTAGTCGCCGTTGTAAGCTGCGGTCGGCCATTGCGGGTCACCGGGCTTGAAACCCTTGGCGCGCAGCTGGGTCGACAGGGCCAGGGTCTGGATCTGAACGCCGGCGTCGTTGTAGTAGAACTCGCGGTGCACATCCCAGCCCTGGGTCGCGTAGAGGTTGCAGATCGCGTCGCCGAGCGCGGCTTGGCGGCCATGGCCCACATGCAGCGGGCCGGTCGGGTTGGCCGAGACGAACTCGACCATCATGTGCCGGCCATGCGGCGGCTGCAGGCCGAAGCCGTCGGCCGCGTCCAGCACCTCGCGCACGATTTGCTGCTTGGCTTCGGGCTTGAGCCGGATGTTGATGAAGCCCGGCCCGGCGATCTCGAGTGCCTCCACCCAGCGCTGGAAATGCTCCGTTTTTTGTAGCGCCACGCGCAGATTTTCAGCAACCTGTCGCGGGTTCTGTTTCAAAGGCTTGGCCAGTTGCATCGCCGCCGTGGTGGCCCAGTCGCCATGCGCCGCCACCTTGGGCGACTCGAAAGCCGCCTTCTCGCCCGCGCCGGGGAAGAGCTTTTCCAGCTCGGCCGCCAGGCTGCCGAGCAAATCTTGTTTGACTGAGAGCATGGGCCGATTTTACGGGCGCAGTTGCTGGCAGGCGGGCAGGCCCTGGTGTTCGGCCGGTTCAGGCCCCTGTGGCGCCGCGGCCGAGCCGCCGGGCGCACTGCGGTAGAGCGACCAGTTCCGCCCCTGGACCACCAGCGTGAAACCGTCGACTGGCACCTCGTTGGGCGCCACCACCCACTGGCCAGGCTGCTGGAGCGCTGTGGCCAGCACCTGCGGCGTCTGCAGCACCCGTGCCGCCTGCGCATCAAAATCCGCGCCCTCGAACAGCGCGCGCGGCCAGCTGTCACCGGCCGACTGGCGCAGCCCGGGCCAGTCCTGCAGCACCACGATGGGCCGGGGCAGCTGCGTGTAAAACGGAAGGTCGTAAGGGTAGCCGCCCAGCGCGTACACGGTATCGGTGGGCCGGGCCTCACAGGCCAGTGTGCGGGCGATGTCTAGCGTGCCCCCCTCGCGTTTACTATAGCGGCCCGCCACCACGTTGGCCGCCACCCCCACGCCCAGCGCCAGCACGGCCAGAGCGGTGAACACGGTGCGGTCCGCCGGCTTGTCGCCCATCCAGCGGCTGTAGCCCAGCACCGCCAGCAGCGCCAGCGGCGGCATGACGGGCAGGGCGTAGCCGAGCAGCTTGGAGTGCGGCAGGGAAAAGAATCCGATGATCGCGACCAGCCAGATCCAGCACAACGCCAGCCACGGCTTCGCTATCAAATCAGGAGCTGACTGCGACCGTCTGACCGGGGCCAGCGCCTGATTCGGTACAAACAGCACCCAGGGAAACAGCAGCACGAGCAGGCAGACCAGGTAAAACCACCAGGGCTGGCCGTTGTTGAAGGTGGTGGCCACGTAGCGGTTGAACTGCTGGTGGCCGAAGCTATAGGCCAGCATGCCGGGAAACTGCCGCTGTGCCAGCACAAACCACGGCAGGGCGATGGCGGCCAACAGCGACAGGCCGCTGAGCCACGGCAGGTACAGCACTTTTTTGAACTGGCGCGTCCAGAGCAGCCAGAGCAAGAGCACCAGGCCCGGCAGCACCAGCCCGATCAGCCCCTTGCTGAGCACGCCGAAGGCGCAGGCCACGAAGCCCAGCCGCGCGAGCCTGGCATCAGGCCGCTCACCGGCCATGAAGGCGAACGCAAAGCACCAGATCGCCGCGCCGATCCAGGCCGCGACCAGCATGTCGTGGTTCACGTACTGGCCGCCGATCAGGAACGACAGGCTGGTGCCCAGCACCACCACGCAGCGGCGCGCCAGCGGCTCGGAGGCGATCTGGCGCGTGGCCAGGTACAGGGCCAGCAGCATCAGCCCCGCATGCAGGGCCGGCACCAGCCGCAGGGCCCACGCATGGACGCCGAAGGTGGTCAGCGACAGCGCCTCCAGCCAGTACAGGTAGGGCGGCTTGTGGAAAAAGGGAATGCCGTTGAGCCGCGGCGTCAGCCAGTCGCCGCTGTGCAGCATCCAGCGGCCGATGTCGCCGTAGCGCCCCTCATCGGGAACGGCCAGCGGCCGCAGCGCCGCCAACAGCAGCAGCAGGCCCCACAGCAGGGCCAGCGCCCCCCAGGACTTCTTGCGTTCCGTCATGTCAAATCAAATCTCTCATGCGAGCGCAATATAGGAGTCCCGGCCTTAAGGCCAACTTAATGGTGTTTTCCCGCGCCGCGGCCCAGACCGCCGCCCTCGCGCGCCCCTTGCGCCCGGCCTGCCCGGCCTGCCCGGCGGCGGCGCTACTTGCCGTAGCCGCGGGCCAGGAACACGGCCGCTAGCGGAATCAGCGGCAGCAGGTGCGCCTGCAGCATGATGAGCTTGCGCGCCCGCCGGACCTGCGCCTCATCGGGCAGGGCCCCCGTGGCCCGGAGCGTACGCCGCCAGCGGATGAACATCAGGGTCGGCTTGATGGAGATCAGGCCGATCGCCAGGAACAGCGCCAGCTTGAGGTGCAGCAGCGGGTTCGTCCAGTACCAGCCCCAGCCCTTGATGCCCCACCAGGTGCGCGCGACGCCGGTCAGCAGCACGGTTACGGCCGCGATGCCGTAGATCAGGTCGACCTTGCCCAGCCGCTCGACCACGGCCGCGTTGAGCCACTGCGGGCGGCACAGCGCGGCCTCGCTGGCCAGGAACACGACCATGGTCAGCAGCGCCAGGATATGGGCGTAGGCCAGCAGCGCTTCGAGGGTCATTGCACAACCTCCCCCAGGCTTGCCACTTCGTGTGCTGCGCCACCCCCCTCAAGGGGGCCCGCGCCTTGGGACGGCCCGGCGGCGCTCATGCGGCCGCCTTCCAGAAATCAGGCTGGCTGTAGTTGTGCTTGAGGAAATCGATCCACAGCCGCACGCGCAGCGGCAGGTGTTTGCGCTGGGGGAACACGGCGTAAATGCCGTTGGGCGGGGCGGCGAAGCCTTCGAGCAGTGCCACGAGGCGACCGGCCGCGATTTCGGCCTCGACCTCCCAGGTGCTGCGCCAGGCGATGCCATAGCCGGCGACGCACCAGTCGTGCAGCACCTGGCCGTCGGCGCAGTCCAGCGGCCCGCCGGGCTTGAGGTGGATCACCTCGAAGCCGCCGCCTTCCTTGGGCACGCTGAACGCCCAGCCGCGCGTCTGCGACGCGTCGCTGGACAGGGTCAGGCAGTCGTGGCGGGCCAGATCGTTGGGATGCTGGGGCGTGCCGTGGCGGCGCAGGTACTCGGGTGTGGCCACGCACAGGCGCCGGTTGTCGGCCAGCCGCACGCTGACCAGGGACGAGTCGGGCAGGTCGCCCACGCGCACCGCGCAGTCAAAGCCCTCGCCCGGCAGATCGACCACGCGGTCACTCAGGTTCAGCGAGATCGTCACCTCGGGATGCAGTTCGTGGAACTTGGGCACCAGCGGCGCCACATGGCGGCGCCCGAAACCGGCCGGCGCCGTGATGCGCAGATGTCCGCTGGCCTTCACGCCGCCGGCGCTGACGCTGGCCTCGGCATTCGCGATGTCGGCCAGCAGGCGCTGGCAGTCCTCCAGGAACGCGCTGCCCTCGTGCGTGAGCGTGATGCGTCTCGTGGTGCGCACCAGCAGCTTGACGCCCAGGCGCTCTTCCAGCGCATCGAGCCGCCGCCCCATGATGGCCGGCGCCACGCCCTCGGCATGGGCCGCCGCCGTCAGGCTGCCACGGGTGGCGATCGAGACGAAGGATTCAAGCTGTTTGAGTTTGTCCATGCCGGCAGATTATGCGCACGGAAGTCAAAAATCAAGCATTGCCCCGCATTGATTCACACGGCTGGCACATCTCGTGCCGATGTATCCAGCCGGCTCGCCCAGGGCCTTCGAGCGGCTCGCAGGTGGGGCACGGATCAGTCCTGAGCCCCGCCTGGCAGCGCGCCGAGCGCTTCCATTTCTGCAGCGCCGTAGCCCAGCTCGGCCAGCAATTCGCGGCTGTGCTCGCCGAGCTTGGGCGGGGACAGGCGCACGCCCGGGCGCTCGCCGCCGAGCGTGAGGGGCAGCAACACGGTGCGCGTTTCACGCCCATCGGGCAGGGTGATGGGCGCCAAGCCGCCGGTGGCCTTGAGGTGCGGGTCGTCCAGCAGGTCCTGCGGGCGCGTGATCGGTGCAAACGGCAGGGCGTGCTTCTCGAACACCGCGGCGATCTCGGTCGCGCTGAGGGCCGCGAGCCGCTCGCGCAGCAGCGGCAGCATCCAGTCGCGCGCGCGCACCCGGTTGTTGTTGGACGCCAGGCGCGGGTCGGTCTTGAGGTCGGCGAAACCGAAGGCGTCGCAGAAGGTCGCCCAGGCCGTGTCGCTGACGACAGCCAGGAAGATCTGTTCTCGGTCCTTGACGTTGAACACATCGTAGATCGCCCAGGCCGAGATGCGCGCCGGCATGGGCGCGGCGGGCTTGCCGGTGACGGCGAACTGCATCATGTGCTGGGCCACCAGGAACACGTTGTTCTCGAACAAGGCGCTCTGCACTTCCTGGCCTTGGCCGGTTTTCTCACGCATGGCCAACGCCGCCATCGCACCGATGGCGCCGAACAGGCCGCCCATGATGTCGTTGACGCTGGTGCCGGCGCGCAGCGGGTCGCCGGGGCGGCCCGTCATGTAGGCCAGGCCGCCCATCATCTGCACGACTTCGTCGAGCGCCGTGCGGTGGTCATAGGGGCCCGGCAGGAAACCCTTGTGGCTCACGTAGATCAGGCGCGGGTTCAGACCTTTGAGGCTGTCGTAGTCCAGGCCCAGCTTGGCCATGGTGCCGGGCTTGAAGTTTTCGCTGACGATGTCGGCCGTGGCAATCAGGCGCAGCACCGCCTCCTTGCCCTCGGGCGTCTGCAGGTCCAGCGCCAGGCTTTTCTTGTTGCGGTTGAACATGGGAAAGAAGCCCGCGCCCGAGCCGATGAGCTTGCGCGTGGCGTCGCCCTCGCGCCCATGGCCGATCGGTTCGACCTTGATCACCTCGGCCCCCAGGTCGGCCAGCACCATGCCGCAGGTCGGGCCCATGACCATGTGAGTGAATTCAACGACACGCACGCCTGCGTACGGCAGGTGTGCTTCGCTGCTTTGGCCCGCGTAAGGCAGCTGGACGGCTTCAGACATGTTGTGCTCCCTGGACAAAACCCTTGGGCACACCCGCCTCGGGCGTCATGCCGTAGAGCGGCTCGCCGGGCAAGCCGGCCTTGAGCGGCTCGCGCGCGGCGATCAGTTTCTCGATGTTCACGCCGGTCTTCAGGCCCATGGCCTCGAACATGAAGACCAGGTCTTCGGTCACCACATTGCCCGAGGCGCCGGGCGCATAGGGGCAGCCGCCCAGGCCGCTGAGAGAGGCATCGAAGGTGCGCACGCCCACGTCGTAGGCCGCCAGGCAGTTGGCCAGGCCCAGGCCGCGCGTGTTGTGCATATGGGCGGCGCCGGTTTTGTCGCCGACTTCGGCGCGCACCCGGGTGAACAGGCGCCGCACCTGCGCCGGATTGGCCATGCCCGTGGTGTCGGACAGCCCCGTTTCGTCGGCCCCGGCCTTGATGAGCTCGGCCGCCAGCCAGACCACGTCGTCCTCGGCGACCGCGCCTTGCAGCGTGCAGCCGAACGCGGTGGAAATGCCGGCCTCGATCCTGACGGCAGGTGCGATCTCGTTGCGCAGGGCCACGATGGCGCGCACCTCGTCGATCATCTGCTCGCGCGTCTTGCGCACATTGGCCAGCGAATGCGCGGCACTGGCCGACACGGGAATGGTGAGTTTGTGCACACCAGCTTCGAGCGCCGCCTTCGCGCCGTGCGCATTCGGCACGAGCGCCATCACGGTCAGCCCCGGCAGCGTGAGCGCATGCCTGACGACCTCGGCCGCGTCGGCCATCTGCGGCAGCAGCCTGGCCGGCACAAACGAGCAGACCTCGATTTCGCGCAGGCCCGCGGCGTGGAGCGCGGCGATCCAGCGGCATTTGTAGTCGGTCGGCATGGTGGCCTGGACGGACTGCAGGCCGTCGCGCGGACCGACTTCGCTGATCAGGACATCGGTGGAAGAAGCAGGATTTGACATGGTCAGTAAATTCTGTAAGATAGAATAATATTCTTTCTGTTGAAATAATCGCCGGGGACGACGCCCTTGTCAAGCCCTTGGTCACGAGGAGTTCCGCCATGCCCCGCAAAGCCCAAACCGAATCCGTGGCCGATGTCGATGCCGCCCCTGGCGGCGCCGCCGCGGTCGATCGCGCGCTGTCGCTGCTGGCGGCCTTTCGTCCCGGCGACCAGGCCCTGAGCCTGGCCGAGCTGGCAAGCCGCACCCGGCTGTACAAGAGCACGGTGCTGCGCCTGCTGGCCTCGCTGGAACACGCGCGGCTGCTGCAGCGGCTCGACGACGGGCGCTACGGACTCGGCCCGGAGGTGGCGCGGCTGCACGCCCTGTACGCCGCCTCGTTTTCGCTGGACCGCGTGGTGCTGCCGGTGCTGCGCGGGCTGGTCGCCGCCACGGGCGAGAGCGCGGCCTACCATGTGCGCCAGGGCGAGGCGCGGCTGTGCCTGTACCGGGTGGACTCGCCGCATCCGATCCGCGACCATGTCAAGGCCGGCGACCTGCTGCCGCTGGACCGCGGCGCGGGCGCTCGCATTTTGATAGCGTTCGCTACCCAAAGGACGAGGGCTGGAAGCCCCAAAGACCGCCAGCTGCAGGCCAGGATCCGGGCGCAGGGCTACTTTGCCGCAGTGGGCGACCGCGAGGCCGAGGTCGCGGGCATTTCCGCCCCGGTGTTCGGGGCCGACGGCACGCTGGCCGGCGCCCTGACCCTGACCATGCCATCGCACCGCTATGACGAACGCCATGTCCAGCCGGTGCTGGCCGCGGCCCGGGAACTCAGCCTGGCGCTGGGGATGACGGCGCCCCACAGCTGAGGCGGCCGGGCCCGGCATCGGCCTGGCGCCCGCCCCTTGCAACAATCAGCAACCCGGGTACACAAAGCCGCCGAGATGAGTTAAAACAATTGCTCAGACCCCCGGTCACGGGTGATGTGACCGACTTTGCGAACAAGGTGAACGAGTCATGCGCACCTCGGCCCCGGTTCCATTGAATTTGCGACGCTGGTTCGCCGTGGCCAGCTTGGGGGTCATTACCGTCATGGCCCTGTCCCTGGGTTGGCTGCTGTCGAGCATGTTGACCGAGCGCATGCTGCGGCGCGAAGGCGAGGTCATGATGGACTTCGTGCAGAACCTGCTGACCGCCGAAGACACGGCGCGCTACCTCGCAGCGCCGGACGACCCGCAGCTGCGCGAGCGTTTCCTGCTGTCCACGCGCCACATCCACGCGATGCGCGAGCCGGTCCGCGCCAACGCCTATGGGCGCGACGGCACGCTGCTGTGGTCGACCGACCAGGGCTTGATCGGGCGGCGCTATTCGGCAAACAAGGAACTCGACCGTGCCCTCTCGGGCGAGCTGGTGGTGCAAAGCGGGCGCATCGGCGAGCAAGGGCACCACAAGGAAGAACATGAAGGGCTGGGCGAGTATGGCATGTACTTTGTCGAGAGCTACATCCCGATCCGGGACCGGACCTCGCAGCAGGTCCTGGGTGTCATGGAGCTCTACAAGGTGCCGACCCGACTCAACGGCCATATCCGCGCGTTGCTGATCCAGCTGTGGCTGGCCTGTGCGCTCGGCGCCGTGGGCCTGTTTGTCACACTTTACTGGCTCGTGGCCCGCGCCCACCGGACGCTGCGCGCGCAGCAGGCGCAGCTGGTGGAGGTCCAGAGCCTGGCGTCGGCCGCCGAGCTGGCCAGCGCGGTGGCGCACAACCTGCGCAACCCGCTGGCCTCGATCCGGATCTCGGCCGAGATGCTGGAGCAAAGCGATGCACCGGAGGTGGATGCAGCCGAGCACTGCCGCGACATCGTCGGCGCGGTGGACCGGGCCGACCGCTGGATCAGCGAGCTGGTGCGCGTGGCGCAGGCCCCGCAGCTGCAGGCCGAGGCGGTCGCGCTCGGGCCGCTGCTGGCCGCCTGCCTCAGCGAAATGGGCCCTGAAATGGCGCGCCGCCGCATCGACTGGAGCGTGCAGGACAGCGCGGCGGGCACGGTGCTGGCCCACACGGCGATCCTGCGCCAGATCATCCTGAGCCTGATGGCCAATGCCATCGAAGCGATGCCGCAGGGCGGCCGGCTGCAGGTGAGCTGGTGCGACAGCCCGGGGCTGGCCGGCCTGCGCCTGAGCGACAGCGGCGAAGGCATTCCCGAGGAGGTGCGCCAGCGGCTGTTCCGGCCCTTTTTCAGCACCAAGAGCGGCGGGCTGGGCATCGGCCTGGCCCTGGTCAAGCGCATGGTCGAGCAGTGGCAGGGCACGCTGACGCTGAGCCCGGCCGAGCCGCGCGGCACCTGCGTGGAAATCCTGCTGCCGCGTGCCCCGTCCCCTGCTGCAACGCGTGCGTGCCTGATGAAAGGCGGACCCCATGGCGACCTTGTTGGTGATTGAAGATGAGCCGGACCTGGCCAAGAACATGGCCCGGTATTTCAGGCAGCTGCACCACAAGGTGGAGATCGCGTACGACGGCCCCTCCGGCATCCGGGCGGCCCAGCGGCTGATGCCCGATGTCGCCATCGTGGACTACCAGCTGCCGGGCCTGGACGGGCTGGAGGTGATCCGCGCCCTGCACCGCAACGACGAGCAGGTGCGCACCGTGATGGTGTCGGGACATGCCAATGTGCCGATCGCGGTCGATGTCATGAAGGCCGGCACTTTCGACCTGCTGACCAAGCCCGTGGCGCTGGCCACGCTCAAGGCCGTGGTCAATCGCGCGCTGGCGGATTCGGCCAGCCGGGCCGGCGCGGATTATTGGCCGCGGCACCCCACGGACAGCTCGGCGCTCGAAGAGCTGGTCGGCGACTCGGCAGCGATGCAGGCCCTGCGCGAGCAGGTGCGCGCGATCGCCGCCCATGAGCCGGCCGGCCCCCTGGCCCCGCCGCCGCCGATCCTGATCCAGGGCGAAACCGGCTGCGGCAAGCGGCTGGTGGCGCGCGCCTGCCACCAGGCCGGCCCGCGCGCCAGCGCCGCTTTGGTGGAATTCAAGTGCGGCACGCTGGCGCCCCATTTGGCGGAAGCGGAGCTGTTCGGCTACGGGAAAGGGGCCATGGCCGACGCGACCGCGCGCAAGCTCGGCCTGATCGAGACGGCCGATGGCGGCACGCTGCTGCTCAACGAAATCGACGAGCTCAATATTGACCTGCAGGCCGGCCTGCTGCGGCTGCTGGAGCAGCAGCGGGTGCGCCGCCTCGGCGCCCTGCAGGACCGCCGGGTCAATGTGCGTGTCATTGCGACCACCCGGCACGACCTCGAAGCCCTGGTGCAGGCCGGGCGCTTTCGCAGCGACCTGCTCTACCGCTTGGGCGCGCTGCAGATCCATATTCCGCCGCTGCGCTCGCGCGGCGACGATGTCTGGCAGCTGGCCCAGCATTTTGCGGCGCTGTCGGCGCGGCGCTACGGCAAACCGACGCCGCAGCTCGACGCCTCGGCCGAGGCGGCCCTGCGCCAGCATTCCTGGCCCGGCAATGTGCGCGAGCTGCGCAACCTGATCGAACGCGTGGCCCTGATGTGCCAGGGCCAGCGCATCTCGTCGACCGACCTGGCGCTGACCCCTCAGCCTGCGGCGATCCTGTTGCCCGACGCCGCCTTGCCCGCGATGCTGACCCGGCAAGAGGAGCTGGAGCGCTCCCACCTGATCCGGGCCCTGGAGCAAACCGGCTGGAACGTCGCGCGCGCCGCGCGCCTGCTCGACATCAGCCGCGACACCATGCGCTACCGCATGGAAAAGCATGGCCTGGTGCGCCCGCCCGAGGATCCGGAGCCCTGAAGGCCGGCCACCTGCCAAGCTTGCATTAAGTGCATTCTTGTCACTTATAAAAAGAATATAACGTAATTAATATTCAGCTTTGTATCAAATAAAGTAGAGGCCATGGAAGACTCCAGGGCCACCACCGCTGGACGGCCGCAAGCGGTCCTGTTCGACGCCTATGGCACGCTGTTCGACGTGTACAGCGTGGGCCTGCTTGCCGAGCAGCTGTTTCCGGGCCAGGGCCAGGCCTTGGGCCTGCTGTGGCGCGACAAGCAGGTCGAATACACGCGCCTGGTCACCATGTCCAGCCACGGCGCGCATTACCGGCCGTTCTGGGAGCTTACGCGCGCCGGCCTGCGCTACGCCTGCAAGAAGCTCGCGCTGGCGCTGACGGCCGAGCGCGAGCAGCAGCTCATGAACCAGTACCGGCACCTGAGCGCCTTTCCGGAAACCCGCGAGGTGCTGGGCTCGCTCAAGGCCCGCGGCATCGTCACCGGCATCCTGAGCAATGGCGATCCCGAGATGCTGGGCATCGCGGTGCGCAGCGCCGGGCTCGACGGCCTGCTCGACCATGTGCTGAGCGTGGACGCCGTGCGCCAATACAAGACCCACCCCGAGGCCTATGGCCTGGGCCCGCGGGCCACGGGGCTGGCGCCGCGGCAGATCGCGTTTGTCAGCAGCAACAGCTGGGACGCGCTGGCCGCCACCTGGTTCGGCTATCAGACCCTGTGGGTCAACCGCTACCAGTTGCCGTTCGAGGAACTCGGCACCCAGCCGAGCCGAACCGGAGGCAGCCTGCGCGAGGTCCTTTCATTTTTTTTCTGATTCATCACCTATCAAGCATTGACGTTCAAGGAAAACACCATGTCCGCACCTACCTCCTCACGCACCGCGGTGCACCGCCTGCAGGTCGCCACCGGGCTCTACCGCTTCATCGAAGACCAGGTGCTGCCCGGCACCGGCGTCTCCAGCGCCACGTTCTGGCAGGGTTTCGACGCCATCGTGCATGACCTGGCGCCCAAAAACGTCGCGCTGCTGGCCGAGCGCGAGCGCCTGCAGACCGAGCTCGACCAGTGGCACCGCGCCCACCCCGGCCCGATCACCGACATGGTGGCCTACCGCGCCTTCCTCGAAAACATCGGCTACCTGGTGCCGCAGCCGCCCAGCGTGACCGCCACGACGGCCAACGTCGACGCCGAGCTCGCGCTGCAGGCCGGCCCGCAGCTGGTCGTGCCGATTCTCAACGCCCGCTATGCGCTCAACGCCGCGAATGCCCGCTGGGGCTCGCTGTACGACGCGCTGTACGGCACGGACGCGATTGCCGAGAGCGGCGGCGCCGAGAAGGGCTCGGGCTACAACCCGGTGCGCGGCGCCAAGGTCATCGAGTTCGCCCGCAACTTCCTCGACCGGTCCGCGCCCCTGGCCAGCGGTTCGCACAAGAACGCGACCGGCTACAAGGTCGAAGGCGGCAAGCTGCTCGTGGCCCTCAAGAGCGGCGGCAGCACCGGCTTGGCCGATGCCGCGCAGTTCGTCGGCTACCAGGGGCAGCCGCAAGCGCCTTCGTCGGTGCTGCTGATCCACAACGGCCTGCATATCGACATCCAGATCGACCGCGACACGGCCATCGGCAAGGGCGACGCCGCCGGCGTCAGCGATGTGGTGCTCGAGGCGGCCCTGTCGACCATCCTCGACCTCGAGGACTCGGTCGCCGTGGTCGACGCCGAGGACAAGGTGCTGGCCTACAGCAACTGGCTCGGCATCCAGCAGGGCACCTTGACCGAAAGCGTGAGCAAGGGCGGCAAGACCTTCACCCGCAGCCTGAACCCGGACCGCCGCTACCAGGGCGCCGACGGCAAGGAGCTCACGCTGCATGGCCGATCGCTGATGTTCGTGCGCAATGTCGGCCATCTGATGACCAACCCGGCCATCCTCTACGACGGCGGCAAGGAGATCCCCGAAGGCATCATGGACGCCGTCATCACGACGACCATCGCGCTGTACGACCTCCAGCGCAAGGGCAATTCGCGCACCGGCAGCGTCTACATCGTCAAGCCCAAGATGCACGGCCCCAGGGAAGTCGCGTTCGCCAACGAGCTGTTCGGCCGCGTCGAAGCCCTGCTGGGCCTGCCGGCCAATACCGTCAAGCTCGGCATCATGGACGAGGAGCGCCGCACCAGCGTCAACCTCAAGGCCTGCATCGCCGAGGCCGCAGCCCGCGTGGCCTTCATTAACACCGGCTTCCTGGACCGCACCGGCGATGAGATGCACACCGCGATGCAGGCCGGAGCGATGTTCCGCAAGGGCGACATGAAGACCAGCGCCTGGATCCAGGCCTACGAGAAGAACAACGTGCTCGTGGGCCTGTCCTGCGGCCTGCGCGGCCGGGCCCAGATCGGCAAGGGCATGTGGGCCATGCCCGACCTGATGGCCGCGATGCTCGAGCAAAAAATCGGCCATCCCCGGGCCGGCGCGAACACCGCCTGGGTGCCCAGCCCCACGGCCGCGACGCTGCACGCGCTGCACTACCACCAGGTCGATGTCAGCGCGGTGCAGCAGGAGCTGGAGAAGATCGACGCCAACGCCGAGCGCGAGAACCTGCTCGCCGGGCTGCTGCAGATCCCCGTCGTGCCCGAGGCCAAATGGACCGCCGCCGAGCGGCAGCAGGAGCTGGACAACAACGCCCAGGGCATCCTCGGCTATGTCGTGCGCTGGATCGACCAGGGCGTGGGCTGCTCCAAGGTGCCCGACATCAACGGCGTGGGCCTGATGGAAGACCGCGCCACGCTGCGCATCTCCAGCCAGCACATTGCCAACTGGCTGCACCATGGCGTGGTGACCCAGGAGCAGGTGATCGAAACCTTCGAGCGCATGGCCGCCGTGGTCGATGGCCAGAACGCCGGTGACCCGCTGTACCAGAACATGGCCGGCCACTTCGAAACGTCCGCCGCCTACCAGGCCGCGCTCGACCTCGTGCTCAAGGGCCTGGAGCAGCCCAGCGGCTACACCGAGCCGCTGCTGCATGCCTGGCGCCTGAAGGTCAAGGCAGCGGCCTCAGCCCGCTCCTGAATCGATAGCAGCCTGCGTCCATGGCACAAGGGCCACAGGCAGTTTTCATTCATCAAACGGCGCCTGCGGGCGGCGTTTTCCTTGGTTCACGCGCCGCTGCGTCGCGCAGAAAGTCCAGCACCCGCCTGCGCGAGCTGCTGGAATTGTGGGCGTGGCCGTCATCCTGAACAACGCGAAGGATCTCCAGCTCGTCAAGATTCTTCGCTGCGCTCAGAATGACGAATTGTTGAGTCAGGAGACAGCCATGAGCCAGTTGCCACTGCCCGTCGGCCTGCAGATCAACGCCGCCATCCTGCCGGGCTTCGAGGCCATCCTGACCCTCCCAGCGCTGGAACTGCTGGCCAAGCTGCACCGCGCGTTCGAGCCGCGCCGCCAGGAACTGTTGCGCGCTCGTGCCGAACGGGCTGAGCGGCTGGACGCCGGTGAGCGCCCCGACTTCCTCGCCTCCACCCGGCACATCCGCGAAGGCGACTGGAAAATCGCGCCGCTGCCGCCGGCCCTGCACTGCCGCCGGGTCGAGATCACCGGCCCCACCGATGCCAAGATGGTGATCAACGCCTTGAACTCGGGCGCCGATTCCTACATGGGCGACTTCGAGGACAGCAACGTGCCGCTGTGGAGCCGCCAGATCCAGGGCCAGATCAACCTGGGCCGGGCCGTGCGGCGCACGCTCAGGCTCGACAGCCAGGGCAGGAGCTACAGGCTCCACGTGAAAACAGCGACGCTGCAGATGCGCCCGCGCGGCTGGCACCTCGATGAAAAGCATGCGCTGGTCGACGGCCAGCGCGTGTCGGCCAGCCTGTTCGACTTCTGCCTGTTCATGGCCCGCAACGCCGCCGAGCTGGTCGCGCGCGGCGCCGGCCCGTTTGTCTATCTGCCGAAGATGGAGAGCCATCTCGAGGCGCGGCTGTGGAACGACGTGTTCGTGATGACGCAAAACGAGTTGGGTCTGCCGCAGGGCACGGTCAAGGCCACGGTGCTGATCGAGACCATTCTCGCGGCCTTCGAGATGGACGAAATCCTCTATGAGCTGCGCGAGCACAGCGCGGGCCTGAACGCCGGCCGCTGGGACTACATCTTTTCCTGCATCAAGAAGTTCGGGCGCGACCCGGGCTTTTGCCTGGCCGAGCGCGCCCAGCTCACGATGAGTACGCCGTTCCTGCGCGCCTACGCACTGCTGCTGCTCAAGACCTGCCACAGGCGCGGCGCACCGGCGATCGGCGGCATGAGCGCGTTGATCCCGATCAAGGGCGATGCCCAGAAGAACGCCGCCGCGATCGCTGCCATCGTCGCCGAGAAAAAACGCGACGCCAACGATGGCTACGACGGCGGCTGGGTCGCCCACCCCGGCCTGGTCGAGCCCGCGATGAAGGCCTTCGTGTCCAAGCTCGGCGCGAGGAAAAACCAGTTCGACAAGCAAAGGCCCGATGTCCGCGTCAGCGCCACCGACCTGCTGGACTTCGAGCCCGAGGCCCCGATCACCGAGGCCGGCCTGCGCCTGAACATCAACGTCGGTATCCACTACCTCGGCGTCTGGCTGGCCGGCAACGGCTGCGTGCCTATCCACCACCAGATGGAAGACGCGGCCACGGCCGAGATCAGCCGCGCCCAGGTCTGGCAGTGGATCCGTTCGTCCAAGGGCCTGCTCGACGACGGCCGCAAGGTCACGGCCGCGATGGTCCAGGCCATGGTCCCAGAGGAACTGGCCCGGATCAGGACCGAGGGCTTCGAAGGCAGGTTCGAGCGCGCCGCCGAGATCTTCGCGCGGCTGAGCACGCAGGACGCGTTCGAGGAGTTCCTGACGCTGCCGTTGTACGAGGAACTCTGACTGCTATCGAACTCAGGCCAGGAAGCGTTGCGCCAGCAGTGTCCAGTAGGCCGCCCCCTGAGCCACGTTCGCGTCGTTGAAGTCGTAGCCGGGGTTGTGCACCATGCAGGCCCCCGCGCTGTCGCCGTCGCCATTGCCGATCAGCAGGTAGCTGCCCGGCACTTTTTCCAGCATGAAGGCGAAGTCCTCGCTGCCGGTCAGGGGCGGGGCCTGCAAGCTCACGCGGTCCGCACCGACCAATTCGAGCGCGACCTGGCGCGCGAACTCGGTCTCGGCCGCGGTGTTGACCAGCACCGGATAGCCGCGCCGGTAGTCGATGCTGGCGCGCACGCCATAGCTCTCGGCCTGGGCCTGCACCAGCGCCTTGATGCGGCGCTCCAGCGTGTCTCGCACCTCACGGTCGAGCGCACGCACGCTCAGCTTGAGCGTGGCGGTCTGGGGAATCACGTTGTTCGCCGTTCCGGCGTTGAAGGCCCCGACGGTGATCACGGCCGTCTGCAGCGGGTCGATGTTGCGCGCCACGATGCTTTGCAAAGCCATGACGATTGCCGAGCCGGCGACGACCGGGTCCACCGCGCGGTGCGGCATCGCGCCATGGCCGCCCATGCCTTCGATGGTGATGGTCACGTTGTCCGACGAAGCCATGGCCGGGCCGTCGCGCAGCAACAGATGGCCTTGGGGGCGACCGGGCATGTTGTGCATCGCAAAGATCGCGTCGCACGGGTATTTGTCGAACAGGCCGTCTTCCATCATCTTCTTGGCGCCACCCAGGCCTTCCTCGGCAGGCTGGAAGATCAGGTTCAGCGTGCCATTGAACTCGCCTTTTTCTGCGAGGTATTTGGCCGCGGCCAGCAGCATGGCCGTGTGGCCGTCGTGGCCGCAGGCATGCATCACGCCGGAGTGGCAGCTCGCATGGTCCAGCCCCGTGGCTTCGACAATCGGCAGCGCGTCCATGTCGGCGCGCAGGCCCAGCCGCTTGGGGCCATTGCCGCGCCTCAGCTGCCCCACCAGACCCGTGCCGCCGAGGCCGCGTTCGACCGCAAAGCCCCACTGCATGAGCCGCTCGGCCACGAGCTCGCTGGTGCGCAGCTCCTGGAAGCCGAGCTCGGGATGGCGGTGGATGTCGCGGCGCACCGCGATGAATTCATCGGCCTGCGCCTGCAGGGCGTCGAGGATCACTCGCATGTTGGGTCCCTACTGCGGCTGCAGGTTGATGGATTTGGCGATGTCGCGGAACTGCCTGGTGCCGTCGGCGTAGACCTTGTTCAGCTCGGCCAGCGGCAACGGCTTGGACACCAGCAGGCTGTTGGTTTCCAGGCCCGCGCGCACACCGGAGTCCTTCAGCGTCTCGGTGATGGCCTTGTGCAGGGCCTGCACCACGGGCTCGGGCGTGTCCTTCTTGACGAAGTAGCCGGTCCAGATCGTGAATTCGAAGTTCTTGAGCTGCTTGCTCTCGCTGATGGCGGGATACTGCTTCACGCCTTCGAGGCGCTCGCCGTTGAGCATGGCGAGGATCTTGATCTTGCCGTCCTTGGCCAGTTCGGTGTAGTTCTTGCCAAAGGGCGCCATGTAGATGTCGACCTGGCCGCCGATCAGGTCCTGGTTGGCCGGAGCGCCCCCCTTGTAAGGCACGTGGGTCATGGGGATGCCGGTGACCTTGGACAGGTGCTCGCCCAGCAGGTGGTAGAACGAGCCGGGACCGACCGAGGCGTAGGTGATGGGCTTGCCTTCCCTGGCCATCTTGCGGGCGTAGTCCAGAAATTCATCGACGGAGTTGACGGGCAGGTCCTTGCGGGCCAGGAAAGCAATTTGCGCGGCGCCAATCGTCTGCACCAGGCGAAAGTCCTCACTCTTGAACTTGACGGCCGCGTTGGCCAGGGGCGACAGGATCAGCTCATTGGGCGAGCCTTGGAACAGGTAGTAGCCATCGCTGGGTGCGCTCAGCACCTTTTGCGCGGCGATCGCGCCGCTGACGCCGCCGAGGTTTTCCACCAGCGCCGGCTGACCGAGCTGCTTGCCCAGCGCCGGGCTCACGAGCCGCGCGATCACGTCCGACAGGCCGCCCGCAGGGTACGGCACCATCACCATGACGGGCCTGGAGGGGTAAGGGTCGGCCGCCAGGGCGGCGCCCGTCAGCAGCAGGCCCGCGAGCAGCGAGCCGATTTTCCTGATTGCGTTCATCGATGTCTCCGATAGGTTTTGGTGCAAACGGCCGAATAGTAGAAATTGACTAATCATGTGTCCAATGCATTATTTTTCTGATTAGTATTCTCAATACTCATTCAAAAATCGAGACCGATGAACCTGAGACAACTCGAGCACCTGCTGGCGCTGGCCGAGACCGGCTCGTTCAGCCGTGCCGCCGAGCAGTTGCACCTGACCCAGTCGGCGCTGAGCCGCAGCATCCAGAGCTTCGAGGACGAGCTGGGCGCACGCCTGGTCGACCGCACGGGCAAGCGCAACGAGCTGACCCCGCTGGGCAATACCGTGGCGGCGCGCGCGCGGCGCATCATGTTCGAGGCGGCCGAACTGCGCCGCAGCGCCGATTTGCTCAAGCAGGGCGATCTCGGGGCGATCCGCGTCGGACTCGGCTCGGGGCCGGGCGCGATGCTGATGACCCCGTTTCTGGTTCACATGGCGCAGCAGCACCCGGGCGTGCGCGTCAACATCACGCGCGGTTCGATCGAACTGCAGCTCGTTCAGCTGCGCCAGCGCTTGCTGGATGCGCTGGTGATCGATGTGCGCAGCATTGCGCCGGCCCCCGACTTGACCATCGAGCACTTGGCCGAATTGCGGGCCGGCTTTGTCTGCCGGCGCGAGCACCCGCTGCTGGCTGCGAGGCAGGCCGTGCGCTTCGACGACATGCTGCGCTACCCGCTGGCCTCGACGCCGCTCAGCGATGAAGTCGCCCATATCCTGGTCCGGCATTTCGGCCCGCAGGCCGATCCGCAGCAGGCCGTCAGCCTGCGCTGCGAGGATGTCACCAGCCTGGTCGAGACCGTCAAGGCCTCCGATGCCATCTTCCTCGGCGTGATCGCCGCGGCGCGGGCCGAGATCGCGTCCGGCCAGCTGGCCGAACTCGTCACGACGCCCCCGCTGGTGACGGGCGCCCGCTTTGCGTTTGTGACGCTGACCGGCCGCACCGAAGCCCCGTCCATGGGCATCTTCCGTCAGTTCGTGGCCGAGCGGCTGCGCGACTGACGACGCCGGTCACATTGAACGACAATCGCTCCATGTCCGACGTCGCGCCCGTTGACCCCAGCTGCTGCCCGCTGTGCCGCCGGCCAAGCGCGTGCGCGATGGAGGTCGAGCGCGCCACAGGCATCGAGCAGCCGCCCTGCTGGTGCACCCGGGTGTCGTTCGACCATGCCGTGCTCGACCGCGTCCCGTCCCCCGCGCGCGGCCGGGCCTGCATCTGCCAGGCCTGCGCGACCCGGTCGCCACAGGCGGGAGCCGCTTGAGCCAGGGCGCCAACATCAACGCGCTGCGCCAGCGCTACGGCGAGCGCTACCGCTGGCTGCTGTTGCTGGCCGTGATGGTCGGCACCATGGCGTCCATCATGTCGTCGACCATCATCAATGTCGCGATTCCCGACATGAGCCACCACTTCACGGTCGGCCAGGAGCGCGCGCAGTGGGTGAGCTCGGGCTTCATGGTCGCCATGACGGTGTCGATGCTGACCACGCCCTGGCTGCTGGCGCGCCACGGCTACCGGCGCACCTATGCGGGCACCATGTGGCTGCTGATGGCCGGCGGCATGATGGGCGGCCTGTCCAACCTGTTCGGCCTGGTGCTGGCCGCGCGCGTGGCCGAAGGGCTGGCGGCCGGCGTGGTGCAGCCGATTCCGGCCATCATCATCCTGCGCGCCTTCGAGCCCCACGAGCAGGGCCGCGCCAGCGGCATCTTCGGCATGGGCGTGGTGCTGGCCCCGGCCATAGGCCCGAGCATTGGCGGGGTGCTGGTCGACCTGTTCGGCTGGCGCTCGATTTTCTTCATGGTCGTGCCGTTTTGCCTGGCCTCGCTGTGGCTGGCCTACAAGTTCGTGCCGGTCACCGCGCCCGGTGGCGTGGCGGCCAACCCGAACAGCGAGGCGCTGGACTGGCGCGGCCTGCTGCTGGGCAGCGCAGGCACCCTGTGCCTGCTCAACGGCCTGGTCGATCTGCGTGGAGGCACGCCGCTTCAAGCCGGCCTGCTGCTGGGCGGTGCCGTGGCGGCGCTGCTGGTCTTTGTCTGGTGGCAGGGGCGCCTGGCTCGCGCCGGGGGCGAGCCGCTGATGAACCTGGCCCTGTTCGACTACCGGCAGTTCGCCATGGGCAGTGTCGTGGCCTTCATCTACGGCACGGCGCTGTTCGGCTCGACCTACCTGTTGCCGGTCTACCTGCAGCTGGCCCTGAGCCTGTCGCCGTCCTACGTCGGCACCATTTTGCTGCCGGCCGGCGTCGTGCTGGCCGCCACCATTGCCTTCGTCGGGCGCCTGGCCGACCGCCAGCCGACCTATCTGCTGGTCAGCACCGGCCTGGCCCTGCTGGCGGCCTCGTTCGCGCTGATGCTGACCGTGGGCCTGGGCAGCTCGGTCTGGCTGCTGGTGGCCTGGGCCACTCTGGGCCGCATCGGCCTGGGCTTCATCCTGCCCTCGCTGAACCTCGGCGCCATGCGCGGCCTGGCCAGGGAGCTGATTGCGCAGGGCTCGAGCGCGATCAGCTTCTTGCGCATGCTCGGCGGCGCGGCCGGTGTGAGCCTGTGCGGCATCGTGCTGGAATGGCGGCTGGCGGCGCACGGCGACTCTCTGGCCAACCCGGTGAGCAGCCCAGCGCGGCTGGCCGCGTTCAACGAGTCGTTCCTGATGCTGGCCGGGCTCTGCGCCCTGGCCCTGGTCGCGGCCTGGCAGCTGCGCGAAGGCCGCGCGCAACGGAGACAATGAAGCCATGTGCCAGCTGCTCGGAATGAACTGCAACACGCCCACCGACGTGATGTTCAGCTTCACGGGCTTTGCCGAGCGCGGCGGCCATACCGACCACCACGGCGACGGCTGGGGCATCGCGTTCTTCGAGGGCGCGGGCCTGCGCCATTTCGTCGACCACCAGTCGGCCTGCGAATCGCCGGTGGCCGCACTGATCCGCCGCTATCCGATCAAGAGCCGCAACGTCATCGCCCATATCCGCAAGGCGACGCAGGGCGAGGTGACGCTGGAGAACTGTCACCCGTTCGTGCGCGAGCTCTGGGGCCGCTACTGGGTGTTTGCCCACAACGGCGACCTGAGGAACTTCCACCCGCGCCTGCACGCGAGCTTCCACCCGGTCGGCACAACCGACAGCGAGCTGGCTTTCTGCTGGCTGATGCAGGAGCTGGCCAAGTCGCATGCGGGCGTGCCCAGCGTGGCCGAGCTCACGCTCACGCTGCGCGAGCTCGTGCCCCAGATCGCGCGCCACGGCACCTTCAACTTCATGCTCTCCAACGGCCAGGCGTTGTGGGCCCATGCCTCGACCCAGCTGTGGTACGTGGTGCGCCAGTACCCGTTTGCCCATGCGACGCTCAGCGACGAGGACCTGAGCATCAACTTCGCCGAGCACACGAGCCCCAGCGACCGCGTGGCCGTGGTCGTCACCGCGCCGCTGACCACCAACGAAGTCTGGACCGCGTTCGCGCCCGGCGAGCTCAAGGTGTTCGTCGACGGGGCCAGTGCCTGAGTGGCCCCCTCGGCCCTGCGGACTGGCGACTATCCGGCGTAGGCCCGCTGCAGCGCGGCGATATCGAGTTTCTTCATCTGCAGCATGGCGGCCATCGCGCGCTGCGACTTGGCAGGGTCAGGGTCGGTCAGCATGGCGATCAGCACGTTGGGCACGACCTGCCACGACAAGCCGAACCTGTCCTTGAGCCAGCCGCATTGCTGCGCCTGCGCGTCGCCGCCCTCGGACAGCCGGCTCCAGTAATGGTCCACCTCGTCCTGCGTCTCGCAGCCGATCTGAAACGATATCGCCTCGTTGAACCTGAACACCGGCCCGCCGTTGAGCGCGGTGAAGGGCTGGCCGTCGAGCTCGAACGCCACGGTCATAACCGACCCCGCCGCCCGTCCATGGATCTCGTGCCCGACCTCGCCATAGCGCGAGACGGTCACGATGCGCGAGTTGTCGAAGATGGCGGTGTAGAACCGCGCAGCCTCCTCGGCCTCGCTGTCGAACCAGAGGCAGGGGGTGATCCTATGGATTTTCGGCATGGCTTTGCTCCGGCAGTGAAGATACGTCGCCATGGTACGGCGGGAAGGACCGGGAAGCGAACGGTGCGCAGCCTGGGATTGCAGCCCGCTCCCGGGCCGGTCGGCAATCCGGGGCCGACGCCTCAGTTGCCGCCGGACGGCTGCATCACGAAGACCATGCCGAACACGCCGATCGAGGCCGTGCGGTCGCCTACCGTCGTGTAGGACGCGACACCCAGGGAGTGGTAGGTCGAAACAAAGGCCGTCAGGGCGCCGACGCCCAGCGCGCCCGCGACCGGACTGCGCTCGGCGATGACCTCCCTGATGGCGGTGCGGTGCCTGTCGGGTGACGGATTGAGCGCGAACGCCAGGACGAGGGCGACGATGGCGGCGGTGGCCGAGACAAGCGGGGCTTTCGACATGGGATGGGCGAGCCACTCGGCAAGGGATTCGTTTTTCGCGGGGCCGCCGATCGTCATGCGGCACGCAGCGCCGCCTCCAGCGCATCGACGAACATCGCCGCCACGTCGAATCCGGTCTGCTGCATGATTTCCTGGAAGCAGGTCGGACTGGTCACGTTGACCTCGGTCAGGCAGTCGCCGATCACGTCCAGCCCCACGAGCAGCAGGCCACGCGCGGCCAGCACCGGCCCGAGCGCCTCGCCGATCTCACGGTCGCGCGCCGTCAGCGGCTGGGCCACGCCCTTGCCGCCGGCCGCCAGGTTGCCGCGGACCTCGCCGCCCTGCGGAATGCGCGCCAGGCAATAGGGCGCGGGCTGCCCGCCGATCAGCAGCACGCGCTTGTCGCCCTGGGCAATCTCGGGCAGGAACTTCTGCACCATCACGGTCTTCGCGCCATGCTGGTTGAGGGTTTCGATGATGGCGCCGAGGTTCAGGCCGTCGGCGGTCACGCGGAAAATGCCCATCCCGCCCATGCCCTCCAGCGGCTTGAGGATGATGTCGCGGTGCTCGGCGTGAAAGCGCCGGATCTGCTGCGCGTCGCGCGTGACCAGCGTCGGGCCGATGAACTGCGGGAACTCCAGGATCGCGAGTTTTTCCGGGTGGTCGCGCAGGGCCCGCGGCTTGTTGAACACCTTCGCGCCTTCGCGCTCGGCCTGCTCCAGCAGATGGGTCGCGTAGAAGTATTCGGGATCGAACGGCGGATCCTTGCGCATCAGCACCGCGTCGAAGTCTTTCAGCGCCTGGGGGCGGGCGCCGGCGCGGTCCTGCTCGGCGCGAAACCAGGCATGCGCGTCGCCGGTGAGCGTGGTGTCGCGCACGCGGGCCGTCACCGGCGCGCCGCGCTGCCAGCAGATGTCCTGCGGCTCGCAGGCCGACAGCCGGTGGCCGCGCCGCTGCAGTTCGCGCATCATGGCGAAGCTGGTGTCCTTGTAGGTCTTGAACGATTCAAGCGGGTCGGCGATGAAGAGGATATGCATGGTCAGGTAGGGTCATTCCGAGTCCAGCGAACAAACTCGTCGGGGCGTTGATCGTTCACTGCGCTCGCGATGGCGTTCTCTATGAAGCTGGCTTGCCGTACTGTTGCACAAAAAGCGCGGGCGTGCCCGCGACCACGCCCCCAAAAGGCCGAGCCCGATTCTGGCATTGGGACCGGGCCTGCTGCCGGTCTGCCGGATCCGTCGGCAGTCCCGTCAAATCTCGATCTTCGACCCGAGCTCCACCACCGCGTTGTTCGGCAGGTTCAGGAAATCCGCCGCCGCGCTCGCGTTGTGGTGCATTTGCGCAAACAGCTTCTCGCGCCACGGCGCCATGCCGCTGCCGATGGTGGGAATCACGCTGTCGCGCGACAGGAAGTAGCTGGTCGTCATGGCCTCGATCTCGCAGCCGCGGCCCTTGATCTGCTGCAGCGCGCTGGGCACGTCGGGGTCGTTCTTGAAGCCGTAGTTGATGACGACACGCCAGCAGTCGTGGCCCAGCGACTCGATTTCCAGCCGCTTGTCCAGGCCGATCCAGGGCACCTCGTGGTTGCGCACGGTCACGAACAGGTTGTGATCGTGCAGCACCTTGTTGTGCTTGAGGTTGTGCATCATCGCATTGGGCACGACACTGGTGTCGGCGGTCAGGAACACGGCCGTGCCTTCGACGCGCGCCGGCGGGCTCACGAACACGGCCTCCAGGAAACTCTCGAGGTCGATCGCATCGGTACGCAGCTTCTCGTTGAGCAGATGCCGGCCCTCCTTCCAGGTCAGCATCAGCGCAAAGACGGCGCCGCCGATGAGTATCGGGAACCAGCCGCCCTCGAGCAGCTTGAGCAGGTTGGAGGACCAGAACGCGAAATCGACCACGAAGAAGAATCCCGTCGCCCCGATGCACAGCCACAGCGGGTATTTCCAGCTGTAACGGATCACATAAAAGGTCAGGATGGTCGTGATCAGCATGTCGGTGGTCACGGCGACGCCATAGGCCGCGGCCAGGTTGCTCGAGGACTTGAACATCACGACCGCCAGCACGATGGCCACGAACAGGCTCCAGTTGACCAGGGGGATGTAGATCTGTCCCGTGTCCTTGACGCTGGTGTGCTGGATTTGCAGGCGCGGCAGGTAGCCCAGCTGGACCACCTGCTTGGTCACGCTGAAGGCCCCCGAGATCAGGGCCTGGGACGCAATCACCGTGGCCATGGTCGCCAGGCCCACCAGCGGCAGCTGGGCCCAGTCCGGCGCCATGATGTAGAAGGGATTCTTGACCGCTTCCGGGTTCCGCAGCAGCAATGCGCCCTGGCCGAAGTAGTTGAGCGTGAGAGCCGGCATCACGACCGCAAACCAGGCCAGGCGGATCGGCCTCTTGCCGAAGTGGCCCATGTCGGCGTACAAGGCCTCGGCCCCGGTCACGCACAGCACGACCGCCCCGAGGATGATGAAGGTCGTGCCCGGCTGGGCCCACATGAACAGCAGCGCATGGTGCGGGCTCAGCGCCCACAGGATCGCCGGGTTGTCTGCGATCTGAATCAGCCCCAGCACCGACAGCACCGCAAACCAGACCAGCGTGATCGGCCCGAAAAACCTGCCGATGCCGCTGGTGCCGCGCTTTTGCAGGGCAAACAGGCAGAACAGCACGACCAGGGTCAGCGGGATCACGTACTTCTTGAAGGCCGGCGACACCACCTCCAGCCCCTCGACCGCCGACAGCACCGAAATCGCCGGCGTGATCACGCCGTCGCCGTAGAACAGACAGGTGCCGAATATGCCGACCAACAGCAGCACGCGCCGCAACTCGGGCCGGTCCTTGACCGACTGCGAGGCCAGCGCCAGCATGGCGACCAGCCCGCCTTCGCCGTGGTTGTCGGCGCGCAGCACCAGCACCACGTACTTGAAGGACACGATGACGGTCAGCGTCCAGAAAAAGATCGACAAGATGCCGTGGACATTGTCGGCGGTGAACGGCACATGGCCCGAACCAAAGACCTCCTTGAGCGCGTACAGGACACTGGTGCCGATGTCGCCGTACACAACACCGATGGCGCCCACCGTGAGCGCCGCGAGGGATGATTTGGATGCTGACACAAGACCACCCCGTCTTGGCAAGCGGGGTTCCTTAAGCTGTGGGACCGCTATTTTGCGCCCGCCGGCGTGCCGCGCAAGCGGGGCCGGGCGCCCAAGCCGCCGGCATGGCGCGTTTGTTGCACCGCAGCAACTGCCATCCGGATAAGACCTTAGTCGTAAATCTCGGCATCCGGATCGGTCGCTTCGAGCTCGTAGCTGCCCGCCAGCATGGCCAGCCGCGCGATCACGCCATACATGTAGAAGCGGTTGGGGGCGCTGGCACCGGGCTTGACGCCGGGCTGAGGCAGGTGCGTACTCTCGGCGAACGCCAGGGGCACGAAGCTCGCGCCCGGGGCATTGAGGTTTTCATCGACGCCGCGCTCGGCGTGCACGCGGTAGAAGCCGCCGACCACATAGCGGTCCATCATGTAGACCACGGGCTCGGCCACGGCCTCGTTGATGCGCTCGTTGGTCAGCACGCCTTCCTGGATGATGACGTCGCTGACGGCCTGGCCGTCCTTGATCACGCTCATCTTGTTCTTGGTCTTGCGATTCAGCGCCTCCAGGTCCTTGGCATCGCGCACCGTCATGATGCCCATGCCGTAGGTGCCGTTGTCGGCCTTGACCACGACGAACGGCTTTTCGTTGATGCCGTATTCCTTGTACTTGCGCTTGATCTTGGCCAGCAGCGCATCGACATTGCCGCTCAGGCAGTCCATGCCCGAACCCTCGGCGAAATTGACCTCGCCGCAGCGGTTGAACATGGGGTTGATCAGCCACGGGTCGATGCCCAGCAGTTTGCCAAAGCGCTTGGACACCTCTTCGTAGCTCTGGAAATGCCTGCTCTTGCGCCGCACCGACCAGCCTGCGTGCAGCGGCGGCAGCAGGTATTGCTCGTGGATGTCTTCCAGGATGCCCGGTGTGCCGGCGGACAGGTCGTTGTTGAGCAGGATGGTGCAGGGGTCGAAGTCCTTCAGGCCCAAGCGACGCTGGTTGCGCACCACCGGCTCCAGCGTCACCTGCTCGCCATTGGGCAGGTCGATCGTGGTCGGGTCCTTGATCTCGGGGTTGATCGATCCCACGCGCACATTCAGGCCCGCCATGTGAAAAATGCGCTGCAGCTGTACCACGTTGGTCAGGTAGAAGGTGTTGCGCGTGTGGTTCTCGGGGATCACCAGCAGGTTGCGCGCCTCGGGGCAGATCTTCTCGATCGCCGCCATCGCGGCCTGCACCGCCAGCGGCAGCATCTGCGGCGTCAGGTTATTCCAGCCGCCAGGGTAGAGGTTGGTGTCCACCGGCGCGAGCTTGAAGCCGGCGTTGCGGATGTCGACCGAGCTGTAGAACGGAGGCGTGTGTTCCATCCACTCCAGCCGGAACCAGCGCTCGATCGCGGGCATGGAGTCGAGAATGCGTTGCTCGAGCTCGTTGATCGGGCCCGTGAGCGCTGTGATGAGATGCGGAACCATGCGGCCCTCTGGAATGGGAATATTTGACTGGAATTGTAGGATTTAGGGGCGGCAGCGTCGATTGCAAGGGGGCCCGGCAGCCTGGCGTCCCCGCAAACCCTCAGGTCCGCACCTCGCCCTGGCCCAGCACCACGTACTTCAGCGAGGTCAGGCCTTCGATGCCGACCGGCCCGCGGGCGTGGAACTTGTCGGTCGAAATGCCGATTTCGGCCCCCAAGCCGTATTCGAAGCCGTCGGCGAAGCGGGTGCTCGCATTCACCATGACGCTGGCCGAATCGACCTCGCGCAGGAAGCGCTGGGCGTGGACATGGTCGCGCGTGAGGATCGCGTCGGTGTGGTGGCTCGAATACTGGTTGACGTGCGCAATCGCTTCATCGACGCCTGCCACCAGCTTGATGCTGATGATCGGTGCCAGGTATTCCTCGTACCAGTCCTGCTCGGTGGCGGGGACCAGCTTGGCGCCGGCCTCGACCTGCCCGGCCTCGACGGCCTTCCTCAAAATGGCGCCGGCCTCGGCGTCGCAGCGCATCTCGACACCCTTGGCCGCGTAGATCGCGCCGATTTTCGGCAGGAACTCGGCCGCGACGCCGCGCGCGACCAGCAGGCCTTCGCTGGCGTTGCAGGGGCTGTATTTCTGGGTCTTGGCGTTGTCGGCGACCTTGACCGCCATCGCTATGTCGCAGGGATCGTCGACATAGGTGTGGCAATTGCCGTCCAGGTGCTTGATGACCGGGACCTTGGCCTCGCGGCTGATGCGCTCGATCAGGCTCTTGCCGCCGCGCGGGATGATCACGTCCACATACTGGGGCATCGCGATCAGCTGGCCCACGGCCTCGCGGTCGGTGGTTTGCACCAGCTGCACGCCTGAAGCCGGCAGGCCGGACTCGACCAGGGCCTGCTGCACCAGCTTCGCCAATGCCTTGTTCGACTCGATCGCCTCGGAACCGCCGCGCAGAATGCAGGCGTTGCCGCTCTTGATCGACAGGCTGGCGGCCTCGATGGTCACGTTCGGGCGGCTCTCGAAAATCATGCCGAAGACGCCGATCGGCACCCTCATCTGGCCCACGCGGATGCCGCTGGGCTGCTGCTTCAGGCCGATGATTTCGCCGATCACGTCGGCCATCGCGGCCAGCTGCTCGCAGCCCTGGGCCACGGTTTCGATCACCGAAGGCGTGAGCTTGAGGCGGTCGACCATCGGCGCGGCCAGGCCGGCCGCTTGGGCGCGCGTTATGTCCTTGGCGTTTTCCGCCTGCAGCGCCGCGACATTGGCCCGCAGCGAGCGCGCCAGGGCGCGCAATGCCTTGTTTTTTGTCGCAGCATCCGACCGTGCCATGAGGGCTGCAGCCTGCCTGGCCTGCAGGCCCAGGCTCCTAGTGTATTCCGATACGTTCAGAGCGTCCATGCCCCCATTATCCCCTCCCCCTCTGGGGGATGGTCAGGGTGGGGGCATCGGCGGCGGCAGGCCCCCGCCCCTGCCCTCCCCCAGAGGGGGAGGGTGAGCAAGCCCGTGCGCCAGAGACCTCCAGCAAGGCCGCCCCCTACCCTCGTCCAGAGGGCGAGGGTGAACATGCCTGGCACAGCTGCATCGCCAGCCGGTGCAGCGCCTGCCAGCCGTCGGTTGGCCAGTCCGGGACTTTCAGGCCCTTGACGATGCCGTCGACCTGGTGCGCGGCCTGCAGCAGATGCGCCAGCGTGGCGTCGCCCAGACGCGGCAGCACGCGCTCGAACTGCCGCTCCCTGGCGCCCCAGATACGCTGCTCGCGCAGGGCCATCGGCAGGGGGCGGCCCGCATTCATCGCATCCTTCACGCGCTTGAGCGCGCGGATGTCCTCGGCCAGCGTGTAGTGCACCAGCACCTCGGCCTCGCCCTCGGCCTTCAATCCGTCTAGCATGCGCTGGGCGCGCGCCAGCTGGCCGCCCAGCACGGCCTCGGACAGCTTGAACACGTCGTAGCGCGCGACATTGAGCACGGCGCTCTCGACCTGGTCGAAGTCCAGTTCGCCGGCCGGGTAAAGCAGGGCCAGCTTCTGGATTTCCTGGTGCGCGGCCAGCAGGTTGCCCTCGACCCGGTCGGCAAAAAACTGCAGCGTGCGCTGGCCAGCCTCGCCGGAGGCCACGCGCTGGCCCTGCTGCGCGAGGCGCTGGGCAATCCAGGCCGGCAGGGCATTGCGCTCGATGGGGTCGACCTGGATCGTGACGCCGCAGCCCTCCAGCGCCGAAAACCAGGCGCCAGCCTTGGTCTGCTTGTCCAGCTTGGGCAGCAGCACCAGGGTCAGCGTCGAATCATTGCCCTGGGCGGCGTCGGCCAGCTGCTGCAGGGCCGGGCTGCCCTCCTTGCCGGGCTTGCCCGAAGGAATGCGGATTTCGACGATCTGCCTGTCGGCAAACAGGCTCATGGAGCCGCCGGCGGCCAGCACCTCGCTCCAGTCGAAATTCGCGCCGGCCACGGTGTGGACCGTGCGCTCGGCATAGCCCTGGGTGCGCGCCGCGGCCCGGATCGCGTCAGCCGCCTCCTGGATGAGCAGCGGCTCGTCGCCATGCAGGGTGTACAGGGACCTGAGCCCGCGCTGCAGGTGGGGGCCGAGTTGGGCGGGGGCAAGCTGCATTGGTAGACGTTGGTTGTTAACAAGGCCAGAGGCCGGTTCGCGAACCAACGCCCCCTTTCAAACCGTGCGTGCGGATTTCCCGCACACGGCTTACCGGTGGCCGGTCGGCTCGCAGC
>Ga0187892_10002719_pt1 | contig 34335 bp, 34 predicted proteins | sample MA1701073metaG_FD_139345 | JGI IMG/M metagenome (GOLD analysis project Ga0187892, IMG submission 139345) | Bio-ooze microbial communities from a basaltic lava cave in the Kipuka Kanohina Cave System on the Island of Hawaii, USA - MA170107-3 metaG ... | reverse complement strand
TACGCGGCGTGCGCCGCCTGCTTGTCGACGAGTGGAATGACGATGCGTTCGCCGCTTGCGATGCCGGCAAGCACGCGGTCGCGCAAATCGGACGCGGGCAGTGAAGCGAGCGTGCGCGCCGCGCCCATCGCGCAGTCGATGAAAGGTTCCAGCAGCCAGCCGTGGCCGAGCGATTGCGCGACCAGCGCCGCGTCGATCATCGGACGGCCGAGTCCACCGGCATCTTCGGGAACGGCGAGCGCGGTGACGCCGATTTCGGCAAGGTCGCGCCAAAGCGCCGGCCGCTGCGTTGGATCCTGCTCCAGCTGCGCGCGGCGCGACTCGAACGTGCAGCGTTCGCGCACCAGCCGGTCGCAGCTTGCGACCAGCATCGATTGTTCTTCGCTTAACGAGAAGTCCATAAAGGAAAGCTAGTTGGTTAGATATGGTTGGGGACAGAGCGCGCTGCCTGCCCCGCAAGGTAGGACGCCATTGCTGCGCACCCTTCCCAACAAGGGAAGGCGCTGCTGCGCGGTCTGTCCCCAATCAGAGTTCGAGGACATGTTTCGCGATGATCGATCGCTGAATCTCGTTCGACCCGCCGTAAATCGTCACCTTGCGCAGATTCAGGTAGTAAGCGGCTTCGGCGGAGAGCGCCCAGCCGCCGAGTGCGTCGTCATCGCGCGCACGGGCAAGCGCGGCTCGGCCCTGCGTTTCGAGAATCAGCTCGGAGATGCGTTGCAGAAGCTCGGAGCCCTTGATCTTCAACATCGACGCCATCGGCCCCGGCGCGCCGCGCGAGCGCGCTTCGGACAACACGCGCAGGTTGGTGATTTCCAGCGCCATGACCTCAACCTCGACTTCCGCCAGCCGCGCGGCAAACCCCGGCTCCTCGAGCTTGTCACCGGCGAGGCGCCGCGCGCGCGCCAGTTCGCGCTTGAGAATTCCGAGGTTGGCGATGTTGGTGCGCTCATGCTCCAGCAGATACTTCGCGACCGTCCAACCCTGGTTCTCTTCGCCGACGCGCTGCTCGACCGGCACTTCCACATCGTCGAGAAAAACTTCGTTCACCTCGTGCGCGCCGTCGAGCAGAAAAATCGGCCGCACCGTCACTCCTTTGCTCGTCATGTCCAGCAGCAGAAAGCTGATGCCTTCCTGTTTCTTCGCCTGCGTGTCGGTGCGCGCGACGCAGAACATCCAGTCGGCATGCTGCGCGAGCGTGGTCCACGTCTTCTGCCCGTTGAGAACATAGCGGTCGCCTTTGCGCTCGGCGCGCGTGGTAAGCCCAGCCAGATCGCTGCCGGCGCCCGGCTCCGAATACCCCTGGCACCACCACACGTCAGCCGACGGAATGCCGGGCAAAAAACGTTTCTGCTGCGCCGGCGTTCCAAATCGCATCAGCACCGGGCCGACCATGCGCAAGCCGAACGGCAACTGGCGCGGCGCGCCGGCAAGCGCCATTTCCTCGTCGAAGATATGTTGCTGAACGACATCCCAACCCGGCCCGCCGAATTCGCGCGGCCAGCTTGCTGCGCCCCAGCCTTTGGCGTGCAGGATTTGTTGCCAGCGAATGGTGTGATCGCGCGAGATGTGTTCGCCGGCGTCCACCGTCTCGCGAATGTCAGGCGGAATCTGTGTGTGCGCGAACTCGCGCACTTCGGCGCGGAATGCTTCCTCGGCGGCAGAGAAGTTGAGGTCCATCGCGGCTCCGGAGCGAATCGAGCGGCGAGGTTACTCCCGGATGGTCGGTCAATCGCCGGTTTAGCCGCCGGCGGTGTCTCAGTCTGAATATCTGCACCCGAGCCTCGGTGCGTAGTGCATGCGCGTCGGCTTCCGAGGTATCCCTTTCAGATCGAACACCACTGGAACCGCTGCGAGGCGATGCGCGCTTCATTGCGCTGGCTCGCAAGTTTGCGCTCGATCCGTCGCCACCGCGGCAGCAGCTCGGGTACTGAGAACGACAGTTGCTGCCGCGCCTTACGGCGCGCAATTCGGTTTCCCCTTCTACCTGAAGCTTCACAGCTAGCCGCTCGGGAAGAGTGCATTGACCTCGCCATACGCCAACATATGCGCGCTCATGGTTCCGAACGTACCTTCATTGACGGCTTCGAGCGCGATGCGTCGTGCGTGCGCAAGCACCGCCTGCACCGGTCCGCAGCCCAGGCTCACCCGACGCACGCCAGCGGCCTGAAGAGCAGCAATGGAGGGAGGTCGCTCGAAACCTGCATAGAAGTTAAGCGGCTTCGGCACTTTGCTTGCGATCCGCCGGACCTCGTCGAGCCGCTTAAGTCCCGGCACAAAAATCCCGTCGGCGCCGGCCTTCACGTACGACAACGCCCGCCGCAGCGTTTCGTCGAGACGTTCGTCCGCATCGGCCGCTGCTACACAGTACGTGTCCACGCGCGCGTTGATGAACAACTGTACCCCGGTGCTTTCGGCGACAGCCCGGATGGCGGAGATCCTGTCCGCGAGAATTCCCGGCGCGACGAGCGTCGTCGTGCCGGGTGCGACGCCGTCCTCGATGTTGAAGCCCACCACGCCCACCTCGAGGAGCGCGCGAACCGTGTTCGCCACGTCCTCGGGTGTCTTGCCGAATCCGCGCTCGATGTCGGCGCTGACCGGCACCGCCACGACCCGGCCGATCCGTTCGCACGCATGCACCATTTCTTCAACGCTGATTCGCTCGCCGTCACCGTACCCGAGGGACCAAGCCATGCCGGCACTTGTCGTCGCGATCGCTGTTGACCCCGCCTGTTCAAAATGGATGATGGTCACCGGCGCGCCCCGTGGGTTTCTTCTTGCTCTGTCTTTTCACGCGGCTCAAGCTCTGCCGCCGTCTTCCAGTGCGCCTGAAGTTCCTCGTTGAACTGCTGCCACCGCTCTTCCGGGAAGAAAAGCCGCGCACCTTCGAACTCGACGCGGCGACGCGTTCCGGGAATCGTCCCGGCGAGCCAGTGCGACCACTTGACGTCGAAATAGACGTCATCCGTTCCCCACACGACGAGGGTTGGAGTCTTGAGCGCCTTCAGTCTTGCTTCGACAGCGACCGTGTGGCCGCAGTCGAACGCCGCCAGAAACCGTTCGAGATCGTGCGTGCGCTGGCGGCTGCGCACGTGCGGGCGCAAATACGTTTCGATCGTGTCGTCCGCGACCTGTTCCGGATGCTCATACGCCGGTCCGAGCGCTTGCGGGGAGCGATAGACGCTCTTGTCTGCCAGCACTGCGTTGACCGCGCCCGGCAATCCACCCGCCGCCGCCATCGCCAAAAACGGCTTGAACGCCTCCGGCGGCCAGTTGTCATGGACATCGCAGTCGGTGAGGGTAAGGCTACGCACGTGCTCCGGATAAAGCGCAGTGAAGATCTGCGCGATACCGCCGCCGCTGTCATTGCCGACGAGATCTACGCGGCCGATTTTCAAGGCGTCGAGAAACTGCGCGAGCATTTTTGCGTTCGCTGTCACCGATACATCCTGCGTGGCTTCGATTTCGGTATCACCGTGTGCGAGCAAGTCCACGGCGATGCAGCGCCGTACATCACCCAGGTGGGCGAGCTGGTTGCGCCATAGGAATCCGTTCAGCAGTACGCCATGAACGAATAGCGCGACAGGCCCGCTCCCGTGCTCGACATAGCTAATCCGGCCGGACGCCGTCTCGGCCATGCGCCGCTTTCCAATGAAATGGTTCGAATTCATCTCAACGACCCTTTCCGGCCCGCGGCTCGTTCAGCGACACGCTCGCCTCGCGCAACTTGAGCGCGCACTCGTCGCAGCACACCTCGACCTCACGCCCGCCGATCTTCACCTTGATCGCATTTGCATCGAGCTTGCAGTCGCAAGCCGCACAGGTTTTCTCCGCCATGACACCGACCTCCTTGATCCCCCGACATCGGGTGTGCATAGGAAATCACGTGCCGGCGGGAGCCGCTGTCGAAATCTTTAGCGACTTGCTCGCTTGAAGGCGGTGGGAGAGCGGCCGTACGCCTGGCGGAACGCGGCGCTGAAGTGGCTGTGGCTGGAAAACCCCAGATCCAGCGCGAGTGCGGACAGGTCGTCGTAGCGATCCAGCAGGTCCAGGGCGCGCGCCAGACGCAGGCGGACCTGGTAGCGATAAAGTGGCGTCCCCTCGACCTGCTGGAACACCTGCGTCAGATAAACCGGCGAGCCGCCGATCCCGTCCGCGATTTCGTTCAGCGTCCAGCGCCGGGCAGGATCGGCGGCCAGCAGCAGCTTGATCCGGTCCACCAAGCGCCTGCGTCCGAACGAGGCGCGCGGCTCATGCGAGGTACGCGGGCCGAGGGCGCGTTGCACCAGGGTCAACGACAGGCTCTCGGCCTCCAGCGGTTCGGCGACGCGATTGCGCAAGCCATGCCGGAGCAGCGCCACCAGGGCCTGCGCGCGCGCGTCAATGCGGTGGCGCTGGCGCAGAAACCTGAGCGACGCGCCGGTGCAGATCGTCCCTTTCGGCGCCAGTTCACGCAGCAGCGGTTCCGCGATCGAAACCGCCAGGCTGGCATCCCCGCCGCGAACTGGATGGCTGACCTGGTAGCTCTCGGCGGCGTTGAAGAACAGCATCTGGCTGGTTTCGGCCACGGCATCGTGCCGGCCAAGATGGCGCACATACACGCCGCGATACGGAAATACGAGGTGCGTGCTGGAGGCGCATTCCTCGGCGCTCTGGTGCCGGCACGTCCCGCGACAACTCACGTCGCGAACGGTGATGGTCGGAGTGGTCAGAAGAGTCTGGACTGCAAGTTCCTGCATGATCCTTTGCTCGATTCAGCGCGCGCTTCATGCGCCAGCAGCCAGCGCTTGCGCTCAATGCCGCCACCATAGCCGGTGAGGCTGCCGTCGGCTCCGATGACGCGATGACAAGGCACCACAATCGAGATGGGATTGCGGCCGTTGGCCAGGCCAACGGCGCGGGAAGCCTTCGGCGCACCAATGCGCCGCGCCAGCGCCCCGTAGCTCTCCGTCCGGCCGAAGGAGATACCGTGCAGGGCGCACCAGACGGTTCGCTGAAACTCGGTACCCGCGGGAGCAAGCGGCAGATCGAATTCATGCAGATCGCTGGCGAAATACGCGGCGAGTTGCTCGCGCGCGACCCTGAACACCGCAGGGTCGCGCCGCCAGTCGCTCCGCGCTTCGCGCGCATGTTTCTGCGACGGCATGAAGAGGCCGGTCAGTGCGGAACCATCACTCGTCAGTAGCAACTCGCCAATGGGGCTATCGAGCGTCGTGAAATACGTAATCATGGTCGTGGGATGTCAGGCGGATCTGATTCTGCCTGCGCGCTAAACGCGCGCGCTGTACTTTTTCATCAAGCCCAGAAACTCCACGAACATCTGTCCAGCTCCCGTGAATTCGAGGCTTTGACCTGCGGCCGCGCCTTGGAACACGCGCTTGGCAAAGGCGTAAGTCGCCAGCATCGGTCCCCCGCCGAGGCTGACCCGGCGTACGCCCAGAGCGCGCAATTCGTCGATCGGCGCCATCCGATCGCCGACGCCGCCCCACACATTGAGCGGTCCGTCGATCCCCTTGGCCAGGGCGCCGATCGTCTGCGTGTCGACCGGGCCCGGCACGAACACGGAGCGCGCGCCTGCCTTCAAGTAAGCGTTGCCGCGGCGGATCGACTCAGCTATGCACTGCTCCGGCGTGCCGAAGCGGGTGAGAAATGTGTCGACGCGCGCGTTAAGAACGAAATCGGGGAGGTCTGCGGTGCGGGCAGCTTGAACGCCTGCACGAATGCGCGCCACGGCAAGGTCGAAGTCGAAGAGTTTGCGTGTACGCGGATCGGCGTCTTCAATGTTGCAGCCGATGAGGCCGCCAACGATCGCGGCATGAACCGAAGTCGCGACATCCTCCGGCGCGGCGCCGTAGCCCGCCTCAAGATCAGCCGTAACAGGCACGGGCAGACGTTGCGCGATGTCGCTTGCGACGCCGATCATCCGGTCGCGGCCGATGTTCTCGCCATCGGCGAAGCCCTGCGCAAAGGCGACGCCCGCAGACGTAGTGGCGACCGCGGCAAAGCCAGCCTCGCAGGCGAGCATTGCACTCGGAACATCCCACGCGTTCGGCAAGACAAAGCAACTCGCATCGTGCATGCGCGAGAACTTGGTGGCCTTTTCCGTTTGAGACGGCGTCATCATCGCGAACCTCGTGAATCCGTGGAGAGCGAAAGATAGCGGGATGCGCGTCAGGTGTCTGGCGGGAATCGGACGCGATGTCCTCCCGTCGAACATTTCGCACGACACGCTGGCCGTTCCCGCGATCGCGCGATCTCGCGACTATTCGACACCCGCCTCGCCCCCGTCGGCCTAGTGTTACCTGACCGCCGCTGACGAGCGAAACTTTCGCGGTCGGCAGCGTAGGCGCGGTTCGCGAGACTGAAGCGCGGCGATCGGTTCGCTTTTCGGCAGGTTGCATGGCCCGCGAGCGGCGAACCATTCCGGCGAAAGCCGCAAGTCGCTGGGGTCCGACTTACGCCGCAGTGACGAAGGCCGCCGGTCACGCGACACGCCGGTCGTTCCCGATTCAATTTGGAGGTGAGTACATGTCGACACCATTCAGCGGCAAGACCTTTACGTTCACTCAACCCGACGGCACGAAGTTTCAGGTGCGCGGCTTTGGCAGCCAACATCATGCGGTGTTCGAGACGCTCGACGGCTACACGGTGGTGAAGAACCCCGCAACCGGGTTCTTCGAAATCGCGCAGTTGTCGAACGACAGGACGCGGCTGGAACCGGCTTCCGGTCCGCGCGGCAACCTGGATGGCGCACGCGCGCCGGTACAGCCCGGCTTGCGTATCAACCGCGAGGCCGCTCGCGCACGCGGCGCCGAGGGCGCGCTGCGGTGGGGCGGCCGGCGCACTGATCAGCGCCGCGAACAGCGCAAGAATCTCGCGCGCGCCGCGCGTGCGTTCGGAGCGCCTCTGCTTGCGCCGCCCCAACGCGCCACGGTGGGGGACTTCGTCGGGCTTTGTTTGTTGATCGATTTTTCCGATGAAGCCGGGACCATTGCACGCGGGGAAGTCGAGAATTTCTGCAACCAGCCTGGCTATTCGGGTTTCGGCAACAACGGATCGGTGTCTGACTACTTTCGCGAGAACTCCATCGGTCGCTGCCGTTACACCAACGTCGTCACCAGCTACTACCGGGCGCAGCATCCCAAGTCCTACTACACTGACCGCACCATCGAGATGGGCGTGCGCGCCCGCGAGCTGATCGTCGAGGCACTAACGCATCTGCAGGCCAACAACTTCGACTTCACGCCGCTGACCGCCGACAACGGCGGTTTCGTGTACGCGATGAACGTCTACTACGCCGGCGACGTGGTCAACAACTGGTCCGAAGGCCTTTGGCCGCATGCCTGGCATCTGGCGACGCGAATCGAGCTGGCGCCCGGCAAGGGTGCGTTCGACTATCAGTTCACCGCCATGGGCGACGAACTGTCGCTCGGCACGTTCTGCCACGAAAACGGCCACATGTTGTGCGACTACCCCGACCTGTACGACTACGGCTATGAGTCGAGCGGTGTGGGCGCCTATTGCCTGATGTGCGCCGGCGGCATCATCGACGAAAAAAATCCGACCCACATCAACGCCTACCTGAAGCGCTTCTCGGGATGGGCGCGCAACGTGACCGCGATCCAGCACAACCAGCAGATCGAGCTTGCTGCGGACCAGAACGACTTCGCGATGTTTGCCAAGAACACCGGCGAATACTTCATCGTCGAAAACCGGCGCAAGAGCGGTCGAGACAGTTCCTTGCCCGACGAAGGTCTGGCGATCTGGCACGTCGACGAAGACGGCAGCAATAACAACGAGCAGCGGACGCCGGCGCAGCACTACGAGCTGTCACTGGAACAGGCGGACGGGCTTTTCCACCTGGAGACTTCGCAGAATCACAACGGCGACGCCGCCGATCTTTATGGGCAGGCGAACACGCGCTTCGCCAATTCGACCTCGCCCAATAGCAAATGGTGGGGCGGCACCGCCTCGAATCTGGACATCTTTCAGGTCGGTGGGACAGGCACGACGGTGGTGTTTCGGACCAAGCTGTTCGAGGACGGCAGCGGCGGCCAGACGGTTCAAGGCGTGTCGACGCCGGCGCTGAGCATTCCGGACAATCGCGCCGAGGGAGTGATCGACACGATCACGATCGCTCAGGATGCGCTGATCGCCAGTGCTACCGTGACGCTCGATATCACGCACACCTACGTTGGCGATCTGCGGGTGACCTTGCTCACTCCGTGGGGCGATGCGCTCCGGCTGCATGACCGACAAGGTGGCAGCGCGGACAACATTCAGCGCACGTTCGATGAGTCGACCCTGCAGACGCTAGCTCTGCTTCACGGGCACAGCACCAAGGGTGGTTGGCGGTTGCAAGTTCAGGATCTGGCAGCGGTCGACGCCGGCAAGCTGAACCGCTGGGCGCTGGACTTCACCACCTCCGGCGCGGCACAAGGGGAGGTCTTGCTGGAGGAAGCGCCTGGTACGCACATACCCGACAGCAGCGCGGCCGGCATCAAGCGCAGTCTTGCCACCAACGCTCCCGGCAATATCGGCAGCGTGGAGGTGTCGGTGGATATCACGCACACGTACGTCGGCGATCTGCGCGTGAGCCTGCGTTCGCCGGCGGGCACGGAGGTGGTCCTCCACAATCAGACCGGGGGCTCTGCCGACAATCTGGTGAAGACCTATACCGCGGCCACGACCGCTGCCCTCGCCTCCCTTGCCGGACAACCGATCAAGGGTACGTGGCAACTCAGCGTGGCGGATCGAGTGCGGCAGGACATCGGCAAGCTCAATACCTGGCGGGTGGTGATTCGCCCTGCTACCTGACGCGGCGAGTCGGAAGACCGCTCCCGCCGTGGGGCGTTGCGGCGGCATGGCTGAGGTATCGCGCCGAGGCGCTGCTTGCAACGCTCCCACTGCCGACAAGTCTCGCTGTGCACAATTTTCTGTTAGGAAATCCGGCCTAGCTAATCAGTGGTCGGCAGCATGCGTGTGGTTGGCAGAAGACCTCCAGATGCACGACAGCACCGTCGGACTCACGCGCAGCAGGCAATTAAAAAATCGATAGCAGCGGTTCTTGCGCACCGCTTCTCACGAGCACGTTCGAAACGAATTGATCCGGGTCGGATTGTCATGGCGCAGCAACGCAAGCGCCCTACCGTTTGCATGGCTTTTGCGGCAATTTAGTGGCGCGCGCTTGTACGCGCCGAGCTCTCGGATAGGGGAACGCGTGCCTTTGTCGATTACTTCGGTGTCGAGCCGGGCACTGCTTTCGCTCGATCCTTTCTTCGATCCGGCCCTCGATGCACATCCGCCGCCCGACGCGCGCGCGGCAGCGACGACGGTACCGAACGGGAACGGCGGAACGCGCCGGTTCGAGGAGCGACCGTACACCGTCCAGCCTGGGGACACTCTCTGGAAGATCGCGCGCGCGTACGCGATGACGGTCGACGAACTGGTCAACTACCACACTGCACACGTTCCATGCGATCCCGACACGGCTCGCGAGTACGCACACTTCGCATCCTCGCGTGCCGGCACGAATCTGTGCGCCGGCGATTTCCTCCGGCAGTCGCCGGACCGCATTTTTCCCAGCCAACAACTGATGGTGCCCGCGACGCGCGTGGTTCAACCCGCCGACACGCTGTCCGAGATTGCGCGTGCGCACGGCATGTCCGTACCCGAGGCCGTCGCGAGGCACAACGCGTTGCGGCCGTCGGATGCGGATCCGCAGAAGATTCCACGTTTCGATGCAACGTCAACGCACGGCACGCCGCGACGCACACCGAGCGGAGAGCAGCAAAGTCCCCACCTGCTGTTCCCCGGGCAAATCATCCATCTGAATGCGCCGCGCGAAGCGAACGTCGCATCGCCTGAACCGCGCGAGCCCGCCGCGGTACCGCATAGCGAGGCAGTCGAGCCGCCGGACGATTCGAAACCGGACGTTTCGCCCGCATACCCGTCCTCCCCCGCCTCGAGCGCCGGCGCGGATCAGTCGGCACCGAGCGTGGCACTGCCCGCCGAACCGCATGCCGCAGGCGAAGCGCCGGCACCGAATAACGGGTCCGACGCCGCGAAGATTGCGAAGGAGCTCGCCCACATTCCTCCGCTTGCGATGGTGACCGGATTCATGGCGGTGCAAAACGCGATCAGGGAGATTTCAACACGAATTGGCGCTGATCGGACACTGACGATAGGTCCGACAGTCGCCGATCTAACGCGCGGTATCGCGGATGTCTTTAAGGGGCTGTGTTCCGTGGTCATGTACAACAATCACGACGTGAAGCTGCCGGAGTGGCTCGAGCGGGCGATGAATTCGAAGCTCCTCATCGACATGGGCCGGAATACGTCGTTGGCTTCTGGCGGTCTCGAACTTGCGAATACATGGGGGGCATACCTCGGAAACCCCGGCAGAACGGACGCCGACCGCGATGCCGTGCTGGCACACACCGCTTCGACGACGGCCGATACTGCGGTCAACACAATTCCCTACTTGCTGAGAGAGGCTTGGCGCGGGATCGCGTGGCGCACTAACTTCGCGTACTTCGAAGGCAAGGACGCAGCAAGGTCTGTGCAAAAACTGGCGAGCGCGCCCGAGCAGCCTACCAAGGAGGGGCAGGACGCGATCGTGCGCAACGCCGTCGAGGGCACTCTGGACGTGTCCAAGTACGTATTGCCGATCAGGGCATTGGTCGGCGTTCTTCTCGGCGACCTTGCAGGGCATCTTGCAGGCGTGGCAGTGGATCGTCCCACCGCGCGGGAACGGCTGGAATGCGCAAAGGCCCAGGGCCTGCCGCCGGAGCACGACCCGTATCCCGACGGCAGGCCGGATTCGGTCGAGGGCGCAATCGCCGATATTCTCGTCAGACTCTTTGGCGATCCGAGGCTCGGTGCGTACGTCGCTTTGAGCGAGATCAACAGTGACCCAACGGCCCCACCTGAGTTGCGGGAGGCTGTGCGCGAGGCGCTGGAGCGGACACGCGTGGCGCACGAAGAGAGCAAGGTTTGGCGTACGCGATTTGAAGTGTGCGACGAACCGCGGGAAAAGCCGCACGCACATGGCGGCGCCGCGAACGCCTCGACCTCCCGCGCATCCGAATGACACGCTGCGCCGTGATCTCGGCTTCGATCCGCGAACAACGAACAGCGACACTCATTGCGGACCGCGCCATCGTCGATGGCTGCGGTGCGTTCTCCAACCTTGCGCCCTCGTCGGACCCTTATTTGCGCGGTCGAAGGTAATCGCAACCGGACTTGGTCTTGCCCGCTTATGTTCTTGTAGCAGGCACCATCCAGATGTCTTTCGGGCTTGCCGTTCTTGAGAACGCTCAGCCGGTAATGGACCGTATTGTTCTTTCCGTTCTCCACGGAGATTTCCATGGTCTGCTCCTGGAGTTTCACTTCTTCACTGACGGCTCCTTCACCGCGTCGCCGTAGACCCAGGCAAAACCGCCGTCGAGCCCGTTGATCTCGTGATACGCGGGCAGTCCGTTGCGCTTGTCGATCCACATCGTCGTCGGGTTCATCGACTTCGGTGCAGCGGGATTGTCGAAACGGATCCTGGCGGTGGCAATGCCGCGAAGCGTTTCGGACGCGGTGCCTTCGCAGCGCGCAGTTCCATCTTTCGCAGCGCGCTTCAAGGCGGAAAGGATGGGATTGCCGCCGCCGCTCTCGTGGCGTTCGTAGTGGGAGTGCCGCCCACCGATCTCCAAACTCATGTACTCAAACTTGCCGATGCGCACGACCATCGGATTACCCGGCAGCGGTTGCTCGCGGCTGTCGAGGGAGTACTGCGCAAGACGCTCCTGCTTCTGCGCTTTTTCGAGCGCCTCGATCAGCGGCCCGCAGTTGGCGTGAGCCATATTGGCGCCGAATGCAGTGGCGAAAAGAAAGGAGATGGCGAAGATTTTCATCTGTTGCTCCTGAAGCACGAGGCGGTCGAATCAACTCAAGCGGATCGCTTCAGCGGAAGGGAACCTGAAATCCTGGAGCGGTAGTTCATTGAGCGAACCGCTGTTCGCGAACGCTATGCCGGAAGCGAACACCGCCAACACCAATCCAACAAGCAGCACGAAAGTTGCAAGTCTTCGTTGCGTCGAGCTCACGATTTCTCTCCTGTGCGTAGTGACGTTCAAAGCCGTTGGGCGAGTTCGTGGACCGCAACCAGCTCGCCGGTCTTGCGCGGCAGATTTTTCAGGGTCGGCGTGCCGGCGACCGGCGGCACCTGGTACGGTGTCGAGGCGCAGCTAGTGACGGTGACCACAGCAAGCGCAGCTGTCAGCAGCAGGGCCAGGCTTGCAAAGTTCGACGTCCGACGGCCGCTTGTCCTTTGCCGGGTTGTCATCCCGGCCGATGGCGAAAGCGCGACCCAACTTGCAACCCACGGCGCGGCCCAGCGCGGAACACCGGCGAGTCCGCGGCCGTTGTCGACCGGTTTCATTTCGTTCCTCCGCCGTAACGTGCGTCGTACCTTCAAAGGATGGCGCGGCGAAGGACATACGCATTGACGAAGGAAAACCGGCCAAACGCGCGGGCAAGTGCGGATTATTCACGCGGCAAAGCACTCCTGGCCGCTTGTGGCCAGCGATTCCGTATTCCCCTCAAACGAGAGGGGAATCGCCATGGTCACGCCGACGGGGTTGGGCACGCCGCACGCAGCAGCGACCCAGGGGACCGCAGCCATCTGCCTGGCCGCGTTCGGCACGTTTTTTCTGTCGACGTACTGGCTGGCCAACCGCATCACCAGCGCGCGCGCCGATGTCGGCGCGACGGTGTTCGAGTGGGAACGCGCCATTCCCTTCGTCGAATGCACGATCGTTCCGTATCTGTCGATCGCGGTGTTCTTCGTCGCGTCTTTCTTCGTGAGAGACAGTCGCGCCGGGCTCGACGCTCACGTCAAGCGGCTGGTTGCCGCGCTGCTGATTTCGCTCTTGTGTTTTGCCGTGTTTCCGCAGCGCTTCGCGTTTGAGCGGCCTCTCACCAGCGGCGTGACGGGTCTGTTGTTCGACGCGCTGGCAGCGTTCGATCAGCCGTACAACCGCGCGCCGTCACTGCATATCAGCGTGCTCGTGATCCTGTGGGCGCGCTTTGCACCCCGCTGCGCCGGATGGCAGCGCCTGGCGTTGCAAGCATGGTTTGCGCTGATCGGCGTGTCAGTGCTGACGACGTATCAGCACCATTTCATCGACGTGCCGGCGGGGTTCGTCGTCGGGTGGACGTGCGTGCGCATGTTTCCGGCAACGCGACCGGCCTGGTGGCGAGCGCTGCGCGTAGAGCAGGTTTTCGGTCAGGCCCCGAGAGGGCTGAGGAGAGAATCATGATCAAGTCAAGCGCGATTGCTCTTTCAATACTCACCCTGTCGGGCTGCGCATCGACCCTCGGCACCTTCTTCAATCGCCCGGTGGTCGAGGACAGCGTGAAGGACGCGGTCTCGACCGTGTCGCTGGCGGCGGATCGCAGAACTGTCGTGGTTGTCACCGAAGGCGACAACCGATCGAGGTTCTGCGCCGAGCCGCCGCCCGACACCGCGACCGGATTGAAGACCGATCTCGATGCGTCGGTGGAAGCGAAACTCAAGTCGGAACGCGCGAAAGCGGACGCCGAGGGAAGGCTCACGATCAAGGACAAACTCGAAACGACGGTGACCGTGATTGCCGATCGCACCGCGCCACTCGACGCGTTTCGCACCGGCGTGTACGCGCTGTGCCAGTACCACTTGAACGGTGCAATCGCAAAGGAGGACGTGAAGGGGATCTTCATCCGGCTGATCGATGCGTTTGCGGCATCGGATCTCGCCAAGCCGGCGCCGGAGATGGCGAAGAACGTCGCGACGGCGGCGAAGTGACGTCGCCTTGGCGTTGGCGTTGGCGTTCGCGACCGACTGGCATCACTTCATTGACGCAACAGATTCGCCGCGTCGATCAACGTCGTGCAATGCCGCAGCCAGAAGCTCGCGCTCGGCACGGAGCGGTGAATCGGTGAGGATCGGCTGTGCGGACCTGAGTGCCGACCGGGCAGCCTCAAGCTGACCGGTCGCGTGCAGCGCACGCGAATACCAGACGCCGGCAACCCCGGCGCGCCGGTTCGCGGCATCGAACCCGCTCCAGAAACGCGCTGCTTCGCTCAAGCTCGCCACCGCATCGGGCAGGTGCTCGCGCACTAAGTGGCAGCGTCCAAGCGCCAGCAACGCTTCGGCGTGATCTGGCGATCGGCACAACTGCAGCTTTCCGAGCAGCGCGCCGGCACGCTCAAGGGTTGGCAACGCCTGTTCATGTTCGCCAGCTTCGACGAGCGCGGCACCGTGCTGACCCAGTGCAAGCGCGAACGGCAGCGAGTCCCGCGTGGTCGCATCGAACGAATCCGCGACGGCTCGCATGCTGTCACGCGCCTCAGTGTGCCGGCCTTGGGCAGTACGGGCTGACGCGAGGTACGACCCGATGAGGCGCCGCGCCGGGAGGCTGGTGACATTCGACGGCGTCAACGAAAGCAGCGCTGGCTCAGCGGTCTCGTCCCGGCCGGACCAGGCCAACGCGGCGGCGCGCGCGGCACGTGCAAGCTGGACGCGATCGTTCAGCGGACCCATCGCGCGCGAAAGTATTGTCTCCGCTTCTTCCAGCACGGATTCGGCTTCCACAAATCGTCGTGCGCTCATCAACGCTTGACCGAGGTTGAGGCGTGCAAACGCACGGTCGGGCACCATCGCATCGCCCTCAATGGCGTCTGTCGCATCCGCGCCCGTGCGAAACGTGTTGATCGCATCGTTGACGAAGCCGGTCCGCATCAGCACGTGTCCAAGTTGGGAAAATCCCATCAAGGTGGCGCGGTGCTGCGGTCCCAACTTGGCTGCTTTCGCGGCAACGACTTCTTTCATTTCGCGCAGGCCCGTTGCTGCGTCTCCTTCTTCGACAAGCGCATGCGCATAGGCCTCGCGAGCGGCAAAAACCGCTCCGGAGTCCGGATCGCGGTACGCCTGGCGCGCCAATTCATAACCGCGTCGCGCCGGCTCGAGCATCCCTGTCTTTCCGGCGTCCTTCAGTGCGTAGACGAGGCTCAAGCAAGCAAAGATGCGGGGTTTGAGTTGCTGCGGTCCGAGCCGCTGCTCGGCGATCTGGACGGCTTCACGTGCAAGCTCGACCGAATCGTCGAGTCGCGATTCGCTTCGGCAAACCATGGCCATCAAGCGCAGCGCCATGACGAGGGACTCTCCTTGCCCATCCCGACGTAGTGCTTCGACCGCCGGTTCAAGCCATTTCCGCGCCTCTGCCACGCGACCGTTCTTGAACAGCGCATCGGCGTACTCAACACGTGCCTCCAGCGCTCGGATGTCGCGCGGCGTCAGACGATCGCCGGCCAGACGCACGGCGTCGGCAAGAATCGGCAATGCCAGCGTGTCTTCGTTCAGGCCAAGCAGGCTGCGGCCGATCGACGTGAGCAACTCGACCGCGATCTGCGGATCGTTCTTCACTTCATCGTCGACGCGCTGGCGCGCGCGCCGCAAAACCTCGGCCGCAGTCATTGACGCGCTGCCACCAGTTTCAGCGTCCGCGCTTTCAAAGATTGATAGAACAAAGCGCTTTACCCGCTCGGCTCGCTCGGCGTGCACGGCTGCGCGTTGCGCCTGTTGCCGCGCCACCCGCGCCTGCCACAGCGCGACGGCAGCACCGCCTGCGATCGCTATCAGCACCGCGGCCTGTGCCGCCGCGCCGGCCGGGATCGCAACAAGTACGGCAGCGGCGGCGCCGGCTTCAAGCTTGTGCCGGAGTACAAACCTCGATGCGCGATACCAGATCGAATCCGGTCGCGCGAGGACAGGCTGCCCGGCAAGTTTTCGTTCGATGTCCGCAGCCAGCGTTTCGACACTTGGATAACGCTCGGCTGGATTTTTCTTCAGCGCCTTGTTCAGGATTGCATCCATATCTCCTGTCAGCCTGCGCCGCAGACGCTTGTCCTGAACGACGGTGCTCGCGAGTGAAGCGTCGACTACCGCGATGGCTTCTTCAAGCTCGGCCGCACTGCCGCGTTTGAGCTTGTAGGGTCTGACTTCTGTCAGCAGCTCGTACAACACCACACCGAGCGAGTACACATCGCTGGCAATCGTCAACGGCTCGCCTTTGATCTGCTCCGGACTTGCGTAGTCGGGCGTCAGTGCCCGGCCGCCGAGTTGCGTTAGCTGGGTCTCGCGCGCGGTTTCACCTTCGAGCAGCTTGGCAATGCCGAAGTCGAGCAGCCGTGCCTGGCCGTCGTTGGTGATCAGGATGTTCGATGGCTTCAGATCGCGATGGATGACGAGATTGGCGTGCGCGTACTGCACGGCGTCGAGCACTTGTCCGAACAGACGCAGCCGCGCGTTTATGTCGAGTCGCTGCTCGTCGCAGTAGGTGGTGATCGCTTTGCCATCGACGTACTCCATCGCCAAATACGGCAACTCATCGGCGGTGACCCCGGCGTCGTACAGGCGGGCGATGTGCGGATGCTCGAGCCGCGCCAGGATGTCGCGTTCCCGGGAGAAGCGCGCGGCGAGATCGCGCCTTAGCAGGCTGACGCGCGGCAGCTTGAGCGCGACTTCGCGGGTGAAGGCGCCGTCGGCACGTTCGGCCAGCCAGACGTCGGCCATGCCACCTGAGCCGATCTCGCGCTTGAGCCGATACGGGCCGATGCGGTCGCCGGCGGCCAGACCGACGCGTCGTGCCGCAGCTTCAAGCTCGATATCGATGCCCGGCAGCCGCGCGAACACATCGGCGGTCTCGCTGCTGGCGTGCGCGGCCAGCAGTTCACGTACCGCCGGTGCCACGTCGGGCCGGGTCGCGTTCAACCGCTCCAACCACGTGACGCGTGCAGCCGGTTCCAGCTCGAGCGCTTCATCAAGCAGCTTCGATACGGCGCTCCACGTGGTGGCGGACAGGTCCATGCGTGTGCAAGCGCCTCGTCAGGCGCCGGATCGCTCAACCCTTGTCAAGAACGACGTCCCAGACAGCGATCAGCGAATCGGGTTCAACGTCCTTGGTCGGCGCCAGCAGCTTGGCGATCGCGCCTTCCTTGTTCCCCCGCAACCCTTGCAGCAAGAGGTCTTTCTCGTTCAGAGGATCTCCCGGAAAATACATTTGTGTCACCAAGCGATTGCTCTTGCCTATCACCTCGAAGTGGACGTGTGGCGGTCGACTCCAATCGCGGGTCACTGGATAGGCTCCAGGCTTGATTGTCTTGAAGCGGTAGCGCCCTTCCGCGTCGGTGAACTGGACCGCAGAGCCCTGGAAGCCGGGATCGAGAGGCGCCGGGTTGCGGTCACTCGGATGATCGTAGCGGCCGTGCGTGTTGGCCTGCCAGATCTCAACCCTGGCTCCGGCTACGGGTTCGCCGTTCAGGTTCGATACCCGCCCCATCAGATGGACAACTTGCCCTTGCGCGCGCCCGGATTTGCTAGAGAGGATCGTCAGATCAGCATCCTGATCGAGCGGTTTCAGAACAGGATAAAAAGGCCCCAAGATTTCCCCTGGCGTGCGCTTCAGCGTTTGTGCCAACACCGAACCAGCTGACCCAGAAAGGGCGAGTCCGCTGACGGCAACAGACATTCCCAAAGCGGCACGTCGTGAAACCTTGCTTTCCATGTTCATCCCGACCCCCCGCTAGTAGTTGGCGTAGACGGCAAAGGTTCCGTCCGCGAGCACCGAACCATAGGTCTGATGACCGGCAGTATCGCCCGCCGGGGCGGAGTCGGCCACTGGCGCAATAGCCTCGGCCGATGCCGTCGCCGCAGCCGGCACCGCCGGAGTGGCCATATGTGACGGTGTCTCGGCGCCGGCGGTGCAAGCCGCAAGCAAGATGGCAATGACGGCAGATGCAAAGTGGCTGACGTTGACCATGGCGTATCTCCGTTAGTTGGGAATCAAGACGTTCATGTCCTGCTCACCAATACGGAAATACGTCGCACAACCGGCCAACTATTCCTTCATCGAAACGAGCAGGAACGCGCGCGCCTTTTCCCATTGCCGTCGCACGGTGCGCTCGGAGGTGCCGGTCAGTTCGGCGACTTCGGTTTCGCTGTAGCCGGCGAAGTAGCGCATTTCGACCACCTGCGACAGCGCCGCGTCAACGGCTTCCAGCGCGAGCAGCGCATCGTTGACGCGCATCAAGGTCGCGTCGCCGTGACCTGCGCCGACCTCGTTCGCGAGTTTGGTGTCGAGCTGCAACTCGCCCGCGCCGCCGCCGCGCCGCTCCGCAAGCTGCTCGCGCGCAAAGTCGATGATGATGTTGCGCATCGTCTTGGCCGCGTACGCGAAGAAGTGCTTGCGGTCCGTCAGCACCAGTTCGGACGACTCGATCAGCCGCAGAAAACTCTCGTGCACGAGCGACGTGGTGTCCAGATGCGCGACGCCCCCTTGCGAACGCAGTCGCGCGCGCGCGATCTTGCGCAGTTCGGGATAGAGCGCGGCGAATACCCGCTCGATTGCACCGCGCTCGCCCTGCGCGGCAAGGTGCAGCAACTGTGTCAACGGAACATCGGCGTTCGACATCGGCAGACTGACGAAGCGGCGCTCACGAAACGGAGGCGAAGTTTGACTCGGCCCGCTGAACGTGTCACCGATTGCCCGTGGCGTCGTGAAAATTCACGCGATGGCCGGTTTCGATCCCGTTCTCCGTATGAGACGGCGCGAGGCCGCACATCGGGTGCAGCCTTCGACTCCACCGGAGGCCATCATGCAACGACTCAATGTTTTCTCGACGATTCTGTTTCTCTCAGGGTCAATGACTGTGTTCTCGACGCCGGCGCGCGCCGAATACAAGTGCGATGCGCCGCCATCGGCGCTCGATCAGCGCGCTTGCGAGAAAGCGAAAGAAGGACCGCGCGCGCTGCGCCAGTTCATCGAAAGCCGGCGCTCGATCGAAAGCCTCTACTTCTTCGACTACATGACCGACGCGCAACTGCTGGCATGGCGGAACGCGGATCAGCCCGCAACGGCGGACGAAGCGCGGGTGGAAACGGAGTGATGGCAACCCTCTCCCCTTGTGGGTGCTCGCGAAGCGAGCGGGAGAGGGATCGAGACCGCGCTGCACCCCCTCTCCCCTGACCCTCTCCCTCCAGGGGAGAGGGGGAGATCAGATTGGATAAATGATCGAGTTCGAGATGAGCTCGGTATCGAAGATCACCAGCCGCTGCGCGAAGCGCAGGCCCGCCGGCGTATCGACCACGCGATCGAGATAGCGGCCGGCGCTGTAGACCTCGGGCAGCGCGTTTTGCTTCGTGCGGATGACGACGTAGCTGGCTTCGCTGTCGATCGCCGCGCCGTTGACGGCTAGAACGCGCGGTGCGCCAACGACGTGGCGCTGGTAGTACGGGTCATGAAACAGCGTGTCGGTCGCACCGACCACGCGGTCTTTCAGCATGCCCTTGCTCTCGAACGACATCGTCGCCAGTGGCAAACCGCGGTCGAAGTTCTCACGCGGTTGCAACTTGTAGATCGCGTCGTCCGTGAAAAACTCCGGCCAAGCGTCCCAGCGGCCTTCATCGAGCGCGGCGGCATAGTCGGCGTACAACTGCACGAGCGCGTGCCAGCGCTCGAAACTCAGCACCCTCACACCTCCATCACACGGCGCCAGTACGCGAACATGCCGCGGATCAGCGTCTCGGTGACCATGTGATCGGTGTCGCGCACATCGCGACCGTCGAGTTGCGACACGGTGCGATAGTCATCCACTGCGGAGAAGGTCTGGTGCGCGCACTCGATCACTTCGCCGTCATCGGCGGAGACAAAACCGGCCGGGCCAAATAGATTCGCTTGGCGCAGGCGCCGGCGCGTCATCTCGGGCGTGTCGTCGGCGAAACCGAAATGCGTCCAGACGAAATCGAACGCATCCGGTCCCGCGGGTTGGATGTGGCGCGTCGACACCGAGTTAACTTGCTGCTGGACGATGAGACTCGGAAAGAGCGTCATCATCACCACGGTCGGGCCGTTCCACCACGGCTCCGGCACCACGTCGAGCAGCCGCTCGTCGTTGAGCTTCAGATTGGCGCGATAGCTCGTGACGCCCTGCGTCACCGCACCGGCGCCGCCTTCATTACGACGCGAAATCATGCACGCGTGGCGGCCGTGTTCGTCCATCACCATGCGGCTACTCTGGTCCGCACGCCACAGGCCAAACGTCACAAACCAGGTGTGCAGCAGACCCGGGTGGTACGGGTCCTTGATGTTCTCCTGCATCAGCTTCCAGTTGGCCGGAATGCGCTGGCGGCTGTAGCCAAGAATCGCTAACTCGCGACCGTTGAACAGGCGGTCGAACCACGGCACGACCTTTGGGCCGAGGTACTGCTCGAACGGCTCGACCGCGTGATCGAAGCTCGCAAACACCACACCGCCGCGGCGCGCGACTTTCAGTTGCGTGAGTCCGTGTTCCTCCGGTTTGAAGTCGGCGGGCATACCGCCATCGATGCACGCCTTGCCGTCGCGCGTTGCTTTGACGCCGCGGCGAAACGGCAGCCCGAGCAGCTTGCCCTTTAGGTCGTAGTTCCACTGGTGATACGGACAGACGAAATCCTTGCGGTTGCCAAAGTTCTGCCGGCAAAACGCGACGCCGCGATGCGCGCAGGCGTTTTCGATCACGTTGATGCCGCCGTCGAAGTCGCGCGTCATGATGACGCTGCGTTCGCCGATCTTTGTGCGCTTGAAGTCGCCGGGCTTGGGAATCTCCGCTTCGAGGCCGACGTAACACCAGTGATTGCGATAGAAGAGGCGATCGAGCTCGCGCCGGTAGATGTCTTCGCGTGTGTATGCCCACGCGGGAACGCGGCTGATGTCGGCATCCCACGCGGGTGGGCTGGTGTCAGTGCGCTGATCGGTTGCGAACTTGGTTTGCGTGTCCATGGTCTGCGAATCGCCGCAAAAGGCGTTGCGAGCAGGAGCTTACGACTTTGCGGGCGCGATGCTCGCGCCGGATTACTATTCCCGAGGCAGATCCTTTCGCGCAGGCAATGGGTGCTGCTGTCTCAGTCGGGGGTCCATCGTGAAACTGATTCGATATCTCATTGCTGTTTGTGCGGTCATTGCCGGCAACGCCGCTGCGCAATATCCGAGCAGGCCGGTGCGCATCATCGTTTCGTTTCCTACCGGCGGGCCCGCCGACAGCGTGACGCGCATCGTCGCGCAGCCACTCGCGCAGGCATTGGGGCAACCGATCGTGGTCGAGAACAAACCCGGAGCTGACGGGCAGATCGCGGCGCAAGAAGTGATGAAAGCCGCCCCCGACGGCCATACGCTCTTTATGGCGACGAATACCGCCATGCTGCAGGTGCCCGTTCTGCGCAAGGCTCCGCCGTACGACCCGGTCGCCGACTTCACGCCGATCTCGCTATTCGGCAATTTCACGTTCTTTCTGTTTGTGCACGCCAGCGTTCCGGTGAAGTCGGTTTCCGAGCTGATCGACTACGCGCGTGCGAATCCCGGCAAGCTCTCCTATGGAAGTGCGGCCTCCACCGGCGTGATCGCTGCCGCGCAACTCGTGCACCAGTCGAAAACGGATATGGTTCACATTCCCTACAAGGGCGAAGCACAAGCGGTGCCCGACTTCATCGCCGGACGAATTCAACTGATGTTCGCGACGCCCAGCTTGACTCTGCCGCAAGTGAAGGAAGGCAAGCTGCGTGTCCTTGCGGCGCTTCTTCCGCGCCGCAGTCCGCTTCTCCCCGATGTCCCGACGATGGCCGAGGCGGGTTATCCGCAGGTTTCGGTCACGCCGTGGGGCGGATTCTTCGGGCCCGCAAAGATGCCGCAGGAGATCACCGCGCGCCTCGCACGCGAAATCAATTCGATTCTTGAGCGCGCCGAAGTGCGCGAGCAATTCGAGCGGCACGCTTTCGTCAGCCGCGGATCGTCCCCCGCGGAGCTGGAAGCGTTTCTGAAGCGCGAGCTCGATGTGTGGCGCCGCGCGGTGCGTGAGGCCAACATCGCGCAGGAATGAGTCTCCTGAGCTGCGCTTCGGAGGTTTGCTCCCGCCGTGCCGGCGGCAGCGCCATCAGCGCAGCAGGCTTCCGCATCGGCAGATCTATCGGCGCATACTTCGCGTCGTTGACGCGATTCGGAGCCTTCACATGGGAGACGTGAAAGCCATCGAGAAAGCCGTCGAGGCACTGCCTCCGGCTGAACTCGCCGAGTTTCGTCGCTGGTTCGCCGAGTACGACACCGCGGCGTGGGATCGGCAGATCGAAGACGACGCAGCGAAGGGAAAGCTGGATCAGTTGGCCGCTGAAGCGCTGGCTGACTACCGCAGCGGCTCAACGCGCGAGCCTTGAAGCACACAGCATCGAAGCGCTTCTGGGCCTGTCTTGAGGCGCTTCCCGCAGATGTCCAGGCCCTGGCGCGGCGTTGCGCGCCGACCCAAACCATCCTTCTCTGCACTTCAAGACGGTTGGTAACGGGCGATTCCACAGCGTTCGCATCGGTCTCTACTATCGTGCGCTCGGCATTCCTGTGGCCGGCGGCGTGCACTGGTTTTGGATCGGCACGCATGCGGAGTACGACAAGCTCCTCAGCTAACTCGTCGTTGGGCACCCAGGCTGATCTTCGGCGCACTCACCAGAATCCGCGCCATGAATCGCCGGCGCTTATTTCGCTGCATGGAGTGAGACCATTCGCATGATCACCGGCGACATCAAGAATCAGATCGACCGCATCTGGGATTCGTTCTGGTCCGGCGGTATCTCGAATCCGCTGGAGGTGATCGAGCAGATCACCTACCTGCTCTTCATCCGCCGTCTGGACGATCTGCAAGCGCGCGCGGAGAACAAGGCCAACCGATTCGATCAGCCGATGGAGCGGGCGGTTTTCCCCGAAGGCAAAGACAAAAAGAAACGCTCCTACAAGGACTACCGCTGGTCGCAATTCAAGAACTTCCCGCCGGCCGAGATGTTCGCTGTGGTCGCCGAGCACCTCTTCCCGTATCTGCGCGCCGACCTTGCGCGCCAACTCGGCAACGGCGACTCCACTTACGCGCACCACATGAAGGACGCGCGCTTCACCATCCCGACGCCGGCGCTCCTTGCGCGAGTGGTGGACATGCTTGACCGCGTGCCGATGGAGGACCGCGACACCAAGGGCGACGTCTACGAATACATGCTCGCCAAGATCGCCACCGCCGGGCAGAACGGACAGTTCCGCACGCCGCGCCACATCATCCGGCTGATGGTCGAGCTGACCGCGCCGCAGCCCAAGGAGGTGATCTGCGATCCGGCCTGCGGCACGGCGGGCTTCCTGGTAGCGGCGGGCGAGTACCTGCGCGAGCGGCACGAGAACCTGCTGCACGACGCGAAGCTGAGCGAGCATTTCCACCATCACCTGTTCCACGGCTTTGACTTCGACAACACGATGCTGCGCATCGGCATCGCGCTGTTCCTGCGGCTGCTCAAGCCCGGCGGACGCGCGGCGGTGATCGTGCCCGACGGCGTGCTGTTCGGCTCGAGCACCGCGCACAAGCAGTTGCGCCGGATGCTGGTCGAGGACCAGAAGCTCGATGCCGTGGTCAAGCTGCCGGGCGGCGTGTTCAAGCCCTACGCGGGCGTCTCGACCGCGATCCTGGTCTTCACCAAGACCAACTCCGGCGGCACCGACTTCGTCTGGTTCTACGACGTCGAGGCCGACGGCTGGAGCCTCGACGACAAGCGCACGCCGCTGCTGCCCGACGACAAGCTCGGCCCTGTCCTGAGTCGTCATTCCCGCGAAGGCGGGAATCCAGTGTCGTTGACGCCAGAAGAGCACGCGAAGAACAACCTGCCCGACGTTCTCGCGCGCTGGAACGAGCGCTCGGGCAGAGAGCGCGAGCGCCCGCGAACCGCACAGAGCTTCTGCGTACCCAAGGCCGACATCGCCGCGCAGGGCTACGACCTCTCGCTTAACCGCTACAAGGAAGTGCTGCACGAGGCGGTCGAGCATCGCCCGCCGAAGGAAATCCTCGCGGAACTCGCGAACCTGGAGGAGGAGATCCAGCGCGGGATGAAGGAATTGGACAGGATGCTGGGATGAACGCGAAGGCCACCGTGCATCTCGGTGAAGTCGCGTCATTTGTTCGAGGTATCACATTCAAGCCCGATGACGTTGCCCCAGTTGGGTCCGAGGGTACGGTCGCCTGTATGCGCACGAAGAACGTCCAATCGGAACTCGACCTGTCCGACGTGTGGGGCATCCCCGCGTCCTTCGTAAGGCGCAACGATCAATACCTCGTGGATGGCGATCTGCTGGTCTCAAGCGCGAACAGCTGGAACTTGGTTGGCAAGTGCTGCTGGGTGCCCGGTTTGCCATGGAAGGCGACATTCGGCGGCTTCATCTCAGTTCTCCGTAGTGATCGGGTAAGGATCGAACCTCGCTACCTCTATCACTGGTTTTCATCGCCGCGCATCCAGGCGACCGTTCGAAGCTTGGGCCAGCAGACGACGAATATTTCGAACCTGAACGTTGACCGTTGCCTTCGTCTGCCGCTCCCACTTCCGCCCCTCCCCGAGCAGCGGCGGATTGCGGAGATCCTGGACAAGGCGGACGCGCTACGGGCCAAGCGCCGCGCCGCCCTCGCGCAGCTCGAAACCCTCACCCAATCAATCTTCCTCGACATGTTCGGCGACCCCGTCACGAATCCGAAGGGGTGGCCGGTGCGATTACTGGCAGAACTCGGTGTCGAGTTTCGGTATGGCACGTCGAACAAGGCGGCGGCGACGGGGCGACCGGCCCTACGAATTCCGAACGTGGTCGGTGGCTCCATCGACACTGATGACTTGAAACGCGTTCCTGTAAGCGACGATGAGTTCGAACGCCTGCGCCTTCGCGATGGAGATTTGCTGTTCGTCCGCACGAACGGCAACCCAGACTTCGTGGGTCGATGTGCTGTGTTCGAAGCGGGACGGCTCCGCGCCGCGGGCTTCAGTGGCGATGGCTTCGTCTTTGCGTCGTATTTGATTCGCGGGCGCGTTACCGGTGACAAGGTTTCGCCCGCTTTTCTCCGCGAATACATGCTAGGCGCCGAGGGTCGGCGGCAGATGCGAGCTCGCTGCAAAACCTCAGCAGGCCAGTACAACATCAACGTCGAGGGTTTATGTGCGATCGAAGTCGTGGCTCCGCCAATCGAACTGCAAATGAGGTTCGCGCGTCGGCTCGACCTGTCGGAGGCGCTCAAACGGAGCCACCGCCTCGCTTTGCGTACCACCGATAGGCTCTTCGCCTCCCTCCAGCACCGCGCCTTCCGCTGCGAGCTGTAGCCGCACGGCCCCCGAAACCTCAAACACCGCCCCACGTTGATTCACCCTCAGCCTCGAACCTAAAATAACGCACTTCCTTGTTTGAGGTTGTCGCGGTCGGCGATGCGCAGAGCCCCGTCCGGAACGTACGTCGACGTCGCCTCGGCAGGCGAGCGGTTTCGCGCTTTCGTTCCGTCGCCGCTGCCGCCGGTGCCGCCGATCGTCTGGTCGCCCGCCTTGCGGCGCCGGTTCGACGATGCGCTGGTGGCGCTCGGTCGGCTCGATGCACTGGCGGCCCATCTGCCCAACGCGGCGCTGGTGCTCTACAGCTTCGTGCGCAAGGAGGCAGTGCTGTCCTCACAGATCGAAGGCACACAGTCTTCGCTGGCGGACCTCTTGCTCTACGAGATCGACGAGCAACCGGGCGTGCCGGTGGCGGACGCGCGCGAGGTAAGCCGCTGCGTAGCAGCTCTGGAGCACGGTCTGAAGAAGCTGCGCGGCGGGCTGCCGATCTCGATGCGCCTGGTGTGCGGCATGCACGAAGTGCTGATGTCGCATCCCGGCGGACGCGGCAAAACGCCAGGCGAGGTGCGTCGCTCGCAGGTGTGGATCGGCGGCACGCGGCCGGGGAACGCGGCGTTCGTCCCGCCGCCCGCGAACGCGTTGCGCGAGTGCCTGAAGCTCTTCGAGCGGTTTCTCAACGACGAACCGGAGCCGACGCCGCCGCTCATCAAAGCGGCGCTTGCGCACGTGCAGTTCGAAACCATCCACCCGTTCCTCGACGGCAATGGCCGCCTCGGGCGGCTGCTGATCGTCGTGCAGCTCGTGGCCGACGGCGTGCTACGGGAGCCGTGGCTGTACCCGAGCCTCTATTTCAAGACCCACCGCGCGCTGTACTACGAGCTGCTAAACGAGGTGCGGCTGCGCGGCGACTGGGAGCGCTGGCTCGAGTTCTTCGCCGAGGGGGTGCAGCAGAGCGCTGCCCAGGCGGTCACCACGGCGAACGCGCTGCTCGCCCTGATCAACGCCGATCGCGACCGCATCGCTGGGCTGGGGCGCGCGGCGAGCTCCGCGCTCGAGGTGCACCAGGCGCTGCAGCGCCAGCCCATCGCCACGTCGGCGGCGCTGGTGAACATCACCGGGCTCACGGCGGCCACCGTCAACAAGTCGCTGGCGCACCTGGAGCGCCTGCGTATCGTCGCCGAGCTCACGAACCGGCAGCGCGGCCGCGTGTTCAGCTACCGGCGCTATGTGGACGAACTGGCCGCAGAGCTGGAGCCCGCACGGTGAGCCAGTTCACCTTTGTCTAGCGCGAATGGACCGCGGTCTTCGAGGCTGCATCGAAGGCAGAGACGGCCGTGCATGCTGATCCGCGCACAGCATGCTTCTACGCGCACCGCGCGCTCGAACTGTCGCTGGAACCGGGCGGCGCGCCTAGGTCAGTTCATCGCCCTTTAGTCCGCGCCTTTTAAGGAGCGCCGTAGAGCATCCTTGCATTTCTGGAGCGTCGCTCCATACTTGCACGGATGCTCTCCCGCCGGCTCCTCCCGACGCTCACGGCCGCCCTCGCCGAAAGCCCGGCCGTGGCGCTACTCGGGCCGCGCCAGGCGGGCAAGACCACGCTCGCCCTAGAACTGGCCAACGCCCGGCCTTCGATCTATCTCGATCTCGAATCCGACGCCGATCGCGCGAAGCTCTCGGAGCCCGAGCTCTATCTGCCGCAGCACGCGGACAAGCTCGTCGTTCTCGACGAGATCCAGCGCACGCCGCAGCTCTTTCGCAGCCTGCGCGGCCTCATCGACAGCGGCAGGCGCCGCGGTCGTGGCAAGGGCCGCTTCCTCGTCCTGGGCTCGGCGTCGATCGATCTGCTGAAGCAGTCGAGCGAGTCGCTCGCCGGACGTATTCGCTATTTGGAGCTCGCTCCGCTCGACGCCGCCGAGGTCGGCCGCAAGCGTCGCGACGCCCACTGGCTGCGCGGTGGATTTCCGGAGAGCTTTCTCGCCGCTTCCGATGCGGCGAGCCTGCGCTGGCGGGCGGACTTCATCCGCACCTACCTCGAGCGCGACATCCCGCAACTCGGGCCACGCATCCCGGCGGAGACGCTGCGCCGTCTGTGGACGATGCTCGCGCACCAACAGGGAGGGCTGCTCAACGCTGCGGTCCTCGCTCGCGCGCTCGCGGTCGACGGCAAGACGGTCGCCGCCTACCTTGATCTGCTCGTTGACTTGCTGCTCGTACGCCGCCTCGTCCCGTGGCACGGCAACGTGCGCAAGCGCCTGGTTAAGTCGCCCAAGGTCTATGTCCGCGACAGCGGACTCGTGCACGCGCTGCTCGGAATCGCCGACCATGAAGCGCTGCTCGCGCACCCGGCGGCCGGAGGAAGCTGGGAGGGCTTGGCGATCGAGTCGCTGATCGCCTCCGCGCCGCTCGGCACCGACGCGTACTTCTTCCGCACCGCCGCCGGCGCCGAGATCGACCTGCTGCTGAAGTTTCCCGGCCGCCGTTGGCCCTGGGCGATCGAGATCAAGCGTGGGCTCGCGCCGCAGCTCGAACGGGGATTCCATCTGGGCTGCGAAGCCGTCAAACCGGAACGGCGCCTGGTGGTGTACGGCGGCGCCGAACGTTTTCCGCTCGCTGAGGGCGTAGAGGCGCTCGCGCTCACAGACCTCTGCGCCGAGGTGTCCGCGGCATGAGCTTCAAACAGACGGCCGGCGAAGCGATGTTCAGCAAGGCAAAGGTGATCAACATGCTCGGCAACTGCGCAGCGCCCAGTCACCGCACCCTCGGGAGAGAGCTGTAGCGATGGCCGGTTTCGACCCGCGCTTCACCATCACCAACCCGATCACCGCTGCACTCACGACGATCGAACGCGCGCGCGGGTTCCTGGAGGCGGCCACGCTCTCCGACGACCGGATCGAGCGCATGAGCCAGCGCGCTCAAGTGAGCTGTGCCAAGCTGTGACACGGAGCTGTGACTGGCTGTGACGCCGAGCTCTGACATGACGGACGGCGGGAACAGAGCGCGATGAGCCAGTTCACCTTCCTCCAGCGCGAATGGGCTGCCGTTTTCGAAGCCGCGTCGAAGGCGGAAGGCGCATTGCACGCCGATCCGCGCACGGCGTGCTTCTACGCCCGCCGCGCGCTGGAGCTGGCGGTGAGCTGGGCCTACAAGCACGACGTGGGACTCAAGCTCCCGTATCAGGACAACCTCTCCGCGCTGATCCACGAGCCGAGCTTCAAGCAGGCAGCGGGCGAGGCGGTGTTCAGCAAGACGACGGTGATCAACACGCTCGGCAACCGCGCCGTGCACAGCCATCGCGCGGTGCCAGAGTCGGACGCGCTCGCGGCGGTGCGCGAGTTGTTCCATGTCGCCTACTGGTTCGCGCGCACCTATGGGCGCGTGGGCCGGCCTGCGCCAGGCCTCACGTTCGATGCGGCTGCGCTGCCGCGACCCGCGCGCGCGGCCGCGCAAACAGCGGAGCAATTGCAGGCGCTGGAAGCGCGTCTTCGCGAGCAGGACGAGAACCTCGCGGCGCTGCTCGCCGACAAGTCCGCGCTCGACGAGGAACTGAAGGGCCTGCGCGCAGAGGTCGCCGCCGCGAAGAAGGCGGCGGCCGCGCAGCCGGACACGCACGACTACTCCGAGGCTGAGACCCGCGACTACTTCATCGACCTGCTGCTTAAGGAAGCGGGCTGGCCGCTCGATCAGCATCGCGACCGCGAGCTCGAAGTCAGCGGCATGCCGAACGCCGAGCGCAAAGGCTTCGTGGACTACGTGCTTTGGGGCGACGACGGCAAGCCACTGGGGCTCGTGGAAGCCAAACGCACACGGCGCGACGGGCGCGCCGGGCAGCAGCAGGCGAAGCTCTACGCCGACTGTCTCGAGCGGCAGTTCGGCCGGCGGCCGATCATCTTCTACTCCAACGGCTACGACCACTGGCTGTGGGACGACACGCGCTACCCGCCGCGCCGGGTGCAGGGGTTCTACAAGAAGGCGGAGCTGGAACTCCTGATCCAACGGCGCGAGACGCGCCGCTCGCTTGGAGCAGCGCCGATCAGCGCGACGATCGTCGAGCGCCACTATCAAACGCGCGCCATCCGCCGCATCGCCGAGGCGTTTGAGCGCGACCACGACCGCAAGGCGCTGCTGGTGATGGCCACCGGCGCCGGCAAGACGCGCACGGTGATCGCGCTCTGTGAGCTGCTCATGCGCTGCAATTGGACCAAGCGCGTTCTCTTCCTGGCAGACCGCGTGGCGCTCGTTAACCAGGCGGTGAACGCCTTCAAGCGGCACCTGCCGGATGCATCGCCCGTAAACCTCGTCACCGAGAAGGACGCCGAAGGGCGCGTGTACGTCTCGACCTATCCGACCATGATGGGCCTGATCGACGATGCGTCCAACGACCGCACCGGAGGCGCTGCGGACGGCCAGCGGCGCTTCGGCGTGGGGCACTTCGATCTCGTGATCATCGACGAGGCGCACCGCTCGGTGTTCCAGAAGTACCGCGCCATCTTCGACTACTTCGACTCGCTGCTCGTGGGCCTCACCGCTACGCCGAAGGACGAGGTCGATCGCAATACCTACGGTCTATTCGATCTCGAAGACGGCGTGCCGACCGACGCTTACTCACTCGAAGAGGCCGTGCGTGACGGCTTCCTCGTGCCGCCGCGAGCGGTCTCGGTGCCGCTCAGGTTCCAGCGCGAGGGGATCAAGTACGACGATCTGTCCGAAGAAGACAAGGACCAGTGGGACGCGCTGGAGTGGGACGACGACGGGAACGTGCCCGACCGCGTCGAGGCCGAGGCGGTCAACAAGTGGCTCTTCAACAAGGACACGGTGGACAAGGTGCTTGAGCACGTGATGACTCGGGGGCTCAAGGTGGCCGGCGGCGATAGGCTGGGCAAGACGATCATCTTCGCCAAGAACCAGCACCACGCCCAGTTCATCGCCGAGCGCTTCGATGTCAACTATCCGCACTTGAGGGGCGCGTTCGCGCGGACCATCACTTTCAAAACCGAATACGCGCAGAGCCTGATCGACGACTTCTCTAACAAGGACAAGGCGCCGCACATCGCGATTTCGGTAGACATGCTCGACACCGGTATCGACGTGCCGGAAGTCGTGAACCTCGTCTTCTTCAAGCTCGTGCGATCGAAGACCAAGTTCTGGCAGATGCTCGGCCGCGGCACGCGCCTGTGCGCAGATCTCTTCGGGCCAGGCCACGACAAAGAGTGCTTCTTCGTCTTCGACTACTGCCGGAACCTTGAGTACTTCAGCCAGGACATGCCGGCGACCGAAGGTTCCACGGCCGAATCGCTCGCCAAGCGACTGTTCGACACTCGACTGGAACTGATTGGGCAGCTCGACGAGCGAGTGACAGCGCAGTCCGGGCCGACGGTGGAGGAACCGCGTTTGCCACCGCCGGGGCATCCCGAGTCCGATGCCGAGGTACGCGCGCAGACCGCTGCGCTATTGCACAAGGAAGTTGCGGCGATGAACCTGCACAACTTCGTCGTCCGTCCGCACCGGCGCTTGGTGGAGATGTATGCGAAGGCGGAGGCGTGGACAAGACTGTCAGCAGAAGCACGCTCGGAGCTTTCACACGAGGTGGCGGGATTACCGACAGAACTCGACCCCGAGAACGAGGAGGCGAAGCGCTTCGACCTGCTTTCGCTAAGTCTCCAGATCACCCTGCTACGCGCCCAGCCCGGCTTCGAGCGGTTACGCGATCGAGTCAAGCAGATTGCGGGGCTGCTGGAGGAAAAGGACGCGATCCCGATGGTGCGGGCGCAGATGCCGCTTATTCAGGATGTACAGACCGACGAATGGTGGCAGGACGTCACGATGCCGATGCTTGAGGCAATGCGACGCCGCCTGCGCGCACTCGTGCAGTTCATCGACAAGCGCCAGCGCAAGCCCGTTTACACCAACTTCAAGGACCTGATTGGAGGCGAGACCGACGTGACCCTGCCTGGCTTCGCGGTCGGCACCGACCAAGCGAAGTTCCGCGCCAAGGCGCAGGCGTTCCTGCGGCAGCACCTTAACCACGTCGCCGTCGCCAAGCTGAGGATGAATCGGCCGCTCACCCGCTCTGACCTCTCTGAGCTCGAGCGGCTGCTCGGGGAGAGCGGAGCAGGCGGCCCGGAAGACATCCGCCGTGCAGCAGAGGATGCCCATGGTCTCGGGCTTCTTGTCCGCTCGCTTGTGGGGATGGACCGCGTGGCGGCCAAGGAGGCGCTGGCAAGCTTCACGAACGGAAAGACGCTGACGGCGAATCAGCTCGAGTTCGTCAACCTGATCGTGGATCACCTAACCTCGCACGGCGTGGTGGAGCCCGCCAGGCTCTACGGATCGCCATACACGGATCTCACGCCGCGTGGGCCGGATGGACTGTTCAAGGCGAACGAGATGAATGAACTCATGCGAGCCCTAAACGCCGTGCGCGCAACGGCGATCGCGGCATGAAGTGCGCGGGTTTGTATCAAACGTGCCTACCTCGAGATCGAGGCGGATAGCTTCGACGAATGAGCATGGCGCCCGCATTGACCGGAGCACACATGGAACCTGTGATCGACCATATCCAAATTACGGTTAGGGACTTCTCTGTCGCGGTCTCGTTCTACGATCGACTGATGCCGCTTCTCGGATTCAACGAGAAGAGAACCAGCGCCAAGATTCCGGCACATGACTTCGAAGTCGTTGAGTACAGCCACCGTCATTTGGCTTTCGCGATCACCTGTCCGCGCCAGGCTTTCAGGAACGACAACGTTCACCGGCGCCGGCCCGGCTCTCTGCACCATCTTGCGTTTCGGGTTAAGACCCGTGAGGAAGTCGACGAGCTACACGGCAAAATCAAAGCCATCGGCGCCACGATCGTCGCCCCGCCGCGTGAATATCCCGAGTACACACCGGCCGGCTACTACGCCCTATTCTTTAAAGATTTCGAAGGCATCAAATACGAAATCGTCACCCACAGCCATTGCCAGTAGTGGACGTGCCGCCGAGCCGCCATCTCCCAACTCTAACGCTGCGCCGGGGCCAACTCGCCGCCTCAGCGCTTCTCTGCTGGCTGTCCGTCGCGTGCTCAGGAATCCACACCGCCATGAACCAAGCACCGCTGACCAAGGACTCCGTCGTGCAGTTCTTGAATCGCTTCGAGGAACTCGCCGAGAAGGAGAACTTCGATCTCATTCAAGACATGGTTCACGAGAATGCGGTGTTCCGGTTCAACGACGGAGATTTCGTTGGAAGGCAGGCGGTTCGAGCCGCTCTCGAGAAAACCTGGAAGGGCAGCGGCAACGTTAAGAAGGAGCGCTTCTATCTCACCGACATTCAGGTTCTGTCAGTGGACCAAGCAAGCGCTACAGCAACGTACACCTACAACTGGGAAGGATCTCTGGACGGCAAGACGTTTCGAATTCAGGGGCGAGGAACGCGTGTGCTCGTTGTCAAGGCCGGCCGCGTGCAGATCATTCATGAGCACCTGAGTCGGTTCCCTAAACCTTGACGCCAATGAGGCGTCCAGGGCGCAAGATCGGAGTCAGAGCGATGAGCAAGTCACTACGTCACGTTCACAAGGGCTTCGGCTCGGTACGACCGTATCTTCACGGTCCGATTGATCTGCCGAAGTTCTTGGAACAGACGTTCAACGCAGTGGTACTGGAGACCCATGAGGATGGCCCCACGCTGGTGCAGATTGGCGACTCGTTGATCTGGGTCGAAGCCGGCGACTTGCCTCCCCATATCGAGCCCTGGGTTGGCTCGGTCTACGTCTATGTCGAGGATGTCGATGCGGTCTACGCGCGGGCTATCGAACACGGTGCAAAGAGCATCTCTGCGCCGGAAGACAAGCCGTACAACGAGCGCCAAGCGGGCTTCGTCGATGCGGGCGGAAACACGTGGTGGGTGTCAACGTACTTAGGTGCAGCGAGCTGAGCGGCTGAGCGCATCAATCGCGCCGCGGCGGTCGAGATTGCGTTTAGCCACTGGACCGCTCGTGAGCGCGTGCCCCACGATGCAAGCCTTTCGTTCGACACCTGGAGAGGGAGTGACGATGAAACTGAATATGTTGATCCTGTCGCTGATCGTGCCCGCGATCGCGTACGCGCAAGAACCAAATCCGTACAACGGGACTTGGAAGGCCGAGTACACCGGCAAAAGCGGCGCGGCTCGCGTGGGGAAAGTTGTTGTCTCCGATAAGACGGGCACATGGCAAATGGCAGTTTCGGGGCGTGGCGAGAGTGCCAGCCCGTGCATCGGTCGCGAGTTCCCAATCGAAGTGACGAAAGCGAACGCCACTGAGTTGGCGTTCGAAGTCCAAAGGGCCAAGACTCGCTGGCTGCAACGACAGCAAAGTGAAATTGAAGCGGGTTGATCAAAACACGCTCGAGTGCAAGTTCGACAAGACCGAGATGCGGCTGGTGCGTCAGTGAGAAATCGTGAAGCGGGCGGCTAACTTAAGGCGCCTCCGTGTCTTTGAACATTCGCCAGCTCGCAGCCGACGACATCGGTTTGATGCGAGCGCTGCTGCAGACCTTCGGTGATGCTTTCAACGAACCCGAAACGTACGGCAGCAACCCGCCGAGCACGGCGTATCTTCGATGCTTGCTCGCCGGCGATTCGTTCATCGCCATCGTCGCGCTCGAAAGCGGCAGGGTCGTCGGTGGTATCGCTGCCTACGAACTGAGAAAGTTCGAGCAGCAGCGCAGCGAAATCTACATCTACGACTTGGCTGTCGCCGCAACGCACAGACGGCGGGGCATTGCGACGGCGCTGATCGACGAACTGAAGAAAGTCGCCGCCACACGCGGCGCGTACGTCATTTTCGTGCAGGCGGACATCGGCGACGACGCGGCCATCGCGCTGTACACCAAACTGGGCGTTCGCGAGGACGTGCTGCACTTCGACATACCCATTGGCAAAACGCGACGCCGCGGTGCGCGCAGGCGTTTTCGATCACGTTGATGCCGCCGTCGAAGTCGCGCGTCATGATGATGCTGCGTTCGCCGATCTTCGTGCGCTTGAAGTCGCCGGGCTTGAGTATCTCCGCTTCAAGCCCGACGTAGCACCAGTGGCCGCGGTAAAACAGCCGCTCGAGTTCGCGCCGGTAGATGTCGGCGCGCGTATATGCCCAGGCC
>Ga0187892_10002718_pt1 | contig 34340 bp, 22 predicted proteins | sample MA1701073metaG_FD_139345 | JGI IMG/M metagenome (GOLD analysis project Ga0187892, IMG submission 139345) | Bio-ooze microbial communities from a basaltic lava cave in the Kipuka Kanohina Cave System on the Island of Hawaii, USA - MA170107-3 metaG ... | reverse complement strand
TGATAGGCGGGCAGGAAGTCGTTCGAGAAAACCTGGGTCCCCGCGTACGGAAGCTGCGGCGCGATCACCATGAAGGACGGCAGGTTGCGGTTCAGCGTCCCCAGCCCGTAGCTCACCCAGGAACCCATGCTCGGCCTCGCGAACGAGACCGACCCCGTGTGGATCCCGAGCGTCGACTGGAAGTGGTCGTTATGGTCCGAGCGCATCGAACGGATGACGCACACGTCGTCCATGCACTCGCGGACGTGAGGGAAGAGATCGCTCACCATCGTCCCACACGTCCCGCCCGGCCGGAAGTCCCAGAGCGGCCGGAGCAGGCTCTTCGGGTTCTGGACGTGCGGCCCGAGCTTGAGGGTCTTCCCCTCGAGGTCAAACAGGGCCGGCTTGAAGTCGAAGGTCTCGAGGTGCGACGCGCCGCCCGTCATGAAAAGGAAAATGACGCGCTTCGCCCGCGCGCGAAAGTGAGGCGGCCGCGGAGCCAACGGGTCCCCTTCCGCCAGAAGCTCTCCCAGCAGACCCGGAAGGAGGAGCGATCCCCCCACCAGGGAGCGGATCGCGTCGCGCCGGCCAATCTCGGTTCGCCGGTCTACCTCGCCCATCGGGACCCTCCCCGCGATGTCGGATGTCGGATGTCCGATGTCGGGACTTCGTATCGCGTTCTCATCGGACATCCGACATCCGACATCCGACCTCGGGTCAATCCACAAAAACGAATTCATTCAGCCTCAGGATGACACGGGCATGGCTCTCCCAGGCCTGCTCCTCCGGCAATCCCGCCGACCGGAGCTTCGCCCGCACCGCGGCCAGGAACTCCAGCCCCGTCCGGCGTTCGTCCGACGCGGGCGCGCGGCCGACGGCCAGAAGGTAGGCGCGCTCGATCCGCGTCGCGTCGTCGGGCCGTTCCGAAAGGACCCGCGCGGCGAACCGCCGCGCCTGCTCGTGCAGGAAGGGGTCGTTCATCATGAAGAGCGCCTGGAGGGGCGTCGTGCTCCCCGTCCGGACCGCCGTGGAAGCGTTCGTGTCCGGCCCGTCGAAGATCGCGAAGAACGGATGGCGGCGGATCCGCTGCGTCATGACGTAGACGCTCCGCTTGTTCGTCTCGTAGACGTCGATAAACGGCCGGTGCTGGGTGTAGTTCCAGCCGCTCTGGGCCGGGAACGGGTGGGCGCCGCCCGGCGAGCGGTCGAGCCCTCCCGAGACCGCGAGGACCGCGTCCCGGATCGCCTCCGCCTCCAGCCGCCGGCGCGGGAACTTCCAGAGGAAGTCGTTGTGGGGGTCGACGTTCACGTTCTCGGCGACGTCGCGGCTCGAAATCTGATACGTGCGTGAAAGGACCGTCAGCCGGTGCATCGTCTTGACCGACCACCCGCTTTCGACGAAGCGCCGCGCCAGCCAGTCCAGGAGGTCCGGATGCGTCGGCGGCATCCCGCGCACGCCGAAGTCGCTCGGCGTCTGGACGATTCCCTTCCCGAAATGGTACTGCCAGATCCGGTTGACCATGACGCGAGCCGGGAGCGGGTTGGCGGGGTCGATCAGCCATTCCGCGAGCTGCCGGCGGCCGCTGCCCCGCTCCTCGCTCGGAAGGGCCTGGCCGCCCAGGACCTGGAGGAAGCGCCGAGGGACTTCCCCGCCCGGGTTCTTGGGCTCGCCGCGGACGTGGAGCCGGGCGTTCTCGACCTTGGCGCCTTCGGCGACGGCATAGGCCGAGTCGACCACGGGGACGGTCTTGGCGTATTCGTCCCGGCGCCGCTGGGCGGCCCGGATGAGGTCGCGCAGCGTGTCGAGCCGGGCGCGCGCCCGGCCCGCGGCGGGCGCCTGCGCGAGGAGCGCCTTCTCGGCCTCCAGGCGCCTGAGCTCCGCGCGCGCCTTGGCTTCGGCGGCCGCCACCTCCTCGAACTTCCGCTTGAGGTCCGGGTCGGCGACGACGTCCGCGGGCGCCTGGGCCGGCTCCTCCGGCTTGATCGCCGCGGCAGCCTTCCGGGCTTCGTCGTAGTCGGCCACGACCTTCTGGAGCGTCGCGCGCTCCGCTTCGAGCTTTTTCACCTCCCCGTCGTGCTCGCCGAGCTTCTCCTTGTAGGGCTTCAGGACCTTGTCGGCCTCCTCCTGGGGAATGAGCGGAACGAGGTCGCGCGGCACTTTGTTGAGCTCGATTCCCGGGAACGGATATCGCGTGCTCTGGAAAATACCGTAGAGCGCGTAGTAGTCCTCGTTGGCGATGGCGTCGAACTTGTGGTCGTGGCACCGGGCGCAGTTGACCGTGAGCCCGAGGAACGTCCGGCCGACGTTGTCGATCGTGTCCTCGAGGATCAGGTGCTGGATGCCGTTCTCGCTCGAGGCGAACCGCCTGGAGTTGGCGATGTAGCCGGTCGCGATCAGCCGGTCGTTGCGCTCGTCCCAGGTCTTCCAGGGGAGCAGGTCCCCCGCGAGCTGCTCGCGGACGAACTCGTCGTACGGTTTGTCTTCGTTGAACGCGCGGATCACCCAGTTGCGGTAACGGTAGTGCTGGGGGATCGGGTAGTCGGAATTGCAGCCGGCCGTGTCGGCGTAGCGGACCACGTCGAGCCAATGCCGTCCCCATCGCTCCCCGTAGTGGGGCGAGGCGAGCAGACGCTCGACGACGCGGGCGTACGCTTCGGGGGAAGTGTCGGCGAGGAAGGCGTCGATTTCCTCCGGCGTGGGGGGCAGTCCGATCAGGTCGAACGTCACGCGGCGAAGGAGCGTGCGCCGGTCGGTGTCGGCCCCGGGCCGCAGGCCCTTCTCCTCGAGCTTCGCCAGGACGAACCGGTCGACCTCCGTGCGGGCCCACCGAGGGTCCCGCAGGGCCGGCGGCGGCGGGTCCTTCACGGGCCGGAAGGACCAGAACTTTCGGGCCTCCTCGAAGTTGATCGGCGGCTTGGGCGCGGGCTTGGCGGCATCCCCCGCACGAGGATCCGGCGCGCCCATCTTGACCCAGAGCTCGAAGTCGCGGACCTGCTCGGGCGTGAGGCGCTCGGAATCTTTGGGGGGCATGTCGAGGTCGTCATCGCCCTGCCGGATCGCGTGAATGAGGAGGCTTTTCTCCGCGTCGCCGGGAACGACGGCGGGACCGGACTCGCCTCCCTTGAGCAGGCCCTCGCGCGTGTCGAGGTAGAGGTCGGCCTTCACTTTGGGAGACTGGGCGCTGTGGCACTTGTAGCATTTCGCGATCAGGACGGGTCGGATGCGTTTTTCGAAGAAGTCGAGGCCGTCCCGGTCTTGCGGAAACAGCGCGAGGATCGGAAAGAGGAACGTCAAAAGGGTGCCCCCCATGTCCCGGAAAACTGCCCCGATACTTTTACAACCCCCTAAAACGAACCGTTTCTTTTATGGGTTTGCTATCCTCGTTACCTCTGGAGGGGAGAACCCGAAGATGATTCGAACGCTTTCCACCCTTGCCCTGACGGTATTTCTGACCGCTTGCGGGACCTCGAAGATGCAGGAATCCGCGCGTACGCTGGGCTCCATAGAAAAGCTCGACCCGCGGCTGGACAAGCTCCTTCCCCCCGGGGCCAGGCTCGAGATCCTGTCCGAAGGCCACAAGTGGACGGAAGGCCCGGTCTGGGTGCCGCAGGGCCGATTCCTCCTCTTCTCGGACATCCCGCCCAACAGGGTTTTCCGGTGGAAGGAAGGCGAGGGCGCCCGGCCCTACCTTCAGCCCTCGGGGTACACGGGCACGAAACCCCGGACGGCGGAAACCGACGAGCCCGGCTCCAACGGCCTGGTCCTCGATCCCCAGGGGCGCCTGGTCCTCTGCCAGCACGGCGACCGGCGGGTCGCGCGCATGAACGCCCCGCTCGACAAGCCCGACGCGCGGTTCGTGACCCTCGCCGACCGTTACATGGGCAAGCGCCTCAACAGCCCCAACGACGCGGTCTTCCATTCCGGCGGGTCGCTTTACTTCACCGACCCGCCGTACGGGCTGGAGAAGCGGATGGAGGATCCGGAGAAGGAGCTGGACTTCCAGGGCGTCTACCGAGTGACGCCGGGGGGCGAGCTCACGCTCCTCACGAAAGAGATCACGCGTCCCAACGGCATTGCCTTCTCTCCGGACGAGAAGAAGCTCTACGTCGCCAGCTCCGACCCCGACCGCGCCATCTGGATGGTCTACGACGTGAAGCCCGGTGGGATGCTCGCCAACGGCAAGCTTTTCTTCGACGCGACGAAGTGGGTGAAAACGAAGAAAGGACTGCCGGACGGATTGAAGGTGGACGTGAACGGCAACCTCTTCGCCACGGGGCCGGGCGGGGTCCTGGTCTTCGCCCCAGACGGGACGCACCTGGGCACGATCAATACGGGCGAGAAGACGGCGAACTGCGCCTGGGGCGACGACGGGGCCACGCTTTACATCGCGGCCGACATGTACCTCCTGCGGATCCGGACGGGCACGAAGGGCAAGGGGTTCTAATGGAAGAGCGATCCCTCCACTTCATCGAGCAGGAGGTCGAGGAAGACAATCGGACCGGCCGGTTCCAGGGGCGCGTGCACACGCGCTTTCCGCCCGAGCCCAATGGGTACCTTCACATCGGCCACGCGAAATCCATCTGCCTCAACTTCGGACTCGCCGCCCGCTACGGCGGGAAGTGCAACCTCCGGTTCGACGACACCAACCCGACCAAGGAGGAGGTCGAGTACGTCGAGTCGATCCAGCGCGACGTCAAGTGGCTCGGCTTCGACTGGGAAGATCGGCTCTTCTACGCATCGCAGTACTTCGGCGAGCTCTACCAGTACGCGGAACGGCTCATCCAGGCCGGAAAGGCCTACGTCTGCGACCTGACCGCCGACCAGACCCGCGACTACCGGGGGACCCTAACCGTCCAGGGCCGTCCCAGCCCGTGGCGCGACCGCCCGGCCGCCGAGAGCCTCGACCTCTTCCGCCGCATGCGCGCGGGCGAATTCCCCGACGGGGCCCGCACGCTTCGCGCCAAGATCGACCTGGCGTCCGGCAACATCAACCTGCGCGACCCCGTGCTGTACCGCATCCTCCGGGCCGCGCACCACCGGACGGGGACGGAGTGGTGCATCTATCCGATGTACGACTTCGCCCACGGGCAGTGCGACTCCCTGGAGCGGGTCACCCACTCCATCTGCACGATGGAGTTCGAGGACCACCGGCCGCTCTACGACTGGTTCATCCAGGCGCTGGGGATCTACGCGCCGCGCCAGATCGAGTTCGCGCGCCTCAACCTGACCTACACCCAGATGAGCAAGCGGAAGCTCCTGGAGCTGGTCCGCGAAGGCCACGTGCGCGGGTGGGACGACCCGCGGATGCCGACGCTCAGCGGCCTGAGGCGGCGGGGCTACACGCCCGAGGCGATCCGCGCCTTCTGCGAGCGCATCGGCGTCGCCAAGATGAACAGCACGATCGAGTTGGGAGTGCTCGAGAACGCCGTCCGCGAGGACCTGAACCGCCGCGCCCCCCGCGCCATGGCGGTGCTCCGCCCGCTCCGGGTCGTCGTCGAAAACGTGCCGGAGGGGCGGGTCGAGGAATTCGAGCTGGCGAACAACCCCGAGGACCCGGCCGCCGGAACGCGCAAGGTCCCGTTCTCGCGCGAGCTCCTGATCGAGCGGGAAGACTTCATGGAAGACCCGCCGAAGAAATACTTCCGCCTCGCGCCGGGACGGGAGGTGCGCCTCCGCGGCGGGTACTTCCTCACGTGCCAGCGCGCGGTGAAGGACGCGAGCGGCGCGGTGACGGAACTGCGCTGCACCATCGACCCGGCGACGCGGCTGGGCCAGGCGCCGGACGGGCGCAAGGTGAAGGGGACGATCCACTGGGTCTCGGCCTCCCACGCCCTCCGGGCCGAGGTCCGGGTCTACGAGACGCTCTTCACGACGCCGGACCCCGACGCGGGCGGGGACTACCGCAAGAACCTCAACCCGAAATCACTCGAAGTGCTCAAGGACTGTCGCCTGGAGCGGAGCCTGGCGGGCGCCGCCCCCGGGAAAACCTTCCAGTTCGAGCGCCACGGCTACTTTTGCGTCGACCCCGACTCGCGCGAGGCAGCCCAAGTCTTCAACCGCACCGTCTCCCTGCGGGACACCTGGGCGAAGGTCCAGCAGGAAGGCGGCACCGCGTAGGTAGGCAGCCCGTAGCAGCTATCGACGATCGGCGCCCCGGAGCGTCACCCCGGGACGCAGCCCGGCGGCTTCGTCGTCGAGGAAGTCCCGTTCGTAAAACCGCAGTCCGCTGGCCCCGTGGCCCTGGCCCGTGAGGATGTCGAGGTCTCCGTCGCCGTTCCAGTCCACCGCGTCGGCGCCCGAAATCATCTGAGGCGATGACGCCCGCACGATCACGGTCCCCTCGGGAGACGCGAACCGGGGCTCCTCCCCGGCCGCTCCCCTCCCGAGGTTGCGATAGAAGCGGATGCTGTTCTCGAAGTGGCACCCGATCAGGTCCTTCTTGCCGTCGCCGTCCCAGTCGACAAACGACCCCAGGTTGGGTCTCACGTAGCGAACCGACTGCCCCTCGAAGGTGATGCTCCGGGCCGGAGCCAGGACCGGGTTGGCGTCGTCGCCTTCGTTCCGGCACACGAGATACTCTCTCCCGCCGGCGAGAACGAGGTCCTTCTTGCCGTCGTTGTCCCAGTCGCAGACCAGAACGCTCGCCCGGGCGCCCGCCTGGACCCCGATCCTTCGGCCGGCCCCCAAGCCGCCGTCCCTGCCCAGGAAGAGCGTGACCGTGCCGTCGCCGTCGGCCACCACGAGGTCCTGTGCGCCGTCGTTGTTCCAATCGCAGACGTCGAAACGGGCATGCCCGCCGCTCTCGACGACGTTGAGCGGCCCGCCTTCCGCCCGGAGCTTTACTCCCGTCGCAAAGACGGGGAAGCGGCGGTCAGACTCGTTGAAAAAGCACCAGACGAATCCGTCGGTGTCTCCCGCCAGGAGGTCCGACCTGCCGTCGCCGTTCCAGTCGACCGCGCGGACGCCGTTCTGGCGGACCGCGTCGCAGATCTGGAACCCCTCCGTGTAAGGAGCTCCGGCATTCGCGCCTCTCCGGTCGAACTTCGGAGCGGTCTTCGTCCCGACGTTCTTCCAGAGGCCGCCATAGTCTCTGGGTCGGTCGGCCTCACCGAGCTCCGTCCGCTCCCAGAACCGTCCCGCAACCAGGTCCTGCAACCCGTCCCCGTCAAAGTCCGCGACCTTGACGCCGGAGTGCGCGTCTCCGATCAGGTACTTGCCGCCGTACGCGAGGACCACGCCCTCGGCGAGCTCGGGCTGAGTCCGGGAGCCCCGATTCTGAAACCAGTAAATCGGGCCCGGCTGGCAGCCTGCGAAGAGGTCGAGGTCGCCGTCCGCGTCGATGTCCGCGCAGTCGAACCGCGGGTTGACGAGACGGATCTCCTCGCCGCCCGCACGGAGCGCGACGGCGTCCGCGAGCCGCTGGGAGTCCGTGCTCCGATAGAGCCAGCAGCGGTTGTTGCTGCCGACGATCAGGTCGGTCTTGCCATCGCCGTCCCAGTCCGCAAAGCAGACCGACGGAAACCAGCCGCCTGCCTGTTCTCCGCCGGCAACGGCGCCGCCCGATACCGTCACCAAAGGCCCCACCCGGGTGAAGGTAAGCTGTCCCCCGTTTTCGCGGGTCGTATTCCTGTAGAAGACAATCCGCCCCGCGTCCGGTCCGTCCGAGAAACTGGGGAAGAAGTCCTGGTCGCCGTCGCCGTCCCAGTCATGGAACGCCACGGTCACCCAGCTCCGGTGCTCCCGGCTGCAGGGAAGGACGAACAGGCTGCCGGCCGAGGTAAGCCGGCCGCGGTCCACCAGGAGGTTTCGGCCGATGTTCTCGAAGCACGTGACGTAAGGCTCCACGCCTCCCTTGAAGAGGTCCAGGTCGCCGTCGCCGTCGAAGTCGACGAACTGGTCGAAGTGGCTCGCGTTGATCTCCCGGCGCTTGAAGCCTTCGACGAAGCGGTCGCCGTCGCCGACCAGGCCGGGATAACGCCTCGGCTTTCCCAGGCCCGAGGAAACCGTGTCGAAGTAGACCGCAACCCGGGTCCACGTGGCGTCGGGCACGACGAATCGGAGCGTGACGCGCCCCGTCCCGAAATACCTCTCGACGCGCCAGGGAAGAAGGGTGCGCTCGCCCTCGAGGCGCGAGGCGTCGAACACCCGAGGCCGGCCCGCGGCATCGTAGCCCGTGACCTCGAGGCTCGTCTCGTCGAATTCCCCGGAGGCGCCGAGGACCTTGAACAGCCGCGGGAAGTCGAGGTCGATCGACGCGGGGGAGCCGCTCCGCTTCCGGCCCCTCGGGTCCACCTCGAGCCGCGCCCGGTAGCGGTGGGAAGGCGTCCATTCCGGGGGCTGCTCCGCTTGCGCCAGGGCGGCCGCTAGGGCCAGGGCCAGCACTCAGCGCCCCCGGGGTCGCAGCGCGACGGTGTACATGCTCAGACCCGAGCTCTGGCCGTCGGCCGTGTTGCCGCCCAGCGTCACGCGTCCGGCGGGAAAGTCTTTGGCGTAGACCTTGAACGAGCCGGCCCCGGACATGACTTTCTCGCCGGTGGCGCTGAAGCTCGCCAGCCAGGCGGGCTTGGTCGCGACCCGCTCGTCGTGCGCGACGTACACCGTGACCGGCTGGTTCACCTCGAAGGCGATCAGCGCGCTGCCCTTGGATGACTTGTCCTCGTTGGCGGTGCGCAGGAACCTCTGCCCCACGAAGGAAGGCGGCCCGCTCATCAACTTGAAGTCCCGGTCGACGTATTGGGCCTTGCCCAAGTCGGCCACCTCCCACACATAACCTTTCGGGGAAGTGTTCGTGATCACCACGGCCGGCCCCTTTTCGCCGGGCAGCCGTGCGGTAACCTCGGGCTTCGCCTTTTCGATCTCCTTCACTTCGGATTCACGGGGCGGCGCGGTCTTCACCGCGCTGACGCAGGCGAAGGCGACCCAGAGCCCTCTCTGGTCCGCGAGGACGCGGAGTTTCTTGAGGCCGGACGCGGCGTACTTCGGGAGGGGGACCTGCACCCAGCCCCACCTCGCCGGCTCCTTTCGGGGCCCGTGGCCCGCGTGGGTGCGCGTGGCGAGGGAGAGGCCGTGCTTGACCGGCGCGGAGGCCTCGCCGCCCGGCTCCGCCGCGGCGGGCTCCTTGGTCTTGGGGTGCGGCGCCACGAGGTCGGTGCCCTGGACGTGGAAGGCCAGCCCTTCCGCGCAGCAGCCTCCCACGTACAGCCAGCAGCGGTATTCCCGGTCCGCCGCCGCGGAGAACTCCAGGTCCAGGTGCGCGCCCTTGAACGAGGCGATGCCGCCGCCCCCCACCAGGCGCGCGCCCGCCCAGCTCGCCACGTCGTTCGTGATCCCGTCGCCTCCGTCGGTGACCGCGAGCCGGAGCTCCTGCTTTCCGGCCAGGCTCACGTTGACCGCCTTCGTCGCGGTGTCCTGGCGCATCAAGCCGCTTTCGAAGAGCATTGTCCCGTCCGCCCACACTTGGAAGACCACCGACCCGTTGCCGGAGAAGTCGTCCACCCCGACGTCCGCGGCGAAGGCGGTGTATTTGCCCCCCAGCGCGTACTTCAATTCCGCGGGCGCGTGCGTCCCCAGGCCCTTCGGGTATTCGACCCCGTTGAGCTTGATGGTCCTCCCGTCGCCGAGGGCCTTCTCGCCGTTGCTCTTGTCGATTTCCACCGGGCCCCAGCCGTTCGTGGCGGAGGTCCAGGTCAGGTCGCTCAGGGAGGTCTCCATTCCGCGGGCCCCGTCGGGGTCCAGCTCGGTCGTCCAGGACGATTCTCCCTTGGCGTTCCGCGCCAGCCGGAAGCCGCCCGCCGCCGTTATGTCTGCGGCAAAGAAGAGGAAATCCGACGCCGAGTCGGCGCGGCTGGCAATCGAGGGCCGGTTCCGGCGGACGAAAGCCGTGTCGCCGAAGTCCTTCACCAGCATCTCGAACTTCTGGATCGCGCCGGCCGCGGACCTGGAGTCGCCGGCTTCGCGGTCCGCGGAGACGAGGATCTCCTTCGCCTGCCGCTCCCGGGGGGCCGGCTTCGCGCGCCCCTCCGCCGTCCTGCGAGCGTGAGCCCAGTATTTCTCGGGCACTTCGACCCTCGGGTGTCTCCGCGCCCCCTCCAGGTCCCCCTCGAGGAGGCAAAGAAGCACGGCCGCGCGGGCATCCTTCTTGGGAGCCTTCTCGCCGAGCGAGCCCGGCACCACCTCGCCGAACTCCACCATGATCGTCTCCGCATCGGATCGGACTTCGATCCGGTGCGCTTCGACTTTCGAAACGACGCCCTCGACCCGCCGCGGGTCCCCCACGTCGTCCCAGGTGGCGAGCGCGATCTTCTGACCCTTGGCCGATTTCGAAAGGGCCTGCAGCGCGTCGCCGAGCAACGCCGACGCCTGCCGGAAGGCCTCCAGATCGGCGGTCGCCTCGGCCCGGACGCCCGCGTCGCGGATCGAGGCCGCCGCCCGTTCCATCTCCGCGACGGCCCCGGCGTAGTCGCGCCAGGACGCGAGCGCCGCCGCCGCCTCCCAGTGCGCTTTGAGAGTTTTCGTTTCGGCGGGGACCGGCGGGGGCGGTGGAGGCGCGGCGGGGGTCGGGGTCCGCTCGGCCAAAGGCGCCGCCAGCGCCCGTTCCAGGTCGTCGCGGAGGCGCGGAAGCCCCCAGCGTGCGACCTGTTCCGCGACCGCGCGCGCCTCGGAGGCGGCCCCGCGCCGCCTTGCCGATAGCGCCTTCTCTCTGAGCGGGGCATAGAGCGCGTCGGCCTGCTTGTGGAGGTCGGCCGTCCGCTTCTCGATCCACATCGTCCACTCGCCCCCGGGGTGGCGCGCTCCGGCTTTCTCCAGCAAGCCGATCGCGTGGTGGAACTCCTCCTTCGCGCAGGCCGCCCGGACTTCCTGATCGAGCGACGCAAGCTCCGTTTCCCGCGCCTCGCGCTCTTTCTTCTGAGCCGTTTCGGGGTCGACGTTCCGGGGGGTCTCACGGACGCGCGGCTCGGGACGTTCCTCGCGGACCGGCGGAAGGGTTTCGGGTAAGGGATCGGGTGGGGCGGGCTCCGCGACCTCGGGGGCGGCGCGCGCGGAGGGAGGAGGGGAGGGCCTGCCGGCGGCGAGGGCCACGATCACGACGAGGCCGATCACACCGGCCGCCCCGCACAGGCCGATCCAGAGGAGGCCGGTCGGATGCTCCGCGTTCGGGCCGCGCCGCGGCGGCGCCGCCGGCGTGATCCGCGGGCCGCTCCCGGTCCCCGGCGGGGTCGGGGCGGCTTCGGGCAGCAGAAGCTCCGACGGAAGGAGATTGGGGTCCTTGGAAACGCAGGCAAAACAGAAGAACCGGCTCTCGATCCGGAAGGCCTTGCCCTTCTCGAATTCGATGCTCCTCAGCTGGGTCTGGCACCCCGCGCAATAGACGATCTCGTGGCCCACGCGACCTCTTGTTGAGATTCCCTCCACAATTCTAACTTTAATTTCCCCTATCGAGTGCCCGGATTCGGCACGGACGCGCCGGGAGGAGGAGGCGCCGACCCGCCCCCCTGCGTCGCCACCGGCGGCGGAGGCGGCTTCAGCCGCGGCGTCCCCCGGCGCAGAAAGAGGATGGCGAAGCAGGTGTCCACGGTCGTCTGCGCCGCCCCCTTGACGAGACGGTCGCCGCTGTTCCAGGTGCCGCCCTGCTGGGTCTGGAGGAGGTGGTTGGCGCCGTCCGGGTACCATTCGTTCGCGCCGAACTTCTCGGTGCCGTAGAGCAGGCCCACGCGCTCCAGCCCGTACAGGTAGTAGAGGACCGCGAAGTTCGTCTTTTTCGGATTCCTCGTCACCTCGTAGTTCGCGGCGATCCAGGCGACGCCGCTTTTCACCGCGGGATCGTTCTTGTAGTCCATCTTGAGGAAGTAATCGTAGATGCACAACGCGCCGACCGCGCCCACGGTCATGCTGCCGTAGCTCGAGTTGCTGACGCTCTTCTCGTTTTCCTCGCCGCCGCCCGTGCTGCCGCAGTCGCAGTAGCCCCACCCGCCGTCGCGGTTCTGGCTGCGGAGCCACCACTGGCGAGCCCTGGCGAGGACCGAGATTTCGACGTCGATCCCCGCGTCGAGGCACGCGCGCAGGCCCAGCGCCGCGTACTGGGCGTTCGAGTTGTCGCCGTTCGGAGGGCCGTTCTTCCGCTTCTGGACCGGGACGCGCGGCAGGGGCGACGTCCGGCCCGCTTCTTTTTTCTTGGGCTCCGCCGCCGTCGTCGGGCTCGACCGGCCCGACGATTGCGTCGCCACGTCCTGGGGCGGCTTCGGGGCCGTCGTGGGCATCGGGGGCCGGAACTTGTCGACCGGCACGGGCTCGCCGTAGTCCCACTGGCCGTTGGTGCACTGGTTGTCCACCAGGAACTGGGCGCATTGCGCGATCCGCCACTGGTACTTCCGGGAGTCGAGCTTCTGGAGCGCCATGGCCATGAGCGACGCCGTGTAGGTAGTGGCGATCGGCTTCTGGAGGACGTGCTCGATCAGGCGCGCGATCTCGGCGCTCCCGTCTTTGTAGTATCCGGAGTGGGCCAACGTGAGGAGGACGAGCTCGCCGTACGCCTGCATCGCCTCGGCCTGATGGCGGCGGCCGTGCCCGAAGCTCGTGTAGAGATCGGCGGCCGACAGGAGGTACCGGCAGCCGTCCTGAATCGCGCGGTCAACCTTCTCTTGGTCTACAGTGGGGTGTGCAGGCTCCGGCTTGTCCTGGAGGCCGTAGGCGGGATCGAAGGGCGACCGCGCCACCATCCCGATCACGCAGATCACCGTGATGTGCCGGAGCCGTGCCATGATGCCTCCGTGGATGACCGGCTCGCCCCTTGTCTTCCTCTATCGCCGCCGCAGCAACCCGAGCAATCCCAGGCCAAGCATGGCCTCCAGCCCGGTCGCGCCGCAGGCGTCGTTGAGACTCCCGTCTCCGTTGGGATTGTCGCGGTCGCCGGCCGGACCCGCGCCCCCTCCCCCTGAGCCGCCGCCACCCCCTCCCCCGCCGCTTCCCCCGCCACCCCCTCCGCCTCCGCCGCCCCCGCCCCCTGCTGCGGGTGTCGTGGACAGCGCCGTCTGCGGTAGGGTGGTCTTGCTGATTTGCGGGCTAGACCACTGCAGCAGGCAGGCGGCCTGGCCCGCATTTTCGTACAACTCCACGCGGATCGGGACGCTTACGCCCCCGGTGAGCGCGACGGGTGCGCTGGCGTCCTGGCCCGCGTCGCAGTCCTCCCAGCGGTCGATAAGAAGGGCGTTATTCACCCACAGGCGGACGCCGTCGTCACGGAGGAGATGGAAGGTGTAGCTGTCGGTGAGCGGCGGGGTGATCCAGCCGGTCCAGGCCACGGTGAAGTAGTTGGCCCGGACCCCGGCGCCGGGGGGGCCGTCCCCCCAGTGGAAGACGACCCGCGGGTCCATGCGCGTGAAGATCAGGGTGGCGGTGCTGCTCCCCCCCATCGGGCTGCCGGGCGGCGGAGGGAGCGGCGTGGGCGGGCTGCCGATGGGCTCGTTGTAGTAGCGGGCTTCCAGCCCGATGCCTCCGGCGCCGGGGAGAGGAGCCGGCGGCGCCGGGGCCCCCGGAGCCGTGGACAGCGCCGTCTGAGGGACGGTCGTCTTGCTGACCTGCGGACTCGACCATTGGAGCACGCAGGTGCCCTGCCCCGCCTGGTCGTAGAACTCCACGCGGATCGGATAGTTCGTGCCGCCGGCCAGAGCGATCGGCAAGCTCACGGCCTCGGCCGCGTCGCTGTCCTCCCAGCGGTCGATGAGGAGGGCGTCGTTCACCCACAGGCGGATGCCGTCGTCCCGGATGATGGCAAACGTGTACGTGTCCGTGACCGGCGGGGTGATCCACCCGGTCCAGACCACGGTGAAGAAATCGGGGTTGACCCCGGCCCCCGGCGCGCCGCCCCCCCAGAGGAAGACGACCTGCGGGTCCGTGCGCGTGAGCGCCAGGGTCGCGGTGCCGCTCCCTCCCATCGGGCTCCCCGGCGGCGGCGGGAGCGGCGTGGGCGGGGACGCGGCCGGTTCGTTGTAGTAGCGGCCGACCAGCCCGCCCTGCGCGAACGCGGGGGCGGCCGACGCGGCGAGGAACGCGGCCGCGAGATACGTGCGACCCATCATCGCCTCCTACTTGAGGGGCAGGTGTTCGACGCGGATGTTGTCGAACCGGACCGCGGACCCCGGGGGGACTGAGGATCTCGCGTTGGCCTGAAGCGTGATTAAGTAGGCGTCGCTCACTTTGAGCCCGTGCCGGTGCTCCAGCACCTGCCGGCCCTCCACCCAGACGCCGACCTGGTCGCCTTCGATCTCGATCACCCAGCGCTCGCGGCCGGGCCAGCGGGCGGGCACGTCGACCGAGCGCATGAGGCCGCTCGACGCGTCGAGGAGCGACGCGGCCCCGCCCCTTCGATCCACGCGGAAGCTCGCCTTCTCGTCGCGCGACGCGGGCGTGAAGAGGACGTTGGGAAGAATGTCCTCGTGGCTCTGAGTGAGCTCGACGTCCACGGTCAGGCGCAGAGGCAAGGGGAAAAGTTGCCGCGAACGGAGGCCGCCCACTTTTCCCCAGCCGCCGTCGTACCACTCCGGCCGGCGCGGCGACAGGTCGACCTCCAAGCGGCCCGAGAACGTCGCGGGAAAGCCGCCCCGCAAAGTCTCCCAGCGGGCCGAGGCGGCCGCGAGCTTCTCGAAATCCTCCGACAGGATCGTTTTCGGCAGAGGCCGGGCGGCGAGCGGGGCCCCGACGGCCGCGACCGCGGTGTGTCCGTTCGCGACGTCGACCGCCTTGCCGTCGAGATTCTTCAGCCTGACACGGCCTTCGGTCACGGTGAGTCGGGTCGATCCCTTCTCGCCCGGCGCCACCTCCAACCGCAGCGCCGTTCCCAGCACCGTGGCTTCCGCATGGGGCGTCTCGAAGACCATCGGTTCGCCGCGAGGTTGGGGCGTCACCTGCGCGGTCAGCGCGCCGCGAGCGAGAGTGATGCGCTTCCCGGCCTTGAGCCCGAGGGCCGGCACGCTCGTATCCTCTCCAAGCTCAATCCGGGACCCGTCGGCAAGCTTGAGCACGACGCCGCTTCCGCCCCCCTGGGTCTCCAGGCCCTGTCCGGCCGACACGACTTCGCGGGCCTGCGCGGGCCGGGTCTTCCCGCCGGCCAGGATGAAGCCCTGCCCTTTGACCGCCTCCAGCGTCCCGATCACGATCATCGTCTCGGGCGCCACGGAAGGAGGAAGAGGAGGCGGCGCGTCCTTCTTGGGCGGCGTCGGGGCCGGGGGCACGGGAACCCTCGGTTCCGGGCGAGGCTCGGACGGCCTTTCGGGCGGAAGCTCCGGCACGGTCGGCGGCGGAGGAGGGGTCGGCGTCCCCCGTTCCGGCGGGCGCGCGGCCGGCTGTTCGACGGCGGGCGGGGGCGCCGGAAGAGCGGGCGGCTCTTTGGGGGACGTCCGTCCGGCCTGAGCCGTCGGCGCGGTCGGCCGCGGGCGCCCGAGCGCAACCCACGCGGTCACGACCAGCAGAATGCCGGCCGCCGCCGCGATCCACGGCCAGGGGTTGCCGCCCCGCCGCGTCCGCGTCAGGGAGCGCAGGCGCGCCCGGGAACCCGACTTGGAGGGGGCCGCGTCGGCGCGCGCGTCCCGCTCCGCCCCTTCCAGGGCGATCCGCCCTTTCACGGCGGATCGGAGCGCCCAATCTTCGCGCGCCGCCGCCAGGAGCTGCCGCTGAAGCGCCGGGTCCTCTTTGAGCCGCCGGAGAAGCTCCTGGGTCCCGGCCTCATCCAGCTCGCCGGACAGGTAGAGATCGATCAGCTCTTCGAGGCTCACGGGAGGGACCCTCCCGCCGCGGCCGTGCGGCGCTTGATGCACTCGCGGAGCGCGGCGCGAACGCGGGTCAGGACCACCCGGACGTGGGTCGCCGTAAGCTTGAGCTGCTCCCCGATCTGCCGGGGCGTCAGGCCCGCGTCATAGCGCATCCGGACCAGCTCCCAGGAGCGCCCCTCGAGCTGTCCGACGCATTCGCGCATGGCCTGCTGCCGCGCGTCCGGCGGGTCGGCAAGCTCGGCCGCGACGCCGGCCAGCGTCTCCATGAGCTCGGGGTCCCGGGCGACGACCGGGGACCGGCCCTCCGCGCGCCATCGCATGAGGAGCTTGTTTCGGGCCACCCCGAGGGCCCACGCCGTGAACGGACGCTCCGGGTCGTAGGAGTCGAACCGCTCGAAGATGGCCAGGGCGATCTCCTGCAGGAGGTCTTCCGCGCCGGCCCCGCCGCCGACGGCCGTCAGGTAGGCCGCCACGGCGGGTTGAGCCTCCATCCAGAGCTGGGTGAACCGGAAGTTTCGCCGCTCTTCAGCCATCGTCCGTATCCGCAGTGTATTTGCCGCCCACCGCCCGGCGCTACACCAAAAGGAATTAGCGCGGCGGGATGCCGGAAATGTCAATTCCCAGGATTTTCTCCGCGATCATCTGGTGAGGGACCTTCAGTTCCGGATGGTCGCGGCTTCCGCCGGGCCGAGCGTACGAGAACATGAAGATCGCGATCACCCGGGGATCGTTGTACGCCAGCAGATAAGTCGGGATCTGCAGGTCCACCAGCGTGGGGATGTTCGTCCAATTGAAGTTGCGGTCGTAGGCCTGCATGACGAGGACGATTTCCTTGCCGGCGGGCACGCGCGCCTTGGCGGTGTTCACCTGGCGGTTCATCAGGTCGATGTTGTCCTGCGAGTTCGGGCTCCCCGGCGCGTCCACGTAGGCTTCGATTCCGACCCAGTCCAGCCCGGCGGCGTTGACGGCGTCGTACGTCAGCGCCTGCCCGATGGACCAGACGATGCCGACCGGCCGCTGCCCCAGGCCGTGGGCGGAGATCCGCCCGCGCAGGCGGGTGATCTTGGCGTCGGTCTCGGCGCGGCTCCAGTCGGTTTCGTGCCCGACCTCGACCATTTCGATGCGCGACCAGTAGGGGGCGGCGATGGCGAGCACCTCGTCCCAGAGGAACTCCTCGTCCATTTGGAGGAAGATGATCCGATCGTTGGCCGCCGCCTTCATCATCGAGTCCTGGAAGAGCGGGCGCCAGTCCAGATCCGTGATGTATCCGCGCGGCAGAGCGATATACAGGTCCGTGTACGGGTTGACCTCCGCCGTGTGGTCGCCGTACCGGCCGTCGGCGTAGTAGTAGCCGTAGCGGATCGTGTGGTTCGGAGCGGGCAGGGTGTTCGGAGGGTCGCCCACCGCCGCCGAGGTTGTCTCCGAGCGGTCTCGCCCGTCGCAAGAGCATCCGTCCGCGCCCAGGGCAACCGCCGCCAGAGGCAAGAGCGCCACCGCCAAGGCGCGCCTTGTCAAGCGACCCGGTCCCGGAACTCTCACCGCGCCCATCCGCACGGTATTTGCCGCAGGTCGCGCGGCGCTACACCGAAACGTACAGGCTCTTAGTGCGGTTGTAAGCTGCGGAGGCCGTCCGATCCGCTATTCTAAGCGGGGCGAATAGAGTCTTTCCTTTCGCCCCGCTTACCCTGAGCGGAGGCCGCCCGCGGGCGGCCGAAGTCGAAGGGTGCAACCCTTCGACTCTGCTTCGCTCGCTCAGGGTCAGCAGCCGGATAGGAATGACTTTGTTCCGGCTGCTGAGGTGTACCTAATCTAGAGACCGTGGAGGGGCGTGGCATGAAGGGGCATCGCTGGCTGGTCTTCGGCGCCATCCTGGCGCTCGTCACGGCGGACGCGCAGGAACCGGTGAAATCGGCCGCCCTGCCGAACAAGGTCCTCTTCAACCGCGACGTCCGTCCCATCCTTTCGGAGAACTGCTTCAGGTGCCACGGGCCCGACGCGAAAGCCAACAAGTCCGGCCTCAGGCTCGACACGAAAGAAACCGCGCTTGCCGCCTTGGCCGACGGCAGCCACGCCATCCTCCCCGGCAAGCCCGCCCAAAGCGAGCTCATCAAGCGCATCACCGCGAAGGACAAGAGCGACGTCATGCCGCCGCCCAAGTCGAACAAAAAGCTCACTCCCGCCCAGATCGAGACCCTCCGGCGCTGGATCGAGCAGGGCGCCGAATGGCAGGGCCACTGGGCCTTCGTCCCGCCCCTGCGCCCCGCGCTTCCCAAACCCAGGAACGCCGCGTGGGTCCGCACGCCCGTCGACGCCTTCATCCTCGGGCGCCTCGAAAAAGAAGGGCTCTCGCCCTCGCCCGAAGTCGACCGCATCACCCTCCTGCGGCGCCTGAGCTTCGACCTGACCGGGCTCCCGCCGCGCATCGAGGACGTCGACGCCTTCGTCGCCGACCGCGCGACCGACGCCCTCGACAAGCAGGTCACGCGCCTCCTCAATTCCCCCCACTACGGCGAGCGGATGGCGATCTTCTGGCTCGACCTCGTCCGGTTCGGCAACAGCCGCGGCGTCCACAGCGACAACCCGCGCATGGTCGACCCGTACCGGGACTACGTGATCCACGCCTTCAACGACAACGTGCCCTTCGACCGATTCACCACCGAGCAGATCGCCGGCGACCTCCTGCCCGAGGCCACGCTCCGCCAGCGCGTCGCCTCCTGCTACAACAAACTCAACCTGACCACCGAAGAAGGAGGCGCCCAGCCCAAGGAGTACGAGAACAAGACCAACGCCGACCGCGTGCGCGCCGTGTCGACGGTCTGGCTCGCGACGACGATGGGCTGCGCCGAGTGCCACGACCACAAGTTCGACCCGTTCGGGACGCGCGACTTCTACACGATGGCCGCCTTTTTCGCCGATATCAGGGAAGGCTCGATCGCCGACGGCGACAAGGGCATCTCCGTCCCGACGCCCGAGCAGGAAAAGGAGCTCCAGCGCTTCGACGCGTCGATCGCGGTGCTCAAGAAGAAGCTCGACACGCCGACCCCGGAGCTGGCTGCCGCGCAAGCCGAGTGGGAGAAAGGCAATCTCACCGCCGACCCCTGGACCGTCCTCCGTCCCGCCTCGATGAAGTCGGCCGGCGGCGCCGCGCTCGTCCAGCAGGACGACGGTTCCGTTCACGCCTCCGGCGAGAACCCGGCGAAAGAAATCCACACCCTGGTCGTCAAGGCCCCCAAGGGCGCCACGGGCTTCCGCCTCGAGGCGCTCGCGCACCCGTCGCTCCCGGGCTCGGGCCCCGGCCGCGCCTCGAACGGCAATTTCGTCCTCACCAAGGCCACCGCCAAAGCGGGCACCAAGAACGTCGCGCTTCAGAATGCCGTGGCCGACCACTCCCAGGACGGATTCCCCATCGCCGGCGCCCTGGACAACAAGGCCGGCGGCGGCTGGGCCGTTCTGCCCCACGTCGGGAAGGACCACGCGGCCGTCATCGAATTCAAGGAGCCGGTCGAGGGCGACGTCACGCTCGTCTTCGAGTACCAATCGATACACCCGCAGCACGCGATCGGCCGCTTTCGACTCGCCATGACGACTTTGCGGAACCCGGCGAAAGCCACGGTGCCGCCGGAGGCGGTCCGGACGGCGCTCGCCCTCGCCGCCGACGCGCGGACGCCGGCGCAAAAGGAAGCCGTCGCCGCGTTCTTCCGCGGGATCGCGCCGATCCTCGACCCGGTCCGGGCGGAGCTGGCGCAGACCGAACAGAAAAAGGCCGACTACCTTAAGGCCATTCCCACCTGCATCGTGTCGGTCAGCGCCGCGCCCCGCACCGTCCGGATTCGCCCGCGCGGCAACTGGCTGGACGATTCCGGCGAAGTCGTTCAGCCGGCGACCCCGAAGTTCCTGAATCCCCTGGGGGCCGAAGGTCGTCGCGCCACGCGCGTCGACCTCGCCCGCTGGATCTGCGCCCCCGAAAACCCGCTCACCGCGCGCGTTTTCGTGAACCGCCTCTGGAAGCTTTTCTTCGGCCTGGGGATCTCCAAGATCCTGGACGACCTGGGGGCGCAGGGAGAGTGGCCGGTCCACCCCGAGCTGCTGGACTGGCTGGCCGTCGAGTTCATGGAGCGCGGGTGGGACGTCAAGCACGTCGTCCGGCTCATCGTCGGCTCGTCGGCGTACCGGCAGACCGCGGTCCCGCGCGCCGACCTCAAGGATCGGGACCCGTTCAACCGGCTGGTCGCGCGGCAGTCCCGCTGGCGCCACGACGCCGAGATCGTGCGGGACAACGCGCTGGCCGTCAGCGGCCTCCTCGTTACGAAAGTCGGCGGCGTCAGCGTCTTCCCCTACCAGCCCAAGGGCTACTGGGCGTTCCTCAACTTTCCGACGCGCGAGTGGCAGAACTCCGCGGGGGCGGACGTCTGGCGGCGCGGCCTGTACACGTGGTGGCAGCGGACGTTCCCGCACCCGAGCCTGATCGCCTTCGACGCCCCGCAGCGCGAGGAGTGCTGCGCCGAGCGGGTGCGGTCGAACATCCCGCAGCAGGCGCTCGTCCTCCTGAACGACCCGACGTACGTCGAGGCCGCGCGGGTCTTTGCGGAGCGGGTCCTCCGCGAAGGCGGGGCCGGCGTGGAGGACCGGATTCACTTCGCCTTCCGCCGGGCGCTTTCGCGAAAGGCGAACGCGGAGGAGCTCAAAGTGCTGACCGGCCTGGTGAAAAAGCACCTCGAGCAGTACGCGGCCGACACGAAGTCGGCGGAGCAGCTGGTCGCCGTCGGCCAGGCGCCGGCACCCAAGGACGTCCCCGCGCCGGAGCTGGCGGCCTGGACGTCGGCGGCCCGGACGATCCTGAATCTGCACGAGGCCATTACAAGGAACTAGGCATGGACGCAAAGACGGCCGTTTCGCGGCGAACGTTCCTGGGCAAGACGACGAGCCTGGGCGCCGTCGCGCTCGCCTCGCTGTCGAATCCCAAGTTCCTGCGTGTCGAATCCGACGCGGTCGGCAGGGGCGTCGTGCATCCGTACCACGTCGCGCCGAAAGCCAAGCGCGTGATCTGGCTCTACCAGGCGGGCGGGCCGTCGCATCTCGAGACCTTCGACTACAAGCCCAAGCTCGCGCAGATGCACGGCCAGCCGTTCCCGGAATCGATCACGAAGGGCCAGCCGATCGCCCAGCTCCAGGGGGCAAAGCTCAACTGCTTCGGCCCCCAGTGGAACTTCAAGCGGTACGGCAGGTCCGGGCAGCTCATGTCGGAAACCTTCCCGCTCCTGGGCGAGGTGGCCGACGAGATCTGCATCATCCGGTCGATCCATACCGAGCAGATCAACCACGACCCGGCTCACACGTTCATGAATACCGGGACCTCCATTTCGGGCCGGCCGAGCATGGGGTCGTGGCTTTGGTATGGGCTGGGGGCCGATTGCGACAACCTCCCCGGCTTCGTCGTACTGACTTCGTCGCGGGGCGGGCAGAGCCAGCCGATCGCCACGCGCCAGTGGTCGAGCGGCTTCCTCCCCAGCCGCTACCAGGGCGTCCACTTCCGCTCCCAGGGGGAGCCGGTGCTCTACCTGGGCCGGCCCGGCGGAGTCAGTCTCGAGCGGCAGCGGGACGTCGTCGACGCCGTACAGCACCTGAACAAGCTCCACAACGCCGCGGTCGACGACCCCGAGATCGGGACGCGCATCAGCCAGTACGAAATGGCGTTCCGCATGCAGACGAGCGTGCCCGACCTTATGGACTTCTCGAAGGAGCCCAAAGAGACCCTGGACCTCTACGGCACGAAGGGCACCGACGGCACGTACGCGGCGAACTGCCTGCTCGCGCGGCGGCTCGCGGAGCGGGGCGTGCGGTTCATCCAGATCTACAACCGCGACTGGGACCATCACGGCGGCGTCAAGGACGGGGTCAAGCAGAAGTGCGAGGAAGTGGACCGCCCCACTGCGGCGCTTCTCCGGGACCTCAAGCAGCGGGGGATGCTCGACGAAACGATCGTCATTTACGGCGGCGAGTTCGGCCGGACCCCGATGGCTCAGGGCAACGGCCGCGACCACCACATGAAAGGGTTCTCGGTGTGGGTCGCCGGCGGCGGCTTCAAGGGCGGAATCTCGCACGGCGCGACGGACGAGTTCGGCTACAACGCCCAGGACGACATCGTCCACGTGCACGACCTGCACGCGACGGTGCTCCACCTCCTGGGGATCGACCACACGCGGCTCACCATCAAGTTCCAGGGCCGCGACTTCCGCCTGACCGACGTTCATGGAAAAGTGGTCAAGAGGATCCTCGCCTAGTGTTAAGAAAACAGCGTCGCCGTTTTCTTAACACTTTGCTCCCCCTGGCCCTCGCCGCCTGCGGATCCCCGCAGGCCGCCTCCGAACGACCGCCCAACGTCGTCCTCGTTTTCGCCGACGACTTGGGCTACGGCGACCTGGGCTGCACGGGCGCCAAGGGCTACGCGACGCCCCACCTCGACCGGATGGCCGCCGAGGGCGTGCGCTTCACGAGCTTCTACGCGGCGCAAGCGGTCTGTTCGGCCTCGAGGGCAGCGCTCCTCACGGGCTGCTACCCGAACCGCGTGAGCGTTCTGGGCGCGCTGGGTCCCGGGTCGAAGACGGGGCTCCACCTCGACGAAGTGACGATCGCGGAACTCCTCAAAGGCCGCGGGTACGCGACCGCGATCTTCGGCAAGTGGCACCTGGGCGACCATCCGACCTTCCTCCCGACGCGGCAGGGTTTCGACGAGTACTACGGGCTGCCCTACTCGAACGACATGTGGCCTTTCCATCCCGAGAGGCCGGGCGGCTTCCCCCCGCTTCCGCTCATCGACCAGGAGAAAGTCGTCGAGACGAACCCGGACCAGACGCGCCTGACGCGCGAGTACACGGACCGGGCCGTCCGCTTCATCGAGAAGAACCGCGAGCGGCCGTTTTTTCTCTACGTGCCGCACAGCATGCCTCACGTGCCGCTCTTCGCGGGACCGGACTTCAAAGGCAGGACGGAGCGCGGCCTCTTCGGGGACGTGATCGCCGAGATCGACCACTCGGTGGGGCGGATTCTCGAGACGCTCCGGCGCCTCGGCCTGGACGACCGCACGCTGGTCGTCTTCACGTCTGACAACGGCCCGTGGCTTTCGTACGGCGACCAGGCGGGGTCGGCCGGGCCGTACCGCGAAGGGAAGGGGACGATGTTCGAGGGCGGCGTGCGCGTCCCGACGATCTTCCGTTGGCCCGGACGAATCCCCGCCGGCAAGGTGTGCTCGCGGATGGCGGGGACGATCGACATCCTGTCGACGGTGGCCGGCAGCCCGGCCGGTGACGGGAAAAATCTCTGGCCGCTCCTGACGAATCCGGACGGACCCAGCCCGCGCGACGAATACTACTTCTACTGGGGCAACGAGCTCCACGCCGTCCGGCAGGGCCCCTGGAAGCTCCACTTCCCCCATGCCTACCGAAGCCTGGATGGTCCGGGCGGCACAGGCGGCAAACCCTCGAGGTATGTCCAGCGCCAGATCGGCCTTGCCCTCTATAACCTGGAACAAGACCCGGCCGAGGCGACCGACGTCGCCGGCGCGCATCCCGACGTCGTAGAGCGCCTGAAGGCCCTGGCAGAAAGGGCTCGCGACGACCTCGGGGACAGCCTGCAGAAGAGAGCGGGGCGGAATGTCCGCCCTTGCGGAAGGGTGTAAGATAAAAGGATGAAGCACCTTCTCTGCCTGACGCTTTGCCTGGCGGCCGCCGGCCAGGACACGAACGAGCGGCTGAAGAAAAACCTGAAGGACAACTCCCTCGTCGGCGCCTGGTTCTACGACGATCTGAACGTCGGCACCGCGGAAGCGAAGGCGACCGGGAAGCCGATCATGGTCGTCTTCCGGTGCGTCCCCTGAAAGTCCTGCCGAACGATCGACCGGCAGGTCGCCGGTCGCGAGGACAAGGAGCTGGCCGCCTTGATGGACCAGTTCGTCTGTGTCCGGGTCGTGCAGGCGTGGGGAATGGACCTTTCCCTCTTCCAGTTCGACTGGCAGGCCACGTGGATGGTCTTCCTGATGAACTCCGAACGAGTCATCTACGGGCGCTACGGCCGGTCGTCCGAAAACACCGTCGAAGGGCTCCGGACGGCGCTCGAGGGGGCCCTGGAGCTCCACAAAAACTACCCCGCCAACAAGGCCGAGCTCGAAGGCAAGGCCGGGACATCGCTTCCCTGGAAGACGCCGGAAGCGCTCCCGGCGATCCAGGAGAAAGGGAAATACCGGGAGGCCGAAAGCAAGGGCGGCTGCATCCACTGCCACAACGTCCTCAGCGGCGTCACCAAGTCCTTCCGGGCTGCCGGTCAAGCAGTCCCCGAGCGCTTCGCCGCCCCATACCCGGCGCCGGAACGGATGGGCGTCTCGCTGGACACCAAAGAACGCGCAACGGTGACGAGCGTCACGGCGGGGTCCCCGGCCGAGAAGGGTGGACTGCAGCGGGGCGATAAGATCCTGAGGCTGGGCGGTCAGCCGATCCTTTCGATCGCCGACGTCCAGTGGGTCCTCTTTTCGGGTCCCGGCTCGGGGCCGCTCAAAGTGGAGTTCGACCGCGCCGGCCAGAAGTTGGACGCCATGGTGACTCTGCCCCCCGGCTGGCGTACCCGGTGAAGGAATCGTATGAAGCTCGCGCTTGCGGCGGCGGCCTTGGCGCTCTGTACAACCCAGGAGCAGAATCGCGCCGAGTATCTCAAGGAGTATCTCGCCGACACGAATATCGTTGGGACGTGGATCTACGACGATATGAACGCGGGCTACGCGGAGGCGAAGAAGACCGGCAAGCCCCTCATGGTCGTCCTCCGCTGCGTCCCTTGAAAGAGCTGCCGAACCATCGACAGGCTGGTAGCCCGTCGCGAGGACCCGGAGCTGGCGAAGCTGATGGACCGCTTCGTGTGCGTCCGGATCGTGCAGGGCTGGGGCCTGGACCTGTCCGTTTTCCAGTTCGACTGGTGGGCGGCCTGGACCGTCTTCCTCATGAATGCGGATCGGGCCGTGTACGCCCGGTACGGGCGGTCGTCCGAGAACACGATCGAGGCGTTGAGGAAGGCGCTCGAAGGCGCCCTGGAGCTCCACGGGAACTACCCTGCCAACAAGGCCGAGCTCGCCGGCAAGTCGGGCACGCCCCTGCCGTGGAAAACGACCGAAGCGATCCCGACATTCAAGGGACGCAAGCAGAGCGACGGGCGCGCCGAATGCATCCACTGCCACAATATCCTGAATGCCGTTATCAAGTCTTATCCCGGCCGATCCGACGAACTGCCGCTCCGCTGGTCCGCGCCTTATCCCGTGCCCGAGCGGATGGGCGTGTCGCTCGACCCGAAAGAGCGGGCCTCCGTCACGGACATCACGACGAACTCTCCCGCGCAGAAGGCCGGGATCCGGGTGGGCGACCGGATTACGAGCCTCGGCGGCCAGCCCATCCTTTCGATCGCCGACGTCCAGTGGGCTCTCCACGCCGGCCCCGACTCGGGGCCCCTCAAAGCCCAGCTCGACCGCGCGGGCCAGAAGCTCGACGTGACGGTCACCCTCCCCGCGGGCTGGCGCACAAAGTGACAAAACAACCGCACTAAATTGTCGTGTTGTAAGTGCTTCACCCTCCTCTAGACTGATAGAGACCCGTGATGGACCCCGATCAGGAATTGGACCGGGTGCGGCGGTCCCAGGCCGGGGACCGTGCCGCCTTCGAGGAGCTGGTGCGCGCCTACGCGCGGCTCGTCTGGGCGCACGTCTACGGCATGGTCCGCGACCCGGCGTACACGGAGGACGTGGTGCAGGAGACCTTCCTCAAGGCGTGGCGGGCGCTCGCCGAGCTCAAGGAGCCGGGGGCATTCCGGGGCTGGCTCTTCACGATCGCCCGGCGGCTGGCCTGGCGGACCGCTGAGGTGACCGGCCGGACGGCCCCGATGCCCGAGGAAGCGCCGGAACCGGTCGCGCCCGCCGACCCTGAGGACCCCGAGGAGGCGCGCGAGCAGGTCCAGGGGGCCCTGGCGCGCCTGCCGGAGCGCTACCGCCTGCCCGTCACGCTCCACTTCCTGAACGGCCTTGAGTACGAGGCGATCTCTCGCCTCCTGAACATGCCCAACGGGTCTCTGCGCGGGCTCATCGCCCGCGGCACCCAGAAGCTGCGGGCAGAGCTCGCGCCCTGGTGGAGGAAGCAACATGAAAGTGCATGAGGACATCGAAGCCCTGGCCGACCTCTACGTCGCCCGCGCCCTGATCCCCGACGAGCGCGCCGCCATCGAAAAACACATCGAAGAGTGCGGTCCCTGCGCCGAGAAGCTCGGCCAGGCCCGCGCCTTCGCCACCTGGGTCGCCGGCACGATCTCTCCGGATGCGCCCCCGGCCGACCTCGAAGACCGCATCGTGAGACAGCTGTGGAAGGAGCGCGCCGCGCAGCCCAAAGCCGTTTCATCCCGCGCTGCCAAGGTCATTGCCGGTCTAGCGGCCGCGTTCCTTTTCGTCGTGATCGGCGCCATCTTCACGTCAGAAGGTGATTTCTTGCCCGCCGCAACGGAAACGGTTGCCGTCCAAGAAGCCAGGATGGCGCTCTCCGAGGGCGAGGACACCGGGGGCCGCTATCGTCGCGGCCTCAGCGGAGTTCCGCACGCACCGACGGCTCCACCGCCGCCGGCGGCCAGGACGCCCGCCCCGCAGCCCCCCAAGCCACCCTCACCCGAACGGAAACCCGAGATGGAGCGGCCGAGGAAGGTCGAAGCCCTCGAGCGGGAGAACCGCGCGGTCGCTCATGAGAAAAAGCAGGCGGATCGGCTGGAGGTCGACCACAACGAGACGGCCGACGAGGCAGACTTCAAGAGGAGCAAAGGCGACGCCGGCCCGGGACAAGAGCAGGCGGCTCCCCGCCAGGACAATCGCAAGATCATCCGGAACGGCGATCTCCACCTCGAAGTCGAGTCCTACGACGCCACCTACACCAAGCTGGCCGAGATCGTCGCCGCCGAGAAGGGGTTCGTCGCCGGCGCCAACACCCAGAAGCTCCCCAACGGCAAGATGCGCGCGACCGTCACCGTACGCATCCCGCCCGAGCGCTTCGAAGCGGCCCTCGCCCGCTTCCGCGAGCTGGGCACCGTCCGCAACCAGGCGATCACCACGCAGGACGTGACGAAAGCCTACCTCGACCTCGAGGCGCGCCTGGGAAGCAAGCAGGCCCTCGTCGAGCGCCTGAAGAAAATCCTGGCCGAAGCCAAAGGCACCGTGAAGGAGCTCATGGAAGTCGAAGTCCAGATGGGCAAGACGATCGAAGAGATCGAATCGATCAAGGGCGAGCTCAAGTACTACGACAACCTGGTCGGCATGTCGACGGTCATCCTCCACATCTCGGAGAAGGACCTCGGACTCCCCTTCGAATACGTCCAGACCCTCCAGGCCAACCTCGGCCTCACCGTCCGCGACCCGGACGACGTCTACGCCAGGGCCCAGAAGGTCGTCACCGACGCCGGCGGCCAGGTGGTCGACTCCCGCATGACCCGCCAGAGCGACGGCTCCGCGCAGGGAACCGTCAAGGCCCGCATCGACGCGGAGAAATTCCCCGCCGTGCGCGATCAGCTCCGCAAGCTCGGCCACGTCACGACCGACACGGTCAACCAGCAGAAGACCGCCCGCGGCGGCCAGGGCGCCGCCAAGCCCGACGCCCCGCTCCGCAAGGAGCAGGCGGTCATCGACATCACGATCTCGACCGCGCCCGTCTTCGTCACGCGGAAGGCGAACGTCACGATCGAGACGGCCAAGGTCGAGGACGCCTACCTCGCCGCCCGGAAGGCGGTCGAGCAGGCGGGTGGCAGCATCGTGGACGGCTCCCTGAACGACCACGTCGCGGGCGCGACGGCCACGGTCCGCGCGCAGGTGGACTCCGAGAAGTTCGCCTCCCTCGTGGCCGCGTTCAAGGCGTCCGGGAAGGTGAAGAACGCGACGACCCAGCACATGGTGCCGCCGACGGAGCCGGGCGGGACCGCCCCCCTCCTCCGCGAGCGGGCGGACATCGACCTTACGATCTCCTCGCCTCCCGAGCTCATTTCCGAGGACGAGGGATTCCTCCGCACGATCCGCGACACCTTCTCGGGCAGCGTCAAGGGGGTTCTCTGGTCGATCGAAAAACTCTTCGTCGGGATCTCTCTCGCGGGGCCCTGGATCGCGCTCGCCGCCCTCCTGTGGTTCCTCGTCCGGCGCGCCCGCCGCGCCAAGGCGAAGCCCGACGCTGTTGCAAAATAACCTGGGCCTTTTGCAACACCTGCCGGCCGCCAAATGGCTAATATTAGGCGGGGGTTGGGACCAACTTCTGCTCGAACCGGCGTATACGATAGTGTAAAAACATAGAGCGGGTTGGGGGTAAGCCTGTGGCTTCTACGTCGCGCACGCTCTTGGCCGCCCTCCTTGCTTTCGCGGGCGCCGAAGCGCAGCAGACCCCGAAGTCCGCAGCCCTGCCCGAACGCGTCCAGTTCAACCGCGACGTCCGCCCGATCCTCTCCGAAAACTGCCTCAAGTGCCACGGACCCGACGCCCGCGCCCGCAAAGCCGATCTCCGCCTCGACACCAAGGACGGGACCTTCGGGGCGCTCGAGGAAGGCCGCTTCGCGGTCGTCCCCGGGAACCTCGAGAAGAGCGAGCTCTGGAAGCGGATCACGACGACCGACTCCGACGACAAGATGCCGCCGGCCAAGTCCGGCAAGAAACTCACCAAGCAGCAGGTCGAGGTCCTTCGGCGCTGGATCGAGCAGGGCGCGCCCTGGCAAGGGCATTGGGCCTTCCAGCCGCTCCAGGAGCCGCCGCTCCTCAAGCCACGGGATGGTTCCCGCGTCCGGAATTCGATCGACCAGTACATTCAGGCGCGTCTCGACGAAGAAAACCTCGTCCCCTCTCCCGAAGCCGACCGGCACGTCCTCGCCCGGCGCCTGACGCTCGACCTGACCGGCCTCCCCCCCACGCCTCAGGAAGTCGACGCCTTCGTCAACGACCGCTCGCCCGATGCGTACGACAAGATCGTCGAGCGGCTCCTCCAGTCGTCCCGCACCGGCGAGCACCTGGCGCGGTACTGGCTGGACCTCGCCCGGTACGGCGACACCCACGGCCTCCACCTCGACAACTACCGCGAGATGTGGCCCTACCGCGACTGGGTCATCCGCGCCTTCAACGACAACATGCCCTTCGACCGGTTCGTCGTGTCCCAGCTCGCGGGCGACCTCCTCCCCGACGCCACGCTCGACCAGCAGGTGGCCAGCGGCTTCAACCGCTGCCACGTCACCACGAACGAGGGCGGCTCCATCGAGGAAGAGGTCTACTGTCGCAATGTCTTCGACCGCGTCGAGACCTTCGGCCAGGTCTTCTTCGCGCTGACCTTCACCTGCTCGCGCTGCCACGACCACAAGTACGACCCCGTCACGCAGAAGGACTACTACGGGCTCTTTGCCTTCTTCAACAGCCTCGAAGGCCAGGAGATGGACGGGAACAAGAAGGATCCCGCGCCCGTCATCAAGGTCCCCAGTCCCGACCAGGCCCACGAGCTTGCCCGCCTCCGCGACGCCGCCGGAAAGGTCGAGGCCCGCGTGAATGGCCCGGTCCCCGACCTCGACGCGCGCCAGGCCGACTGGGAGAAAGCCCTCGCCGCGCGCCTCGCCCGCCAGTGGACCCGCGTGGACCGCGACGGCTTCAAGGTCTCGGGCGAGGACACGCTCGACTACGTGACGGCCGCCCGCGCGGCGCAGGCCGGCGTGCGCGGCTTCCTCCTCGAGATCCTTCCGCCCGACCCCGAACCGCCCGCCGAGGCGCCTCTCGCCTTCACCCTCAACGAGCTTCAGGTGGACAAGGTCAAAGTGCGCGCGATCCACGTCTACGCCGCCGCGCCCGACCCCAACGTCAAGGGCGTGCTCGACGGGAAAGCCGACACCGGCTGGGCGGTCGACGCGCGCAAGCGGCCCGCGGTCGTGCTCCTCCCGGCGGAGCCCGTGGCGCTCAAGGATGGTGCGGAGGTCCGGCTTCGCCTCGTCCGCAAGCCCGGCCAGCCCCGCGCGGTCGCGCCCCGCCTGCGCCTCTCGGCCTCCTCGGACCTCGAGCTCTTCAAGGGCGTGACGCCCGTCTCCCTCGGTCCCTGGCACCTGCTGGGCCGCTTCCCGGCGGCCGACGGAAACGTCGCCTTCCAGACCGAGTACGGCCCCGAGAAAGGGGTCGACCTCGAGAAGGCCTACGGCGAGCTGAAATGGACGAAGCGCGAAGACTATCAGGACGGTGCGAACCTCTCGTACCCGGAGGGCGTGGGCGCGTCCTTCGCCTACCGCACGATCACGGCACCCGCCCCGCGAAAGTTCACGTTCAACGTTTCGTCGGACGACGCCATCCAGATCTGGCTCAACGGCGCCGTCGTCCTCGCCCGGAACGTCAAGCGCACGTTCCGAAAGTACGACGCGAACAAGCTCACCGTCGACCTCGACGCGGGCGAGAACAAGCTGCTCGTCAAATTCTCCAACTACGGAACCACGAAGGACCACAAGTACGTCTTCGAGCTTATCGAGGACGACGCGAACGACCTGCTCCGGGACGCGGCCGCCGCGCTGGCCGTGTACGCCGACCGGCGCTCCGACGCCCAGAAGTCCGTCCTCCGGTCGCGATTCCGCCGCGAGAACTGGGAGGAGTACAAGACGCTGCGTCGGGAGCTTGCGGACCTGCGCGGTCAGGAGACGGCGCTCCTCGACAAGGTCCCGGTGACGCTCGTCTTCAAGGAGCGGGCGAACCCGAAGGACGCCTTCATCCTCAAGCGCGGGGAGTACGACAAGCGGGGCGAAAAGGTGGGGCGCGCGACCCCGGGGCTGCTCCCTCCGTTCGCCAAGGACCTCCCGGTCAACCGCCTGGGGTTGGCGAAGTGGCTGATCGACCCCCAGCACCCGCTCACCGCGCGGGTGGCCGTGAACCGCTTCTGGCAGCAGTTCTTCGGGACGGGGCTCGTGAAGACGTCGGAGGACTTCGGCCTCCAGGGCGAGCCGCCCTCTCACCCGGAGCTGCTCGACCACCTGGCTCTTCAGTTCATGGCCGACCGCTGGAACGTGAAGAACTTCCTGAGGCGGATCGTGACGTCGGCGACCTACCGGCAGTCGTCGCGCGTCACGCCCGAGCTCGTCCGGCGCGACCCCGAGAACCGGCTGCTGGCGCGCGGCCCGCGCTTCCGCCTCGACGCCGAGATGGTCCGCGACCAAATCCTCTACCTCAGCGGACTTCTGGTGGAGCAGGTGGGCGGTCCGAGCGTGAAGCCTCCCCAGCCGGAGGGCCTCTGGGAGGCGGTCGGCTATACGGGCTCCAACACGTATCGCTTCCAGCGCGACCCCGAGCCCCAGAAGGTCTTCCGCCGGAGCCTCTACATTTTCTGGAAGCGCACGTCCGCGCCGCCGCAGATGACGCTCTTCGACGCGCCGTCGCGCGAGGCGTGCACCGCCCGCCGCGAGCGGACGAACACGCCGCTCCAGGCGCTCTTCCTCATGAACGAGCCGCAGTGTTTCGAGGCGGCGCGCCACCTCGCCCAGAAAGCGATCAAGGAAGGGGGCGGCACGCCCGAGGAGCGGGCCGCCTGGATGCTCCGCCGGTGCGCCCTGAGGAACCCGACTCCGCACGACATCTCGGACCTCGTAGGGGTCTACCGCTCTCAGCGCGAGGCGTTCGCGAAGGACCCCGAGGGCGCGAAGAAAGCGATTTCCTACGGCGATTTGACGCCGGACGCGTCGATCGACCCGGCGGAGCTCGCGTCCTGGACGATGGTGGCGAACCTGATCCTGAACCTGGATGAAGTGGTGACGAAGAAATGATCGACTCGGACGCGACCCCCGTCGAGGAGTTGACGCGCCGGACTTTCTTCAAACTCTCGACGGCCGGCATCGGGTCCGTGGCGCTGCAGAGTCTCCTCGCCGCCCAGGAGAAGAGCGCGCCGCACTTCATCCCCAAGGCGAAGCGCCTGATCTACCTCTTCATGAACGGAGGCGCCTCGCAACTGGACCTCTACGACTACAAGCCCAAGCTCGACGCGATGTTCGACAAGGACCTGCCGCCGTCGGTGATCGGCGGCCAGCGCCTGACGACGATGACGTCGGGCCAGTCGCGCTTCCCAATCGCGCCCTCTAAGTACAAGTTCAAGCAGCACGGGCAGTCGGGCGCGTGGGTGAGCGAGCTCCTCCCCAACGTCGCCCGGCACGCCGACGAGATCTCGTTCATCAAGTCGGTCCACACCGAGGCGATCAACCACGACCCTGCGGTGACCTACATCTGCACGGGCGCGCAGATCCCCGGGAAGGCGAGCCTCGGGTCCTGGCTCTCGTACGGACTCGGGAGCGAGAACGAAAACCTCCCGAGCTTCATCGTCATGACGCCTTCCTGGAGCGGCCAGCGCGAGGCCCAGGCGCTTTACAACCGGCTGTGGGGGTCGGGGTTCCTGCCCACGAAGCACCAGGGCGTCTGGTTCCGGCTGAAGGGAGATCCGGTGCTCTACCTGTCCGACCCGCCCGGCGTGAGCCGCGAGTCGCGCCGCCAGATGCTCGAGGCGCTCGTCCGCATGAACGCGCGGGAGTACGACCAGGGCGGGGACCCGGAGACGCAGGGCCGGATCGCGATGTACGAGATGGCCTTCCGGATGCAGTCGTCGGTCCCGGAACTCGCGGACTTCTCGAAAGAGCCCAAGCACATCCTGGACCTGTACGGGCCGGACCTGCAGAAGCCCGGCACGTTCGCCCACTCGGCCATTCTCGCGCGCCGCATGATCGAGCGGGGCGTCCGCCAGGTGCAGATCTTCCATCGCGAGTGGGACCACCACGGCGAGCTGCCGCGCGACCTGTCCGCGCAGTGCAGGGACGTCGACCAGCCGATCGGCGCGCTCCTCACCGACCTCAAGCAGCGGGGGCTCCTTGACGAGACGCTGGTGGTCTGGGGCAGCGAGTTCGGCCGGACGACCTACTGCCAGGGCAAGCTAACGCGCGACAACTACGGCCGCGACCACCACCCCCGCTGCTTCGTCCACTGGTTCGCGGGCGCCGGCATCAAGCCCGGCGTCTCCTACGGCGAGACCGACGATTTCAGCTACAACATCGTGAAGGACCCCGTTCACATCCGCGACATCAACGCGACGATCCTCCACCTCATGGGCATCCACCACAAGCGGCTGAACTTCAAGTTCCAGGGACTCGACCAGACGCTGACCGGCGTCGAGGAGGAGGCCAAGGTCGTCAAGGCCATCCTGGCGTAACCCAGGAGCTCCCTGTCCTCGGCAGCCCGATCCGGGAAGACGCGCCCGGCTCAGCGGGGAAAGAGGAAGCGCAATTCCTTCGGAATCCACGGGGGCTGGTTCGCGACGCACCAGAGCCACCCGCCTACCAGAAGCGCCTGAAGCAGCACGATCAGCCAGAACCGGCGCAGAAACGGCGCCTTACAGGTCTTGTGCCGGAACAAGACTTGGCCCGCAAAGGCCGCGGGCGTTCCGCCCATCGCGGCGAGGAGGTGAAGAAGCGCCTCCGGCACGCGAATCGCGCGGGTTCCCGCGATCACTTTGTCGTAGCCGTAGAGCAGGAAGGTGGTCGCGTTGATCCCGAGGAGGATTCCCGGAACCCATGCGACCGACAGTTTGAGGTGGAGCGCCGCCGCCGCTGCTCCGATGAGGACCGCCGCGACCCCCGCAAAGATCGTCAACGGCGACGCCTCGACGGCCCCCGGCTGGACGTTCCGAGCTGCAAGTCCCTTGGGAGTCTGGACGACGTCGCACGTCACTCTCTGACCGGGAACCAGCACGCCGCGACCCGTGATCTCGCTGATGTGAACGAAAACGTCCGTGGCGGCATCGGGGACGCGGACGAACCCAAAGCCGCGTTCGACGTCAAACTTCACGACGATGCCCTTGAGGGCCATCCGCTAGTCTCCCTTTTTTCGGCCCCCGTACCGGCCGAACCATTCCAGGAGGTAGAGCTGCGTCCGCATGAAGTTCGAGGGCTTAGACTCGGTGCCGTGGTACTCCTCGTTGAACCGGACCATCGCCGTCGGGACCCCCAGCGTGCGCAGCGCCTGGTAGTACTCCTCGGTCTGCGCCATCGGCGTCCGCAGGTCGAGCTCGCCCGTCATGAGGAGCGTCGGCGTCTTCACGCGCGCGACGTGCATGAGCGGCGAGTGCTTGAGCCAGTGGGCCGGGTCCTCCCAGGGGCGCTTGCGGAAGCGGTAGAAGCCCCAAGCCGTGATGTCCGTCGTCCCGGCGAAGCTGATCCAGTTGATCACGGGGCACCGAACCGCCGCGGCCGCGAAGCGGTCCGTGTGCGCGATCATCCAGCTTGAAAGCACGCCGCCGCCGCTCGCGCCCGTGACGTAGAGGCGCGCCGGGTCGACGTACCCGCGAGCCAGGAGCGCGTCGACCCCGGCCATGAGGTCGTCGTAGTCGACGCTCGGGTAGGCGTTGTCGATCGCGTTGCCGAAGTCGGTCCCGTACCCCGTGCTGCCCCGGGGGTTCGTGTAGAGCTGCACGAACCCCTGCGCCGCGAGCATCTGGAAGGAGGGGTTGAACCCGACGTTGTACATCGCGTGTGGGCCGCCGTGGATGTGGAGGATGAGCGGATACTTTTTCT
>Ga0187892_10002716_pt1 | contig 34355 bp, 27 predicted proteins | sample MA1701073metaG_FD_139345 | JGI IMG/M metagenome (GOLD analysis project Ga0187892, IMG submission 139345) | Bio-ooze microbial communities from a basaltic lava cave in the Kipuka Kanohina Cave System on the Island of Hawaii, USA - MA170107-3 metaG ... | reverse complement strand
GATGCATCCGAGGAAGTCCCCCGCCTCCTCCGCCAGCGGCTCCGCGCCGCTCACCCGCGGCACGCGGATGTCGCCGAAGCGGTACGCGACCGTCTGCTCGTGCCGCGCCTCGACCTCGTCCGACTCCTTCACGCCCTGGTCGAAGATCCGCACCTTCTCGACCACCTCCAGGTCGTCGTAGAGGATCATCTGCTTCCCGCCCGTGATCGTCGTGCGGCGCAGCTTCGTCGGCGCGATCCAGCTCACGTGCACGTGCGCGTATACGCCGCGCGGAAACTCCATGCCGATCCACGCCACGTCCTCGTGCCCGTGCCCCTCGTACGCGTTGCCGACCGCCTGCACCCACAGCGGCAGCTCGCCGGTCCAGTACAGGATCATCGACAGGTCGTGCGGCCCCAGGTCCCACAGCACGCTCACGTCGAACTGGTGCAGCCCCAGATTCACGCGGCTCGAGTCGATGTAGTAGAGCTCCCCGATCGTCCCCGACTCGATGATCTTCTTGATCGCGACGACGGGCGGGCTGTAGAGGAATGTGTACCCGCCCATGAGGACACGCTTGAGGTCGCGGGCCAGCGCGTAGAGCTCGCGGAGCTGCGTCACGTCGGTCGCCAGCGGCTTCTCGACGAGCACGTGCTTGCCCGCCCCGAGCGCCGCGCGCGCCAGCTTGTAGTGCGTCGACACGGGAGTCGCCACGACGACCGCCTCCACCTCGGGCCGCGCGAGCATCTCCTCGAAGCTCCCCGTCGTCCACGTCCCGGGATAGCGGTCGACGACTCTGCGCAGGCGCGCCGCGTCGCGGTCGCAGACGGCCACGACTCTCGACTGCGGGCTCTCGTTGAAGACGCGCGTGAGGTTCGGCCCCCAATAGCCGTACCCCGCCACGCCCACGCCGACGCGCGTCATGACGGCACCCCCCGCGCCCATCGCCCCTCCCGCTTCACCGCCGCCTTCACGTCGAGCGTGCAGCGCACCCAGTCTACGTACCGGCGCAGCCCCTCCTCCAGCCCCACGCGCGGCGCGAAGCCGAGCGCGCGTCGCGCCAGCGACGTGTCCGCGCGGTGCCGGCGCACGTCCCCCGGCCGGGCGGGCGCGCGCTCGGGACGCAGGTCGCGCCGGCCGACCGCCGCGAGCACCTTCGACGCGAGCTGCGCGATGGTCGTCTCGCGACCGCTCCCGATGTTCACCGCCCGCCCTTCCAGCGCGCGGCACGCCCCCGCCAGGACGATCCCGCGCGCCGTGTCCTCCACATAGTTGAAGTCGCGCGACTGCCCGCCGTCGCCGAAGATGACCGGCGCCCTCCCGTTCATCGCGCGCAGCACGAACTTCGGAATCACCTCGCCGTACGCCCCCTCGAAATGCTCGCGCGGCCCGTACGTGTTGAACGGCCGCACGACCACCGCGCGCAGCCCGTGCGAGCGCCCGAGCGACAGCACGTACTGCTCGCCCGCCAGTTTGCTGGCGCCGTAGACGGTCGTCGGCTCCGTCGGGTGCGTCTCGCCCATCGTCGGCCGCACCGCCGTCCCGTAGACCTCCGACGACGAGCAGTACACCATCTTCGCGCCGTGCCTCAGGCACGCGAGCGCGACGTTGAGGCTGCCGGTCGCGTTCACCTCGTGCACGAGCGACGGGTCGCGCAGCGACACGCGGAGGCACTGCACCGCGAGATGGTAGACGATGGCGTGCCCGCGCACCGCGCGGTCGACGGCGCGCCGGTCGCGCACGTCCCCGACGATGAGCCGGCCGCGCACGTGCTCGCGCCGCCCGACGCTCAGGTCGTCGAGCACCGTGACGCGGGCGCGCCGCGCGAGCGTCTCGACGAGATGGCTTCCGATGAACCCCGCCCCGCCGGTCACCAGCGCCCGCATCGCGCCAAGGATAGGACCGCGCCGCGCCACCGTCAAACGCCGAAGCAGACGTGCCGCTCCGCATTCTCTTACTGGGTTCCGGGTTCTCGGTTCTACCGCTTCCTCAGCACCCGCGCCGGCACGCCCGCCACCACCGTGTCCGCCGCGACGTTCGACGTCACCACCGCCCCCGCCCCCACCATCGCCCCCGCGCCCACCCGCACCCCAGGCAGGATCACCGCGTTCACCCCGACGTCCGCGCCCCGCCCGATCCGCACGCCCTTGATCACAAGATCCGTCCGGATGATCGGCACCCCCTTCGGCACGCCCGTGTGCGCCGACCCCAGCACCTTCGCCCCCGGCCCCCACCCCACCCAGTCCTCGATCACCAGGTCGCGCGCGTCGAAGAACGCGTGCGGGCCGATCCACACGTGGCTGCCGATCCGGCACCGCCCGTCGTGCCGCCCCTGGATGTACGCCTGGCTCCCGATGAACACGTGGCTTCCGATCTCGACCGTCTCCGGGTTTCGCCAGCGCACGTCGGGCGCGATCTCGACGCCGTCGCCCATCCGCTTCACCATCGCGCGCACGAGGATACGCCGCATCATCGCGTCGAACGCGCTCTCGCCCGACTTGAACCGGCCGTAGAGCGCGGGCGCATTCTCATGGCGCAGCGCGGCCGCGAACTCGCGCTCGTACGCGGGATCGCGCACGGCCTTCCGGCTCGCGAAGAACGCCCGCACGCTGCGGCTCATCGCTTCACCACCCGCGCCGGATTGCCGTACGCGACGGCGCCATCCGGCACGTCCTTCGTCACCACGCTCCCCGCCCCGATGAGCGCCCCCGCGCCGATCACGACCCCCGGCAGGAGCGTCACGTTGCACCCGACCCGCGCGCCCTTCCGGATCGTCGGCCCCTCGAGCTGGTCCGAGAGCGGATACTTGTCGTTCGCGACCACGACCCCGGGCGCGAGGAACGCGTCGTCCTCGATCACCGTCTTCTGCGCGACGTAGCAGCCGCAGTGGATGCGCACGCGCGAACCGATGCGGCAGCCGTAGTCGATCACCGAGTTGCTCCAGATCCACACGCGATCGCCCAGCGCGTTCTCCTCGCGGATCACGACGTTGTGCCCCGTCTGCAGGTCGTCGCCGATCGTCGTGCCGCCGTAGATCACGGTGCCGCTCCGGATCGTCGCGCCCCGCCCGATCACGAGATCGTGCGACGCGATCTTCCGCGCTGTCGCGTACCCGAGGACCGCCGTCCGGTCGACCTTCTTCCCCTTGCCGATCTTCACCTTCAAGGCCGCAGCTCCCCTCGCAGCGCCGTCCCGTAGCCCTTCCTGTTCGACGTGAGGTTCCCGTACCCCGCGAGCTTCCCGTGGCGCGGTGACTCGATCTCGAACACGCGCGTCCAGTTCCCGTCGCCCCGGATCCGCGCCGCGATGTCGCGCGCCACCGCGCGGCTGACGTCGTTCGACATCCACGAGAGGTCCGCCGCCGGATCGTCGAGGACGACCGCGAGATCGACCCACCGGCACGTCGCCGCATAAACGCGCTCGCCGATCTGCGCGGGCGCGAGGCCGGGGTAGTCCCCCTTCCACGGCATCTCGTGCGCGTGGAAGAACGGCTGTCCGGCGGGCAGGGCGAGCGAGCCATGTCGGTAGAACGCGTCCAGCGTAGGAATCCAGGCGACTTCGTCAAAGTATGTGTACCAGACGATCCGCGTCCGTCCGATGGAAAGGTGGTCGGCGAGCTCGACGTCGAACGCGCGCTGCGGCCCCGGCGCCTCGTCGGCGATCCGCCCGCCCCGCCAGACCCCGCGGCCTCCGACCAGCAGCGCCGCCGCCGCGAGCAGCCCCGCCGCCCACGCAAAGCGCTTCGCAGACCCGCCTGCGAGCCGCACCGGCGTCGCCAGCGCGACGAAGATCATCGGCACGGCGAAGAAGGTCGCGCTCTGCCCCCGCAGCACGCGCATGCCGAAGATCAGGAAGAGCGGGATCGACACCGCCAGCCAGACCGGCAGCGCCCACTCCCATCGCGCGCGGCGGAAGGCGGGCCAGAAGCACGCGAGCTGGACCGCCAGCAGCCCCCCCGCCAGCAGCATCCCCGGCGCGTAGAGGAACCGCTTGAGGTAGAGCCCGACGAACCGCGCGACCAGCGGGATGTCCTGTCCGAGCGCGTATCCGTACGTCGTGTAGAACGACGCGTTCGTCCGCAGGTGCGCGACGAGGAAGTACCCGGCCGGCACGGCGATCGCCGCCGCGATCACGCCGAGCGGCGCGAGCACCCCCTCGCGCCGCCGCCCCCGGAGTTGCACCGCCAGGATCGGCGCGGCTGCGACGAAGACGAACGCCGCCGCGATGTAGCGGCTGAGCGCGGCGCACGCCGCCAGGACCCCGAACGCCGCGAGCCACCGCAGGCTTCGCGCACCGTTCGAGTTGATCAGGCACATCGCCGCCGCCCCCACCAGCAGCGCCGCGGGGAGATCGAGCCAGTTCGACGCGATCCCGACGCGCGGGTCGTAGAGGCCCGGGATCGCGCAGAAGACAAGCATCGACGCCAGCGCGAACGGGCGCGACCCCGTGCGGTCGAGCACGGTCCAGCCGAGCAGGAAGAGGAAGGCGAAGAGCGCCGGGAGCATCGTGGCCACGTGGCCCGTCGGGCTCGCGAGCAGCCCGGGCGCTGCGAGCACGTTCGGCGTCGTCCGCAGCGGGTGCCGCGCGTTCCCTGTCCACTCACGCCAGGCGACGGCGAGGCGCCCGTCCTCCCGCACCTGCGCCCAGAGCCGCGCGTTGTAGAACGAGTAGTACCCCGGGTCGTCGTCCCACGGCCCGTGGCGCAGGACGTACGCGCGCTCGATGCCCGTCGCGAGGCAGCCGCTGACGGCGGTCAGCAGCGCCGCGAACCCCGCGATGATCGCCCAGGGGCGGATGCGCAGAGGCGTCTCCAAGCCGCGCATGATATCCGATCGCCTACGTGCGCGCCCGCGCGCGGAACTCGCCGAGCGCCAGCAGAACCGCCCCGTAGCACGCCGCTCCGCCCGCCACGCCGCCCGCCAGGAGCGCCCAGGACGGAAGCGGCGCCCACCGCACGAGCGCCCACACGCCCGCGCCCATCACCGCCGCGCCCGCCGCCGCCCGCGCGAAGGTCGCGAACGGGAAGGCCCACGTGTAGAACCTCCTCGAGGCGAACCACGTCGCCGCCAGCAGCGCCGCGTAGCCCGCCAGCGTCGTGAACGCGGCCCCGCGGTACCCCCAGCGCGGGATCGCGGCGACGTTGAGCGCGACGTTCAGGGCCGCGGCCGCCAGGTAGCACGCCATGAGCGCCCCCGTCCTCTTGTGGAAGCCGAACGGAAGCGTGTACCGCTGGGCGAGCCCGACGAGCAGCGCGCCCGCCGCGACCGGCGCGATGATGTCCGCCCCCTCCCGGAACTGCGCCCCGACGAGGACCGCCGTCAGCGGAACGGCGAGCACGCCGAGGCCGACGGCCGCGGGCAGCCCGACCAGCAGGTACGTCCGCGTGAGCTGCGCCAGGTACTCGCGGCTGCGCTGGAGCCCCTCCTGCTCCCACACCGCGAACCCGAGCGGCGTCGTCGCCACCAGGAATGCGGAGTTGATGAAGAAGATCGGCCGCTCCGCGAGCGAATAGGCCGCCGCGTACACGCCCATCTCGTGCGGGCCCCGCATGAGCTCCAGCAGGTACCGGTCCGATACGCTCAGCGCCCACGTCAGCACATTGATGACGAGCGCGGGAAGGCCGTAGCGCACTATCTCCACCGCCGTTTCGGCCGGAACCGCGCCGGCCCCCGGCGGGGCGCCCAGGGCGCGACGCAGGCCCCACGGCGCCGCCGTGACCGCCGCCGCCAGCAGCCCCCAGATCATCGCCTCGACCCGCAGGCCCCACCCGGCCACGAGGCCGAGCCCGACGGCGAACGCGCCGATCGTGCTCCACAGCGAGAGCGCCGTGTAGCGCCCCACCTCGCGACGCCCGCGCAGCAGCGCCAGGATCAGCTCCGTGATCGCCACGCACACCAGCGCCGGCGCCGCGACCGGCGCGAGCGCGCGGAAGGTCGCCGGCAGCCGCGGGCCCGCCGCCCAGAAGGCCGCCGCCAGGAGCGCCAGCGTCGCCAGCACCGCCGCCGCGCCCCACCGCGCCAGGAGCCGCGCCAGCCGCGCGGCCTCCTTCTCCGACTTCGCCGCCGGAAGAAAGCGCGCCGCCGACGACCCGAGCCACGCGATCGACACGGTCAGGAACAGCGCGTTGACCGTCTGGAAGAGCGCCCAATCCGCGTACTCGTGCGGAGGGAACAGTCGCGTCAGGATCGCCACCAGCGCCAGCCCCAGCGCGCCCGGCACGACGCGCGTCGGCAGGTACGCGATGAGGTCCCGGAGCATCTGCCGCATCACGTCCGGGTCATCTCCCGCACGAACGCCCCGAAGTAGCTCTCCCAGGTCAGCTCGCCCAGCGCCTCGCGCGTCGCCGCCTCGCGCCCCGACAGCTCCGCGCGGAGCGCCGCTTCCATCGCCCGCGCCGCGTCCTCCGGCGTCGGCCTCGCCGCAAAGATGTGCGCCACCCGATCCAGCGGCGCACTGCGCTCCATCTCCTCGGCCCACACGACCTTGCGGCCGAGCGCCAGCGCCTCCAGCGGCGCGATGTCGAAGTCGGCCAGGTCCATGTGGACGAAGACGTCGCAGCTCGCGAGGTGGTCCCAGAGCTCGTCCTCCCCGACGTGCCCGATGAACCTCACGCGCTCCCCCAGCTCCAGCGACGCCGCGAGGCCGCGCAGCGCGGCCTCCTCCGGGCCCGCGCCCCCCACCACGAGCACCGCCCGCGGATCGGAGCGCGCGACGCCCGCGAAGCCGCGGATGCAGAGGTCGACCCGCTTGTTCTCGACGAGCCGGCTGATCGTGAGGAAGAACGGCCGCCCCGCCAGCCCGAGGCGCGCCCGGATGTCGCGCGACGGGCGGTGATCGAAGATCCGCCGCGGAAATGCGCCCCGCAGCACCACCGCCCGGCGGTCGTACAGCTGCCGCACCTCCCAGCCGTTGCGGCGGCTGAGCACGAAGAGCCGGCTCGCCGAGCGGATCGTCCACCACTTCGCCCAGGCCCGCGCCTCCAGCCGCAGCCGCTGCAGCCAGGACATGGCCGGCGGCTCCGCCGGAGTCGCGTCGCGATAGGCCGGAACCGCCCCGCGGACGCGCTCGAAGGCGCCGCGGAAAACGACGCCGTACTTCGTGAGGTCGTGCGAGGCCGCGAACACCGACCCGTACACCTTCGCCGCGTACGGGATGCCCAGCCCGCGCGTCGCCAGGAACACGTGGATCGTCTGGCCCCACGTCCCCGCCGTGACGATGAGGTCGGGACGCAGCCGCGCGAACCGGCGCCGGAGCCACCGCCACCGGTCGAGCCGCCCGGCCGATGGACACGGCTCCGCCCTCGCCCCGTAGCGCCCGTCGAACACGGCGTCCGGCTTGTACTCGAACGTCACGAGCCGCGCGTCGATCCCCATCTCCCCGAAGCAGCGCAGCCCCTCCATGAGGACGCGCTCGCCTCCCCCGCTGGCGACCGTCTCGGGGTTGTACCAGACGATCCGCCGCAGGCTGCGCCGCGGCCTCGGCAGGCGCCACCATTCCCGCCCCAGCGCCTGCACGCGCATCGCCCGCCCGAGCAGGCGGAAGCCCGCCTTCTCGATGCCCCGGATCGAGGCGGCGTTCTCGCCGGCGCTGTTGATCAGCGCGCGCCTCAGGCCCCGCTCGCGCGCGTAGTCGCAGATGCGCCGGAGCATCGACGGATAAAGGCCCGCCCCGCGATGGCTCTCCGCCGTCGCGCACGGGCCGATGTACGCCGCGCCCTCCTCGGTCATCCGCCGGAACAGCGGGTCGAACGGGCTCGACCCCGGGCGCTCCGTCATCCAGCTCGCGTGGACGAGCCGGTTCCCGTCGAACGCGCAGAAGAGCGTCGCCCCCGCGCCGAACCCCGCCTCCAGACGCTCGCGGGTCTCCAGCGGCTCGAAGCGCCGCCCCTCGCCCATGAGCCGCCGCGCCTCCTCGAGGCTGCGCACCACCATGGCGTCCGCGCGCCGCGCCGCCCCGGGCGCCTCCGTCAGGTCGCGCTCGTAGACAAGGTACGGACGCCGCAGGCCCGAGAGCGCGCCGATCGACTTCCGCACCGCCGCGCCCACGCCTTCGGTCCGCAGCGTCTCGAGGCCCCGACGGAGGAGGGCCGCAACGCCCCTCACGCCCGCGCGCGCAGCCGCTGCAGCGCCTCCTTCACGGCGCCGACCACGCGCTCGATGTCCCCCTCCGTGAGCGCCAGGCCGCTCGGCAGATACAGCCCCTGCCGCGCCATCCGGTCGGCCACCGGGCACGGCCCGGCCCGCATCCGCCCCTGCAGCGCGGGCTGGTCGTGCAGCCCGAGGAAGAACGGCCGCGTCTCCACGCCCCGCAGCGCGAGTTCCTTCGCGAAGTCGGCCGCCCGCAGCCCCGTCTCCCGCTTCAGCATCACTCCGTACATCCAGTAGACGTTCTTCGCCCACGGCCTCTCCACCGGCAGCTCCAGCTCCGGCACCGCCCGCAGCCGCTCCGTGTACGCGCGCCCCATCGCCCGCTTGCGCGCGACGAGCTCGTCGACGCGCTCCACCTGCGCGAGCCCGACCGCCGCCTGCAGGTTCGTCATCCGGAAGTTGTAGCCGAGGTCGGCGTGGCGGAAGCGCTCCTCGCGCCCGAAGCAGAGGTTGCGGAAGCCGCGCGCCGCCGCCGCCAGCGCGTCGTCGTCCGTCAGCACCATCCCGCCTTCCCCGGTGGTCACGATCTTGTTCGCGTAGAAGCTGAAGCACGAGAGGTCCCCCAGCCCCCCGCACCGGCGGCCCCGGTACTCCGCCCCGTGCGCCTCCGCCGCGTCCTCGATGACGAGCAGCCCGCGGCGCCGCGCGATCTCCCGCAGCGGATCCATGTCGCACGGGTGGCCGTAGATGTGCACCGGCATGATCGCCCGCGTGCGCGCCGTCGCCTGCGCCTCGACCTGCCCGACGTCCATCGTCCACGTCTCGGGGTCCGCGTCCACCACGACCGGCACCCCCCCCGCGTAGACGACCGCCAGCGCGCACGAGATGATCGTGAAGCTCGGCATGATGACCTCGTCCCCGGGCGCGAGACGGGCGCAGCGGACCGCCACCTGCAGCGCCGTCGTCCCGTTGCTCACCGCGACGCCGTGCTTCATCCCGCAGTAGCGCGCCCACGCCGCCTCAAACTGCTCGATGTACTTCCCGGCCGACGAGATCCATCCGGTGCGCACCGCGTCGACCACGTAGGCGAGTTCCCTCTCGCCCAGCAGCGGCTCGTTGACCGGGATCATAGCAGGGTCTTGTCCTTCGCGCCGAGATAGGGGCCCTGCTTGATCTCGATGATCTCCGTCTCCTCCAGCACCTCGAAGCCGTGCCCGCCCCCGGCGAGGAAGATCACGTCCCCGTCCTCGAGCGTGAGGCTCTCGAGCCGCTCGCGGTCCTTCCGGTAGAGGTCCACGCGCACCTTCCCCCGCTTCACGAAGAGCGCCTCCATCGTCGCCTTCACGGTCCGCGCGACCGCGTTGTGCATGTGCGCCCGGATCACGTGCCCGCGCGGGTGCTTCATGTACCCCATCTGCATCGGGAAGTCGTCCGGCGTGATGAACGTCAGCCCCGCATGGTCGTAGCGGCGCCGCAGCACGATGGCCACCACGTCGTCGCCGTCCTTGATCGTGCGCAGCGGAGCCAGCTTGTCGGGAGCGGAAGCCACGGGCGGCTATCTTCCGCCGGACCCCCGGTGATGTCAAGCGGCCCCTTTTGACTAGACTTGCGCTCCCGGCATCCTTACCATCGCCGGGCATGCCCCGCAGCCTCGCCATCGACGGCACCGTCATCGACGACGCGAGCGACTGCTACGTCATCGCCGAGGTCGGACACAACCACCAGGGGAAGCTCGACAAGGCCTTCGAGCTCATGCGCGCCGCCAAAGACTGCGGCGCCGACGCCGTCAAGCTCCAGAAGCGCCACAACAGGTCCCTCTACACCCGCGCGATGTACGACAAGCCGTACGACAACGAGAACAGCTTCGGCGCCACCTACGGCGAACACCGCGAGGCCCTCGAGTTCGGCAAAAAGGAGTACACGGCCCTCCAGCAGCTCGCGAAGGAGCTCAAGATCCACTTCTTCGCCACCGCCTTCGACTTCAAGAGCGCCGACTTCCTCGCCGAGCTCGACGTCCCCGCCATCAAGATCGCCTCCGGCGACATCACCAACGTCCCGCTCCTCCGCCACGTCGCGAAGATCGGCAAGCCGGTCGTCGTCAGCACCGGCACCGCCTCGATGGACGACGTCGCGCGCGCCCACGACGCGATGGCCTCGATCAACCCGCGTGCCTGCTTCCTCCAGTGCACCGCCTCCTATCCCTGCGACTTCGAGGAGCTCGACCTCGGCGTCATCACGACCTTCCGCCAGCGCTTCCCCGACACCGTCATCGGCCTCTCCGCGCACGACAACGGCATCGCCATGGCGGTCGCCGCCTACATGCTCGGCGCCCGCGTCATCGAGAAGCACTTCACCCTCAACCGCGCCCTCAAGGGGACCGACCACGCCTTCTCGCTCGAACCGGTCGGCCTGCGCAAGATGGTGCGCGACCTCCGGCGGCTCAGGAAGGCGATCGGCGACGGCCGCAAGAAGTGCTGGCCCTCCGAGAAGCCCGCGCTCTCCAAGATGGGCAAGAGCCTCTACGCAGCCCGCGCGCTGCCGGCCGGACACAAGGTCGCCGAGGCGGACGTCGCGATCAAGTCGCCGGGCGGCGGACTCCCGCCCTGGCAGCTCGACCGCATGATCGGCGCGAAGCTCCGCAGGGCGGTCGCAGAGGACGAGCTCTTCTCCGCGGACAGCCTCGAATGGTGAACCCCTTCGACCTCTCCGGCCGCGTCGCCGTCGTCACCGGCGCGCTCGGGAGCCTCGGCTCGCTTTGGACCGCGACCTTACTCGACGCGGGCGCCTCCGTCGCCGCGCTCGACCTGCCCGACGCGAAGCCCGACACCGCCTTCCCGCCGGCGAATCCACGCCTCGCCGTCCTGCGCGCCGACGTCTGCGATCGCGCGAGCCTCGAGGCCGCCGCCGCCGCGTGCTCCCTCAAGCTCGGCGCCCCCTCGATCCTCGTCAACAACGCCGGCATCGACCAGCCCCCCGACGCCGACGCGAAACGCTTCCGTATCGAGGACATCCCCCCCGAGGCCTTGCGGCGCGTGCTCGACGTCAACACCGTGGGGCTCTTCCAGTGCGCGCAGGTGTTCGCGCGCCCCATGCTCGCCGCGCGCCGCGGGTCGATTGTCAACATCGGCTCCCTCTACGCCGAGGTCTCGCCCGACGCGCGCCTCTACGACCACCTCGCGGGCGACCCGCCCTTCCTCAAGCCGCCCGCCTACGGCGCGTCGAAGGCGGCGGTCGTCGCGCTCACGAAGTACCTCGCCACCCACTGGGCGAAGCAGGGCGTGCGCGTGAACGCCCTTTCCCCGGGCGGCGTGCAGGCGGGCCAGGACGCCGAGTTCGTCCGCAAGTACGCCGAGCGCGTTCCGATGGGCCGCATGGCGCGCAAGGAGGACCTCGCGGGTCCGCTCCTCTTCCTCGCCAGCGACGCCTCCTCCTACGTCACCGGCGTCAACCTCGTCGTCGACGGGGGCTTCACCGCATGGTGAGCGTCGTCGCCAACTGGATCGACGGGCGCGAGCGCCCCGCCGCCGGAGGCGAGACGTTCGAGAAGGTCGCCCCCGCGTCGGAGGAGGTCGTCTCGCGCGCCGCCCGTTCCCGCGCCGCAGACGTCGCCGCCGCCGTCGCGGCCGCGAAAAAGGCGCAGCCCGCCTGGGCCGAGCGCACGCCGGTCGCCCGAGGCGACATCCTCCGCCAAGCCGCCCTACTCATGCGCGAGACCGCGCGCGACCTCTCGGAGATCGCCGCCCTCGAGACCGGCAAGTCGCCGAAGGACGCGCTCGGCGAGACGAACGCGGCGATCGAGATGGGCTTCTTCGTCGCGGGCGAGGGCCGCCGCTTCTACGGACGCACGACGACTTCCGCCGTCCCGAACAAGATCGCGCAGATCGTTCGACAGCCGCTCGGCGTCGCCGGCCTCATCGTGCCGGCCAACACGCCGATCCCCAATATCGCGTGGAAGGCCTTTCCCGCGCTTCTCTGCGGGAACGCCGCCGTCCTCAAGTCGTCCGAGCACGCCCCCGCGACCGCCGCGATGTTCGCGAAGGTTCTCCACGCGGCGGGCGTCCCCGAGGGCGTCTTCAACGTCATCCACGGCCTCGGCGAAGAGGCGGGCGCGCCGCTCGCCGACTCGCCGGACGTGGCGCTCGTCAGCTTCACCGGCTCGGTCGCGGCCGGCCGCTCGATCGCCCAGCGCGCCGCCGCGCGGCTCGCCAAGACGTGCCTCGAGATGGGCGGCAAGAACCCGCTCGTCGTCTGCGACGACGCGAGCCTCGAGAACGCCGCGCAGGCGGCGGTCCTCTCCGCGTTCAGCAACGCCGGCCAGCGCTGCGCGTCCGGCAGCCGGCTCATCGTCTTCGCGTCGGTCTACGACCGCTTCCGGCAGCTTGTGCTCGATCGCACAGCGAAGCTCAAGCTCGGCGTGTCCGACGGCGACGACGTCGGCCCGGTCGTCAGCCAGGCGTCGCTTCAGCGCATCCTCGACGGCATCAAGGGCGCGAAGATCCTCTGCGGCGGACGCCGCGCGCAGGCCAAGGGCTGGTACCTCGAGCCGACCGTCCTCGAGGACGCGCCCGCGTCCGTCTCGTGCACCGAGCTCTTCGGCCCCGTCACGTCGCTCCACCGCGCGAACGACTTCGAGCACGCGCTCGCACTGGCGAACGACTCGCCGTTCGGGCTCACCGCGTCGATCCACACCGCGAGCGTCCACCGCGCCATGGCGTTCCTCGCGCGCGTCCAGGCGGGCGTCGCGATCGTCAACGGCCCGACGTACGGGAGCGAGCCGCACATGCCGTTCGGCGGGCTCAAGCAGTCGGGCGCCGGCGGGCGCGAGGCGGGCACGGAGGCGCTCGACGTCTACTCGGAGTGGAAGACGGTCTACGTGAACTACCTGCCCGGGGCGGTGTAGCATGCGCAGAAGCACGGCGAACCGCCAAGCTCGCCAAGAGCGCCAAGTGAGGTCACAGCCCGACGCCATGGCGTCCTTGGCGTTCTTGGCGGTTCCGTTTGGGATCCGCTGTTCGGTTGCGGTCGCCGCGCCGGGATTGGGGAGTTGGGATTTGGGATTTCTCCCGTGAGCCCCACGTGCGTCGCGCTGGTCCCGGCGCGCGCCGGCTCCAAGCGCGTCCCGTCGAAGAACGTGCGCGAGCTCGACGGCCATCCGCTCATCGCCTACACGCTCGCCGCCGCCGCCGAAAGCGGCGTCTTCGCTGCGGTCGTCGTATCCACCGACGCCGAGAGCGTTGCGGCGATCGCGCGCCGCTACGGCGGCGAGGCTCCCTTCCTGCGTCCCGCCGACCTCGCCGGCGACATGTCGCCCGACATCGCGTGGGTCGGACACGCGCTCGCGACGCTCGCCTCGCAGGGACGTTCGTTCGACGCGTTCAGCATCCTCCGCCCGACGAGCCCCTTCCGCCAGGCGGCAACGATCCGGCGTGCGTGGGAGCGCTTCCTCGCCGCAAAGGGCGCCGACTCGATCCGCGCCGTCGAGCCCTGCCGCCAGCACCCCGGCAAGATGTGGATCGTCGAAGGGGACGGCATGCACCCGTACGTCCAAGGGCGCGCGGGCGCCGCCCCGTGGCACAGCACCCCCTACCAGGCGCTGCCGAAGGTGCACGCGCAGAACGCGAGCCTCGAGATCGCGTGGACGCGCGTCGTGACCGAGAAGCGCTCGATCGCCGGCGACGTGATCGCGCCGTTCGAGACGCAGGGACTCGAGGGGTTCGACATCAACGGGCCCGACGACTGGATCCTCGCGGAGCATCACGCGCGGACCCCGGGCGCGCTGCCGGCGGTGAAGCGATGAGCCCGGCGTCGTCGGCGAACGCAATCCCCGGTGTCTTTCGGAGGTCTCGCGCAGAGCCCGCTGAGATCGCAGAGAAGGGATTGGTTCAACTCCTCAGGTCCTTTCCGTGTCGTTCCGTGGTTCCGTGCTTCCGGGGTGAACCCTCCGGGGACACCGTGCGTCAATGACTACCCTCCGCTGGGTCCCGCTCTCCGCGTTCTCCCGCTCCAACCCCGCGCTCTTCGCCGCGCTCTGCCGCATCAACACGCTCACCGCCATCAAGCGCGCCGGCTCCGGACACATCGGCACCAGCTTCAGCTCGATGGACATCGTCGCGTGGCTCCACCTGCGCGTGCTCCGGCCCGACGACGTCTACTTCTCGTCCAAAGGCCACGACGTGCCGGCGCTCTACTCGATCCTCGCCGCGCTCGGCCGCCTGCCCTTCGAGAAGCTGCACGAGCTCCGCCGCCTCGGCGGCCTCCCCGGCCATCCCGACGTCGGCACGCCCGGCATCCCGACCAACACGGGCTCGCTCGGCATGGGCATCTCGAAGGCGAAGGGAATGGCGATCGCCAACCGCCTCCAGCGCCGCGCCGGCCACGTCTACGTGCTGACCGGCGACGGCGAGCTGCAGGAGGGGCAGTTCTGGGAGTCGCTCCACTCCGCCGTGAACCAGAAGATCGCCGGCATCACCGTCATCGTCGACCACAACAAGATCCAGTCCGACACGTGGGTCCAGGACGTCGCGCACCTCGGCGACCTCGACCGCAAGCTCGAGTCGTTCGGCTGGCACGTCGCGCGGTGCAACGGCCACGACTTCGACGCGCTCGCGCACACGTTCGCGTCCCTCCCCGCCGACCGCCCGCGGATCGTCATCGCCGACACGATCAAGGGGCGTGGCGTCAGCTTCATGGAGCAGATCGCCCCGGGCGAGAAACTCTACCGCTTCCACAGCGGCGCGCCCGACGACGAGACGTACGCGCGCGCGGCCGACGAGCTGGTCGCGAACGCCGAGCGGCTCCTCGGCGGGAAGCTCGCGCTCGAGACCGGGCCGGTGCCCGAGAAGAAGCGCGCGCCGGCCGTCGAGCGGCTCGTGCCCGCCTACTCCAAGGCGCTCCTGCGCGCCGCGGAGGTGGAGCCGAAGCTCGTCGTCCTCGACGCCGACCTCGTTCTCGACTGCGGCCTCATCCCGTTCGCCGAGAAGTTCCCCGACCGCTTCATCGAGTGCGGCATCGCGGAGCAGGACATGGTCTCGCAGGCCGGCGGCCTCGCGCTGCGCGGAATGCTCCCGTTCGTCCACTCGTTCGCGTGCTTCCTCTCGTCGCGCCCGAACGAGCAGATCTACAACAACGCGACCGAGCGGACGAAGATCGTCTACGTCGGCTCGCTCGCCGGCCTGCTCCCCGGCGGCCCGGGCCACTCGCACCAGTGCGTGCGCGACATCTCGTCGCTCGCGGCCGTGCCGGGGCTCACGCTCCTCGAGCCGTCGTGCGAGCGCGAAGTCGATCTCGCGGTCGACTGGGCGGTCCAGGGCGCATCCGGGAGCGTCTACCTGCGGCTCGTGTCGATCCCCGTGCCGGTTCCGTATCGCCTGCCCGACGACTACCGGCTGACGGAGGGGCGCGGCGCCGCGCTCACCGAGGGGAGCGACGCGGCGCTCGTCTCGTACGGTCCCGTCATGCTCACGCAGGCGTGGCACGCGGCGCAGGAGCTCGCGTCGAAGGGCCTGCGCGTGCGCGTCGTGAACCTCCCGTGGCTCAACCGCGTCGACCCGGCCTGGCTCGCCGGGACGCTCGCGGGCGTCCCGTGGCTCTTCACGCTCGACAACCACTACGTCGCGGGCGGCCAGGGGGAGATGCTCCTCGCCGCGGCCGCGGAGCTTGGCCTCGCGAAGCGCGCGCTGCGGCTCGGCGTCGACCGGATCCCGGAGAGCGGCGGCAACGACGAGATCCTCGGGGCGCACGAGCTCGACGCGGGGTCGCTGGTCCGCAGGATCCTCTCTGCGACAAGGTCCGCATGAACACCAGAGGACCCGGAGGACTCAGAGAAGAACTCCTTTTTCTCTGGGTTCTCTGCGTCCTCTGGTGCTGTTCTCCCTGGGACATCGTGGCTCAAGGACTCCGCCGCGGAGCGCGCCCCGCATGAGCTTCCTCAGGTCTCTCCTCGCGACGCTCCTCGGCGATCTCCGCTACCGCCGCCTCCGCCGCTGGCAGGTCGCGCGCACGACCGGCTACACGAAGTGGGAGACGATCCTCGACCCCGCCCGCTGGGAACAGGCCCGCCGCGACGCGAAGGGGCCGCGCGTCCTCGTCGCCACGAGCGTCGGCGCGTTCCTCCCGGGCGCCTCGCTCGAGGGCCTGCTCGCCGCCGCGCTCACCCTGCGCGGCGCGCAGGTCCACGTCCTCCTCTGCGACGCGGCGCTGCCGGCCTGCCTCGACTCCGCGCTCTCCTGGCACAAGGACCCCGCGCGCGTCGACCGCGACGGGCTGACGAGCCTCCTCTGCGCCACCTGCTTCGCGCCGGCCGACCGCATGTACCGCTCGCTCGGCCTGCCGGTGCACCGCTACGGCGAGACGCTCACGCCGGACGAGCGGCGCGCGGCCGAGGACATCGCCGCGGAGACGCCGGCCGCCGACATCCCCGCGTTCAAGCTCGACGGCATCGCGGCGGGCGAGCACGCGCTCGCGGGCGCCCTCCGCTTCTTCGCCCGCGGGACGATCGAGGGGGAGCCCTGCGGCGAGTTCGTCCTGCGCGCCTACTTCCGCGCCGCGCTCCTCACGACGTACGCTATGCGCCGCCTCCTGCCGCAGACGAAGTTCGACGCCGCCGTCTTCCACCACGGCATCTACGTCCCGCAGGGGATCACCGGCGAGTGCGCCCGCGCCGCCGGCGTGCGCGTCGTCAACTGGAACCCCGCCTACCGAAAGAAGTGCTTCGTCTTCAGCCACGGCGACACGTACCACCACACGCTCATGGACGAGCCGGCCGACCGGTGGGAGTCGCTCGAGATGACCCGGGAGATGGACTCGAAGCTGTCGGAGTACCTCAAGAGCCGCTGGCAGGGGACGCAGGACTGGATCTGGTTCCACGAAAAGCCGAAGGAGGACATCGCGGAGATCGCCCGCGAGCTCGGCATCGACTTCTCGAAGCCGTGCGTCGGCTGCCTCACGAACGTCTTCTGGGACGCGCAGCTCCACTACCCCGCGAACGCTTTCCCGAACATGCTGGTGTGGCTCCTCCGGACGATCGAGCACTTCGCGAAGCGGCCGGACCTCCAGCTCGTCATCCGCGTGCACCCCGCGGAGATCCGCGGCACGGTGCCGTCGCGCCAGAAGATGGCCGATGAGGTGCGCCGCGCGTTTCCCGTGCTCCCCCGCAACGTCTTCCTCGTCCCCCCCGAGAGCCGCATCAGCACGTACGCCCTCATGCAGCAGTGCCGCCCCGTCATCATCTACGGCACGAAGACCGGCGTGGAGCTGACGAGCGTCGGCATCCCCGTGATCTGCGCCGGCGAGGCGTGGATCCGCAACAAGGGCCTCACGCTCGACGCCCGCAGCGCCGACGAGTACTTCGCGCTCCTCGACCGCCTGCCGATGAAGGACCCCATGCCCGAGGACCAGGTCCGCCGCGCCCGCCGCTACGCCTACCACTTCTTCTTCCGCCGCATGGTGCCGGTCGACTTCCTCGAGCAGGTGGGCGACGGCCGCATCTTCGGCGTCCCTCCGGGCGCGTTCGACGCGATGATGCCGGGCCGCACCCCGGGCCTCGACGTCATCTGCAAGGGCATCCTTGAGGGGAGCGACTTCATCTACCCCGCCGAACGCCTCCTCCATGGACGACATCCTGTATAGCGCGGTCGGCCGCGCCAGCGTCTGGCTCGAACGCCTGTTCGAGCCCCTCGTGCTTCCCCGGCACGTCCGTGAGCACCGCCGCGGCGCGGACGCGCACGATCGGACCGGCCTGCTCGTCGAGAAGGCCGAGCGCATCCCGGTCCTCTGGCGCGACGACGAGATCGTCTGGGCCGACTACCCGCACCCCGGCCACTCTCTCTGGCGCGCCCAGGAGCTTTCCCTCTTTCATCAGCACCGCGCCCGCGTCGTCCCGCCCGTCATGGACTTCGGCTGCGGCGACGGGTCGTTCGCCTCCATCCTCTTCGACGCGATCGACGCCGGCGTCGACAACGACCCCGACGCGCTCGCCGTCGCCCGGCAGTACGGGATCTACCGCCGCCTGCTGCAGTCGACCGATGACGCGATCCCGATGGACGCCGCCTCGGTCCGCACCGTCGTCTCCAACTCCGTGCTGGAGCACGTCCTGCGGCTCGACGCGATGCTCGCCGAGATCCGGCGCGTGCTGGCGCCGGGCGGCGCGTTCCTCTTCTCCGTGCCGGTCGCCGCGTTCCGCGACCACCTCACGCGCTACTTCGGACGCGCGGAGAGCGACCGCATCAACACGGAGTACTACCACCGCAACCTGCTCCCGCCCGCCGAGTGGGACATGCGGCTGCGGCGCGCCGGGTTCACGTCGGTCGCGATGCAGCCCTTCCAGCCGCCCTGGTACACCTGGTGGTACCGCATGTTCCGCTTCTGCGGCCGCCAGGGGCTGGGCCGCGTCATCCCCGACTTCCGCGGGTGGCTCTGGCGCCGCTGGGGCGCCCGCCTGCGCGCGATGGTGCGCCGCTCGCTGCGCCGCCCGCGCTCGGGCGCGAACGTCTTCGTGGTCGCCGCATGAACGACGACGCCCTGCTGCGCCGGCTCGTGGCGATCGCGGGCGTCGTCCCCGAACTGTTCCAGTTCGCCTCCCCCGCCGCCGCCTCGCAGTACCGCCTCCTCTACCGCCTCTTCCGCCGCCACGTCCCGGCCGGCGCCGAGGTGCTCGACTGGGGCGCGGGATGGGGCCACTTCTCCTGGTGGCTCGCCCACGCCGGCTACCGCCCGTGCGCCTTCGTCTTCAGCGCGGGCGAGGACTTCCTCCTGCGCCCGTGGATGCCGAAGGACGGATGGCGCCAGGTCCGCGGCGAGTCGGCCGACCCGGTCCGTCTCCCGCTGCCCGACGCCTCGTTCGACGCCGTCGCCTCCATCGGCACGCTGGAGCACGTCCGCGAGACCGGCGGCACCGAGCTCGGCAGCCTGCGCGAGGTCGCGCGCATCCTCCGGCCCGGCGGCGTCTTCGTCTGCTACCACTTCCCCAACCGCTGGAGCTGGATCGACGCCGTCGCGCAGAGGCTCGGGCGCGACCACCACGTCTGGCGCTACACGCGCGCCGACATCGAGACGCTCGTCCGCGGCGCCGGGCTCTCGCTCCTCGACGTCCGCCGCTACGCCTTCCTCCCCCGCAACGGGTGCGGGCGCCTGCCGTCCCCCCTGCGCGGCTCGCGCGGCGTCGCCGCGGCGTGGGACGCGCTCGACGGGCTCCTCCAGCTCGTCGGCTCGCCGCTCTGCCACAACTACGCGTTCATCGCCCGACGGTAGCTCTCGAGCGTCGCCTTCGCCGTCCGCTCCCAGCTGAACTTCGCCGCCCGCGCGAGTCCCGCCTCTCGCAGCCGCCCGTCGCCGAGCGCCCGCTTCATCCCATCCGCCAGCGCGTCCACGTCTGTCGGGTCCACCGTGATCGCCGCATCCCCCACCACCTCCGGCAGCGACGACGCGTTCGACGACACGACCGGCACGCCCGACTGCATCGCCTCCAGCGGCGGGAGCCCGAACCCCTCGTAGAGCGATGGATACACGAACAGCGCCGCGCCCGCCACAATCGCCGGCAGATCGTCCGCGCCGACGAACCCGAGCATGCGCACATCGCGCGCCTCCGCGATGCGCTTCAGGATCGGCCCGCTCTTCCAGCCGGGCTTCCCGACGAGCACGAGCGGCGGCCCGCCCGCCCGCGCGTGCGCCTCGACGAGCCGCCCGACGTTCTTGCGCGGCTCGATCGTGCCGGTGCAGAGGACGTAGCCGCGCCACTCGAGCCCGTGCTTCGCGAGCGCCGGCTTCGCCTCCGCTTCCGTGTGCGGGCGGAACCGCGGCGACGCCGCCAGGAGCGTCACGTCGACCCGCTCCGGCTCGATGCCGTAGAACCGCACGACGTCGCGCTTCGTCGCCTCCGAGATCGCGATGATGCGCCGCGCGCGCTTCAGCATCCGCGGCAGGATCCGCCGGAACGTGAAGACGCGCCGCGCCGTATGCCACGCCGGCTCGACCAGCGGCGTGACGTCCGCGATCGTCGCGACCCCCGCCCCGCGCTTCTGCTTCAGCGGCCAGAAGGTCGGCGTGTGGAATACGTCGACGTCGCCGACGTGCTTCTCGACGCCCCGCACGCCGAGCTTGAGCATCCGGTAGGCCGCGTCCCCCACGCCCTCCAGCGGGACGATCTCGTCCGTGCCGAGCGCCCGCAGGCCCCGCACCAGCTGGGAGACGTAGGTGTGCATGCCCGCCCAGTCGGTCGCGACCGCGCGGCAGTCGATCCCGATGCGCATCGCTGGCTTCATGGTAGCATCACGGCCGCGTGCCCGACCTCAAGCGCGACGTCGTTGCCAACATCGCCGGCAACGTATGGATGACCGCGCTCGCGTTCGTCGCCCTCCCCGTCCAGGTCCGCATCCTCGGCCTGGAAGCCTACGGCCTGCTCGGCTTCGCGGCCTCGCTGCAGGCGTTCATCGCCGTCCTCGACCTCGGGTTCGCCCCGGCACTCGCGCGCGAGCTCGCCGTCGACGCGTCGCCGGACCGCCGCGATTCGCGCGACCTGGTGCGAACGCTCTTCGCCGTCTCGTGGGCGACCGCCGCGGTCGTGGGGCTCTCGCTCGCGGGGGCCGCCGGCTGGCTCGCGCACGACTGGCTGCGGCTGCCGGGCGACGAGGCGCCGCGCGCCCTGCGGTGGCTCGCCCTCTCGGCCGCGCTGCGCTGGCCGGTCGTGCTCTGCGTCGGCGCGCTGACCGGCCTGCAGCGCTTCCCCGCCATGAACGCGCTCTCCGCCTCCGTCGCCACCGTCCGCCAGGCCGGCGGCATCGGCGTGCTCGTCGCCTCGCGATCGCTGGAGGCCTTCGTCGTCTTCACCGCCGCCGTCTCCGCGCTGGAGCTCGTCGCGTTCCTGGCGCTGGCGCGCGCCTTCTTGCCCGCGGGCGCGCTGCGTCCGGGCTTCTCCGCCCGGGCGCTCGCGCGCGTCTGGCGCCTCGCGCTCGGCCTCAACCTCGGATTCATCCTGTCGATCGCCGTCACGCAGGCCGACCGCCTCGTCGCGGGGCGCCTGCTCCCGCCCGGCGCCCTCGGCTGCTACATGGTGGCGTCGAGCGCGGCGATGGTGCTGCAGCGTTTCCCGGGGCTCGTGACCACCGCGCTCTATCCCCCGCTGGCGGCCGACTGGAGCGCCGGCGACCGCGAGGCGCTCGCGCGACGCTACGCCCGGGCGGCCGACCTGATCGCGGCCGCGCTCTCCCTGCCGGCCGCCGCGCTCGTCTTCTACGGGCACGACGTGCTGCGCGTCTGGGTGTCGCAGACCGTCGCCGACGGCGGGGCGGGACCGCTCGCGCTTCTGGCGGCGGGGTCGCTGCTCTGGGGCATCACGGGGATACCGTGGATGATGGCGAGCGCCGCCGGTCGGCCCGCGCTGGCGAACATCCCGAACCTCGCGCTGCTCGCGCCGTACCTCGCCGCGCTCTGGCTCCTGACCTCCCGCCACGGCGCGGACGGCGCGGCCCTCGCGTGGCTCGCCCTCAACGCCGCCTATCTCGTCACGCTCGTCCCCGTCGTGCACGCCGCCGTCCTCCGCACGAACCCGCTCGCGTGGCTCGGCGCCCGCGTTCTCCCCTACGCCGCCCTCGCCGCGCTCTGCTTCGGCGCCGGGCGCCTCGCCGCACCCGCCGGAGCCGCCGTCTGGGCCGCCCTCGCCGCGGGCGCACTGCTCTACGCCGCCGCCGCGGGGGCGCTCCTGCGCCGTCGCATGGCCTAGGAGCGCGTCGGAATGAGGCTGACGCGCTCGTTCGTCTAGCGCGCTCCGCGCCCTGGTTTCACGTTCCGCGTGGCACGTTTCATAGACGACCGCCGTCCGTCCCCCGAGGACGACATGAAACCTGGTCCCTGATACATGAAACCTCCCAACTATTGCGCGATCCGCGCGCCAGCCCCTATAATCGCCTTCGGCACATGCCCACCTACGATTACGAGTGCTCGGCCTGCGGGCACGTGTTCGAAGTTTTTGAGAAGATGAGCGACAGCGGCGCCAAGGAGTGCCGGAAGTGCCGCCGCCGGAAGGCGAACCGCCGTTTCAGCGCCTCCGGAGGGGTCATCTTCAAGGGCGCCGGGTTCTACGTGACCGACTCCAAGCGCTCCACCGCCGCGGGCGATGGGAAAAAGAAGACGACGCGAAAGACGACCGAGACGAAGCCGGAGCCGAAGACGGAATCGAAGGCCGAAAAGACGGAGAAGAAATGAGAGAACTGAAGGGGGACTGGCGGGACCTGTTCAACGGGTTCATGCTGGCGCTCGACCTGCGCAAGATGTTCCTCGCCCTCTGCGCGATCCTCTTCACGGTCTTCGGTCCGCTCGCGGTCACCTGCTGGATCGGCAACGAGATCGACCGCGAGTTCGTCCAGCCGCCCGAGACCTTCGTCCTCGGGGAGATCTACCGCACCGTGTGCCAGTCCTGGCACGTGATCTACAGCGGCAGCCCCGGCCACGAGGCCGATTGGAAGGTCTACGTCCCCTACTCGATCCTCTTCCTCGTCGCCGTCTTCGCCATCTGGGCCTACTTCGGCGGCGCGATCGCGCGCATCGCGGCCTACGAGATCGCCAAGGACGGCGAGCGCATCGAGACCGCCCGCGCGCTGCGGTTCGCGGGGCGGAAGTTCTGGTCCTTCTTCATGTCGCCGTGGATCTGCGTCATCGGCTTCCTCTTCTTCTTCCTGTGCAACGTCGCGGGCGGGGCGATCGGACGGCTGGTCGACCTCGCCTACATCGGCGGGCCGCTCGTGGCCGTCCTGCTGCCGCTGGCGCTGCTCTCGGGCTTCATCATGACCCTGATCGTCGTCGGCACGCTCGCGGGCTTCCCGCTGTTCACCCCGGCGGTCGCCGCCGAGGGGACCGACGCGTTCGACGCCGTCAGCCGCGGCTTCAGCTACGTCTACTCGCGCCCGTGGCAGTACGTGTGGTGCCAGCTCGTCGCCGGGGTCTACGGCATCGTCTGCATCTCGTTCGTCATCCTCTTCTCGATCACCCTCTGCCACATCGGCCTGACGGCGGGCGCGGCCGGCTTCGACGCCTTCCTCATCGACGAGGCGCCGTCGCCGCCGTCCGATCCGAAGGACACCAAGGCCTGGGAGAAGTACCGCGCGGACAAGCGCGACAACCCCGACCTGTTCCGCGAGCGCTACGACAAGTTCAGCCATGTGACCGACACGGCGTGGGCGATGATCCTCAGCCAGGACCACGCCGTGCGCGACTACGACTGGAGCCCGGTCGGGGTCGCCACGCGCCCCACGCCGTACGGGCGCCTCATGTACCTGTCGAACAGGATCGTCAAGCCGAACCACTCGATGCGCGTCGACGCGCTCAAGACGAAGTGGCACAAGATCGCGGCGTGGATCGTGATGGCGTGGCTCGTCATCGCGCTCGGCCTCGCCCTCGGTTACGTCCCCTCGTACGTCATCTCGCAGCAGACCCTCATCTACTGCATCCTGCGCAAGAAGGTCGACGGGATCGAGATGAACGAGGTTTACGAGGAGCCGGAGGAGGAGCGCATGTCGGAGCCGGGCGCGCCGCCGAGCGTCGCGCTCGACAAGCCTCCCCCGCCGCCGCCGGCCCCGGCCCCGTCGGGCGACAAGCCCGCCGACGCCAAGCCGCCGGAGCCGCCGAAGCCCGCGTAACGTTCCGGGCCTCCGGGCGTCCAACGACCGATGCGGCGCAAGCTCGTCATCGCGGCCGTCGCCCTCGTGATCGCCGGGATTGCCTCCTGCCTCGCGTTCAACGCCCATGTCGACCGCCGCTGGCGCGAGGCGAGGCGCATCGCGAAGGAGCGGCTCGCGGCCGCCCGCGCCGCCGCCCCGCGCCCGGTCCTCCGCGGCGGCGACCCCGACCCCGGCAGCGCCTGGGACCACTACCCGGCCGCCGTGAACGCCTGCAAGCTCCTCGGCACCCGCGCCGACTGGCTCGGCTGGCACCTCGACGGGACGAAGGACTGGAACGGCGAGCCGGTACGCCCCCGCGCCGCCGCCATCGTCGAGGAGCGCCTCGCCGCCATCGACGCCCTGCGCCGCGGCGTCCGCTGCGGGCGCGGCATGCGCGTGCGCGACTGGGAGTCCGGCCTCGCCGTCTGCAGCGGCTCGATCAGCGGCGAGGGCGCCTTCCGGCTCTCGCGCGCGGCCTCCTGCCGGGCTCTCTTCCTCGCCGACGAAGGCCGCGCGGGCGAAGCGGCCGAGCTCCTGCTCGACACCCTCCAGTTCGCACGCGACATCGGCGAGGACGCCGACTTCTACGACGGCGTCGCTTCGCGCGAGGCGTACAAGCCCGCGTTCCTCGCCCTGCGCCACCTCCTCCTCTCCGGCCGCCTGACGCCCGGCGAGCTCGCGCAGATCGCCCGCGAGCTGGAGATCATCGACCGCGGCTTTACCACGCGCACGGAGACGGTCACCAACCAGCTGCGGATCGTCCTCGCCGAGTGGATGAGGGAGGCCTGGGCCGACTGGCTCTCCGCGCAGGGCGTCCCGGGCCGGCTCCCGGCCTACGGCTTCTCGATGCGCTTCATGGCGGCCGACGCCATCCCGATCGTCGACGATCTCGTGCGGCGCGGCGTCGAGGCGTCGCGGCCCCCGTGGCCCGAGGCGCGGCTGCGCCTGGCGGCGCTGTCCGCCGAGGCGAAGGCGTCGTCCAACCCGCTCGTCGCCGCCCTGGATTGGCCGGGCGGGCCCGCCCTGTGGGCGCAGGACCTCGAGGTCCGCGCTGAGCTGCGCCTCCTCCGCGCCGCCGCGCACCGGCTCTCGGCCGGCGCGTGGCCGGAGCTCGACGACCCGTTCGGCGCGAAGCTGCGCAGCGACGCCCGGTCGGCCTGGAGCGTCGGGCCGGACGGCGTGGACGGCACGAAGGACGACATCACGCTCCGCCTCGGCGAATGAGGTCCGGCGAGCCGGTCTACTTGTCCGCCTGCGCGCGCCGGCGCGCCTCCTCGATGCGCGGCCGGTACTCCTTCTCCTGCGACGGCTCCAGCTCGACCGCCCTCTCCCAGTCGGCCGCCGCGTCCGCCCATCGCGCGAGCCTCCCGCGGACCCCGCCGCGGCCCAGCCACGCCCGCCAGAACCCCGCGTCGAGCTCGATCGCCCGCGTGTAGTCCCGCTCCGCTTCCGCCCAGCGGCGGAGTTCCCGGCGGCAGTTTCCCCGGTTGTAGTGAGTCAGCAGGCTCTCCGGCTCCAGCTCGATCGCGCGCGTGAAGTCGGCGTCCGCCTCATCGAACCGCTTCAGCTTCTGCCGCAGGTTTCCGCGGTTGTTGTGGGCCATTGCCGACGGCTCCAGCGCGATCGCGCGGTCGTAGTCCGCCTCCGCCTCCGCCAGGCGCCCCGCTTCGTGCCGAACCGTCCCGCGCTTGGTCCACGCGAGGGCCCTCCCCGGATCGAGCTCGATCGACCTGCTGTACGCCGCCTCCGCCTCGGCGGCGCGGCGCTTCAGCCACTGCAGCTCGCCCAGCGTGAGATGCAGCTCCGCGTTGCGCGGCGCAAGTTCGAGCGCCCGCGCCAGGTCCAGGTCCGCGTCGGCCAGCCGGCCGAGCAGGCCGCGGACCCCGGCGCGATGGCCGAACGCGAGCGCCATGTCGGGTCGCAGGGCGATCGCGCGCGTGAAGTCCGCCTCCGCCTCGTCGAGCCGGCCGCGGTCCTCGCGGGCGTGTCCCCGCCCGAGCCACGCGTCGGCGTCCGCCGGATCGATCTCGGTCGCCTTCGTATAGTCCGCCTCCGCCTCCACGAAGCGCCTCTGCCGGTGCCGGAGCCCGCCGCGCGTGAACCAGGCCGGCGCGGAGCGGGGGAGCGCCTCGACCACCCTCGTCAGGTCCGCCTCCGCCTCCGCGAACCTCCCCTGCTTCATCCGCACGACGCCCCGGTTCAGCAGCGCCTTGTCGTAGCGCGGCGCGAGCTCCAGCGCGCGCGTCAGGTCCGCGTCCGCCCGGTCGAACTTTCCGTGCTCCGCCCACAGCACCCCTCGGAGAAGCCAGCCCAGCGCCGACGCGCGCTGCAGCTCGATCACCCGCGTGAGCGCCCGCGCGGCCGCCTCGACGTCCGGCGCGTGCAGCCATGCGCGGCCCGCGAGGAGCCAGGCGTCCGCGTTGCCCGCGTGCGCCTCCGCGTACCGCGTCAGCGCCGTCCCCGCCTCCGCGTAGCGCGCCTCCGCGAACGCCCTCACTCCGCGCGCCAGGTCGCGCTCCTCCTCCTTCCCCGACCACCGCTCGACCGCCGCGACGTCCTCCTCGATCCGCCGCCAGAGATCCCTCGTCTCGGCCGTCTCCGGCAGCGGCCGGCCGTGGTGCTCGTGGCGCAGGTCCTCATACCGGTCCGCCAGGATCCTCGCGCGCTCCAGCCGCGCCGTCGCGAGCCTCGGGTCGGCCTCCACCGCACGGTCGCACGCGCGCTGGGCGAGGTCCCGCTGCGCCTCGAGCACCCACGTGCGCGCCTCCTCGAGATGCGCCTCGCCGCCGCCGGGGTCCGCGGCGCGCGCTTTCGCGAACTCCGCCCTCGCCCGGTCCCCCGCCGCCCGCAGCGCCTCGAGGTCCATCTCGTCCGCCGAGAGGATGCGCTCCATCTCGCGGATCACGTCGCGGCCCCGGTCGAGATGCGGGCGCGCCGCCGCCGCCGCCTCGAGCCGCCGCGACTTCTCGAGCCACGGCGGAACCACGAGCGCCAGCGAGACGGCGACCGCCGCGGCGCCGAGAGCCGCCGTCGCCACGACCGCCTTCCGCTTCGCCAGCTTCTTGCGGAGCCGGTACCGCAGGCTTGGCGGCCGCGCCAGGATCGGCTCGCCCCCCAGCCAGCGGTCGAGGTCGTCCGCGAGCTCCGCCGCGCTCGCGTACCGCCGCGCGGGGTCCTTCTCCATCGCCTTCCCGACGATCACGCCGAGCTCCCCCTCGATCGGCCTCGGGTCCTCGCTGATGACCTTCATGACGACGTCGATCGCGCTGGAGCCGGAGAACGGCGGCCGGTCGCCCAGCAGCTCGTAGAGCGTCGCGCCGAGCGAGTAGACGTCCGCACGCGGATCCGACCGCAGCCCGCGCGCCTGCTCCGGCGGCATGTAGGCCGGTGTCCCCACCATCATGCCGCTCGCCGACAGCTGCGGCCCCTTCAGCTGCCGCGCCAGCCCGAAGTCCATCACGAACACGCGCCCGTCCTCCACCATGAGGTTGTCGGGCTTCACGTCGCGGTGGACCACGCCGGCGCCGTGCGCGTAGTGGATCGCGCGCGCCGCGTCCCGCACGACCGCCGCCAGCCTCCGCCGGTCGTCCCGCGGAAACGTCCGGAGCGTCTGCCCGGCGACGTACTGCATCGCGATGAAGTGCCGGCCACCACCCTCGCCGACCTCGTGGACCGCCGCGATGTTCGGGTGCGCGAGCTTGGCGGCGACCTGCGCCTCGCGCTTGAACCGCGCGACCTCATCGTCGTCCGACCCCCTCAGGAACTTGAGCGCGACCCAGCGGCCGAGCGGCGTGTCCCACGCCTTCCACACCTCGCCCATCCCGCCGGCGCCGAGCTTCTGCACCGCCACGTACCGCCCGAAGCGCGCCGTCGCCGGGGCCGCCGCCGCCTCGTCGGGCATCCCCGGCGCCGCCGCCGGCCGCGCGGGCGCGGCGTGGCCGCGCTTCACCAGCAGGTCGCCGAGCTTCGGCAGAGGCCCCGCTCCCCGCGCCGCAAGGATCTCGAGCTCCGCGAGGCAGGCCTCGACATCCTCCCGGCGCGCCAGCCCCTGCTCGACGAGCATGCGCGCGAAGGCGCGTTCGGACTCGGGGATCATCCGCGTTCATCCTGACTTCCGGGTTCCGCGTTCCGGGTTCTGGGTTCTCCCGGCTTCTCCCACCAGGCCGCGAGCGCGCGCCCCCCCGCGACCACCATCGGGATGATCGCCAGCGACGCCGCAACGTCGACGACGTAGTGGTAGCGCAGATACACCGTCGCCAGCGTGCACCCCGCGCCGAACGGCAGCAGCCACCAGAAGACGCGCCGCTCGTGCCTCCAGGCCATCCCGAGCGTGAGGATCGACAGCAGCGCGTGCCCGCTCGGGAACGCGTTCGGCATCTCCCACTCCAGCTCGAAGAGCAGCCGGTGGAAAAACCCGGCGCAGATCCACCCCTCGAGCTCCGGCGCGCGCACCGCATCCATGACGCGGTGCGGACCGACCGCCGGGACCGCCAGGTACCCGAGGTAGGAGAGGAACCACCCGATGAAGAGCACCGCGCCCACCTCGCGGAACCGCCCGAGCTCCCCCTTGCGATACAGGACCGTGCCGAGGATCGCCGGCATCGGGAAGTACATCCAGTAGCAGACGCTGAGGACGTCCGACGCCGGGCGGCTCCAGACCGACTTCAACGCCGCCTCCACGTCCCCGAACCAGCGCGCGTCGAACGCGTACAGCGCCCAGTCCCACCGGCGGTCCGCGAACGGGTGCACCTCCGGCGCGAGGTAGTGCAGCTCGCGGAACGCCGCCAGCACGATCGCCGCCGGCAGCCAGTAGTGGATGAACTTCCACACGCGGCTCCCGCGCGCGTCCATCCATGCGGCGAACGCGAGCGCCCCCACCGCAAGCGCGTGGACGCCGACGTACGGCAGCGGGTGCCGGGCGCAGGCGAGCGCGAGCACCGTGACGATCGCGAAGTAGGCCGCAACGGCCATGTCGGCCGGAACGAAGACCTTGCGCACGTGACCGTTCTACCGCTCAACCGTTCTACCGTTCAACCCTTGCGAGCACCCCGGTCACGAAGCACACCCGCACGCGCCCGCGCCGTCTCTTCGCAGTCGAGGCGCCGGGCTGGAGACCGGAGACGACGCGACCGGAAACCTGATCCTTGCTGCGTGACACCAGCGCGCGGAGCGCGCTAAGGAGCTTGCTTGCGCGCGATCACGAGCGCCTGCATGTTGCGGCGCAGCTTCGCCAGCAGCTCGGCCGGCACGTCCACCTGCTCGCGGTCGCACGCCTCCTGCGCGGAGACGTATCCCGTCTGCGCCTCGCGCAGCTTTTCGAGCGCTTTGCGGCTCTCGGCGATCCACGCGTCGGTGTTCTCGTTCGCCGCCCGCGCCGCCTCGAGGTGCTTCAGCCCCTGCGCGCACGCCGCGTCGGCCGCCGCGATCATGTCCTGGATCGTCTTCGGGAGCGCCGCGATCCCGGGCCCCGGCTGCGCCGGCGGCGGATCGCCCGGCTTCGGCGGAGCCGGGTCGGGCGGCTTCGGCGGCACCGGGTCCGGCGGCTTGGGCGGCGCCGGATCGGGCGGTTTCGGCGCAGCGATCCGGATCGACGCCGGCGGCGCGGCCCGCCGCGCCTCCTTCGCCATCTCCCCCTGCTGCCGCTCGAGGCGCGCCACCGTCGCATACGCGTCGTACTGCGGCGTCCCCTCGTAGAACTCCCGCCGCCCCGTGCCCCAGCAGTCGTCGCAGTCGCCGCCCTTCCCCTTGCAGATCCAGCACGCGATGTTGACGTACGTCGGATGGATCTGCGCCGTCGGGTCGAGCCCCTCCTTCGCCTTCCTGAGCTGCGCGGCGACGGCGTCGCGCCGCGCGGCCGAATACGCGCGGTACTGCTGCCACCCCCGCAGCGCCTCCGCGTGCCCGTCCAGCGACGACGCCAGCCCCGGCACCGACGCCGGCGGCACGAGCAGCCCGATCCACGCCGTGTCGCCGACGAAGCCGCACGCCGCGCAGAGCTTCGCCGACGCCCCCGCGCACTCGCCGCATGGCCCGGACGAGGAGGCGCGGCCGAGGCACGAGATGCACCGGTTGACGAACTTCCGCTCGCACCGCTCGCAGTCGAGCTTCCCGTCCCTGCACTTCTCGTAGTCGGCGAGAAACCGCTTGGCCGCCTGCGGCTCCATCGCGACCATCTTGCCCCCCTCCGCCTGGATCTCGATCTTCGAGCGGCCCGTGAAGGCGAAGTCGCGCAGCTCCTTCCAGACGCGGTTGCAGTCCTGCTCCTTCGTCACCGGCGCCGCCGGCTTCATGGCCGGATCGAGCGGCTTCGACGACGTCTTGAGCGTCAGCTTGCCCTTGCCCGCGCACGGGCCGAGCGTCCACGTCAGCACCTGCGGATGCAGCTTGGCGTTGGTCGTGCGCCCGTTCGCCAGCACGATGCGTACCGTGATCGCCTTCTCGAGCGTGAGGCGGATCGTCCCGACGTAGCCGTGGTGCGCGATCGACCCCTTGCCCTCGCACAGCAGGCACTGGATCGTTCCCGCCCCCTTGCACATCTTGCAGGCCAGCGTGACGACCCCTTCCTTGCAGACGCACGCGCTCTCGCCGCCCCCCTTGCACGTCCCGCAGCCGAGCGCCGGCCCCGCGTGCCGGATCGCGTGCCACTTCGCGACCTCCGCGTCGACCGCCGCCGCGTCGGGCGGCGCCGCCTCCCACGCCTTCGCCGCCGCCTCGAGCGCCGCGAACCGGTCGGCGTAGACCCGGATGGCCCCCTCGCTCTTCGCCGCGTGGAAGCGCGGGATCCACGACTTCTTCGCCCTGATGTCCTCCACGATCCCGCGCACGAGCGCCGACGACTCCGCGCGCACCTGCCGCCGCGTCGTCAGGATCACGTTCACCAGCAGCCGCGCGTACGCCTCGCTGTACGGGCGGGCCAGCGTCGCCGCACGCGCGAGCCGCTTCTCCGCCTCGTCCGGCCGGTTCTCGTCGAGCGCCTTCACTCCCGCGGCGATCTCGCGCTCCAGCCCCTCGACCAGCGTCTGCCGCGCCCGCTTCTCGTCGGGGCTCTTCGCCAGCTCCTTGAGCGCGGCGACGGGATCGTCCTGGGGAAGCAGCGCGCAGAGCGCCAGCGCGGCGATGAGTCGCATGGCTTATACTATGACACGACATGACCGCCGCGGTTCCAGCGTTTCTGATTCTGCTCCTCGCCCAGGACAAGCCTCTCGTCCAGTTCGCCGACGACCCTGCCGTCCGCTGGAACGACCCCGTATGGAGCGCCGACGGAAAGCGCGTCGCCTTCCGCGTGACGAAGGACGACCGCCAGCACATCGTCGTCGACGGCAGGGCGGACGAGCCCTGCGACGGCGCCCACCACCAGCCGCGTCTCAGCCCCGACGGCAGCAGCCTTGCGTACGTCGCGACGCGCGGAATGAAGAACGTGATCGTCCGCGACGGGAAGGTCGTCGAAGAGGCCGACCAGATCGAGCACGTCCAGTGGACGCCCGACGGGAAGCTCGCGCGCGCCCTTCGCTCGGGCGAGCGATGGACGCTCGTCGTCGGCGACGCCCGCACCGAGCTCGCGGGCGGGCCGAACGAGGTCGTCTTCGCGGGGAAGAACGCCGGATGGATCATCGGCGGGATGGTGACGGTCAACGGCCGAAGCGAACCGCTGGACTCGGCCATGCACCTCACGTTCGGCCCGGACGGCACGCCGGCGCATGTCGCGTCGAAGTCTGGCGTCGTCTTCATCATCGCCGGCGGTCGCAAGGTGATGGACCGCGGGGACGTCGCGCATCCCGCGGTCGGACCGGGCGGGAAGCTCGCGTTCCACCAGCGAGCCGGACGGGAATGGGCGCTGATCGTCGACGGCAGGGAGGTCGCGCGCGACTCAACGCTGGGCGTGCCGGTATGGAGCCCCGACGGATCGGGCGTCGCGTGCGGGGGACGCCGGCACATGTTCGCGGGGGCCGCGACGCACGGCCCGCACGACGCCGTCGCGCACCCGACGTGGAGCCCGGACGGGAAGCGCTTCGCCTACGCCGCGCTCGCCGAGGGCGCGTGGCACGTCGTCGTGGGCGACCGCAAGATCGGCCCGTTCAAGCGCGTCGGGCCGCCGGTCTTCGCCGGCGGGAAGCTCGCGTTCGGCACCGTGACCGTCGCGGACGGAAAGGTGTCGATCGCCTGGAAGACGGTCGACTAGGAGCGCGCCGCGACAGCCGTTGCTACCATGTCGCGGCCGTGGAGCACGCCCTCACGTTCGTCAAGGTCGCCGCCGTCTTCGCCGCCGTCGTCGTCGCGCGGAAGAGGAAGGCGCCGATGGGGCTGGCGCTCGGAGGCGGCGGGCTAGCGATCGCGCTCCTCATGGGGCGGACGCCGGCGTGGATCGCGCGCGAGCTTGCGGGCGGGCTCGACGCGGTGCTCTTTTCGCCGTCCACCTGCCAGTTCGTCGCGGTCATCGGCTGCACGATCGGGCTCTCGACCGTGCTGGAGCGCGCGGGTCAGATCGAGCGCCTGACGAACGCGTTCCGCGCGTGCTTCGCGAGCCCCCGCGTGACGCTCGTCGCGCTGCCGGCGATCATCGGCTTCCTGCCGATGCCGGGGGGCGCGCTCTTCTCGGCGCCGATGGTGGAGGCGGCGGCGACCGGAACGGGGCTCGACAAGCAGGACAAGACGCTCATCAACTACTGGTTCCGGCACGTCTGGGAGTACGCGTGGCCGCTCTACCCCGGCGTGATGATCACGTCGCAGCTCCTCGGCATCGAGGTGCGGTGGGTGTCGCTGGCGCAGGCGCCGATGTGCGTCGCCGCGATCCTCGCCGGGCTTGTCTTCCTCCGCGGCGCCGGCCCCGCAGCCGCCCCGCGCGAGGCGGCTCCGCGCGGCCGGGCGGCGCTCGACGCCGCAATCGTGCTCCTCCCGTTCGCGGTGATCGTGGGGGTGCACCTCGCGGCCGGCCTGAGCATCGTGCTGGCGACCGGCGCGGGGCTGGCGCTCGCGGCGGTCTGGCACGCGGCGGCGCGCCACGTCGGGACGGGCGCGCTCCTCCGGTCGCTCTTCGCGAGCCGCGCGGTGCTCGGCATGCTCGTCATGGCGTACGGCGCGAAGGTGTTCGGCGAGCTCATGGTGCGGTCGGGCGCGATCGCGGGGATCGCGGCGCTGCTCCAGTCGATGAGCCTGCCGCTGCTGCTGCTGGCGGTCGCGCTTCCGTTCTGCGTGGCGTTCTTCTCCGGCATCACGATCGTCTACGTGATGACGACGTTCCCGGTGCTCATCGCGACCACGGGCACGGGGGCGCAGGCGATGCCGGTGATCGCGCTGGCGTACGCGGCGGGATACTGCGGGACGCTCCTCTCGCCGGTGCACTCCTGCTTCGTCGTCTCGACCGCCTACTGGCAGAGCGAGATCGTCGTCTCGATGCGGAGGCTCCTCATCCCGTGCGCGATCGTCCTGGCGACGGGAGCGGCGCTGATGCTGGTACTGCGATCCTGGGTGCTGGGTTCCGGGTCCTGAGTTCTACCCCCGGGTCCTGAAGAACACGTCCTCCTTCCACCCGGCGATCGCGTTCCCCTTGTTCGTCTGCTTCGTCCGCAGCACGTTCAGCTTCCACGCCCCCGCGTCGTCCTTGAACGCCGTCTTCGCGTACGCGTCCTGGAGCGCCTTCGGGAAGCCGTCCGGCTTCACCGCCACGTTCTTCCGGAAGTCCTTCTCCGCCCAGTTGATCTTCGTCAGGCTTTCGTCGGACGCCTCGTAGTCGAAGTCCGCCTTCGTCAGCATCGTGAGGTTCACGTCGAACACCCCCTGGCGCGACGAGAAGCGCAGCGGATAGTACGGCGACGCGCTCTTGAACGACAGGTGCAGCGGCGGCACGCCCCCCGCCGCCTCGACCGCCTTCCCACCCTCCGGCGGCACGACCTTCACGCAGAGGAACGTGAACTTCCGCTCGACGAAGTACTCCATGTGCTTCGCGTCCTCCGTCGGGAACCCGTTTTTGTCGAGCCACGCGTTCAGCCCCTCGAGCGCCTCCTTGCCGAGCGCCCGCACCGGCTGGATGTCGTACGGCCCGACCTTCACCGCTTTGCCGAACTCCAGCCCGCCCTTGGCCGCGGGCGGATCGTCCAGCTTCTCCCCGCGCCCCCGCTTCGGCGGTTCGACCAGCGGGTTCGCCCACGCGAAGACCTCCTCGAACAGCTTCGCGTCCGCCGTCGCGTACGCGTCCGGCTCGTTCGGCACCGTGATGATCCACGCGAACCGATCGGGCAGCTTGTCCTGAGCGAGGCCCTTGGCCGAGTCGAAGGACTTGTCGCCGGCGATCTTGTAGTTGATCTTCAGGATCAGCTCCTCGCGCCCGTCGTGGTGGAAGAGCACCGCCTCCTGCGCCGACTGGCTGATCGTCCCCCTGTAATCCTTCGGCACCATGCAGCACGGCTCGGCCGCCAGGCCGGCCAGCAGGACCAGAACGAATGTCGCGGCGAGTGTTTTCATCACGTGTCCTCCCGAAAGCCAGTCTACTCGCCGCCGGCGCATTCATGAACCACAAAGCAGACACAAAGACCTAGCGCGGCTGAGCCGCAACCAAAAATGGGAGCCGGTACGGCAATTTCAGCGATCGCGGTGCTGGAGTCTGTCGAACCCGCCGCCGCGCTAGAGTTTGTAGGAATGGACACGG